>FTFM01000185.1_pt1 | contig 12301 bp, 11 predicted proteins | sample 1640451 | NCBI WGS metagenome assembly FTFM01 (sample SAMEA3914814, study PRJEB12502) | metagenome | biome: forest; material: soil | place: USA | collected 2011-09-16 | depth 0.1 m | reverse complement strand
GTGCGGGAGGCGGGCTCGCCAGGGCGATCTGCAGCCGCTCCATCGGATGGAGGATCACGGGCGGCCGTTCGTTCGCCTGGGCGACCTGGAGGCGCGCCGGCGCCGTTCCCGGGCGGACGGCGGCGACGTCGATCTCGATGGCGCGCGCCTTGGACCCATCGACGGTCTGGCAGCGGCCGCTGCGGGCGTCGCACAGCGACCATGGGCCACCCCAGGTGCGGGCGCTGCGGGGCTTGAATCCGGGGGCCTGATCGGACGGGAAGGAATACACCACGCGCCGGCCCTTCAGCCCGGGACGTTCGTAAAGCGCCACCGCGTCCACGCCCGGACGCACGATGGCGGGGGCCAGCTTGAGTCGGGCGGCCGCGCCGTTCACCGTCTGGCAGCGGCTCTCCAGCCGGCGGCCGTCGCAGAGGGTCCAGAGGCCCGTGCTCCTGGCGCTGCGGGCGGTGAAGCCCTGGCCCCCGATATCGACCGAAGGGCTGCGATAGACGATCCGACGCCCTTCGAACGACGGGCGCTCATAGAGGGTCAGGCTCTGACCGGCGGCGGCCCGATCGATAGCGGGGGCGGCCGCCGACGCCGAGGCGGCCGCGGTCGCGGCGACGGCGACGAGCGCCAGCAGGCGGAAATGGCGGGGGTCCTGACGCACGGGGTCCACTCACGGGGCAACGACGCCCACCACTTTGGGGCGGTCCCGCTGAACCCGCGATGAATGGGCGCGCGGCGCGAGTTTTCCCAACCTTGGCCGAGCATCGAAGTCGCAAGATGGGGCGATGTCTTTGTTGCTGCAAATGGATCGACACATAATGGGCGTATTGGCAGAATATACTGCCTCAAATGGCCATTTACATTTGCCGATTTGCTCCGATTCAAGCTCGGCGTCTCTTGGTCGGCACAAAATTTACGGTATGCCTAAAAAATCCGGCGAGGATAAGCAATTGGTCACTCTCTAGTCCTATCAAGTCCTGGGGCGGTGACTATCTGTGACGAACGGACGCCGGGGGCTGCCGAGCGCGCACAGGATTCGGGTGGGACAACCGACGGTGGGCGAGGGCCCGGAGTGTGCATGCCCAATATTTCCGCAGATGAGTTCGCGCGATCATGAGGCCGCATGAGCTCAGCTTGAAGGGCCTGACCGCCAGGGCCTCGTCGGCGCGCGTGCTGGACCTGCACGCCCTGGCCGGCCGGAAACTGGAAGATCCGGCCTATGTCGAGCAGCCGCTGTTCGTCCACCCGGCGCTCAACCGCTCGATCCTGGTCAAGCACAACGTCCGCTCGGGTGAGGAAGATCGTCTCGCGCCGCGACGGTTCAACGCCACCAAGGTGATCTTCCCGTTCGACCGGCTCGACCTGAATCTCGGCGGCGACTTCCTGTTCATCGACCAGAGGGACTTCCTCGGCGCCCTGACCCGGCGGCTCGACTATACGGGCCTGTCGCTCGATCGCGACGTGGCGGTGCTGCGGACGATCGACAAGCTGCCCACCCTTGATCCCTTCCTCGTCCATGAGAGCCTGAGCTTGCAGCAGATCGTCGTCGGCGAATGCTATTTCCGGCTCAGCAAGACCGACGAGGCGGAGATGCTCGGCTTCGTCTCCAACGAGATCACCTCCCTGATCCGGCTGTGTTTCGGCGAGCTGAAGGCCAACGACACCAAGGCCCAGCGGCTGTCCCAGCTGCTGCTGTCCGACCAGAACAGCCCCGAGCTCGCCCCCCTGCGCGACGCGTTCCGCATGGACGTATCCGAGTTCTCGGTCGCGATGTTCTCGTGGAAGGCCTTTCTCTACTACCGCTGGCGCAGCGCCACGGTCGGGCCGATGCTCAAGGCCACGCTGAACTCGATCTCCGACATCCAGGCCCGGCGCTTCCATGTCGAGGAGGTGGCTTTCGTCAACCGGGCGAAACGGCTGCTGGAGAAGACGATCACCACCTCCTGGCGCGACGCCAAGCGCCAGCTGGGACTGTATGACGAGGCGTTCGCCTCGCTGACCGGCGAGGGGAAGCTCGACGGCTTCCAGGCGTTCCTGACGCGTGGCCAGAGTCTGTTCTTCGAGCTTGGGGACCGGATCGGGCGGCTCGAGCAGGTGGCCAGTTTCTGGAACGACCGCTTCGCCACCGAGCGCATGGCCGGCCTCTCGCCGGACGAGATCCTCGACGGCATGCGCGACCTTCTGCAGGCGCTGGCGATCGACATGCACAAGGACGGCAATCTCAACATCCTGCCCAAAGAACCGGGGGACAGCGACGCGGCCGCGGCGGAGGCTTCCAAGGACGAGCCGGGGCGGCCACGCGGATCGACGGCCTCTGGCTGACGGCGGCGGTTCAGCCGGCGGCCTTGCGATTTCCTTCGATATTGTCGACCTGGATGAGTTCGGCGGCGCTGGCCAGGCCCAGGGCGGTGCGCACGTCGCTGACCATGTTGGCGGCGATCAGGTGCTGGAGGTCTTCCATGATGGCCTTGATCTCGATGGCCAGGGCCTTGAGGCGGCGGCCGACGTCCACGGCCGCCGATGCGCCCTGGCGGACGGCCGCGTGGCGGGCTTCGACCTCGGACGGCGAGCCCTCGGGCAGCTGGTAGGCGGCGATCAGCCCGCGGAAAGCCAGGGCGTCGTCGGCCGCGCCGTGCAGGGCGTCGGCGGCGATACGGCGCAGACGCGCGGCGCCCGAGGTCAGCTCCGGGTCGTCCGGTCGGTGCTTCAAGGTCATGACGACGGCCTTCAGCGCGCAGGCCGTAGCCAGGGCGATCACCACGCCGCAGGCCGCGCCCCCGCCGGGCGCGGCGTCGGTGGACCCGATGCGGTCGACCAGCTGGTCGACGGGCCAGGACGGCAGGTCTTCAAGGCTCGGCATCTCGTCCTCACCGCACGAAGCTGGCGCCGTTGACGTCCAGCACGGCCCCGGTCATCGACGCCGGCGCGTCCAGGGCCAGATAGGCGGCGACGCCCGCCACCTCCGCCGGCTCGGCGACCCGGCCGAGCGGGATGTCGGCCAGGAGCCGCTCGCCGCCGCGGCTCTCCACATAGTCGGCCGCCATGCCGGTCATGACGAACCCCGGACAGACGGCGAAGGCCAGTATGCCCTGGGCGGCGTAGCCCCGCGCGATGCTCTTGGTCATGGCCACCATCCCCGCCTTGGAGGCCGCATAGTGCCAGTGCGCCGGAGAGTCGCCGCGGTAGGCCGCGCGGCTGGCGATGTTGACGATGCGGCCAGGCCCGGCGCGGTCCTGGAAATGCAGCACCGCGCGGCGGCTGAGGTCGGCTGCGGCCTGCAGGTTGATCTGCAGGGTGCGGGCCCAGGCGTCCTGCCAGGCGTCCAGCGTCGCGTCGACGGCGATGGCCTCGAAGACGCCGGCGTTGTTCACCAGCACGTCGATCCGTCCGTCCAGTCGGTCCAGGGCGCGATCCCACAGACGGTCGGCGCCGCCCGGATCCCCGAGATCCTCGCCGATCACGCCCCCGGAGTCCGATCGCCCGTGGCCTGCGACGCGGGCGCCGCGCGCTTCCAGGGCCTCCACGATCGCGGCGCCGATGCCGCGTGTGCCGCCACTGACCAGGACGTTGATTGGCGCGGCCGTCATGCCAGACCCGCGAGGTTCAGGCCCTCCGGGAGGGCGGAGCCTTGGAGCAGGTATCTTCGGTTCAGCGCTGTCCCCATCGGCAAGGCTTCCTCCATCCGGTCCGGTCGCAGGTTCCGACATCTGGCGGCGCCCGGCCAGCAAATTGAGCCGCCGGACCTCCGGCCGCCGCGGACCGGGCGTTTCGAAGTCGTCAGCGCCAATGGCCGCGCCGTGGGTGCATTGGAGCGGGCGCCGATTGGTTGTACCGTCACCCGCCGGGGGCGGCTTGTTTTGGATCAGGATCGAGGGAGACCCCAGATGCAGCTCAGATCATTCGCCATCGCAGGCGCGCTTTGCCTGCTCGCCGCAGGCGCGGCGCAGGCCGCCACCGTCAATTTCGCCACCGTCCTGAGGGGCGCGGACGAGGTTCCGCCGAACGCGACGACCGGCAAGGGCGCGGTCGGCGCCGTCCTCGACACCCAGACCAAGGTGTTCAGCTACACCGTGACCTATTCCGACCTGACCGGACCAGCGGTCGCCGCCCACTTCCACGGCCCCGCCATGGCCGGCATGAACGCCCCGCCGATGGTCGCCATGACCAGCCTCGCCAGTCCGATCACCGGAACCGCCACCCTGAATGACGGGCAGATCGCCGACCTCATCGCCGGCAAGTGGTACTTCAACGTCCACACCGCGGCCCATCCCGGCGGCGAAATCCGGGGTCAGCTGGTCGAGAAGTAAGCGGCGGGTCCGGAAACGGCGTCACGCGGCGTCAGCCGACGCCCCGCGGTCGATCCCGACGGGCGGGGTAGGTCCGATCTCGGCCAGCAGCGGGCCGAGGAACGGTTCGAGCACGCGCCAGCGCCCCACCGAGCTGTGGTAGATCGGTTGCCGCACCTGGGCCGCGCTGGCGGTGGCGACCGTGCGCTTGGTCAGGTGGAAGTCGAGGCACCGCGCGTCCCAGTCCAGGCCGCAGTGGGCCACGATGCGACGCGCCTCGCCTTCGAGGTCGGCGACGATGTCCTCATAGCGCACCTCGAGCATCACCCCTTCGGGCAGCACGGCGCGCCAGTGCGCCATCAGGCCGTCGTAGGCGCGGTAGTAGCGGCCGAGCTCGCCGAGGTCGTAGGCATAGGCCAGGTCCTCGGTGAACAGCTTGGAAAAGCAGGACAGGCAGGTGTCGACCGGGTCCCGCCGCAGGTGGATGATCCGGGCGTTCGGCAGGGCGAGGTGGATGGCGCCCGCGAAGAAGAAGTTTCCCGGCATCTTGTTGGTGATCCGCCGGGCGGCCGGGGCGAGCGGCCGGGTTCTGCCCAGATAGTCCGCGCCGAGCCGGCGCAACGCTTCGCCGGAGAGCGCCGCAAGCGCGTGATCGCCGGACGCGGCCCCGTCCGTCGCGGCGTCGCAGGCCTGCACGGCCTCGCCGAAGGCGCCGATCTCGCCGGCCCCGAACACGTCGGGATGGCTGGCCAGGATCTGCTCGACCAATGTGGTGCCGGAGCGCGGCATGCCGATGATGAACGCCGGGACCGCCGAGGGATCGCCCAGACCCTGCCTCTGGCGCATCACCTGGCCGGTGAACGCCGCCTGGGTGCGCTCGAACACCTCCAGCGTCGCCGCCTCGTCGTAGGGATTCTGGGCACGCTTCAGGGCGTTGCCGGCAAGCAGACGCTGGAAGGATCCGGCGTGGTCCCCGATGTCGGCGAGCGCCTTGGCCAGGGCGAAGTTGAGGTCGATCTGCTCGGCGGCGGTGAGCGACGGCATGTCCCGCGCCAGGTCTTCCATCGCCTGGATCTGCGGGTCGCCAGGCCGCAGGCGGCGGGTTCCCGCCAGGTTGTAATAGCCTCGGATCCGGCGCGGCGAGAGCCGGATCGCCTGCTCGACGGCCTCGCTGGCCTCGTCCAGACGCCCGAGCACGGTCAGGACGACCCCTCGGTTGTCGTGCGCCTCCGCATAGCCGGGCCTGACCGCGATGGCCGCCTCGAAGCTCGCCAGCGCCTCTTCGAGCCGCTCGAGGTCCTTGAGCGCGCCGCCGCGGTTGTTGAGCGCCTCGGCGTGGTCGGGCCGGATGGCGAGCAGCCGGTCCAGGCAGGCCAGGGCCTCCAGCGGCCGATGCAGGCTGCGCAGCGCGGCGGCGCGGTTGTTCAGCGCTTCCGGATAGTCGGGCTGGATGGCCAGCGCCCGATCGAGGCAGGCCAGGGCCTCCTCGGCTCGGCCGAGGTCGCGAAGCTCGATGCCGCGATTGTTGAGCGCCTCGACGTAATCCGGCCTGAAGGCCAGAGCCCGCTCGAAGCTCGCCAAGGCCTCATCCGGCCGGCCGAGGTCGCGGAGCGTGACGCCGCGATTGTTGAGCGCCTCGGCGTACTCGGGACGGATGGCGATCGCCCCGTCGAAGCTCGCCAGGGCGTCTTCGGATCGGTTCAGCGCCCGCAGCGCGACGCCGCGGTTGTTGATCACCTCGACCAGGTTGGGGCTGATGGCGAGCGCCCGATCGTAACTCTCCAGGGCGTCCGCGGGCCGGCCCAGGGCCATCAGCACGATGCCGCGGTTGTTGAGCGCGTCGACGTGGCCCGGCTTGACCGCGAGCAGGCTTTCGAAACTTGCCAGGGCGTCCGCCGGGCGGCCCAACCGCATCAGCATATTGGCGCGGCCATTGAGCGCATCCGGATGCTGGGCCGCGACGGCGAGGGCCCTGTCGAAGCTGGCGAGCGCGGCCTCGGGGTCGTTCAGCGTGGCGAGAACGGCCCCATGATTGGTCAGGGCGTTGAGGTCGTCCGGCCGGATCTGCACGGCCTGGGCGAGGTATCTGGCCGCCTCGGGATGGTCTCCCTGCTCGTGCCTGATCAGTCCGAGGAAATGCGACGCCTCGAAATGCCGCGGCTGCCAGGCAAGGATGCTGCGGTAGAGGACCTCGGCCTGGGCGCGGCGGCCCTCCTGATGCAATTTGACCGCGCGCGCGAGCATCAGCGGCACGCTTGAACGGGGGCTCGGGTTCGGCGGCGGGTGTCTCATGTCGCGGCCCTGACTGAAGCGACCTGCTCTCTGGGAGCCCTTCGCGGCGGCCGGCGCGTACGCCAAGTCCACGGCCCGAATTGGGGGTGATTCTCCGATCTTTGTTTGTCGGCGCAGCAACAAAACGATCGCGTCAGTCCGGCGGGCCCGGCGAGGCGTCCCCAGCCCTGTCGACGAAGCGGAGCAGCGCTGTGTTGAACGCCTCCGGCGCCTCGAGGTTGGGGGCGTGCCCGGTTCCGGGAAACAACTGCAGCTTCGCGCCGGGAATGGCGGCCGCCAGGAACCGGCTGGTCTCGACGCAGGGCCCATCCTCTTCGCCCAGGATCACCAGCACGGGCGTGCGCATCGCGGCGAAGGCGCCGGTGAAGTCGAAGAGCGAGGGGCGGCGGCCCTGGTAGTTGCGGCAGACGCGGGCCATGCCCTGGGCCGAATGGCCGCGCAGGTCGTCAAGGAAGGCGGCCCAGCGGTCCGGGTGGTCGCGCCGGAGCGGCTGCCGGTTCGGTCCGGACGCGATCTGTTCGGCGGCGGCGCCCGCGCCTTGCTGCAGGTAGAGCTCGGACAGGGCCGCCATGTCGGCGCGGAAGCCGGCGATCTCGCCCACCGGCGAGCCCGAGCCCACGCCGGCGGCGACCACCCCCCGCACCCGGCCGGGGTTCTGCAGGGCGAACAGCAGGGCGGCATAGGCCCCCATGCTCGATCCGACGAGCCAGGACCGCTGCAGGCCGAGATGCCGCTGGATCGCGCCGATGTCGTCCACGAACCGCTGATGGACATAGGCGTCGTCGGCGTCCGGAACCCCGGAGGGCGGATAGCCGCGGGCGTCGTAGGCGATGCAGCGGAAGGCGCCGGACAGGGCCGCGACCTGCGCGCGCCATTGCCGCCGGTCGGAGGCCATCTCGTGGGCGAAGATGATCGCGGGGCCTGACCCGGCTTCCTCGTAGAACAGATCGGCGCCGTCGGACGGGGCGTAGGGCACGGCCGGTCAGCCCGCCCAGGCCTGGCTGTAGAGCTCTTCCATCTCGCCGGGCCCGGGGACACGGGGATTGTTGGCGGGAGAGCCCGAGGCGGCCGCTTCCTCGACCATCAGGGGCGTGAGCTGACGCCAGCGCTGCTCGTCGATGCCGAAGGCCCTGGGGCTCGGCACCTGCAGGTCCTCGTTGAGCCGCCAGAGCGCCTCGACCAGCATCTGCACGGCCGCGCCGTCGCCGGCGTCGTCCGGCGCCACGCCCATGGTCCGGGCGCAGGCGGCATAGCGCGGCTCGGCGGCAGGGGCGGAAAAGGCGGTGACCAGCGGCAGCAGCATGGCGTTGGACAGCCCGTGCGGCACATGGAAATGCGCGCCGATCGGCCGGCTCATGCCGTGGACCAGGGCCACCGAGCTGTTGGAGAAGGCGATCCCCGCCTGGGTCGCGCCCAGCATCATGGCCTCGCGGGCCGCGCGGTCGTCCGGATCGGCCCAGGCCCGGCGCAGGTGGCGGGCGATCCCGCCCATGGCGGCCAGGGCGAAGCCGTCGGAGAACGGATTGGCGCGGCGCGAGACATAGGCCTCGATGGCGTGGGTCAGGGCGTCGACGCCGGTGTCGGCGGTCAGCCGCGGCGGCATGCTCAAGGTCAGCTCATAGTCGACGATGGCGGCGACAGGCAGGAAGGCCAGCCCCAGGCACAGCATCTTCTCCTCGGTGTCGGAATCCTGGATCACCGTGAAGCGGGTCGCCTCCGAGCCGGTGCCCGCAGTGGTCGGGACGCCGATCACCGGCAGGGCGGGGCCTGTGACGTCCCGGGGCGCCTTGTAGTCCCGCATGCGGCCGCCTTGCCTGGCCAGCACGGCCACGGCCTTGGCGGTGTCGATCGGGCTGCCGCCGCCCAGTCCGACCAGGCAGTCGTAGTCGCCGGCCGGCGTCGCGGCGCGGGCGCGATCGACCGCCTCGGTGTGAGGTTCCGGCACGGTGTCGGCGAACAGGGCGGCCGGGGCGCCGCCGGCCTTCAGGACCTCGAGCAGGCGATTGGCCACGCCGTGTCCGGCGTGCCAGGCGTCGGTGATCACCAGCGGCCGCTTCAGGCCGAGCGCGGCCAGCACCGCGGGCGTCTCCGCCAGCGCCCCTGGGCCGATGCGCATCAGGCGCGGCAGGTAGATCGCGGCGGTCATGAGCCCTCCCGGTCAGACCCTGGCGAGGTTAGCCGCTCGCGGTGTCCAGGGCGATGCGGATCATGGCGAGGGGCTTGCGTGCGGCGGCGACCGCGGTGCAGAAATCGATGCAAAGCTCAACGAAATCGGGGAGGCGGCGGCATGGCGGACAGGGTGATCGTCCTCGAGGAGCATTATTCGCATCCGGACCTGCTGGTCGGATTGCCGCTGAAGCCCCTGGGCGAACGGCTGCTCGACCTCGGCGAGGTGCGGCTTCGGGCCATGGACGAGGCCGGCATCGACCTGCAGGTGCTTTCGCACTATCCGACCGGGCCGCAGAATCTGCCTCCGCAGGAGGCGGTCGCCATGGCGCGGGCGACCAACAACCTGATCGCGGCCGCCGTGGAGCGTCATCCCGGACGCTTCGCCGGTTTCGCCGCCCTGCCGCTGACCGCGCCGCATGAGGCCTGCCGGGAGTTCGAACGGGCGGTGGGCGAACTGGGCTTCAATGGCGCGATGCTGCACGGCATGGGCGCGGGCACGCCGCTCGACGACCGCCGCTTCTGGCCGATCTTCGAGACGGCCCAGGCGCTGGACGTCCCCATCTACCTCCACCCCGACGCCCCGCCGGCCGCCGTGGTCGAGGCCTATTACAAGGACTATCCGGCGCTGGTGGGTCCGGGCTGGGGCTATACCGTGGAGAGCGCCACCCAGGCCCTGCGGCTGATGATGTGCGGCGTGCTCGACGTCTGTCCGCGACTGAAGCTGATCCTCGGCCACATGGGGGAGTCGCTGCCGTTCTCAATCGTGCGCGCCGACGCCCAGATCACCGCCCGCGCCCAGCTGAAGCGCCCCCTGCGCGACTATTTCCACGACCATTTCTGGATCACCACCGCGGCCAACTGGTCGGCGCCGGCCCTGGTCTGCAGCCTGATGGAGATGGGCGTGGAGCGGGTGCTGTTCTCGGTGGACTGGCCGTTTGCCTCCAACACCGAAGGCCGCGCCTTCATGGACGCCGCCCCGATCAGCGACGAGGACCGGGCGATGATCCTGGGGGGCAATGCGGCGGCGCTGCTGAAGCTCTAAGCCCGCGCCCTGAGCCGGTTGTGGATGTCGGTGGCGGCGATGGCCGCCTCGGCCTCGGCGATGCTGATCTGGTTGAGGCCGCGCACCAGGTCGCCCGCGGCGTAAAGCCCATCGACCGAGGTCCGCTGGTGATCGTCGACGACGATGCAACCCATTTCGTTGGTCCGGATGTCCAGGCTCGCCGCCAGCTGGGTGCGTGGCGTGGTCCCGAGCGCGGAATAGACGGCGCCGAAACCGAGGCGCCGGCCGTCGGACAGGACCAGGGTCACTTGCTGGTCGAGATCGCGGAACACCGCGCGCGCTTCGGCGTCGATCACCTGGATTCCTGCGGCGGCGAGTTCGCGCAGGATGTCGTCGTCGATGTCGTCCCGCGGCCCGGCGTTCAGCAAGGTCACCCGGCGGCCGTAGTGGCGCAGGAACAGCGCCTCGCGCGCGCCGTGGGCGCCTGAGCCGATCACCGCGATGTCCTGGTCGATCACTTCGTAACCGTCGCAGATCGGACAGATGCGGATCAGGGCCTTGCGGATGGCCGCGCCGAAATCGGGCGTCGCCGCCCGGTCCTCGACGCCGGTCGCCAGGATGACGTAGCGGGCGCGCAGGGTCCGGCGGCCGGCGTCGGCGACGAAGACCTCGCCATCGCGGCGGAGCGTCGCCACGGTTTCCGCCAGCATGACCGCGCCATAGCGCTCGGCCTGGGTCTTCATGCGCGACAGCAGGGCGCGCCCCTCGACGCCGCCCGGGAAGCCGGGGTGGTTGTGGGTCACGGGGATCAGGTCCAGGCGGCTCTCGCCCCCGTCGACCACCAGCAGACGCCGGCGGAATCGTCCGAGATAGATGGCCGCGGTGAGGCCGGCCGGACCGCCCCCGATCACCAGGGCGTCGAGGTCAGCATCCATGGCGGGATGGAGCGGGGCGGGGCGTCACGGCGTGGTCCTTGTCAGCGGCGGCCGGGCAGCAACGCGCGTCGCGGGATTTCGTGCCGAAAGCCCGAGGATCGGACGGCGGGTCGGCGCGGGCCGCAAAGCCATGTCGCGGCCGCCGCATCGGGCTATAGACGGGCGTGTTGAGTCGACGGGGACCTGATGGCGATCGACGACGACGTCCTGACCAAGCTGAAGCCCGAGCCCTACGAGGCCATGGCGCGGCGCATCCGTGATGGCGACATCCTGCTGTGCTCGGGCAATGATCCGTTCTCCAAGCTGATCGGCTGGGCGACCAAGAGTCCCTGGACCCACGTGGCCCTGGCCTACCGTTGGCCGGCGCTTGGCCGGATCATGGTGTTCGAGAGCGTACAGCAGCTGGGGGTGCGCGCCGTGCCGCTGCAGAAGTTCATCAGCCAGAGCAGCACCGGCCAGAAGCCCTATCCCGGCAAGATCATCCTGGCCCGGCACGAGGACTATGCCGACAAGGGCGGGGACCAGGGGTCGGCCGCCATGAAGCGTCTCGCCGACTTCGCGGTCGACCGCTTCGGCGACCCGTTCGCCGCCGCCGAGATCCTGCGGATCGCCGCGCGCATCTGCATCGGCAAGTTCGAGCGGGAGATGCCCAAGGCGCTGGGCCCCAAGCGGGAGTTCATCTGCTCGGAATATGTCGCCAAATGCTTCCAGACGATCGGGGTGGAGATCCAGTGGGATGGCTTGGGCTTCATCGCGCCCGCCGACTTCGCCCGCGACCCCAAGACCAAGGCCATCGCCCGGTTCCGGACACGGTAGGGCGTCAGCCGCCCAGATACCGCCGGAACGTCACCGAATAGCGCAGGGCGTCGACGCCGGGGATGCTGTGCTGCCACTGGGTGCGCGAGGGGCCTTGCATCAGGTAGACCGACCGCGGCTCGGGCGTCAGCGAGCGGCGTTCCCAGCCGCCCGGAACCTCTCGCCGGAAGCGCAGGGTGCACGGCGAGAGCAGCGATATCCCCAGCACCTCGCCGAACATCGGCCGGTCCCGGTGCCAGCCGATGCCGGCGCCCGGCGTATATTCGGTGACCAGCACCTGGTGCAGATCGTCGGCGGCCAGACCGGCGAAGTCCGCGGCCTGAGCCCGCAGCGGCAGCAGGAATTCCGGGATCGGTTCGGACAGCCCGACTTCGCGGCGGCTGTAGTCGTAACGCCAGCCGAAGGCGACGACCCGGCGCTTGCCGAAATGGCCGTGGAACTCGAATTCCTTGAAGGGCAGTGGCGCGAAGGCCGCGACCAACTCCTGCTCCTCGTGCGGCGTGATCAGGTCGGGCCGATAGCGCAGCCCTTCGGGCAGGGCGGAGACGGGGCCCGGAGTGAACAGGTCTTGCTGAAGGGCCGGGGACACCGGCTGCAGATAGGCGCCTATCGCCTCCAGCCAAGACCCGCCGGCTGGGATTGGGTCAGAGACGGTTGACTCGTCAACGCTGCTGGTGTGCGCTGATCCGAGCGGCCGGGACCTTCAACCCGCCCACCAGGGGGACGTCATGGGAGTTACCGAGCGGCCGCTCGGATCAGCGCACACCAGCAGCGTTGACGAGTCAACTGTCTCTGACCCAATCACAGCC
>FTFM01000619.1_pt1 | contig 12372 bp, 16 predicted proteins | sample 1640451 | NCBI WGS metagenome assembly FTFM01 (sample SAMEA3914814, study PRJEB12502) | metagenome | biome: forest; material: soil | place: USA | collected 2011-09-16 | depth 0.1 m | reverse complement strand
GGAATGAACGGCATCGACTTCCTGCGCCAGCTGCGCCGCGAACGCGGCGGCGAGCATCCGACCGTGGTGTTCTGCACCGTCGAGAACAGTGTGGAATGCATCCGCGAGGCGCTGGAGTGCGGCGCGGCCGAATACATCATGAAGCCCTTCGACAGCGACATCGTGCAGTCGAAGTTCTCCCAGGCGGGCCTGCTGTGAAGCCCGACGAGATCGACTTCGTCGCCGAGATCGCCCGCGCCGGGGCTGGTCTGCAGGTCGACCGCGAGCGGGTCTATCTGCTCGAAAGCCGCTTGGCGCCGGTGGCGCGCCGCGAGGGCTTCGGCTCCATCCGCGAGATGCTGCTGGCGGGACGGCAAAGGCGCGAGGAAAAGCTCCTGTGGTCGGTCGTGGAGGCGCTCGCCGCCGGCGAGACCTGCTTCTTCCGCGACTCGAAGGTCTTCGACCGCCTGCGCGAGGAAATCCTGCCGTCCCTGGCCGTGCGCCGGGACTCAGGCCCGATCCGTATCTGGAGCGCCGGCTGCTCCGGCGGCCAGGAGGCTTATTCGCTGGCGTTTGCCGCCGAGGACGCCGGCGGCGGGGTGCTGGCGCGCGGCGTCGACATCCTGGGCACCGACCTCTCGGATCGCGCCCTCGAGAAGGCCCAGTCGGGCCTTTACACCCAGTTCGAGGTGCAGCGCGGCCTGCCAATCCGGCTCCTGGTGCGGCACTTCGAGAAGCGCGACGAACTGTGGGCAATGTCGCCCCGCGTCCGATCGATGGTGCGCTGGAAGCGGGTGAACCTGAATTCCGACTTCCGCTCGCTGGGAAGTTTCGACGTGATCCTGTGCCGCAATGTCACCTGGGCCATGGAGCCGCGGTCGCGGACCGCGCTTCTGGAGCAACTGGCGGGCTCGCTCGCGCCGGGCGGCTTCCTGGTGCTAGGCGCCGAAGAGGCGCCGGCTGGGCTGGACGACGCCTTCCTGTCGCAGGACGGCGGCATGTACCGACTCAATCCGGCATTTAGGGCCGCGGCCTAGCGCCGATCGCCGCCTGAACCGAGGAGGCTGGGTCGCTATGATCACCGTCATCGCAACGGTCCGTGCAAAGCCGGGCAAGGGTCCCGAGGTCGAGGCGGACTTCCGCGCCTGGGCAGAAGTGGTCGCGGCGTAGGAGCCCGGAACTCTGCAGTACACGCTGCACCGCAGCCGCGAGGATCCTCAGGTCTATTTCACGGTCGAACTGTTCGCCGACCAGAGCGCCGTGGATGCGCACATCCGAAACTTCCAGGCCCGTCCGGCGGGGCCCGATCTGTTCGACGAGCCGCCGAAGATCCAGGTGTTCGATAAGATCGTGTGAGACCCAGGACGCCGCCTGCGCCTGTGCGCGCTGGCGCAGCTCTCAAAGCGAAGAGGCCGCACCTTGCGGCGCGGCCTCCATCAGATCCTTCCCCAACTGGGGACGGGACGGGTTTAGTGCGGCTTGGCGTCGTTGGCGGTGTCGGTGACGGCATGGCCGGCCGAAGAGACGTCCTTGCCGGCGCCGCTGACGGTGTTGCAGGCGGCCATCGACAGGGCGGAAGCGGCGACAACGATAAGCATGACAACTGAGCGCATGACTGTTTTTCCCTCTATTGCCCCCGAGCTTGGCAATACCCGACTCAAACGTTCACCAACCTCGCCGGTTCCGTGTTCGCCTCGGCTGATCTCACTCCGGCGGGAACGTATCGCGACGGGCCGCGGTTAACCCCGTTCACCCCGAAGTGAACGCGCGCTGGGCCGCTGCTGGCCTAGGTAGAAGGTCATATGTTGCGATCCGGACATGGCGACAGCCGACGCGCTCTGCTCGTGGGGCTCGGCAGCCTGGGCGTCGCCCTGGTTGGCCAGCCTTCCGCCGCCATGGCGCGGGGCGACCGCGGCTATTGGCCCAAAGGTTCGCATGCGGCGGTGAGCCTGACCTACGACGACGGCCTGAACAGCCAACTCGACAATGCGGCCCCCGACCTCGACGCCCTTGGGCTCAAGGCCACATTTTTCCTGACCGAAGAAAACTGCGCTGAGCGCCTGGCCGACTGGATCAAGCTGGCGCGCGAGGGACACGAGATGGCCGATCACACGGTCAGCCATCCCTGCGAACTCAAACGTTTCCGGGCGGCCGACTTCCTGCGTCGCGAGATCGCGCCGATGGAAAGCTTCCTCGACCTCAATCTGGATTCCGGCCCGCACAACTATGCCTACCCCTGCGGGATCGAGGCCCTGGGAGCGGGCTCGCCGGCGCGCGGCCGCGCCCGCTATCTGGAGGCCCTTCAGCCCAATTTCCTGACCGCGCGCGGCGTCACCGGCGGCCCCAACGATCCTCGCGTCACCATGCGCGACCGGTTCCAGCTGCACGCCTTCGAGCCCACCTACGACCAGGACGATCCGAAGCTCGGCTTCGCCTATGTCGACCGGGCGATCCGCAGCGGCGGATGGGCAGTCCTGGTGTTCCACGAGATCCTGCCCAAGCGCGTGGGCGAAGGCGACACCTCGGTCGCGGTGCATCGCCGGATCCTGAACTGGGTGGTCCGCCGTCCCGTCTGGTGCGCGCCCATGCGCGACGTGTTCCGCCACATCCAGCAGAACAGGATCTAGCCAGGCGTCGTTCTAAGCGGAGACCGGGCTTGCCTCGGGACGGGCGGGCTGGGGCTGGAAGGGGAGCGGGCGGACATCCGGCAATGGGAAGGCCAGGCGTACGGTGACGCCGCCCTCGGCGTTGGGGGAGAAGGTCGCCTGGCCATGCAGCTGTCGCGCGAAGGCCGTCATCAGGGTGCGGCCCACGCCGGACGTCGGCGCCTCGTCGGGGGCCGCGCCGCCCGGGCCGTCGTCTGAAATCGTCAGTTCTGCCGTCTCGCCTGTGACATGAAACGCCACGTTCAGCCGGCCGCCGCCGCGTCCGGCGAAGGCGTGCTTGCGGGCGTTGCTGATCGCCTCAACCGCAAACAGGGCGAGTGGCGCGAGCTTGTCGGGGTGGATCTCCAGGTCGTCGGCGTGCAACTCGGTCTGCACCGCGCCGGGCGCATTCTGGTCGGAGACGATGAGCTGGGCGATGAGCTGTTCGAGGAACCCGCGCAACTCCACCCGGCGCAGGTCGGCCCCCTCGTAGAGCGCACGGTAGATCAGGGCCAGGGCGTTGATCCTTTGCCGGGTGTCGGACATCGCTTCGCGGGCCGAGGGGTCGGTCAGGGAGCGTTGCTGCAGATTGAGCAGCGAGGTGATCACCTGCAGATTGTTCTTCACCCGGTGGTGGATCTCGCGCAGCAGGGCATCCTTGTGGGCCAGGGATTCGATCAGGGAATTGTCGCGGGCGACGATGGTGCGCGCCATGGCTTCGAGGGTGTCGGCCAGTTCGCGGATCTCGCGCGGCGCCCGCTCCGCCCTCAACGGCCGCACGCTGAACCGGCCCTTGGCGTAGATGGCCGCGATCCGCTCCATGTAGCGAAGCCACCGCACGATCACCACGTCGGCGGCCACCCATAGGGCGGCGAGACTGACCAGGAATGCGATCAGGGGGAAGATCACGCTAGAGAGCAGGTTCAGCCGCGCCCACGAGAAGGGTCCGGGCGAGGGGGCTGACATCACCGCAAAGATTTCGTGGCCCACCAGCGGGATGATGGTGAACACCCGAAGGACGCCGTCCCGATCATGGCCTGGGTACACCAGCCCGCCGGACGGGTCCGCCCGGCGGACCCAATCGGGCGGCAGGGCGGAAAAAGCCCCGGCACGGGTCTGGTTGAACACCCGCCCGTTCCGGTCGATCAGCGCCACCTCGGTGCCGGCGGGGGCGGCGTGATCCACCTGCGGCCGCAGACTGGCCAGACTGATCAGGCCGGCCAGGGCCCCGTCGAACTGACCGCCGGAGTCCTCGGCGCGGGCGGCCACCAGAAGACTCGGGATCGGGGCATAGCCAGGCGGAACCGTTGCATCCAGGCTCGACGGCTGTCCGAGCCTCAATCGTTCGAACCAGCCGGCGGCGCTAAGGCTCGCTTCGCCCGGAGCGCCCGTAGCCGAGCAGGCCACCCTGCCCGAACGGTCCAGTCGGATCAGATTGGTCAGGCCGGGGGTGCGGACCATCAGCTCGCCAAGTCTGGCTGCGCATGGCCCGTTGGCGGTTCCCGGGGTCATGGCGCGCAGCACGACCGTGGCGCTTTCCAGCTGGGCGCGGGTGAAGGCGACGCTGCGCTCCGCCGCGGCCGCCAAGCTGACCTTGCGTTCCTGCGCGCTTTTCTGGAAGGCGACGGCCGATTGCACCGCGCCCAGCAACAGGACCGGGATCAGCGCCAGGGCTATGGCGACTCCCAACCGGAACCTGATGGTTTGAGCGCCACCGGCCCACGGCTTCATAGCATTCACCTGCCTGTGCTGAGGCGCTCCGTTTCGGCGAGCAGCGCGTTCATGGCGTCGCCGGCGGAAGCGCCATCCCGCGTATAGGCCCCATCCTCGAGGATGGCTTGTAAAGCGTGGCGCGCGCGGCTGACCCGGCTCTTTACCGTCCCGACGGCGCAGGCGCAGATGGCGGCGGCTTCTTCGTAGGCGAAGCCGCCGGCTCCGACCAGGATCAGGGCTTCACGTTGCTCGGCCGGGAGCATGGCCAGCCCCTGCCGCAATTCATCCAGGGCCAGGGGCGAGGCGGGATCGTCGATCGCCACGAGGGTCCGTTCGGCGGCCTCCTGGTCCAGCTGGGTCTGACGCCACGAGCGCCGTTTTTCGGAATAGAACTGGTTGCGCAGGATCATGAAGGTCCACGCCTTCATGTTGGTGCCCATCTGATAGCTGGCCCGGGCGTCCCAGGCTTTCATCATGGCTTCCTGAGCAAGATCGTCGGCGGCGGTCGGGTCGCCGGTCAGGGTGCGGGCGAATGCGCGCAGATGGGGGATGAGGCCCACCAGCTCACGCTTGAAGGCTTCGTCGTTCGCAGTGCTTGGCGGGGCCTGCTTGGATCCGTCCGACATCAGGGCTTGTCCGAGTCGGGCTTGGCGGCGTCCGCGCGCCGCAGGATGTCGAGGAACTCGTCGGGAACCGGCTCACTGACAACGTCGTCGAACATCTGCCGCAGCTTGACCCCGATGGCCTGCTGTCGCAATCGCGCCTCGTCAACCGCGGATTCACCCCGTCTGCGAGGTGTTGTCTGTTCAATCATCTTGGACGCATCACTCTCATCCGGCGCGCCCCCCACCGTCGTCATCGAGCGGCCTCCCGGATAAACTCCTCTGCGCGGTGGGCGTTCCATGAGCTAAGCTTGTTTATTCCGCGTCGGGCCGCCGGGATTGGAACGGTACCCGTTTTGGAGCGTTGCTGGAACTGACACACTGCGTCAACTCGGAGGACGAATGAGCCTGCTCGAGCGGCTGGCGCCGCATCTGCCCTACATCCGTCGCTACGCCCGGGCCCTCACAGGGGATCAACGCACAGGCGACAATTATGTTCGAGTAACCCTGGAGGCCCTTGCCGCCGGCGAGAAGTCACTGGATGCGGGTCTGACGCCGCGCGTTGCGCTCTACCACGTGTTCCATGCCATCTGGCGCACCAGCGGCGCCCAGCTGGAGGCGGAGACGGACGAGGCGGGCGAGGATCTGACGTCCGAGACCGATCCCGCTCATCGCCTGATGCGTATCGCGCCCCGTTCGCGCCAGGCTTTCCTGCTGACCGCGTTGGAGGGCTTCACGCCGTCCGAGGCCGCCCAGATCCTGGACGCCGAATTCGCCGAGATCGAACAGCTGATCGCGCGGGCGCAGGCCGACATCGACGCCGAACTGGCCACTGACGTGCTGATCATCGAGGACGAACCCATCATCGCCGCCGACATCGAGGCGCTGGTTCGCGAACTCGGTCACCAGGTGATCGACATCGCCGCCACCCGCAAGGAAGCCGCCGACGCGGCCACCCGGCGCAAGCCCGGTCTGGTGCTGGCCGACATCCAGCTGGCGGACGGTTCCTCAGGCATCGACGCGGTCAAGGACATCCTCGGCCAGTTCGACGTGCCGGTGATCTTCATCACGGCCTTCCCTGAAAGGCTGCTGACCGGCGAACGGCCCGAACCGACCTTCCTGATCACCAAGCCGTTCCAGCCGGAAACCGTGAAGGCCGCTATCGGCCAGGCGCTGTTCTTCCATCCGCATCGCGAGCCCCGCAAGGCGCGCGAAGACGCGCACAGCTAGGCGGGCCGCCCCTTTCCGGGGGCGGTGGACGGACAGGTTGGTCAGGCCGGAACGCCTTGCGCCGCGCGACGTTGGATGGTCGGGCGAGTTGAGCCTCAGGAGAATTACGTCATGTTCGGTTGGTCGATCGTTTTCGCCGTTCTGGCGATCGTGGCCGGTTTTCTGGGCTTCTTCGTGCTGGCGAGCATCGCCGCCGGGATCGCCAAGATCCTGTTCCTGGTCTTCCTGGTGCTGCTGGTGGTCTCGTTCCTGATCCGCGCGCTCAGGGGCCAATCGGTCGTCTGAGGCCAAACCAGCCTATCCGCCGACAAGCTTACGGCTGGCCGGGCGCCGACGTCTGCCGCGCCGGCTGAGGCGTGGTGGTGACGCTCTGGGCAACGGCGGGGGGCGCTTCCTTGTTTCCGCTCTCCCCGCGGAAGTGGCCCGAGAAGCCGACCCAGGCGCCGAAGACCACCGCGATGGCTGCGGTCAACGACACCACCAGAATGACGAAGGCATGTCGGCCCCGACGCGCTTGCCGGGCGTCGGTGGCGTCGAGGTCGGGGGCGTGTTCGGTCATGGCCAGGCTCCGCTGTTCATCGGAAGAACGCCGGGTAGGGCGCGCTGTTCCCTGGCCGAGCCCATGTCTGCGGCGCGCGCCCGTGGAAGGCGAATCTTTTTCCCTGGGTCCGGGAACCGAGTCTGGGGTGAATGCTTTTATTGTGTGCGGAGGCGGCGACGCCCCCCCGACTTGAGGCCGACGTCTGTCGGCCAGCCGCCTCCGCACCTCAATCTCGATGATGCAAACTTCAGGGCGGACCGAGCGATCGGCCCGCCCTCTCTTCGTCGCTGCAGTTCGGCCAAGATGAGTCTGGCCAGGTGGGGCGCGTACGAAAACGGCGGCGCCTGGGGGCGCCGCCGTCTGCGGTCAGGATGGGGCTGGTGTCAGTAGCGAGGCGAACCGTCTTCCCAATAATACCGGCCATCGTGATTGTCGTAGTAGTAATAGCGACCCGCGCGCTGGTCGTAATAGGCGTGGTGGTTGCTGCGGTCGCAGCCGCCGATGTCGGCGCATCCCTTGGCCGCGCCGATGGCGCCGCCCGCCGCCGCGCCGATGAGCGCGCCGGTCGCCGCATTGCCGGAACCGGTGTTGTTGCCGATCACGGCGCCCGCGAGCGCCCCGATGGCCGCGCCGCCCAGCGCACTGTTCTGCACGTGCGGGTCGTCGGAACAGGCGGTCAAAAGCAGGCCTGCCGCCGCCAAGCCGATCCATTTCGCGTTCATCGCGATCTCCTTTGATATGGCGAGCGGAAAACGCCCCGGCTGGACCGCAAGTTCCCTGCGTCTCTTCACAAGGTGCGGGGCGCTCGGGGAGCGCCGGGAACTGAGCGCGGACCTGGACTGTTAACTTGTCCGACACGAGCGGCCCGATCACGGGCGCTGAACGGACACTCGACCATGTTCTTCTCGAAACACGCCGACAAGCACGCTCCCACGCACTCTGGCGACAAGCACGATCACGCGACCGGCCTGACCCAGGCCGATGTCGACCGCGCCTACGAACGCGGCCGCAAGGAAGAGCGCGCCCGCCACAGGAGCCACCCCGTCCTGGCGCTCCTGGTCTTCGCTGTGGCCGTGGCCGGCGCCGGGATGGTGTTCCTGGCGGCGAAGGAGGGGTCCTTCACCCGCGGCGGGCAGGTGCTCGACCACAAGCTCGCCGGTGTCGCCGAGCATGCCCAGGCGGGCAGCGTCCACGCCGCGATCCTGGTCGCCGATGCGGGCCGCCAGGTGGCGATCGCGGGGAAGAGCCTGAAGCAGAATTCGTCACAGAACTAGCGGCGCGACTGGACCTCCCCCTCCCAGCGCCGTCGCGGGCGGAGACGCAAGTCTCCGCCCGTCGTCTTATGGGAGGCGGCTCAACGTCGATGGGGCGTTGGGGTGGCGTCGGGGGGCTGGATGTCCAGCAGCAGCATCGTCGGCGCGGCGGCGACAAGGGCCTGGATCCTCGGTGGCTTGACGGCCCAGACCACAAGGCCGGCGGCGATGGCGGCCAGCATCACGATCGTCGAGCCGAACCTCAGCTCATCGCAGGTCGGTCCCGGCAAGGTCAGGGCGGCCAGCCGCACTTCCAGCGGATGGAGCGACCGCGCCGGCCAGTTGCAGCCCAGCGGCGGCGTCGCTTGTGACATTTGGGTCTTCAGCAGGGTTTCAGCATAGAGTCGGCGTTCCCCCGGCAGGCGGGACACCACGACCGCGTCGCAGGCGAGTTCCTGGTCCAGCCGCATGCAGTGAGCGGCGACGTGGACCAGGGGGTTGAACCAATTCAGGCATTGCAGAACGGCCGCCAGGGCGTTGATGCGGGCGTCGCCGCGCTCGATGTGCACCCGTTCGTGTGCCCGGATCAGGCGCCGCTCGTCGGCGGTGAATCGGGTCTGATAGTCCGCCGGCGTCACCAGCCGCGGCGCGATGACGCCCACGATCGCCGGGCCCGCTGTCCCGCGCGCCACGCGCCTCAGGAAGGCGATCTGGCCCCAGGCCATGACAGCCAGGGCGATGACGGCGCCGGCCAGCCAGAGCGCCAGCAACCCCGCCATCGGCAGATGCGGACCGAGCGGCGGCAGGGCGACGAGATGCGCGCCGGGCTTGGCCTGGATCGATCGCGCTGGGATGAGCGCGGCAAAGGCCGCAAAGGGGGGCGCCGCCCACAGCAGATAGGCCGTCCGCGCGCCGAAACGCCGGCGCAGCGGCCCGCGCAACGCCAAGGCCAGCAAGGTGACTGCGGCCACCGCGGCATTGGCGAGGGCCAGGCCGAGCATGATCTCAGCGATCATGGTCGAGTTCCTCGATCAATCGCTTGAGACGTTCGACGTCCTCGGGCTTCAGCTCGCGCCGCGACGCGAAGTGCGCCACCAACGGCGTCAGCTGGCCGTCGAACAGGCGATCCAGCAGGTTCTGGCTCTCGACCTGGACATAGTCCTCCCGCGCGACCAGCGGCCGGTACAGCTGCCGGCCGTCGCCGCGCTCAGAGCTGATCGCCTTCTTCTTCAGCAGGCGGTTGACCAGGGTCTTCACCGTGGCCGGGCCCCAGTTCTGACTGGGGGACAACTCGGCGATGAGTTCGTCGACGGTGAGCGGGCTGCGCCGCCACAGCGCCTCCATCACCTGACTCTCGGCGGCCGGTATGCGCACGTTCAATTACATCCGTAATTCCGGTCGAACGTATTCCCTCGACGCGGAGTGTCAATTGGAAGTTACGGCGTCGTCGCTGCAGCCGCCCCGGGACTCAGGTCCCGCTGGTTTCCACCTTCTTGTGGGTTTCCTGGCCGCCGGTGCCATAAAGGACCTGGGCGTTGCGGGTCTTCTGGAACTCGTCCAGCGTCTGGCCCCGCATGTGCGAATAGACGTGCAGGTTCGACACCCCGACCACAGCGGCCAGCTTCTCCAGCACGAAGAAGATCGCCCCATAATGCATCAGCGCCCGCCAGTCGCGGCTGCGGAGCATGTCGCGTTCGTACTCGCTCAGCCCGGCCGCCTCGAACGAGGCCTCCTGGTCGGCCATGAAGGCCGCCCGGTGGGCCGGGATGATCAGGTCGTGCAGGAACTTGTTCAGCCGGTAGTGGCCGACGCTGCGGTCGAGGTCGAAGGGATAGGTGCCTTCCAGATCTTCGATGCCGGCAAGCTGTTCGCCGGCCTTGGCGCGGGCGGCGGCGGCGTCCTTGTCCGTCATGGGTTCGGCCAGGTTCTCATAGACGGCGGTGGCGATCGCCGTCATCGAGGGCAGGTAGTAGCTGCGGTGGATGCGCTTGACCCGGGCCGACAGGGCGCCGCGAGCGATCAGCCACATCACCACTTCCGAACTCTCCATGCCGCCCAGGCGGGCGTGGTCGGCGTGGGTCATGCGGGTCAGGGCGACGGGGTCGTTCTCGAACAGGTCGAGGAATTTTTCGTCCCAGGGAGGATTGTTGAAGCCGCAGCGCTCGCCCTGGATCTGGTGCGACAGGCCGCCGGTGGCGACCAGCGCGACCTTGATGTCTTCCGGATAGCTCTCGATGGCGTTGCGCAGCGACTGACCGAGTTTGTAGCAGCGCGCGGCGCTGGGGACCGGGAACTGCAGCACGCCGACCGCCAAGGGCACGATGGGCACGGGCCAGTCGGGCTGGTGGGGCAGCAGGATCGACAGCGGCGAGAAGCAGCCGTGATCCAGGGGCTTTTCCTGGAAGAAGGACATGTCGAATTCGTCGGCCATCAGGGCCTGGCCGACGTGACGCGCCAGCTTGCCGTGCCCCTTGATGGGCGGCAGGTTGCGCGCGCCGCCGCCCTCGTCCGCCACGGCGTATTCCTCGCCGATGCCCAGGCAGAAGGCGGAGTAGTGATCGAAGAAGAACGAGGTGACGTGGTCGTTGTAGATCACGAACAGGGCGTCGGGCTTTTTCTCGTCGAGCCAGGCCTTGATCGGCTCATAACCTTCGAAAATCGGCTTCCAGACGGGGTCTTCCTGCTTCTTGCCGTCGAAGGCGAAGCCGATGGTCGGCGTGTGCGACGTGGCGATCGCGCCGATGATGCGGGCCATGGGGCGTGTCCTTCAGAAGCGGGCGCGTGGGCCGCGCCGAAAAATCACAGACGCGGTAACAGTGACGGCCCTTTCGCGCAATTCTCATGGTCACGCCCAGCAGCCCTGCCGCTATAAGCCCCTGTAACGAGATCAGGAGACGCACATGGTCGATCGGGCGAGCCTACGGTGTGGGACCTTCCTGCCACCGTTCCATCCGCTGGATGAGGATCCCACGCTGTGCATCCAGCGCGACTTCGAGCTGATCGAGCATCTCGACCGGCTGGGCTTCGACGAGGCCTGGATCGGCGAGCACCATTCGGGCGGTTTCGAGATCATCGCCTCGCCCGAGCTGTTCATCGCCGCCGCCGCCGAGCGCACGCGCCGGATCAAGCTGGGCACCGGGGTGATCTCGCTGCCCTATCACAACCCCCTGACGGTGGCCGGGCGGATCCTGCAACTGGACCACCAGACCCGGGGGCGGGCCATGTTCGGCTTCGGGCCGGGCTTGCTCAATTCCGACGCCCAGATGCTGGGGATCGAGGCCTCGACCCAGCGCGACCGCATGGCCGAGTCGGTCGAGATCATCGTGCGGCTGCTCGACGGCGAGGTGATCACCCGCAAGAGCGACTGGTTCGAGCTGAACAACGCGCGCCTGCAGCTGAAGCCCTACGCCAACCGCCGGCCGCATTTGGCCGCGACCTCCACAGTCACCCCCAATGGCGCGAAGCTGGCCGGCCGGTTCGACCTCGGCATGCTGTGCGTCTCGGCCGCGAGCCGCCAGGGCTACGATGCGCTGGACGCCAACTGGGACATCGCCTGCCGAACGGCGCAGGAGAACGGCCGCGAGATGGACCGTGGCGTGCTGCGCCTGATGGCGCCCTTCCACATCGCCGAGACCCGCCAGCAGGCCATCGACGACATGAAGTGGGGTTTCGACAAGTGGGTGGGTTATTCCTACCAGGTCAGCGCGCTCGGCCCGGCCAGCATCGGCCTGGGACCCGTCGACGAGATGATCAAGAACCAGTCGGCCGTCATCGGCACGCCCGACGACGCGGTGGAACAGCTGGAGCGCTACTGGACCAAGACCGGCGGTTTCGGCTGCATTCTGATCCTGGGCCAGAACTGGGCCGACCCGGAAACCACCAAGAAGTCCTTCGAGCTGTTCGCCCGCTACGTGATGCCGAAGTTCGCCGGCCGCAACGAATTGCGCACCGCTTCCTACGACTGGATGGGCGACAACCGCGAGACATTCAGCGGGGCGTCGCGGGCGGCGACGCAGAAGGCGCTGGAGAAGCACGCCGCCGAGGAAGCGGCGCGGGCGGGCAAGGCTGCGGAGTAGGCTGGCCGCGCTCGTGAGCCGCCCTTGGCCGTATGACGCCGCGGAGACGAAGGCTAAGACCAAGAATTCCCAGGAATCTGGCCTGTACAGGATCCAATGGCGCAAGTTCCCTGCGCGGTTGACGCGTTGTTCGTCAGTGACCCCTTAACCAAACGATATCCCTTTTCACGGCAATATTAAGCGACCGGTTTGCGCCTCGACGCTGCGACGGTGGATAGGGACTGCGGGAGGGGCTGAAGTGAACCTACGTCTTTGCTCCGCGAGTATTGGATTGATCTTTGCCTGGGCGGGCATGGCGCTGGCGGCGACGCCGGTGCCGGACACCTGCAGCGC
>FTFM01000684.1_pt1 | contig 12799 bp, 6 predicted proteins | sample 1640451 | NCBI WGS metagenome assembly FTFM01 (sample SAMEA3914814, study PRJEB12502) | metagenome | biome: forest; material: soil | place: USA | collected 2011-09-16 | depth 0.1 m | reverse complement strand
GCGACGCGCAGGGTGAGCGCGCCGGCGCCATGGCGCGCGGCCTCGATTTCCACCGCGCGGATGGCCGAAAGGGCGCTGGACTCGACCGAACGCACCCGGCCTTGGCCCTCGCAGTTGGGGCAGACGTGGGTCGTGCCTTCCAGCACGCCGGTGCGGCGGCGCTGGCGCGACAGCTCCATCAGGCCGAACGAGGAGATCTTGCCCATCTGGATGCGGGCTCGGTCGTCCTTCAGGGCGTCCTTCAGCTTCTTTTCGACGAGGCGGTTGTTCTTGCTCTCGTCCATGTCGATGAAGTCGATGACGATCAGGCCTGCGAGGTCGCGCAGGCGAAGCTGGCGGGCGGCTTCCTCAGCCGCTTCCAGGTTGGTCTTCAGCGCGGTGGTCTCGATGCTGCGCTCGCGGGTGGACTTGCCCGAGTTGACGTCGATGGCGACCAGCGCCTCGGTCTGGTTGATCACCAGGTAGCCGCCGGACTTCAGCGGCGCCACCGGCGAATAGATCTGCGCCAGGCCGTCCTCGATCTTGTACTTGACGAACAGGGGCGTGGGTTCGCGGTAGGCCTGGATCTTCTTGGCCGACGCCGGCATCAGCATGCGCATGAATTCACGCGCCTCGCGGTAACCGGCCTCGCCCTCGACCATGATGCCGTCGACGTCCTTGTCGTACATGTCGCGGATGGCGCGTTTGACGAGGTCTTCCTCCTCGTAGATCAGCGCCGGGGCGATGGACTTCATGGTGACGTCGCGGATGTTCTCCCACAGGCGGTCCAGGTACTCGTAGTCGCGCTTGATCTCGGCCTTGGTCCGCTTGGCGCCGGCCGTTCGCACGATCAGGCCCATCCCGTCCGGCACGTCCAGGCTCTGGATCACATCCTTCAGGCGCTTGCGGTCGGTGGCGGTGGAGATTTTGCGGCTGATGCCGCCGCCGCGGGCGGTATTGGGCATCAGGACGCAGTAGCGGCCGGCCAGCGATAGATAGGTGGTGAGCGAGGCGCCCTTGGTGCCGCGCTCGTCCTTGACCACCTGGACCAGCATGATCTGCCGGCGCTTGATCACTTCCTGGATCTTGTAGCGGCGCATGAGGCGGCGGCGGCGACGCTCGACCTCCTCGTCCATCAGATCGTCATCGTCTTCGCCCGCCGCGTCCTCGGCGTCCGCGTCGACGTCCGCACTCTCGCGAGGGGCGCGTCCGCCGCCGCCGTTGTGGCCGTGACGTTCGTTCTCCTCGGCTTCCTCGCGCAGCAGGGCTTCGCGATCGGCCAGGGGGATCTGGTAGTAGTCCGGGTGGATTTCGTTGAACGCCAGGAAGCCATGCCGATCGCCGCCGTATTCGACGAAGGCGGCCTGCAGGCTGGGTTCTACCCGGGTGATCTTGGCGAGGTAGATGTTGCCGCGCAGCTGCTTCTTAGCGCGGCTTTCGAAATCAAATTCCTCGACTCGGGTCCCGTCCACGACGGCCACACGCGTCTCTTCGGCGTGGGCGGCGTCGATCAGCATCATCTTTGACATTTAGGGCTTCTCCACGGCCTGCGCCGAAGCCGTGCTTCGGAGGCCGATGATGGCTGGAGTCGTCCACACGCAAGGCCGCGCTTGAAGCTGCGGCATTAGTTACGGCTAAGGGCCGGAACATGGCGTGGGTAGGGCGACCCATAGGTTGTATCCATTGCGCCCTGAGGCGCCGATCGGATGGTAGCGCCGCCGCCGCTGTTCGCGGCTTCGACGTTTGCGACGACGAACTCGCCAGGGAGTCCTGGGCGGCGCGCGTGTGCGGACTCTGCAACATGCGGAAGGAAAAGAAAAGCTCGCAGCTGCGCCGCATCGAAAGCAGTTCCGCGCGGCGACTCAGGCGGCCCTGTGTGAGGCGGCCATGGAGCGCGGTTCGCGACATTCGCGCGCGGGGTAATTGTTTTGAATGCTTAACCCTTTGTCTACGCGCACGAGGTGATATGAGCCGATAGCCTGGGTTGTGGCTGGCTGGGGCCTGAATGCGCGCCTGTCTGCAGTGGATTAAACGCCTTGGGGCGGGACGGATGCTGGTCGTGTCCGCGGCCTTGGCGTGCCTGGGCGCCGCGCCCTGGCGTCCGGCCGACGCGGGCGGCGTGCTCAAGGTCCGTTTCGGCGGCGATCAGCAGCAGACCCGCGTGGTTCTCGAGCTCGACCGCTCCGCCCACGGACAACTGATCATACCTGGCGACAGCGGACGGTTGACGCTCGCGTTGCCGGGCGTCGACGTCTCCGGCCTGGTCGATGGCGACGGGCAGGGCCTGGTGCGGTCCTGGACGCTGGATCGGGTCGCCGGCGGCGCGGCCATCCAGATGACGCTGACCCGGCCGGTGCAGGTGGCCCGGCGTTTCCTGCTGGCGCCGTCCGAGGGATCGCCCAACTATCGCTACGTCCTGGACCTGGTCTCGGCCGGTCCTGCGCCGACATCCGCGCCGCTGGCCGCCACGACCGTCGCGGCCGCCGCGCCAACCCTGCAGCGGGTGGTCGACGTCCAGTCGTTCCATACCCGCAAGGTGGTGGTTATCGATGCGGGTCACGGCGGCAAGGATCCCGGGGCGCTCGGCGTGCAGACCCACGAGAAGGACGTGACACTGGCCGCGGCCAAGTCGCTGAAGAAGCGCCTCGAGCGCGACGGCCGCTATGTCGTGGTGATGACCCGCTCCAGCGATGAGTTCGTGCCGCTGGAAACCCGAGTGCAGATCGCCCGCCAGGCCGACGCGGACCTGTTCATCTCGCTGCACGCGGACGCCGGGGCTGACCCGACCACCCGTGGCGCGACGGTCTACACCTTGTCTGACAAGGGCTCCGATCGGGTCGCCCGCAACGTCATGAACCGCGACAACTGGTTCATCAATGTGAGCCTGCCCAGCCGAGACCGCGCGGTGAACCAGATCCTGCTGGACCTCACCCAGCGCGCCACCAAGAACCGTTCGTCGGAATTCGCCGAAATGCTGGTCGACAACGTCGGCGGCCAGACCGTGATGCTGCAGCACAGCCACCGCGACGCGGGCTACGTGGTGCTGCTGGCGCCGGACGTGCCGGCGGTGCTGCTCGAAATGGGTTTCATCACCAACGCCGCCGACGAGGACAAATTGAAGGACGCCTCGAGCCGCAACCGGCTGATGGGCGCCGTTGGCGACTCTATCGACGGCTACTTCGCGATGCAGCGGCGCTACGCTTCCCGTTGAAGCTCGGCCCGCTTGGTCTGACGCCTTTGCGATCGTCCAAATAAGCGCTAAGCCGTCCGCAGCGGCCTGTCCGAGCCGCGCGGGGATTTACTTCCGTTGGACCGCCTCGAACGATGGATCGCGATCGCCGGTATCGCGGTGCTCAGCATCATCGCCGTGGCGGGGTTCGCCCTGGCCATCTATGCGGCATGGCTGTTCCACGGCATGCCCGACGCGTCGGACCTCGCCGACTATCGTCCGCCGACCGCCACACGCGTCTATGCCTGGGACGGCACCCTGATCGGCGAGTTCTCTCGCGAACGGCGGATCTACGTCCCCTACGACCAGATCCCGCCGAAACTGGCCGAGGCCTTCCTCGCCGCCGAGGACCGCAACTTCTTCAAGCACCAGGGTATCGATGTGGCCGGGCTCGGCCGCGCGATGGGCAAGAACCTGTTCAACGCCCTGCGCGGCAAGCGCTTCGAAGGCGGCTCGACCATCACCCAGCAGGTGGCCAAGAACGTGCTGCTGGGCAACCAGGCCACGGTCGGGCGCAAGCTGAAGGAAGCCATCCTGGCCCGCCGGCTGGAGCAGACGCTGACCAAGGAACAGATCCTGGGTCTGTATCTGAACGAGATCTGGCTGGGCTACCGGTCCTATGGCGTCGCCGCGGCGGCCTACAACTACTTCGGCAAGTCGCTGCAGGACCTGGACCTGGCGGAGATGGCCTATCTGGCCGCCCTGCCCAAGGGGCCCGACAACTACCATCCGATCCGCAACAAGCGGGCGGCCATGGATCGCCGCAACTGGATCATCCGGCAGATGGAGGAACTCGGCTGGGTCAGCCGCGCCGAGGCCCAGGCCGCGACAAAGGAGGACCTGAAGGTCCAGCTCACGCCGCTGCGCGCGCGCTATCGCGACGCCGACTATTTCGTTGAGGAAGTCCGCCAGGAGGCGCTCGCCAGCATGGGCCAACGCCTCAACGAAGGCGGCTATTACATGCGCACCACGCTGGATCCCCGGCTGCAGACCATCGCGCGGGTGGCGCTGATGCACGGCCTGGAACAGTACGACCACCGCCACGGCTGGCGCGGCGCGTGGGGGCATGTGGAAGAGCTCAACGGCTGGGAACACCAGGCCGCGGCCACGACGTCGCCGGCCGAACGCCGCAGCTGGCGCGCGGCGATCGTCGAATCGATGGACGGAAACGATGTTCGGGTGCGCCTGGCCAAGGGCGGCGGCTCTGGCGCCATCGTTCCCGAGGACGTGACATGGGCCAAGGCGGGCAAGGGGCTGCTGAAGGGCGACCTGGTGTTCGTCGAGCCCTCGGACAAGGGCGGCTACAATCTGCGGCAGGTCCCGACGGTCAACGGGGCGCTGGTCGTGGTGGAGCCGGAGTCGGGACGGGTGCTGGCCCTGGTCGGTGGCTACAGTTTCTCGCTGTCCAACTTCAACCGGGCGACCCAGGCGATGCGGCAGCCGGGCTCGGCCTTTAAGCCATTCGTCTACGCCACCGCGCTGGAAAACGGTTTCACCCCGGCCTCGACGGTGCTGGACGCCCCGATCGAACTTCGCGGGGCCACGGCCGACGAGACCTGGAAGCCGCACAACTACGAGAACAAATATTACGGCATGCTGACCCTGCGCAAAGGCTTGGAGCTGTCGCGCAACACCATGACCGTGCGCCTGGCGCAGTCGATCGGCATGCCCAAGATCGTCGACACGGCGATCCGCGCCGGCGTCGTCACCTCGATGTCGCCGGTGCTGGCCATGGCGCTGGGGGCAGGGGAGACCACGCCCTTCAAGCTGACCGGCGCCTATGCCTCGTTCATCAACGGCGGCCGCCGCATCGAGCCGCACCTGATCGAGCTGATCCAGGACCGTGAGGGCAAGACGCTGTTCCGGGCCGACAAGCGCGACTGCACCGGGTGCGGCGCGCCGTACGGCGGCGAAGATCCGCCGGTGCTGCCCGACGACGGCAAACAGATCTTCGATCCGATCACCGCCTACCAGATCACCTCGATGCTGCAGGGCGTGGTCGCCCACGGCACCGCCTATGAAGCGCACATCCTGGGCCCAAACTTCGGCGGCAAAACCGGGACCACCAACGAGTTCCGCAGCGCCTGGTTCGTGGGCTTCTCGCCGCAGATGGTGGTCGGGGTGTTCGTCGGCTACGATGACAACCGCTCGCTGGGCGAAAAGGAAACTGGCGCCGTGGCGGCCGTGCCGATCTTCATCGATTTCATGCAGCAGACCATCAAGGGCCATCCGGTCGGCGACTTCCGTCCCCCGCCCAAGGATGCTCGGTTCCTCAGCGTCAATGGCAACCGCGAGGCGTTCCGCAATGGCACTGAGCCGCGGGCCGCCACGCCCACGACCACCGACCAGCCGGGCGTGGTCACCTTCCCCAACGGCGAGATCGCGCCCGCGCCCGGCGCGCCGCCGCCGCCACCGGCGGCCGCCAAACCCTCGACCGACACCTCCGGCTTGTACTGACCGGCCGGCCGGGCTATTCGGCCAACCCCGATTTCGAGGAAATCCTGTCATGAGAGCGGATGTCGAGGCCTCTGCGGCCGACATCGAGCGGTCGATCGACCTGCTCAGGAGGCGACTTTGACTGGGATGCGGCGCTAAGGCGGCTGGACGAACTCAACGCGCGATCCGAGGACCCCTCGCTGTGGGACCGGCCTGAAGAGGCCCAGGCCCTGATGCGGGACCGCAACCGGCTGGCGTCGCAGATCGAGGCGGTGCAGCAGCTGCGCAGCGCACTCGACGACGCGGTGGGCTTTGCGGAGCTGGCCGACGCCGAGGGCGACGAAGGCTCGCTGGAGGAAGCCCGCGCCGAGCTGGCCAAGCTGAAATCCAGCGCAGCCCGGGCCGAACTGGAGGCGCTGCTGTCGGGCGAGGCCGACGGCAATGACGCCTATATCGAAATCAACGCCGGGGCTGGCGGGACGGAATCCCAGGACTGGGCCGAGATGCTGCAGCGGATGTACAGCCGCTGGGCCAACGCCCACGCCATGGCCGTGGAGGTCATCGAGGAGGAGGGCGGCGAGCAGGCCGGCATCAAGTCGACGACCATGCTGGTCAAGGGGACCAACGCCTACGGCTGGCTGAAGACCGAAGCCGGCGTGCACCGGCTGGTGCGAATCTCGCCCTACGATTCAAACGCCCGGCGGCACACGTCATTTGCCTCGGTGTGGGTCTATCCGGTGGTGGACGACGCCATCGTCATCGACATCAATCCGTCGGACGTGCGCACGGACACCTACCGCGCGTCGGGTTCGGGCGGGCAGCACGTCAACAAGACCGACTCGGCGGTGCGCCTGACCCACATCCCCACGGGCGTCGCCGTGGCGTGCCAGAGCGAACGTTCACAGCACCAGAACCGCGACCGCGCCTGGAAGATGCTGCGGGCGCGGCTGTATGAGCTGGAGCTGCAGAAACGCGAGGCGGCCGCCCAGGCGGTCGAGGACCAGAAGACCGACATCGGCTGGGGCCACCAGATCCGCTCGTACGTGTTACAGCCCTACCAGATGGTCAAGGACCTGCGGACCGACGTCGAGACCTCCGACAGCCAGGGGGTCCTGGACGGCGATCTGGACGCGTTCATGGGCGCCTCATTGGCCCAGCGCGTCGGCGTCACGCGGGACGAACCGACGAACTGAGGCTTTAGAAGACCGTCGCGGCGTCAGCTGTTGGACGCGGCGCCCAGGTTGATCACGTCGCCCATGGGCGCAGCGGCGGCGCCCTCGCGGGCGGCAGGACCGGTGCGCTGGAACTTCAGGCTGCGGCCTTGGAAGGACGCGCCGGTTTCCATGGCCAGCTGTTCGTGGGTGATGTCGCCGTCGACGTGCGAGGTGGCGAACAGGCGGATCTGCTTGGCGGTGATCGAACCGACGACCTTGCCCCGGGCTTCGACCAGCTCGGCGGAGATCGTGCCCTCGATGTGGCCGGTCTCGCCGATGGTCAGGCGGCCGACGCGGACGTCGCCGCGCACGACGCCGTCGACGTGAAGCTCACCTTCGCCGGTGATGCCGCCTTCGACGGTGATGTCCCTGCCGATCACCGAGGCGACGCTCGGCGACTTGCGGATGACGGAATTGTCGAGCGCCGGCTGCGCCATGGGCGCTTTGGCGGCTGGACGTGGAACGGGTTTACTCGACTTGCTGAACATAATCTCCGGCCCTTAGAAACCGGTCGGGGTTTTGCGGCCTTCCATCAACCCAGACCTCATAATGAAGGTGTGGCCCCGTCGAACGTCCGGTGGAGCCCATGGCGCCGATACGTTGGCCCACTGCAACTCTCTGGCCAATGCTGACCGCAATGCCCTGGAGGTGGGCGTAGCGCGTCTTAAAGCCGCCGCCGTGGTCGATTTCGATCGTATTGCCGTAGCCGGAACGCACGCCGGTGAACGAAACGACGCCCGGCGCGGTCGCATGGATCGGCGTCATGATCGCGCCGGCGAAATCCAGGCCAGAATGGAACGCCGGCCGTCCCGTAAAGGGATCGAAGCGGACGCCGAAGCCCGAACTGCGGCTGGTGTTGGTGGTGGGTGTGCCGAAGGGGGCCTTCTGGGCGGCGTCGGCCAGGGAGCGCATGGCGTCCATCGACAGCGCCGCATGCTGAATGCGAGTGGCGAATTCCTCGTCCACGTCGAGCACGGCGGCCAGGGCCTTGGGATCCTTGCCTTCGATCAGCGGGCCGCCAAGCCCTTCGGAGGAGCGGGCCAGCGCGGCGGGATCCAGACCCGCGAGCCGGAAGGCGAGGCGCAACCGGTCGGCCCGGCTCTTGGCGAAGGTCTCGGCCTGGGCGATCAGCCGATCCTGGTCGACCTGGACGAAGTGCACGCGATCGACCGGCGTGTCGGCGACCGGCGCCCTCATTGGCGCAACGGCGGCGGCCGCGCCCGGTTCGCCGCGCAGTGGGGCCAGCAGCAAGGCCAGGGCCCGGTGCCGTTTCTCGACGGAGTCGGCCAGTTGGTCGATGGAGCCGGACGAGTCGTTCAGCTGAGCGACGGCGCTGCTTAGACGAGCCTGCCGGTCGGCGATCAGACGCTCATAATAGTGTTTGGTGCGAAGGGTTTCCTGGTCGCCGGCGGTCAGCGACAACAGATTGACCAGCATGCCCGCGGTCGAGACGCCGACCCAAAGCGCCAGCAGGGATGCTGCGGCCGCCACGGCGGTCTGCTTGCCCGTGGTCAGGACAAAGCCACGGATTTCCCCGCCCGAACGGACGTAGAGATGACGTTCTGGAAACAGGCGCTCTAACGATAGGCGCAGCCTCGCCCAGCGATCCATGGATTATGTTCTCGGGAGCCCACCAAACTCGTGAAAAGATATGGAACGATGTCAATGAAATAGGCAAGCGCCTTAGAGCTACGTCCTCGACGCCTCAGCTGATGCACGCCGACAGGTTCAACAATTAACTATCTGTTATTTCGAAACATATCAGGTAAGGCGGCGTAATTTCACGAAATTGGCGCCGCGCACGCCACGGTCAAGGCTGATACGATTGCGGGCGGCGGACACCTCGGCGCCTCATTTGGCCCCTAGGGCGCGGATGGCCGCCAAGACCTCTTGCACATGGCCAGTGACCGACACCTTGCGCCACACCCGTTGGATCACGCCCTGGCCGTCGATGAGAAAGGTCGCCCGCTCGATGCCCATGTACTTGCGCCCGTACATGCTTTTTTGAACCCAAACACCGTATCGCTCGATCACCTCGCCCTCGACGTCTGCGCCGAGGCGCACGGAAAGCGAATGTTTGATCCGGAACTTGCCGTGGCTTTTGATGGAATCCTTGGACACGCCGACGATCGTCGCGCCCGCGGCGTCGAACTCGGGCTTGGCCTCGCTGAAGCCCTTGGCTTCGCTGGTGCAGCCGGATGTGTCGTCCTTGGGATAGAAATAGAGGACCACCGGCCCCCCGCGCAGATCGGCGAGGCGGATGTCTCCGCCTTCATCGGACGGCATCTGGAAGTCAGGCGCCTTGTCTCCGGCGGCGAGCGCGACGGTCATGAAATCCTCCTTGGCGGCAGCCGCGACTGTGAGACGCGTTCCACAGTCCGGCAAGTCTGGTGCATGAACGACTTCGGCGCCCCCAAGGAGTCCCGGAGTTGCTGAGACCCTCGTTGCGCCATGGACAGGTTGCAACAGCCGCGCTGGTCGCCGGGATCATGCTGGTCCTGTTGGGGGCCGTCTGGCGGCTGTCGTCGGGTCCGATTGCGCTGGACCTGGCCAAGCCGGCGGTCGAGCGGCTGTTGGCGACCGAGGTGCAGGGCGGCCGCGCGACGATCGGCTCAGTCGATCTGGTCTGGTTCTCCACCGCGCAATCGCTCGGCCTGCGGCTGCGCAACGTCGATCTGACCGACGGCCGCGGCCGGTCGGTGGTCCACGCCGGACAGGTGGAGACGGGTCTGGCGATGCATTCGCTGGCCTTGTTCAACCCCGCGCCCGGACGTCTTGCGGCGCGCAACTTCTTCGTCGCCGTGAGCGTCTCGCCGCAGGGCCGCTACGCGCTGGGCTATGACGCGTCGGGCGCGCCGATCTCGGCCGGCAACGACCTCTGGCGCCTGTTTGACGATCTCACCGGCAAGGTCCGCCAGAGCCGGCCTCTCAGCTTCCTGAAGGATGTGGACCTTGCCGACGGGGTGATCGCCTTTCGGCAGGTCGGCGGGCCGGTCAACTGGCGCGGCGACGTGCGCACGGTCAGGTTCCAGAAGGCCCGTGGAAAACTGTCGGGGAACGTCGACCTCAGGATCGGCGACGCTGATCTGACGGCGCGGGCCAGGGGTTCGGTCGGATTGAAGCGGGCGCAATTGGACGCCTCGGTCGCCAAGCTGGATCCCGCCAGGATATTCCCGTGGGTGGGGCCGACCAGCAGACTGTCCACCCTCGACGCGATGGTGGAGGGCGCCGGTTCGTTGAACTGGGCGTCGGATCGGGGCGTGCAGGCCGCCGACATTCGGCTCGTCGCCGGAAGCGGCCAGATCAGGCTTGGCGGCGCTCCGGCGCCGTTCAGGTCTGCGGAACTGCGGATCGCGTTCGATCCCCGAACCCAGCACGTGGTCGTGCAGACCGCCCGCGCCACGTCATCGCGGGCGGACCTGGACGTCACCGGTGAGGCCTGGCTGATCCCGGAAAGCCGGCGGGGGGGACCGGCCAAGCTGGAGGTCTCGCTGAAGTCGGCGCACAGCCTGGTCTCGTTGTCGCCGTGGTCTCCGCCGCAATCGGTCGACAATTTCGCCGCCCGGGGCCGGTACGTCGCCCGCACGGGCGCGATCGTGATCGACAGCGTGCGGGGTGACTTGGCGGGCTCGCCGCTCGCGCTGTCAGGCCAATTGCTGCGTCCAAAGGATCAGCGCAGTTGGGGCGTCCAGCTTGCCGGGACGCTGGGCGGCATGATGACGCCGCAGCAGGTCGCCGCCTTCTGGCCAGACGAACTGGCAGGCGATGTCCGCGACTGGTCCCGGGACCACGTATCGGGCGGAAAGCTCGGACGGGCGAACCTGCGCCTGAGGCTGGCGCCGGGAGCGTTCCAACCGCACCGACCGGTTCCAAACGACCAGATCCAGCTGTCTTTCGAATTCGCCGATGCGGACATTTCGGTGACCTCAAGCATGCCGCACATCGAGCACGCCGTCGGGGTTGGCGTGCTGCAGGGCGATCGTTTCGACCTGACCGTTCGCACTGCCAAGATCGAACATGTCGACCTCAGCGCCGGCGCGGTCCGCATCCCCCGCCTGATCGGCGACGACAAGCGCCTGGAGTTCGAGGGGCGCGCCATGGGCGACGCCCACGAGATGCTGGATATCGTCGACCGGTCGACCGGCGGTGTGCCCAGCCGCCATGGCTTCGAGCCCAAGCGGCTCGGCGGGACGGCGGCCATCGATTTCAGCATCGGGCGGCCGTTCGATGAGGCCGAGATGAAGGATTACGATGTCGCCTATCGGGGGGTCATCCGCGACGCCAAGGTTTCGGACGCTGTCCTGGGCCTGGGACTGGAGGGTCCGCTGGTGAAGCTGGACGGCTCGCTGGACCACGTCGCGGCCGATGGCGACGTGCGGCTTGGCCCCTATCGCGGGACGATGAAATACAATTCCGACTTCCCCGCCAACAAGGCGGCCACCCAGAAGGCCGAATTCGACGGGCTGCTGGATTCGTCCACGGTCGGGCTGACCGGGCCAGCTGGATCCACCATACGCTTCTCGGCCAAGTTCGACGGCGCCGGCGGCGACGGGCGGGGCGTGATCCGATCCAAGGCCTTCGATGGCGAGACGACCTGGCGTTCCGGGGGGGATGGACGCTTCTCCGCCCAGGGGGTCGTCGACGCCGCGGCGCTGCGATCCATCGGCGTTCCGGTCGGCAAGGGCGTGCCAGCCAGGGTGCCGACCCATCTGACCCTGACGCGCGCCGGCGCCGGCTGGAACGGGGTCCTGGACGCCGACGCCTATTCCGGGACCATCGTCATGTCCGGCGGCGGCGAGCGCAGGCTGCGCTATTCGGCGCAGTTGACCGCCCAGGAGGCGCAGAAGCTCGGCTTCGCCGACGGGCCCGTGGGCACATCGCCGACGTCCCTGTCGCTCGACGTGTCGATGAACGACCAGTCCGGCTCCGCGTCGTACGGGGTGGGATCGTGGCTCGGCCAGGTGAGCTGGGCGCGTGGAGTCGGGGCCAAGACCCAGTACCGCTGGCGCACGACGCTATCGGCCACCGAGCTGCGGGCCATGGGGCTGCCGGCCGCCATCCAGCCGAAGTCGCCGCTGCCGATCGATGTCGTACTGTCCAGCAACGCCGGCGGATGGAGCGGCTCGGCCCAGCTGTCCGGCGGCGCCATCAAATTCTCTTCCACGGCTCCGTCGGGCGGCAAGCGCCGCCTCAACCTCAATGGCTCGCTGGACGGCGCGACATTCTCGGACCTCGGTCTGGGGCCGGTCGGCATGATCGCCGGGCCGGCCGCCGTCAGCGCCACGCTCGACATGGGCGCAGACGGGCTGCGAGGCGGGCATGTGGACGCCGACTTCCAGCGCGCGGCGGTGAACGCGCCCTACGTTTCTTGGAAGAAGCTCGCCGGCCACGCCATGCGGTTCAGCGCCGATTTCACCCGGCATCCGGACGGCGCGCTGGAGGCCACAGAGGTGAAGGGTCAGGGCGCGGGCTTCAGCCTGGCGGCGTCGGGGGCCTGGAAACCGAAGGTCGGCGGCGCGTTGCGGATCGCCAACGCCAAGCTCGAGGGCGCCTTCGACGGATCGCTGGAACTCGACACCTCGGACGGCGGCGACCGCCTGGTGACCCGGGCGCGGTATTTCGATGCTCGCCGGCTGATCCAGCAAGGCGGTGCGCGCGCCCAGGGCGGCGCCGGGCAGGCCGTTACGGCCAGGCCGCTTCGCATCGACGCCCAGCTCAACCAGGTCAGGGTCAGCGAGGCGGGCATCGTCAAAAATGTGAGGCTGGTCGCCGACTGGGGCGGGGACGGGCAGCGGGTCGATCTTTCGGTGGTGCGCGACGATGGCGGGCCGTTTATCAGCCTGCGGCTCAATCCCGACGCCGAAGGCGCGGCGATCACTGGCCAGGTTTCCGACGTCGGCGAGGCGGCCTCGGCCGTGTTCGGGTCCCATTCGTTCCGCGG
>FTFM01000500.1_pt1 | contig 13083 bp, 10 predicted proteins | sample 1640451 | NCBI WGS metagenome assembly FTFM01 (sample SAMEA3914814, study PRJEB12502) | metagenome | biome: forest; material: soil | place: USA | collected 2011-09-16 | depth 0.1 m | reverse complement strand
GCGCGACACCCACAAGTTCGAGAGCCGCTATCTCGACACCCTGATCGGCCCCTGGCCAGAGGCCAAGGCGCTCTACGAGGCCCGCTCGCCGATCAACCACCTGGACCGCTTCCGGACGCCCCTGATCATCTTCCAGGGCGCCCTGGATCCGGTGGTGCCGAAGAACCAGGCCCTGATGATCCTGGAGGCCCTGCGCAGCCGCCAGACGCCGGTCACCTATCTGGAGTTCGAGGGCGAGAGCCACGGCTTCCGCAAGGCCGAGACCATCATCGCCTCCAAACAGGCCGAGCTCTATTTCTACGGCCGGGTGCTGGGCTTCGAACCCGCCGACGAGCTGCCCGAGGTCCGGATCGAGAACCTGCCGCAGCCCTAACCCTGGGCCGCGATCTCATCGGCCTTGATCTGTTCGATCATCCGTCCAAACGGCTTCAGGGCGAAGGACAAGGACAGCACCGAGATCGGCAGCGCGATCGCCGAGGCGACGGCGATCACGTAGCGCAGTTTGGTCTCGTCGTGCTGCATGTCGGTCAGCCAACCGATGAACCACGGGCCGACGATGCCGGTGATGCCGCTGAACAACAGCAAGTAGAGCGAGTTCACCTGGGCGCGGACGTTGCTGGGGGTAATCGACTGCATGGCGGCCACCAGGGGCGGGGCCGCCACCAGGGCCGTGGCCGACACGGTGAGGGAGCAGGCGACCGACAGCCAGCCGTTCGGCATCAGGGTGCCGGCGATGGCGAAGGGGAGGCTCACCAAGTTGGCGAACAGGGCCACGCGCATGTTGCCGTCGTGATGACGGCGGTTCCAGCGTTCGCAGAGCCAAGTCCCGACGATCAGGCCCAGCGGGGAGACGATCAGCGAGGCGATCCCGCTCACCAGCCCATACTGCTGCGGGGCCCAGTGATAAGTGCGTTGGAAGAAGGCGGCGCGGAAATTCAGGCTGCCGTAGGTGATCACGCCCAGAAAGAACACCGAGAGGAACAGGCAGCCGTAAAAGCAGGCGTTGCGCTTCAGGAACCCGAACACTTCGAAATAGGACGCCAGGCCGGTCACGCTACGTGCCGTGACGCCGCGTCGCGCCGGCTCCCTGACGGTCAGCATAAGGGCCGCGACCAGCAGGCCCGGCAGGCCCAGGGCGAAGAACACCAGCTGCCAGGACTTCACGTCGCCCAGGACCGGCAGCACGACGTGCAGCTTGCCCACCGCGACGATCACCACCGAGCCGAGGATCAGCGAAAAGGCCGTGCCGGCGACGAAGCCGACGTTGAGCACCGCCATGGCCCGGGGCAGCTTCTCGCGAGGGAAACTGTCGCCCAGCAGGGAATAGGTCGCCGGGCCGTTCACCGACTCGCCGGCGCCGAGGCCCGCGCGCGCCGCGAACATGGTCCAGAAGCTCGTCGCCAGGCCGCAGGCCGCGGTGCAGAGGCTCCAGAGCCCCACGCCCATGGCGATCATGGTCTTGCGGCTCTTGCGGTCCGAGATCAGCGACAGCGGAAAACTCAGCGGCAGATAGAGGATCGAGAACGCCGCGCCGATCAGGAGCCCCATCTGCGAGTCCGAGAGCTTCAGGTCGTGCTTGATGGACTGCAGCAGCAGGCTGAGGATGTTGCGGTCGACCTGCGACAGCCCCAGCACCAGGGACAGGATCCACAGGGTCTTCCACGCGTCGGCCGTCGACGGCCAAGGCTGTAGGGCGCCGCCCTGAACGGATGCTGGCGGCGGGGCGTCTTCGGCAATCGGGGCGTGGGCCGCCATGGGCTTCCTCCGGATCACGGTCTGACGCCGCTTGCGTTCGAAACTAGTCGCCGATGTCCCGGGCCAGTTCAATCTGGTTCACGGTGACAACGTCCCGCGGCCGGGTACAAGCGTGGCAGGGGCCAGCAGAGCCCGTGGAGGAGCCGTTCCATGAAGGCATACGAGATTCGCAAGGAAGGCGAGGGCCTGGACCGGCTGGTCGAGGTCGAGCGGCCAGATCCCCAGCCGGGGCGCGGCGAGGTGGTGGTGCGCATGCGCGCGGCTTCGCTGAACTACCGCGACCAGCCGATGGTGAAGGGCGGCTATCACACACCCGCCCCCGGGGCCTTCATCCCGCTGTCGGACGGGGCGGGCGATGTCGTCGCGGTGGGCGAGGGCGTCGGCAGGGTCAAGGTCGGGGACCGGGTCTGCCCGACCTTCTTCCAGGTCTGGGTCGACGGCCGTCCGCCGGCCGGGTTCGGCGCCCTGGGCGGGCCACGCGACGGCGTCCTGGCCGAGCAGGTGATGGTCCACGAGGACGGCCTGGTGAAGATCCCGGACAACATGAGCTACGAAGAAGCCGCCTGCCTGCCCTGCGCGGCGCTCACGGCCTGGAACGCCCTGTTCGCCGCCGGCCGGCCGCTAAAGGCGGGCCAGAGCGTGCTGATCCAGGGCACCGGCGGGGTCTCGATCTTCGCCTTACAGTTCGCTCGGGCGGCGGGCGCGCGGGTGATCGCCACCTCCTCCTCGGACGCCAAGATCGAGCGGCTGAAGGCGATGGGGGCGGACGCCTGCGTCAACTACAAGACGACACCCGACTGGGAGAACGAGGTCCAGCGCCTGACCGGCGGGGTGGAAGGACCGGGTCGCGACGGCAAGCCCACCGTCGCTGGCGGCGGTGTCGACGTGGTGGTCGAGGTCGGTGGCGCGGGCACCCTCGCCAAGTCCTACGCGGCGCTGGGCTGGGCCGGTAAGATCTCTCAGATCGGGGTGATGACCCAGGCCGAGAACCCCGCCGCCCTGAACCCCATCGGCCTCGCCTTCAAGTCCGGGAGCGTGCACGGGATCATGGTCGGCAGCCGGGTGATGTTCGAAGAGATGCTGGTGGCCATGAGCCTGAACGGCATCAAGCCCGTGGTCGACAAGGTCTTCGCCTGGGGCCAGGCGCGCCAGGCCTACGAGACCGCCATCGCCGGGGATTTCTTCGGCAAGGTGGTGATCAGGATCTAGGGGCGGCGTCCCGGCCGCGGCTCCCTTGACTCCGTCAACCTAAAGCTTAATCCGAGCCTGCTGAATATAAGGGACGCTGGGATAAGGCGGCCGGGGCAGGCCGCGGGCTTCGTTCGTCCGCCCAGCCGCAATCGTGCGAGGCGTGCGGATACATGGGTAGTCCAGGAGGCTCCATTCGGCCCGGCGGCCGCGGCGGCAAGCACCAGCGCGAGCTGGTCGAGGGGCCGATCACCAAGACGCTTCTGGTCTTCTCCCTGCCGGTATTGGGCGGCAACGCGCTGCAGTCGCTGAACGGCAGCGTCAATCAGTTCTGGGTCAGCCACACCCTCGGCATCAGCGCCATCACCGCCATCGGCAACTCCACCATCGTGATGATGATGATGCTGGGCTCGATCTTCGGGATCAGCATGGCCGCCAACATCCTGGTGGCCCAGGCCGTGGGCGCGGGCGACTTCAAGACGGTCAAGAAGGTGATGGGCTCGGCCATCGTTTTCTTCATGGGGCTGGCGGCCCTGATCGGCGTGGTCGGCTACTTCGCCGCTCCCACGATCCTGTCCCTGATGGGCACGCCGGCCGTCTCCAAGGCCGAGGCGGAAATCTATCTGCGCATCGTGTTCCTGGCGATGCCGTTCATGTGCCTGTTCGCCTTCCTGCAGATGGCCCAGCGCGGCGCCGGCGACTCCAAGACCCCGTTCTATTTCCTGGTCCTGGCCATCGTTCTGGACATCGCCCTCAACCCGCTGCTGATCCGCGGGATCGGCCCCTTCCCCAGGCTCGGCATCGCCGGCTCGGCCTGTTCGACCCTGATCGGCCAGGGCGTCAGCCTGGTCTGCCTGATCGTCACCCTCTACCGGATGAAGAGCCCCCTGATGCTGCGGTGGGAGGACCTGCCGCTGCTCCGGCCCGACTTCAAGATCTCCAGCCAGCTGCTGCTTCGCGGGCTGCCCATGGGCTGCCAGATGCTGGTGATGTCCGGCGCAGCCATGGTCATGATCAGCTTCGTCAATTCCTTCGGCGCGGTGACCGCGGCCGCCTACACCGCCGCATCTCAGGTCTGGACCTATGTGCAGATGCCGGGCATGGCGCTTGGCGCTTCGATCTCCTCCATGGCGGCTCAGAACATCGGCGCGAACCGCTGGGATCGGGTGAGCAAGATCGCTCTCTCGGGCGTGCTGTCCAGCCTCCTGATCACCGGTTCGATCGCGCTCGCCATCTACCTGGCCGGCGACGCCACCTTGAACCTCTTCCTGCCATCCAGTTCGCCAGCCATGCCGATCGCCCACCACATCAATCAGGAGGTGCTCTGGTCGCTGGCCCTGTTCAGCATCACCTTCGCCCTCTCGGGCATCGTCCGTTCCACCGGGGCGGTGGTCGTCCCGCTGTTGATCCTGGCCTTTTCCGTGGGGGTGATCCGCATCCCGTTCGCGACGGCGCTGATCCCGCGCTGGGGTTCGGACGCCATCTGGTGGAGCTTCCCGCTCGGCACCATCGTCTCGGCGGGCCTGTCGGCGCTCTACTACCGCTTCGGCGGCTGGCGGAAGGTGCGCATGCTCAAGTTCCAGAGCGAGGTCGGAGGCGAAGCGGCCGACACGGGCATGGGCGCGCCGGTCATGGACACGCCGATCGAAGACGATCTCGCCGAGGAGGCCCAGGCCGAACGCGCCGCCCGTCAGGGCGCGACGGCCTGAGACGCGATTATTTCATTTGCCGCGCCGGCCCCCGGAGAGGAATCCTGGGGCGGGGGCCAACAAAAAGAGGTGGGTGATGGAATACGTCCGCATGGGCTCGACCGGCCTCAAGGTCTCGCGCATCTGCCTGGGCTGCATGAGCTTCGGCTCGGGCATGGACTGGGCCCTGAATGAAGAGGACAGCCGCGCCATCGTCCGCCGTGCGCTCGACGGCGGGATCAACTTCTTCGACACAGCGGATGTCTATTCCCAGGGCGAGAGCGAGGAGATCCTCGGCCGGGCGCTGAGCGATTTCGGGGTGAACCGCGAGGAGGTCGTGGTCGCCTCCAAGGTCTACCAGCCCATGGGCCAGGACCCCAACGGCCGCGGCCTGTCGCGTAAGCACATCATGCATGGCATCGACAACAGCCTGCGCCGGCTGGGGCTGGACTACGTCGACCTCTACCAGATCCACCGCTTCGACCTGACGACGCCCATCGAGGAGACGCTCGAGGCCCTGACCGACGTCGTCAAGGCCGGCAAGGCGCTCTACATCGGCGCCTCGACCATGGCGGCCTGGCAGTTCGCCAAGATGCTGCACACCTCCGACGGGGCGGGCTTCTCCCGCTTCACCACCATGCAGAACAACTACAGCCTGATCTATCGCGAGGAGGAGCGGGAGATGATCCCCCTTTGCGAGGACGAGGGCGTGGGCCTGATCCCGTACAGCCCGATCGGCGGGGGCCTTCTGGCCGGCAGCCGGCGGGCGGGCACGATCCGCTCCGGCTCGGTGATGGCCCGCGATCGCTTCAACCGACCGGCCGACGAGGCGGTGATCGACGCGGTGAAGACCGTGGCCGACCAGCGCGGCGTCAAACCCGCCGAGATCGCCATCCAGTGGCTGCTGAGCAAGCCCGTGGTGACCGCGCCCATCGTCGGGGCCACCAAGGTCGCGCACCTGGACGATCCGATCCGGGCGGTGGATGCGCCCCCGCTCACGGCCGAAGAGCTCTCGACCCTCGAGAGCGCCTACGAGACCCAGCCGGCGCTGCCCTTCTATTTCCGGCCGCCCGACACCCGGCCGCGGCAGCGCGCTGCGGCCTGAGGGCCACATCCCCACCGGCGCTCGACCGTGGCGCCGAATTTGACATAGGCCTTACAATCGCGGCTGTGCGATGCTGCATGCGCGCGGGAGCCTTGCGCCTCGGAGCCGAAGTGTCGGGCGACAATCCGCGTCATAAAATCCGGTTGACAGGTCAGGGCTGCGCGGCAGTTTGTTGATCACGTCAACGATATGACAAAGGGAGGACGGTCCGGATGACCGATCTTGCCATGGGGGGCCAAACCGACGCGGTGATCGCGGTGGTATCGGACCTCTCCCAACGCAAGACGGGGATCGCCAAGGCCATCCTGATGTTCTTCGGCGCCGCGCCGACCGGGCTCAGACCCGGCGGGACCGCGGTGACGAATTAGCCTGAGCAGAGCCTGGGGGAGGTGAAGCGATGGTCGACCTGGCAGAGGCGCCGCCCGTGATCGCCGCCGCAAGGGCGCGCGATCCGGAGTTGACGCCGGACCGCCTCAAGGTCGCGGCGGTCTGCATGATCGGGGTGGCCCTGGCCACCACCGTGCTGCCGTTCTGCGCCGTGGGCGCGGCCCTAGGTCCGATGATGCTCGAGCTCGGCTGGGGGGCGAACCAACTCTCCCTGTCCTATGCCCTGATGCTGTGGGCAGCCGCGATCAGCGTCTGGCCCGTGGGCGTGCTGATCGACCGCTATGGTCCCCAGCCCGTGGTGGCGCTGGGTGCAGTGGCGATCGCCCTGGTCAGCCTGACGCTGCCGCTGGTTCGCCACTTCTGGCAGTTCTGCTTCCTGTTCTCCCTGCTTGGCGTCTGCGGCGCCGTTGGCCTCGGCTACAGCAAGATCGTCGCGACCCTGTTCGACCGCCGCCGCGGCTTGGCGCTCGGCATCTTCGCCGCCGAGGGATCTGCGCTCAGCATGGTCCTGCCGCTGGCGACCAACCGGCTGGTGCACGAAAGCGGATGGCGCGGCGCCTTTCCGATCCTGGGCGTCCTGGTGCTCGCCATTGCGCCCCTGCTCTACTTCGGCCTGACGATACGAAGCGGCGAGGCCGAACCTCCGCGCGCAACCGATCCAGGCTCGGATGGCGTCTACGCGTCCCAGGCGGTCAAGACCCGCGCCTTCTGGCTGATCGTCCTGGCGGCCCTGATCAGCGGGGTGGTCGGCAACATCGTCCTGACCGGCGTCGGCGCGACGCTCCTGCAGCGGGGGCTTGGGGATGCGGCGTCAGGGCTTCGCGGCGCACCGATCGGCCTCATGGCGACCCTGCTGGGGCCAATCTGCGCCGGGCTCGTACTGGACAGGACCCGTTCGCCTGTGGTCGCCGTCGCCGCCTATCTGCTCAGCGCCCTCACTTGCGTGGTCTGGGCGGTGGTCAGCCCTGGCTTCGGCGGCAGGCCTCTGTTGATGACCAGCTTTGTGCTGGGCGCCTTCGCCTTCTCCGCCCAGTCGCCGATCGTCGGCTATCTGTTCAGCCGCCACTTCGGCTTGAAGTCGTTCGCTACCGTCTGCAGCCTGCAATCCTTCATCCAGGCCGTCATGATGGGCGTTACGGGGACGATCATCGCCAGATCGATGGGAGCATTGGGGCAGGAGCCCTGGGTGTTCGTCCTCGGGACCGCCGCCCCGCTCGCCGCGGCGCTGCTCTATCTGATGCTGCCAGCCTATCGCTACGGAACGCCGCGCGAGCCCGGGCTCGCCGGTCAGCCCCCCCGTTCAAACCGAACCCGGCGGTCCCGCGCGCCGTCGTAAGACGCTGTCCCCGGAGGTCCTCGTCATGGCTAGCATCGAAGACGCCGCCAAGCCGGAATCGGACTTCTCGCCTCGCAAGATCAAGATCGCCAGCGTCATCCTGCTGGGCCAGGCCTTTGGCTCCTCGCTCGTACCGTTTTTCGCCCTCGGCTATGTGCTCCCGTACATGACCAGGGAGTTCGGCTGGTCGCGCACCGAGTTCCTAGGCGCCAGCACAGCGCTCCTGTTCGTCGGAGCGCTGGTGTCGTGGCCCTTTGGGATCCTCACCGACAAGGTTGGCGCGCGCGCCCTGATCATCCTGGGCACGCTCGGCGTCGGCTTGGCGACCCTCCTCGTGCCCCTGGTCCACAATAATCCGATCGGCGTCCTGCCCCGGGCCTGGGAGTTCTATGCCCTGTTCGCCGTGATCGGGTTCTTCGGCTGCTGCGTGGTCAGCTATTCGAAGGTGACGACGGCGCTGTTCACCCAGAACCGCGGCAAGGCCATGGCGATCCTGGGCGCCGAAGGGACGGTCGCCCGGATGATCGTCCCGGGCATGACCGCTTTCCTGATCCTGCACTATGGCTGGCGGGGCCTGTTCACGACGATCGGGCTCGTCGTCCTGGCCATCGTTCCTCTCATCTTCCTGTTCCTGGAGGAGCCCGGGACCCGGGGCCTGAAACCCACCTTGAGCTTCAAAAAACCGGGCGCGGCCGCCTTGGGCGCCGGGGCGACGGTGATGACCTTCGAGGGCATGGCCTTCTCGGAGGTGCTGCGCGACAAGGTCTTCTGGATGATGCTGGCCGCCGGCCTCTTGGCCGTCACCACCGGCAACGGCATGCTGGCCAACATTCCCGCCTCGCTGATCGACCGCGGCTTCAAGCTGCAGACCATCGGTGAGATCGATTCCCTCGCCACCCTGGCCGGCATCCCGGGCGTGCTGCTGGCCGGCTACCTGATGGACAAGGTCCATTCCGCGAAGGTGGCGACGCCCTTCCACCTGCTCACGGCGCTTGCGGCTGTCCTGCTGATGATCGTCACCCCGGCCTATGGCGGGCGACCCTTGCTGCTGGTGGGCCGGTGCCTGTTCACCTTCGCCTTCGCCGCGTCCCTGCCGCTCAGCGCCTATCTGATGACCCGCTTCTTCGGCCTGAAGGCCTATGCCTCGATCTACGGTCTGCTGGCAGGGATCCAGGCCCTTTTCGCGTCATGGGCCCCGATCGTTTTCGGGCGCATCTACGACGTCACCCACTCTTACCGGATCGGCTACGAGACATGGGCGGTCGCGGCCGCTCTGGCCTCGCTCATCTATCTGCTCCTGCCCCGCTATCGCTTCACCGCCGACATCGGCGCCATGCCCGCGGCCCCGAGGTCCAAGCCGCCGTCCGCGGCGGCCGACAGACCCGCTCCTGCGCCAGCTCGTTAGCCGCTCTAGCCCTCGGAGAAATCCGGCGGGCCGAGCGCGACCTCGTCGAGATAGATCTGGGTGGTGAGCAGGTTCGGGATGCTGGCGCAGAGCGCCTCGTTCGAGGGCTCGTCCGGCCAGGACGCCTCGATGGCGTCGTGCCGCTCGCGGATGGCGCTGCGCAGCTCCGGATGGCTCAGGATGTAGAGCCGGTTCTCGCGCACGCCCTGCAGGATCCGCCGTCCGGCCTCCTCCGGCTCCATCCAGGCGTCGGTGAAGGTGATCGAACCCTTCACCGGCTCAGCGTCCGGACCCGTAGGCCGCCTGTAGCCGGTCTCGGCCAGATCGGCCGGACGCTTGGCCCCCGCCTCACCGATGTTCGACTTCACCGGCCCCGGGCAATAGACCGAGACGCCGATGCCGTGGACTTTGAGGTCGCTACGCAGGCCCTCCGACAGCCCCACCACCGCGAACTTCGAGGCGCAGTAGATCCCCGCCGTACCCAACGCCGCCAGCCCCCCGACCGACGAGACATTGACGATGTGGCCGCCCCGGCCGCGGGCGATCATGCGCGGGACAAAGGTCATGATCCCGTTGATCACGCCGCCGACGTTGACGCCCATCACCCAGTCCCAGTCGTCGTAGGTCGCCTGCTCCATCGGCCCGAGGACGCCCACGCCGGCGTTGTTGCAGAACAGTTCCACCGGCCCCAGCGCGGCCTCGACCTCGTCGGCGGCCCTGGTCCAGCCCTCGCGGTCGGTAACCTCGAGCTTGACCGGGAACAGCACGAGGTCGGGGTGCTGTGCGAACCAGGCCTTGATCGGCTCCAGCGAGGCCTCGCGCCGATAGGTGATAGCCACCTTCATGCCGGCCTCGGCCAGCACCTTGGCCAGGCCCATCCCGATGCCCGAAACCCCGCCGGTGATGAAGGCGACCTTGCCTGCGAACTCTTCCATTCCACTCCCTCGCGCGTGGCCGCCCGGGCCGTTGCGGCTTCAGCCATAGCCCCGCCGTTGACGAGGTCAACGGCATTGCATTCGCCCCGGACGCATGCCTCCATCGGGCCAAAGCGAAGTTGGGGAGCGGCGCGTGCGGAAGACGTCTCTGATCGGCCTGGTCTTTGTGGCGGCGGCGTCGACCGCCCTTGCGCAGAACCGTCCGCCGCCCCAGCCGCCTTGGGTCCCGCCGCCTGCCGGCCAGCCCGTCGAGAACCAGCCGGCGAACGCGACGAGCCAGCATCCGGCTTGGCCGAACCAGACGCGAGCGCCCTACGAGCCAACCAATATCGCCCTGGACGTGAAGACCATCACCAGCGAGCTGAACCATCCGTGGGGCCTCGCCTTCCTGCCCGACGGCCGCGCCCTGGTGACCGAGAAGGTCGGGCGCATGCGGCTGGTGACCATGGGTGGCAAGGTATCCCCGCCGATCGGCGGCCTGCCCGGGATCGACGAGCGCCAGGGCGGGGGCCTGCTCGACGTCGAGGTCGACCCCGACTTCCGCCAGAACCACCTGATCTACTTCGTCTACTCCGAGGCCCGCGGGAACGGGGCCGGCACGACGGTCGCCCGCGCCAGGCTGGTGATCCGTCCGGGGCCTGATCCGCGCCTGGAGACCTTCGACAAGGGCGCGGCCCTGGTAGGCGATCGCGGCCAGCGCGTCACCGTCGAGAACCTCAAGATCCTCTTCCGCCAAACGCCCACCGAGGACAGCTACCGCAGCTTCGGATCGCGGATCGCATTCGGCCGCGGCCAGACCATGTTCATCACCACGGGCGACCTGGACTTCGACCCCTACCGGCCCCTGGTGCAGGACCTGCGGACCGACATCGGCAAGGTCATCCGGATCAACCGGGATGGCACGGTCCCCAAGGACAATCCCTTCAGGCACAGGAAGGGCGCGCGGCCCGAGATCTGGGCGGTGGGCTTCCGCAACCCGCTCGGCGGCGCGGTCGATGCGCACGGCGATCTCTGGACCACCGAGAACGGCCCCCGAGGCGGCGATGAGCTGAACCACGTGCGCGGCGGCAAGAACTATGGCTGGCCGGTCATCACCTACGGCGAGGAGTATTCCGGCAAGCCGGTCGAGGGCGGCATCACCCAGAAGGCCGGCATGGAGCAACCGGTCTACTACTGGGATCCGGTGATCGCGCCCTCAGGGCTGATGTTCTACACGGGCAAGCTTTTCCCCGAGTGGAAGGGCAGCATCTTCGTCGGCTCCCTGCGCCAGCAGCACCTGGTGCGGCTGTCGGTGAAGGACGACCGGGTGGTGGGCGAGGAGCGGCTGCTGACCGACCTGCACGAGCGCATCCGCGCCGCGGTCCAGGGCCCGGGCGGAGCCATCTACGTCATCACCGACGCCGACCGCGGCAAGCTGATCAGGCTCACGCCGAAGGAGTGAGCGGCTGGTTCAGGACCAGCCTTCGATCAGGCTGGCTCTGAGCTTGGCCACCGCCTCGTCCGGCAAGGTCGCAGCCTTGCGGGCGTCGAGGTCGAAGGGGACCAGGACCGAGCGGGCGCCGGCGAGGGGCGCGCCGGTGTCGGGATCGAACATCCAGTAGCTCCAGCCCAGCCGCCGGGGTTCGGCCTGGACCAGGCCCGCACGCACCACGAAGCGGTCGCCCGCGCGGGGCGGCTCGAAATAGGCGATCCGGTATTCGACCACCGCCAGCCCCATGTGCTCGCCCGCAGCTTCGCGGGTGATGGCGATCCCGTGGGCGGCGCCGTCGCCCAGGCGGGCCATCAGCCGGTGCGCCGCCGCGCGGCCGAACACGTCGCAGTCCTCGGGACCGAAGGCGCCGGCGCCATAGCGGATCAGGCCCGACGCATCGGCCTCGGCCAGGGTCCGCGCGCGGACCGGCGCGCCGGGCTCCAGGCTGCGCGGTCCGAGCCCCTCCGGAGTCCGCACACGGAGCGATTCGGCCCGGCGCAGGGCGCTCTGCGACCAGGGGAATCGCCGCCCGTCGGCCGCCGAGACGTGCGCGGCCAGGGTCTGGACCACCGCCGCCGGCGCTTCCTCGCCGGAATGAGCCAGGATCATCAGGGCCCTCAGGTCGTCCTCCCCCGTGTGGAGCAGGCCGGCGGTCAGGTTCAGCGGGTCGCCGACCCGAGCCTCCTTGAGGAACCGGATGTGGTGTTCCAACACCGCCAGGGTCGCCGAGCCGCGGGGCGAGAAGGCCGAGTCCATGCCGAGGGCGCCCGCCAGCCCCGCCAGACCCTCCATCGCATGAGCGACATAGAAGCGCACATTGAGGTGGCCCATCTGGTCGCACTGCCAGGCGTTGACCCCGCCGCGCCAGACCTCAATTCCGCCTTCGAGCATGGCCGAAAATCTCCCGCCCCAGGACCTCTCGCGGGACCTCTCTAGGGCAGGCCGTTTCAAGGTTTTGTTAACGAAAAAAATCTGTTGCCGAACGGCCGGCTACATTGACGGTTCGTATACCGTATGTCCCCATATATCGGCACTAGGTTGGGTTGAGACACTATATGTAGGGGCTACTGCCCCTCCTCAATCCCGCCGTTTCGGGGCAGCATATCGTGGGTTCAGGGCGATGATCGGTAGCGAAGCCAAGCAAGTCGAGACCCCCGCCAAGGCGCGGTTTTCGCATACCCGCCCCGAGGCGCGACCGCAGCTCACTTTGGTGCGCAAGGTCGAGGTCGATCGCTCGCGCGACGCGCTTCTGACCGACTTCGGAATGACCACCCTGCAGGATCGCTACCTGCTGCCGGGCGAGTCGTACCAGGACATGTTCGCCCGGGTCGCCACGGCCTATGCCGACGACGCCGACCACGCCCAGCGCGTCTATGACTACATGTCCCGGCTGTGGTTCATGCCGGCCACGCCGGTGCTGTCCAACGGGGGCGCGGACCGCGGCCTGCCGATCTCCTGCTTCCTGAACGCCGTTGGCGATTCGCTGGAAGACATCGTCGGCGCCTGGAACCAGAACGTCTGGCTGGCGGCCAACGGCGGGGGCATCGGCACCTACTGGGGGGGGGTCCGCTCCATCGGCGAGAAGGTCAAGGGCCAGGGCCAGACCTCGGGCATCATCCCCTTCATCCGGGTGATGGACTCCCTGACGCTGGCGATCAGCCAGGGCTCGCTGCGGCGCGGCTCGGCGGCGGTCTATCTCGATGTCCACCACCCGGAGATCGAAGAGTTCCTGGAGATCCGCAAGCCGTCCGGCGACTTCAACCGCAAGTCCCTCAACCTGCACCATGGCATCTCGATCACCGACGAGTTCATG
>FTFM01000705.1_pt1 | contig 13126 bp, 14 predicted proteins | sample 1640451 | NCBI WGS metagenome assembly FTFM01 (sample SAMEA3914814, study PRJEB12502) | metagenome | biome: forest; material: soil | place: USA | collected 2011-09-16 | depth 0.1 m | reverse complement strand
TTGACGCGGGGTGGAGCAGCCCGGTAGCTCGTCAGGCTCATAACCTGAAGGTCATAGGTTCAAATCCTATCCCCGCACCCACTATTACATCACGTCGAAACGGCCTCGCTCCTGCGGGGCCGTTTTCGTTTGTGCGGACCGTCGTTTGCTGGCGCCGTAGGGTCAGGCTGACGTACAGGTCAGGACATCCGGAGCGCGGCCCTGCCGGCGGCCCGGTCTTCTCCCTCGTGTTCCCGGCCGCCAAATGAGCGAGCAAAGCTTCACGCTATTCGACACGGCCATCGGCGCCTGCGGGGTGGTGTGGGCCGAACGCGGCGTCATGGGCGTCCAACTGCCCGAGGCGGACGAGGCCCGCACACGCGCGCGGCTGCTGCGTCGCTACCCCGGAGCCATCCAGATCGGGCCGCCGGCCGCGATCCAGGTCGCGATCGACGCCATGGCCGCGCTGCTGAGGGGCGAGCCGGCCGATCTGTCGTTTGTCGAACTTGACCTGGACGGCGTCGATGCCTTCCACCGGCGTGTTTACGAGGTCGCCCGCGCGATCCCGCCGGGATCCACCCTGACCTATGGGGAAGTCGCTGCCCGGATCGGCGATCGAGGTGCGGCGCGCGCTGTCGGCCAGGCGCTGGGCCAGAATCCATTCCCAATTGTTGTGCCCTGCCATCGCGTGCTCGCGGCCGCCGGCGGGACTGGCGGCTTCTCGGCGCCAGGCGGGGTGGAGTCCAAGCTGCGCATGCTGCAGATCGAAGGGGCGCATCGGGAGGGCCCGCCAAGCCTGTTCGACGCCCTCGGCGGGCTCGGATTTTCGACGCGGCCGCCACGTTGAGGTTCAGAAATCCGCACTTGCTTCGCTTGGCGTGCGGGTGTACTTTGTATTGCAAAGGGAGGGGCTAGCGGCTCAGATGGGCGAACTGGACAGGGCCTTGGCGGACATCAGCGTGATCCGCGGACAGATGGCGCGGAGCGTGGAGTTCCGCGGCTACGGCGTCGCGACCCTCGCCCTCACCGGCGTGTTCGCCGCGGCGGCCGGGCTCGTGCAGGCGCGCTGGATACCCAACCCCGCCCAGCACATTCCGCAATATCTCAGCCTTTGGACGGCGACCGCGACCACCTCGCTGGCGGCGATCGCCTGGGAGACCATCGCACGCACCCGTCGCGAGCACCTGGGCCTCGCCCAGGAGATGCTGTTGTCGGCGGTGGAGCAGTTCCTGCCTGCGGCCATCGCGGGTGTGCTCCTGACGGCGGTGCTGCTGCGGACCGCGCCCGACAGCCTCTGGCTGCTGCCCGGCCTGTGGCAGGTGATCTATGCCCTGGGCGTGTTCGCCTCCAGCCGCTTCCTGCCGCGGCCGATGATCTTCATCGGCGGCTGGTTCCTGGCGACCGGGCTGGTCTGTCTGGTGCGGGCGAGGGGTGACAACGCCTTCTCGCCCTGGGCGATGGCCGCGCCATTCTGTATCGGGCAGCTCATGGTCGCCGCGGTCCTCAAATTCAGTTCGAGAGGCGCGAATGCAAAAGCCTAGAGCCGACGACGCAGCAGACGCCAGGGACGAGGCCCCCTTCGCCTACGAAGGCCTTGACCGGGTCATCCACGAGCGCGCCCGGCTGGGGGTGCTGACCTCGCTGGTGGGCCATCCCAAGGGCTTGGTGTTCGGCGATCTCAAGCAGTTGTGCGGCCTCACCGACGGCAACCTCAGCCGGCATCTCCAGGTGCTGCAGGAAGCCGGGCTGGTGGAGACTTCCAAAGGGTTCGAACACAACCGCCCCCAGACGGTGTGCCACATCACGACCGAAGGACGCGCCCGCTATCTGGAGTACCTTGCCGTGCTGGAGCAGGTGGTGCGCGACGCCGCTGCGGCAGCCAAGGCAGACACCTCTCATCCCCCCTTTCGCGGACTGGCGCCGGCCTGAGCGGCGCCCCCATTGACCCCCTTTTTTGACTGTGAGCTTGGCAATGCAAAGTGTTGGTGACGGAACGTCGAAACTGCATGTGGCGATCATCATGGACGGCAATGGCCGCTGGGCCAGCCGCCAGGGATTGCCGCGTCCGGAAGGCCATCGCCGGGGCATGGAAGCCGTTCGTCGCACCGCCGAAGCCGCCGCCGACATGGGCGTGGGCACCTTGACCATGTTCGCTTTCTCATCGGCCAACTGGAAGCGGCCCGCCGACGAGGTCGCCAACCTGATGTGGCTGTTCCGGGCCTATCTGCGGGCGGACCTGCCGCGGCTGGTCGCCAGCGGCGCGCGTCTCAGCATCATCGGACGCCGCGACCGCTTGCCGGCGCGCCTTCGTCACGACATCCGCATCGCCGAGCGGGCCACGGCCGCGGGCCGGCGAATCCACGTGCGCATCGCCATCGACTATTCCTCGCGCGAGGCGATCGTCCGCGCCGCGGCGGCCGGCTGGGACGGGGAGGGGGCTTTGCCTCGCGAGCTGTTCGGTCAGCCCAGCCAGCCATCCTGCCCCGAGACCGACGATCGCCTGGCGGACGTCGACCTCATGATCCGCACGGGCGGCGAGATGCGGCTGTCGGACTTCCTGCTCTGGGAGTGCGCCTATGCCGAGCTGTGGTTCACCGACAAGATGTGGCCTGATTTCGATCAGGCCGATCTCGCCGCCGCCCTGGGCGATTTCTGGGCGCGCGAACGCACCTTCGGCGCCGTGCCGACAGGGCTTGCCGCGCCCGAGCCGGAACGGCTGGCCGGCTGATCCCACCCCCCGCGCCGGGGCGCGACGTCGGACGATAACGGCAAACGTCGTTTCAAGGTTGCTTTGGCGCGCCGGCGGGAACGGCGCCCATCATGCTCATGACCTTGCCGTCCGGCAGGGTGATACTGACGAAACTGCCGCCCTTGCCGCCGTCTCTCACCGGATGGATCGCGACCGAGACCTTGTCGCCGACCTTCAGGGTGTTTTTGCTCCAGCCGCGGCGCTCAAGGAAGTTGGGGCTCATGCCCTCAACGCCCCATTGCTCGCCGGCGCCCGCCGAGGTGGGAACCTCGAGCCAGATCCAGCTATGCGGGTTGGTCCACTGGAAGTCCGTCACCGTGCCGGAGACGGTCTTCGTCTGGGCCATGTCGAACATGGCGAAGGAGTGGTGCGCCACGGCCGGCGCCGCGCAGGCCAGTCCAGCTGCGGCGGCGATCGCCAGGCCGATAATCCGGGCCGATTTCAACGTCATTGGCGGGTTGTCCTTCCAATAGCGCCTGAGCATCGCCGGGCCCCCACGCTCACGACGCGGGGGGCGCCAGGATGATACCGGCGTGGCCGTTCTGATCCACGAGGTTGCGGTTGTTCTGCTCGCAGACGTACTCGGCGATGGTCCAGTCCCGATGGCGCTTGAACGTGCGCGACGACGGCCAGGGCTTGGTCAGCGCCTCGGGGTCGTCGATCGTGGTCTCGACGACCAGCGTATCCGGATCGGTGAGATGCATGCGTTCGACGATATGCATCTTGCTGGAATGGCGCATGCCGTAGCTCAGCCCCAACGGCGTATCGGTGGTGAAGCTGACGCTGTCGATGACCAGGGTGTCCCCCTCCCAATGGCCGACGGAGTCGCCATTGTAGGTGAGATCGGGGTCTGCTGGGTGGTCGCGCCCGTCGGTGTAGACGTGGCGGATCTGTTCATAGGCTTCCAGCTGGATCGAGACCTGGCCTGGTCCGTACATGATCTGCATCGGATAGGGCTGGCCCATGACCCCGGGCATGCCGGGCGGCACGCAGTTGGCGCTGGGGTTGTCCTGGGCGTTCCCCGCCTTCTGCAGGTCCGTATAGGCCTTCAGCTTGGCGGCGTAGGGCGGCGTGAACGAAGGCGGGGTCCCTGGCGCGAATGCGCCCGGGCCGAGCGCCACTTCCCAGATGCCGGTGGTGAAGTCGGGCAGTTTCGCCACCTCCGCCCAGGTCCGGCCCTGCACCGGTTTGCCGACGCCCGCGCGGGCTGGTGGCTTGTGGGACGCGGCGTCGACGCTGGCGGCTGAGCCGGCGAGCATCAGGCCGAGCAGGGTTGGGATCACGAAGGACGATGGCTTCATCGGATCGGGCGTTTCCCTGATGGCCCGATCAGTGTCGGGGCTGTTCGTTGACACCGACAATTGTTGTGAAGCCGACCGCTGTCAACGCCCCCGGGGTCTGCGATCCTCAGTAGTCGTAGTCGGCCAGCTGGATCGGGCCGTTGCGCACCAGGCTGTTGATCGCCGAACGGAACATGTCGACCCGGATCGTCTCCACGGCGGCGCCCATATGGGGTGTGGCGAGCATGTTGGGATGACGAATCAAGCGATCGTTCTGGGCCGGCTCGATGGCGAAGACATCGAAGCAGGCGCCGGCCAGGGCGCCGCTCTCCAGAGCGTCGAGCAGGGCGTCCTCGTCTACCACGCCGCCGCGGCAGGTGTTGACCAACACGGCGTCGGGCCGCATCCGCCCGAGAACCGCCCGGTCATAGAGGCCAATGGTGGCCTTGGTGCGCGGCAGGTGCAGGCTCAGCACCTCCGACCGCGCTACCAATTCCTCGAAGCCGACGGCGGTGACGCCGTATTCCGCGTAGAACGCCGACCGGTCGCGGACGTCGCACGCCAGAACCTCGCAGCCGAACGGCTTCAGCAGGCGCACCAGTTCTCGGCCCACATGGCCGCATCCATGAATTCCCACGGTGCGTCCCGACAACAGCCGGCCCATCCTGAAACGAGGTCGTTGGCCTTCGCGCATTGCCAAGTTCTGGGCGGGGACCAGGCGCAGCGCCGCGATCATCATCGACAACGAAAGCTCGGCCACCGGCAGGGCGTTGACCCCCCATTCATAGCCGAACATCACCCGGTGGCGGTCGACCGCGACGAGGTCGACAGTGTCGTAGCCGGCCCCAAACTTGCCAATGATCTTCAGCTCCGGCCGGGCCTGCAGCACCCCCTCGCTGATCAGGTCCAGGCCGACGATCGCGGCGTCACATCCCTCCAGGAAGGCGATCATCTCGTCCTCGGTGAGGGCGCGGGGCAGGGCGTTCATCCTGGCGTTGGGATAGAGCTGCAGGAGTTCGGCCCGCGCGCCTTCAGGAATTCCGCCGTGGGCCACCGGCACGCCGAGCTGCTTGATCGCGGGATTTATCGGAAGTTCGGCCACTGTCGATCCTCTATGCCTGCAGGTGTGATCAGTCGCCGGCTCGTTCAGCGCCCGAAGCGCTCGATTGACACGCCGAACTCCGCACGGGCGCGGCCGAGGTCCACCCATGGCTGGGCCGACGGATGGATCCGGTACATCTGGGCGTCGCGGAAATAGCGTTGCAGTTTCTGGCCCCGGTTGGCCGCTTTCACCGGCGAGGCGTGGAACAGGGTCTCGATGGCTTCGCAGGCCATCAGAGCGGCGCGCCGCGCCATGCCCCACAGCTTCATGGTGTCCCGTGCGGTGATGTGACGGCCGGTGTCTGACCAGTCCTGGCACTGCTGCATGAACTGCTGGCCGATGGACAGGGTGATGGCCTCGGCGGCGTCGGTCAGCGCCAGGGCGTGGCCGAAGGGCTGTTGGCTCTCATAGTCTTCCGACCGCTTCATACCGGGCTTGCGGAACGCCCCGGTGGTCCGCGCCGTCTCCTCGTACTCGTCCAGGGCGGCGCGTGCGGCGCCCACGTAGATCGCCGAGAACGTGGACTGATAGGCCCCGCCCACGGCCCCCAGATACATGGGGTTGCCGTGCAGGCGCACGCCCGGCGGCCCGTTCGGCCCGAAACCCTCGGAGCTGATCAGGATGTCGTCGGTGAAGAAGTGCCGGTCCGGCACGAACACCTCGGTCAATTTGACGGTGTTTGAGCCCGAGCCCTCCATCCCCAGACTCGCGCCGCCGCCCCAGTCGTGGATGATCTCGATCGAGGCGCGCGGGACGATGAAGTTCGCGCCTTTGGGCTTGCCGTCGGGGCCCTCGATAAATCCCGAGCCGATGAAGTGCGTGGCGACCGGGACGCCCGAGGAATAGGACCAGCGGCCCGAGACCACATAGCCGCCATCCGCGCGGGTGAAGGTTCCCGAGGGCGCCGCGCGGTGCGGGGCGCGGAAGTCGCCGTCCGGGCCGAACAGCTCGCGCTGCACCTCTTCGGGGAAATGCGCGCCAACCACCATGACGTGGGAGGCCGCCAGGGTGAAGCACCAGGCCGAGCCCGGATGGCCGCGGGAAATCTCGATGATAACCCGCTGTAGCGTCGGAAAATCGAACGCGTAGCCGCCGAACATCCTGGGCTGCAGGATGCGGTAGAAGCCCGCCTGCTTGAACGCCTGGTGGACGGCGTCGTCGTAATAGCCGCAGGCGTCCGCCTCGTCCTGTTGGGCGCGCAGCATGTCCCGCATCGCGGCGGCGCGTTGGACGATCTCGTCCGGTTTCAGGTCCGGCTCGGGCGGGGCCACATGGACCTTCCGGGCCGCGGGCGCTTTCGACAGCTCCGCGTCAGCCACGGGCGTTCCTCCAACTGTTGCTGCTGTCTTTAGGCCATCGGCGCCGACCTTCGCCAGTCGGGCCGCGATCGTCGCCGATCAGGCTGTCGCTTTCGGGTGGACCAGGCCGGCTTCGGTGATGATGTAGTCGATCGGGATGTCGTGGGCCTGGGGATGGATGGTCGGCATCCGGCACAGCTCGAAACCGACCCCGATGGTCAGGGGCATGCGCGGCATCGCCGCCAGGGTCCGGTCATAGAAGCCGGCGCCGTAGCCGAGGCGATAGCCGCCGCTGTCGAAACCCACCACCGGGATCAGCAGCGCCGCTGGGTGCACCGGCGGGCCCTCGGCGGGGTGCAGGATGTTCCATACGCCCGCCTCCATCTTGGTCTTGGGCGTCCAGGCGCGGAATTCCAGCGGCTGGCCCTTGGCCAGCACCACCGGCAGAGCGACCTGGCCGCCCAGCTCGATGATCTGGCGCATAAGCGGCAGGCAGTCGTATTCGCGGCGGAACGGCCAATAGCAGCCGATCGACGGCAGGGTGGCCGGTGGGAACCGGCTGGCCAGTTCGGCCGAGATCGCGGCGCTCTTGGCGGCGTGCTGGTCCAGCGGAAGCGCCATGCGTTCGGCGATCAACCGTTCGCGTTCGGCCTTGCGCCAGGATCTCAGCTCTTCGGGACTCATGAGACAATGCCTGATCCGTCGCCCCCGGCGCTGGCCGGAGACGACGGATTCCAGAGGATTAGGACAGCCCGACGATCAGGCCTTCCGGGGTGACCACGATGTTCTCGGCGGAGGGCACCCGCGGCAGGCCGGGCATGGTCATGATCTCCCCGCAGATCGCCACGATGAACTCGGCGCCGGCCGAGAGCCTGACCTCACGCACCGGCAGGACGTGGCCGGTCGGCGCGCCATAAAGCTCAGGATCGGTGGAGTTGGAGTACTGGGTCTTGGCGATGCAGACGGGCAGGTGGCCGAAGCCCATCTTTTCCAGCTCGGCCAGCCGGTCCGCCGCGGCCTTGGAGGGCACGACCTCGCCGGCGTGATAGATCTTGAAGGCGATCTCCTCGATCTTCTTCAACAGCGGCATGTCGTCCGGATACAGGGTGTGGAAGTTGGCTTCGCCCTTGTCGATCAGGGCGACGACCTCCTTGGCCAGGTCCTCTGCGCCTTCGCTGCCCTTGGCCCAGTGGTGACAGATCACGGCTTTGACGCCGAGGGTCTCGCAACCCTTCATGATCGCCTGGATCTCCGCGTCGGTGTCGGCGGTGAAATGGTTGATGGCCACGATCGGAGGTACGCCGAACTTGCGGACGTTCTCGATGTGACGCTGCAGGTTGGACAGGCCCCTGGTCACCGCCGCCACGTTCTCCGGACCCAGGTCCTTGCGGGCGACGCCGCCGTGGAACTTGAGCGCGCGCACGGTGGCCACGATCACCACCGCGTCCGGCGACAGCCCGGCCTTGCGGCACTTGATGTCGAAGAACTTCTCGGCGCCCAGATCGGCGCCGAAGCCGGCCTCGGTGACCACGTAGTCCGCCGTCTTCAGGCCCAGCCGGGTGGCCAGCACCGAGTTGCAGCCGTGGGCGATGTTGGCGAACGGGCCGCCGTGGACGAACACGGGGTTGTTCTCCAGCGTCTGCACCAGGTTCGGCTTCAGCGCGTCCTTCAGCACCGCGGTCATGGCGCCGGGGGCCTTCAGCTGCGCCGCCGTCACCGGCTTACGGTCGCCGCGGGTGGAGGCGACGATGATGTTCGACAGCCGGCGCTCGAGGTCTTCGATGGAGGTCGCCAGGCACAGGATGGCCATGATTTCCGAGGCCACGGTGATGTCGAAGCCGTCTTCGCGCGGGAAGCCGTTGGATACGCCGCCCAGGGAGTCGACGATCTGGCGCAGCGCCCGGTCGTTCATGTCCAGGCACCGGCGCCAGGTGATGCGGCGCTGGTCGATGTTGAGCTCGTTGCCCCAATAGATGTGATTGTCCAGCATGGCCGCCAGCAGGTTGTTGGCGATGCCGATGGCGTGGAAGTCGCCGGTGAAGTGCAGGTTGATCTCGTCCATCGGAACGACCTGGGCGTAGCCGCCGCCGGCGGCGCCGCCCTTCATGCCGAAGCAGGGGCCCAGGCTCGGTTCGCGCAGGCAGATGGCAGTGCGCTTGCCGATACGGTTCAGCGCGTCGCCGAGGCCAACCGTGGTGGTGGTCTTGCCCTCGCCCGCCGGGGTCGGGTTGATGGCGGTGACCAGGATCAGCTTGCCGTCCGGCTTGTGCGCAAACTGGTCGGCGATGAAGTCCATGCCGATCTTGGCCTTGTAGTGCCCGAAGGGCTCAATGTGCGCCGCGGGGATGTCCAGGCGATCGGCGATGGCCTGGATCGGCTTCAGGGTGGCGGCCGAGGCGATTTCCCAATCGGTCTTCGGCTTGGCGGGGGTGTCGGTCATGAGCGCTCGTTCCGTTCAAATGCGGCGTGAGGGACTTACACGGGGCGGGGCCCCGTATCCTGGTGCGTATTTATCCTATGCGCGCGTGTGATCGGGACGATCCGCGGCGCGTAAATGGGCGGCCCGCGTTGCTATGCCGAATGCCTTCCGCCCTGGTCAACCGTCCGTGCTCACTGATAAGCTGATCGTGGGCCGTTGCAGAAGGAAGTCGCCATGCGCGATATGATCGTCGCCATAGCAGCGGGAGCGGTCTTGGCGCTGGCGACGGCCGCGACCGCGGCGTCCCCGCCGCCTGTTCCCGGCTATGTCGCCGAGGCCCTGGCGAGCCCGTCCCGCCCGCAGACCGACCGGGACCGCGACGCCGACCGCAAGGCCGGCGACGTCGTGGCCTTCACCGGTCTGAAGCCGGGCCAGTCCGCCGCCGACGTGTTCCCGGGCGGCGGCTATTACACCCGCATCTTCGCCCTGGTGGCCGGCCCCAAGGGCCACGTCTTCGCGGTGGTGCCGAGCGAAGCGAAGGAGGCCGAAAAGCCCCGCGATCCGCTGGCGCCGATAACGGCACTGGCGGCCGATCCGGCCTTCGCCAACGTCAGTCCCCTGGTTCAGCCGATGAAGAGCTTCGATCCGCCCCAGAAGCTCGACCTGGTCTTCATCTCGCAGTTCTATCACGACATGCACAACCCGGCGTTCGGCGGTCCCGACATCGCCTCGGTGAACAAGGCGGTGTTCGCCGCGCTCAAGCCGGGCGGAGTCTATCTGGTGATCGACCATTCCGCTCCAGGAACCGGCCTCACCGCCACCAACACCTTGCACAGGATCGACGTCGAGGCGGTCAAGTCCGAGGTCGCCGCGGCCGGGTTCGTGCTGGAGAGCACAAGCGACCTGCTGAGCAATCCGGACGATCCGCACACGGCGATGGTTTTCGCCCCATCGATCCGGGGCAAGACCGATCAGTTCGTCTTGAAATTCCGCAAGCCGACATAATCAATAGAAATCACTCATAAAACTAGCTCTGGGAGGAGTTGTGGTGCGCAAGTTCCTGGTTCTGGCCGCCGCAGGCGCGGCCCTGGTGTTCGGGTCGACGGTGGCTGTCGCCGCGGGCCCGGCGGCGTCCAAGGCGATTGCCGACGCCGTCGCCAACCCCGCTCGCCCGGCGGCCGATACGGCCCGCGACGCCGATCGCAAGCCGGCCGACGTGCTGGCCTTCGCGGGCGTGAAGGCCGGCCAGAACGTGGGCGAGTTCATCCCGGGTGGCGGCTATTACACGCGGCTGCTCAGCTCGGTGGTCGGGACCACCGGTCACGTCTACGCCCTGTGGCCGGAAGGCCTGGCCAAGGCGCGTCCGCAGATCGTGCAGGCCAGCGCCAGCATCGGCCCGAACGTTTCGGTGCTGACTTTTGGTTCAGGCCCCCTTCCGGTTCCGGAAAAGCTGGATCTGGTGTGGACCTCGGAGAACTATCACGACTTCCACAACGCCCCTCCGGGCGCGCCGCCGGCGGATATCGCCGCTTTCAACAAGTCGGTGTTCGATGCGCTGAAGCCGGGCGGGATCTATCTGATCGAGGACCACGCCGCCGCGGCCGGAGCGGGCCCCGGCGTGACCAACACCCTGCACCGGATCGATCCTGGCCAGGCCAAGACCGAGGTTGAAGCGGCCGGCTTCAAGCTGGTGGGCGAATCCAGCCTGCTGGCCAACTCCGCTGACGCCCACACCGCGCCCGTCTTCGATCCGTCGATCCGGGGCCACACCGACAAGATGCTGCTCAAGTTCCGCAAGCCCTGACCGGCGCGGTCCTGGGTCGGAAGGGTTCGAGGGGCGAAGATGTCGAGATTGATGCTGCTGGCCGCGGCCTGCCTGGCTCTGGCCGTTGGTCCTGCGACGGCCGCGCCTAAGCCGTCCCCAAAGCCGTCCAAGGAGATCAGGGCGGCGATCGCCGATCGTTCGCGTCCGCCATCGGACAGCCAGCGGGATGTAGCGCGCCATCCGGCTGATCTGCTGGTCTTCGCCGGGGTCAAGCGCGGCCAGAAAATCGCCGACTACGTCCCCGGCGGCGGCTATTTCACCAGGATGTTCGCCAAGGTCGCGGGACCCAGAGGCCACGTCTATGCGGTGTTCCCCGAGTTCATGGCCAAGTTCGAGATCATGGACGTCGAGACTATCCAGGCCCTGGTCACCGAGCCCGGCTATTCCAATGTCAGCTTCGCGACCACGCCGAACGACGCCTTGAAATTGCCCGAGCCGCTGGACCTGGTCTGGACCTCGGACAACTACCACGACATGCAGTTCGGGCTCAGCCACGACCAGATCGTCGCCCTCGACAGGTCGGTGTTCGCCGCGCTGAAGCCGGGCGGAGTGTTCCTGGTGATCGACCACGTGGCCGCGCCGGGGTCCGGGTGGTCGGTGGCGTCGACGCTGCACCGCATCGATCCGGAGGCGATCAAGGCCGATATGGCGCAGGCCGGGTTCAAGCTGGAGGCGGAAAGCGACGTCCTGCGCAATCCGTCGGACCCGCACACGGCCGTCGTCTTCGACCCCTCGATCCGGGGCCGGACCGACCAGGTCGTGCTCAAGTTCCGCAAGCCCAAATAGCCGTTGTCGCCATGGACCCGATCGCCTTCATCGGACTTGGGCAGATGGGCAGCCGCATGGCGCCGCACCTGGTCAGGGCGGGCCGGCAGGTCGTCGCCTTCGACCTGGCCTCTACGGCGATGGACCAGGCCCGTCAGCTCGGCTGCCGTCCCGCCGCCTCGGCCGCCGAGGCCGTGAGGGGCGCCGGGGCAGTGATCAGCATGCTGCCCTCGGGCGCGGACGTTCGGCGGCTCTATGGCGACGATGTGTTCGCCCACGTTCCCAAGGACGCCCTGCTGATCGACTGCTCGACCATCGATGTGGACTCCGCCCGCGCGGTGGCCGCCGAGGCCGAGGCCAAGGGGCTTCGCTTCGCCGATGCACCGGTCTCCGGCGGCGCGCACGGCGCGGCGGACGGGACGCTGACCTTCATGGTTGGCTGCCGGGAGACGGATTTCCCGGACATCGAGGCGGTGCTGAAGCCGATGGGCCGCCGGGTGGTCAGGGCAGGGGACGCCGGGGCCGGCCAGGCCGCCAAGATCTGCAACAACATGATCCTCGGCATCTCGATGATCGGCGTCTGCGAGGCGTTCGCCCTCGCCGAACGGCTGGGGCTCGATCCCCAGCGCTTTCACGACATTGCATCCACCTCGTCCGGCCAGTGCTGGAGCGTGACCACCAACAGCCCCTGGCCGGGAACCCTGCCCAACGCCCCATCGAACCGCGGCTATCAGGGCGGCTTCATCACCTCGCTGATGCTCAAGGACCTCAAGCTGGCGCAGGACGCCGCCGCTCGGAACGGCGCTTCGACCCCTCTGGGCGGCCATGCTGAGGCCATGTTCGCCCTGTTTGACCGGTTGGGTTACGGCGGACGGGACTTCTCGGCCATCCTGCAGCTGCTGCGTGGACGCCTGGATGAACTGGATGATCCGGGTCCGACGCCCGTTGGCGCATGAACCGCGTCGATTGGCGAATTTGCGAGGCGGGCGAAGGGTCCTTATGTGGACGAGTCAGGTCGGCTATGCCAAAAGCCGGCGCGAAGTCGGGGCGCGTCGTAGCCTCTTCAAGGGACAGTAGACGTCATGGACTATAAGGCCGCCATCCGGTCCGCTGTTGATCAGGTCAGGTCGGAAGGTCGTTATCGCGTGTTCGCCGACCTCAAGCGCACGCGCGGCAGCTTCCCGCGCGCCATGTGGAACGGTCCCCAAGGCGAGCGCGAAGTGGTGGTCTGGTGCTCCAACGACTACCTGGGCCAGGGTCAGAACCCTGTCGTCATCGACGCCATGCACCGCGCCATCGACGAGGCCGGAAGCGGCTCGGGCGGCACGCGCAACATCTCGGGCACCACGCACTATCACGTCGAGCTGGAGGCCGAGCTCGCCGACTGGCACGGCAAGGAAGCCGCCCTACTGTTCACCTCCGGCTACGTGTCCAACGACGCGACGCTGTCGACGATGATCAAGATCCTGCCCGGCCTGATCATCTTTTCCGACGCCCTGAACCACGCCTCGATGATCGCCGGCGTCCGCAACGGGCGCGGCGAGAAGCACGTGTTCCGACACAACGATCTGGAGCACCTCGAGCAGCTGCTGAAGGCGGCGCCGGCCGGCGCGCCCAAGCTGGTGGCGTTCGAGAGCGTCTATTCGATGGATGGCGACATCTCCGACATCGCCGCCACCGTCGCCCTGGCCAAGAAGTACGGCGCCCTG
>FTFM01000692.1_pt1 | contig 13264 bp, 9 predicted proteins | sample 1640451 | NCBI WGS metagenome assembly FTFM01 (sample SAMEA3914814, study PRJEB12502) | metagenome | biome: forest; material: soil | place: USA | collected 2011-09-16 | depth 0.1 m | reverse complement strand
CATGCCAAGCCCCCGGGAGCGCACCTGGGTCGGATAGACGAGCCCTGCCGTGCCGTTCAACGCCGCCTGGCCGCCGATAATGCAGAAGCCGCACCCGGCTATGGCGAAGGCCAGGGCGGTCTGCGGCAGGTCCGCGCGGGCCACCACGCCCACCGCGACGAGGCACAGCACGAACAGCACCCCCACCAGTTTCGGTCCAAAACGGCCCAGCAACAGACTGACCACGACGCAGCCCAACGCACCGCCGGCCTGGAACAAGGAATTGATCGCCGCAGCCTGTTTTCCGGAGAATCCCGAGGTTTCCAGCAACAACGGCATCCAGCTGGAGAGCATGTAGATGCTGAGCAAGGTGGCGGCGAACATGATCCACAACAGGGGCGTGACCAGGGCCAGTTCGCCGGCGAACAGGGCGCCGAGGCCAGTCGGCGCCGACTCCGACTTTAGCGGGGCGACGAATTCGGCGTCCGGCGCGATCTCTACGTCAGGCCTGATAGACCTGAGCAGTCTGACGATCCGGTCACGGGCGCCGCCCCGCTGCACCAGGAACGCCAGGGATTCTGGCAGGGCGACGGCGGTCAGGCCGGCGATCGCGATCGGCGCCAGCCCGCCGACGATGAACAGGGTCCTCCAGGTTTCGCCGGGCGCGGCCTGGGCCACGATCAGGCCCGGCAGGATGCCGCCGGTGGTGATCCCGATGGCGGTGAAGCTGGCGAAACCCGCCCGCAGCTTGCGCGGCGCGAGCTCGGCGGCGATGGCGATGGCGTTGGGCAACACCCCGCCCAGGCCCACCCCGGTCAGGAAGCGCAGCAGGCCCAGGGTGTTCAGATCGTGGGCGAACAGACAGCTGAGGCTCAGCAGGCCATAGGCGAAGGAGCTGGCGACAATGCAGGCCTTGCGGCCGACACGGTCGCCGATCCAGCCGAACAGCGGGGCCCCGACCAATATGCCGAACAGGCTGGCGCTGAAGATCGGGGCGAAGGCCGCGCGCTGTACATGCCAGGCCTTCATCAGGCTGGGCGCGGCGAAGCTCATCACCTGCACGTCGAAGCCGTCGGCGATCAGGGCCAACACGCACAGGGCAAGCACCCTGAGCGTAAAGCCAGTGAACTTCTGACCCTCGATCAGTTCTTCGACATTGACGCTCTGGACCGCCACGTTTCCCCCATCCGTTCGGCGCAGCTCTACGGCCGCCGCCGGCCATGACGCCGGGCAGGCTATACAAGCGCTGAACAGATTCAATCGCATCGCGGACGCTGCATTGCGGCTCCCCGGTAGCAGCCGTCAGCTTGATTTCGGCGCCCCGTCGCCGCACAACCCCCGCCTGCTTTCATTCAGCGATCAGCGAGCGCCCGACCATGAGCGACTACCCCAAGCTTGCGATGTACATCGACGGTGAGTGGCTCGGGACCGAGGACCGCCGGGTGCATCAGGTGGTCAACCCGGCCAATGCCCAGGTGCTGGGCGACCTGCCCCTGGCCTCCGCCGCCGACCTCGACCGTGCGCTCGACGCCGCCGACCGGGGCTTCAAGCTGTGGCGCAAGACCCCCGCCGAGGAACGCTGCCGGGTGCTGAAAGGCGCCGCCGATCTGCTGCGCCAGCGGGTCGACCACATTGCGCGCATTGCCACCACCGAGGAAGGCAAGACCCTCGGCGAGACCAGGATCGAGACCATGGCCACCGCCGGCTGGCTGGAGTTCGCCGGCGAAGAGGCCAAACGGTCCTATGGCCGGGTGCTGGTGCGCCCGACCGGCCAGAAGCACATGGTGGTCAAGGAGCCGGTGGGCCCGGTCGCCGCCTTCGCTCCCTGGAACTTCCCGATCGGCAACCCCGGCCGCAAGCTCGGCGCGGCGCTGGCCGCCGGCTGCTCGTGCATCCTGAAGCCCGCCGAGGAGGCGCCCAATTCAGCGCTGGAGGTCTTGCGCGCGCTGCTCGACGCCGGCCTGCCGCCGGGTGTGGCCCAGGTTGTGTTCGGCGTCCCCGACGAGGTGTCGCGGCATCTGCTGGCCTCGCCGGTCATCCGCAAGCTGTCGTTCACCGGCTCGGTCGCGGTGGGCAAGCACCTGATGAAGCTGGCCGCCGACGGGATGAAGCGGACCACCATGGAACTCGGCGGCCATGCCCCGGTGGTGGTGTTCGACGACGCCGATATGGAACACGCGCTGAACGTCATCTCGGCGCACAAGTACCGCAACGCCGGCCAGGTCTGTGTCTCGCCGACCCGCTTCTATATCCAGGAGCCGGTCTACGAGAGCTTCGTGAAGGGCTTCACCGAGCGGGCCAAGGCCATTCCCGTCGGCGACGGTCTCGACCCAGCCAACCGCATGGGGCCCATGGCCAACCCGCGGCGGCTCGACGCCATGGAGGCTTTCATCGGCGATGCGCGCAAGGCCGGCGCCACACTGGAAACCGGCGGCGAACGGATCGGCAACCAGGGTTATTTCTGGCAGCCCACCGTGCTCTCCGATGTGCCGATGAGCGCGCGGATCATGAACGAGGAGCCGTTCGGGCCCGTGGCGATCATGAACCCGTTCAAGACCTTCGACGAAGTGGTCGAGCAGGCCAACCGCCTGCCCTTCGGCCTGGCGGCCTACGCCTTCACGCAGTCGGCCAAGCGCTCGATGCTGATCGGCGACGCCATCGAGGCTGGGATGGTGGCGATCAACTCCGTCTCCATCGCCGGCGCCGATGTGCCGTTTGGCGGGGTCAAGGAGAGCGGCCACGGCTCAGAGGACGGCCCCGAGGGCGTCGAGGCCTGCCAGGTGATCAAGGCGATCTCGATGTCGTGACGGCGACACGGCCGTCATCATGAGCTGGACTCCTCCGCCAGAACCCCCGCGCCGCGCGCGGCTGGTGCTGACCACGCCCGATGGCGCGCTGGTCGGCGCCACGCCGGCCCTCGCGGTCGAAACGCCTTGGTGGCAGCACGTCGAGCCGGTGGTGGACCGGGCCCGGCATGTGCTCGGCATCGATGTCGTGATCTTGCGCATTCTGTCGGCCGATCGGCCCGGCCCCCACGGCGGCGAGGTGACCTATCTGGCCGAGATCGCCAAGCCCGCGCCGGCCGTGCCGTGGTCCGGCGCGATGGAGGATCACCCCCTGCGTCTGCGCTATGCCCGCCCTGGCGGCCCCGCCGAGGACCTGGCCTGGGCGCAGGCCGCCCTCGCCGAGCGCGGCCTGAAGCCGATCGCCGCGCCGATCCAGGTGCGCACCTGGAACCTCTCCAGCCTGTGGCGCCTGCCCGTCGAGGGACGCACCGTCTGGCTGAAGTGCGCACCCCCGTTTATGGCCCACGAGGCGGCCCTGCTGCGGCGGCTGTCGGGCGCACGCACCCCGGCCGTGCTCACCGCCGCCGACGGACGGGCCCTGATGGCCGAGATTCCCGGCGAGGACCTCTACGCCCCGACCGAAGTCCAGGCGCTGGCCATGGTGGACCTGCTGACAGACCTGCAGCGGGCCTGGGTCGGGCGGGTCCCGGCCCTGCTGCGGATGGGCCTGCCGGACTGGCGGTCAGCGGCGCTGATCGAGGCGATCACCGGCGTCGTCAGCCGCACCGCGGCCGAACTCGACGAGCAAGACCGGGCGACGCTGTCGGCCTTCGTCGAGGCGCTGCCCGCATGCATGGACGCGGTTCAGGCCTGCGGACTGCCCGACACCCTGGTCCACGGCGACTTCCATCCCGGGAACTTCCGGGGCGAGGGCCTGCAGCTGACCCTGCTGGACTGGAGCGACAGCGGCGTCGGTCATCCGCTGTTGGATCTGCCGACCTTCATCCGAGCGCTGCCGCCCGAACTGGCGCTCCCGGTCTGGCGGCACTGGATCAGTCGATGGCGGCAAGCCTTGCCGGAGTCGGATCCCAAACGCGCCGCGACCCTGTTGGCGCCCGTGGCGGCGGCGCGGATGGCGGCGGTCTATCAGCGCTTCCTCGACAACATCGAGCCGTCCGAACATCCCTATCACCGGGCGGACCCGGCGGAGTGGCTGCGCCGTACGGCGGCCCTGGTGCGCGGGGCGCCCGGCTGAGTTGACGCGAGGCGTCGGCGCGTGGAGCGTGGACGTCGCAGACTCCGGCGTGACCGGGGCGAAACCGGGAGGCCACGATGACCACAGCTCGCCGCTATGAGGGACGCGCCGTCCTGGTCACCGGCGGCGGGTCGGGGATCGGCGAGGCCTGCTCTCTGCGCCTGGCCTCCGAGGGCGCCAAGGTGGCCGTGCTCGACATCGACGGTCCCCACGCCGCCGCGGTCGCCGCCCGCATCCGAGCCGAGGGTGGCCAGGCCATCGCCATCGAGGTCGACGTCTCCGATCCAGCCGCTGTCGAGGCGGCGATCGCCGAGGTGGTCGAGCAGCTCGGCCCGCTGAAGCTGGCGGTGAACAACGCCGGGATCGGGGGCGTCCGCTATCCGCCGGAACAGACGCCGCTGGAACAGTGGGACCGGACGCTCGCGGTGAACCTGTCGGGGGTGTTCTATTGCATGCGGGCCGAGCATCCTCACCTGGTCGCCGCCGGGGGCGGAGCGATCGTCAACACCGGCTCGGTGCACAGCGTCATCGCCACCCCGACCAGCCCCGCCTACACCGTCGCCAAGCACGGCGTTCTGGCCCTGACCCGCACCTGCGCCCTGGCCTGGGGCAAGCAGGGGATCCGCGTCAATGCGGTGGGTCCGGGCTTCGTCTCCACGCCCCTGACCGCCTCGGCGCCCGAGGTCCACCGCGCCGCCATGCTGGCCAACTCGGCTCTGGACCATTTCGCCGAACCCGAGGACATCGCCGCCACCGTGGCCTTCCTGGGCTCCGACGAAGCCAAGTCCACCACCGGCGCCCTCTACATGGTCGACGCCGGTTACACCGCGGCGTGACGGACTTCGCGGTTCCAGCCACGCCGTTTCTGCGCTATCTTGCAAGTCCCTACCCACCCCCAGCCGCGAAGGAGGGCGAGACATGATTGTGGTTTTCGAATCCCGCCTTTGCGGGCGTGAGCGCTTGGCTGGGTAAACGAGGAACCCCGCTCCAGGCGGCGCGCGTCCGCGCCGCACATCGGTCTCCTTCCGACTGGAGCTATTGCATTGCCTTCCTATGACCTCAACGCCCTCGGCTGGACGGCCGAGCTTGCCGACGCCTTCGCCCCCCACGCGGCCGAAGGCCTGATCCCCGCCCGCATCGCCGCCCAGCATCGCGGCCGGTTCGTGCTCTACACCGAGGCCGGCGACGTCGACGCGGAGCCGTCCGGCCGCCTGCGTCACAACTCCACCGGCGCCGACTTCCCCGCGGTCGGCGACTGGGTCGCCGTGCGCACCGGCGGCCAAGTCCTTATCGAGGCCGTGCTGCCCCGCAAGAGCGTGTTCGTGCGTTCCGACGCCGACCTGACCCGGCTGAACACCGTGGCCGGAGCGGTGGTGCTGGCCGCCAACCTCGACCTCGTCCTGGTGGTCACCGCGGCGTTCCAAGACCTGAACATCCGGCGCCTTGAGCGCTATCTCGCCGCTGCGTGGGAGTCCGGCGCCCGCCCAGTGGTGATCCTGACCAAGACCGATCTAGTGCAGGACGCGCCCGAGCTGGTGCGGCTGATCGAGGCGGCGGCGCCGCAGACCCCGGTCGTGCCGGTCTCCAACCAGACCGGCGAGGGCGTCGCCCAGGTGCGCGCCCTGATCGGGCCCGGCCAGACGGCCGCGCTCCTGGGGTCGTCTGGGGTCGGCAAGTCGAGCCTTGTCAACGGCCTGCTCGGCCGGGCGCGGCAGACGGTTTCAGACGTGCGCGCCGACGGGCGGGGTCGGCACACCACGACCTCGCGCGAGCTGATCCTGCTGGAGGACGGCGGCCTGGTGCTCGACACCCCGGGGATGCGCCTGTTCAGCCCGGCCGACGACTCGGGGCTGGACGCCGCCTTCGCCGACATCGAGGTCCTGGCCAAGGCCTGCCGCTTCGCCGACTGCCGCCACCGCAAGGAGCCCGGCTGCGCGGTGCAGGCGGCGGTGCAGGCCGGGGTGCTGGAACCCGACAGGCTCGCCGGTTGGGACAAGCTGCGGCGGGAGCTCGCCTTCGTCGAGCGCAAGGACGACAAGGGCGCCCAGTCCGAGCAGCGCAAGCACTGGCGATCCATCCACAAGGCCGGCCGCGCCTGGACCAAACAGAAGCGCTCAGGGTTGGACTAGAAGGTCTTCTTCTTCGCCTGGCGGATCGGAGCCCCCGCCGCCAGGGAAAATAGGACCGCGGCGAAGAGACCGCCGGTCGCTCCCAAGAAATACAGTAGCGACCACACCTTCATCAGCGCCGAAAAGTCATCAAGCACGACCTTCAGGGTCATCTTCGTCAGGAAGAAATACAGCGTGACAACAAAAGGAACCAAGGCGCCGGAAACCGCGCCGGCTGTGAGGACAAACCAGACGCTCAACCTGTCCAGCCGATACAGGATCACGACCAAAATGGCCGTGACTGCAAGCCCGACGGTGTAGAACAACAAGCACTCCCAGGGCAGGTCGAAAGAGTCCCAAGGCGAGGATAGGTTGAGCAACGCTGCCGCGATCAACACGGGAGCAAGTGGCGCCACCAGGACGCCCAAGGCGATCCGCCGGAGTTTCATAGCCCCATGTGGCGTCTACTTTGCGGGCGGCGCAATCGGAACCGATCACTCGACGATCCCCAAAACGCAACGCGGCGCTTGATCAGGGTCCCTTGGATGGGTTTAGTCCGGCAACCCGGAATTCCAGGAAGGCGGCCATGGCGAAGTTTCCCAACACCCCGAGCTTCACGGGCCCCAACGCGCCCATCCGCATCCAGGCGGACATCTGCGACCTCGACGTCGAGGGGGACATCCCGTCCGACCTGGATGGCGCCTTCTATCGGGTGCAGCCCGACCCGGCCCTGCCGCCGCGGCTGGGCGACGACATCGCCTTCAACGGCGACGGCATGATCACGATGTTCCGCTTCAAGAACGGCAACGTCGACTTCAAGCAGCGCTATTGCCAGACCGACAAGTGGAAGCTGGAAAACGAAGCCGGGCACGCCCTGTTCGGCGCCTACCGCAACCCGCTGACCGACGATCCCAAGGTCAAGGGCAGGTACCGGGGCACAGCCAACACCAACGCCTTCTTCCACGGCGGCTATCTGTTCGGGCTGAAGGAGGACTCCCCGGCGGTGGCGATGGACGCCAACACGCTGGAGACGTTCGGCTATCACGACTTCGACGGACAGGTGACCAGCCCGACGTTCACCGCCCACCCCAAGATCGACCCGCACACCGGCGCCATGTGCTGCTTTGGCTACGCGGCCAAGGGCCTGCTGACCAAGGACGTGGTCTACTACGAGATCACCGCCGACGGCCGGAAGACCAAGGAGGTTTGGTTCGAGATTCCCTACTACTGCATGATGCACGACTTCGGTGTGACCAAGGACTACGCGATCTTCCACGTGGTCCCGTGCGTCTCGTCCTGGGAGCGCCTGGAGGCGGGCCTGCCGCACTTCGGCTTCGACACCACGCTGCCGATCCACCTGGTGATCCTGCCGCGCGACGGCGAGGCCAAGGACATCAAGATGTTCACGGCGCCCAACTGCTTCGCCAGCCACGTGATGAACGCGTTCAACGACGGGACCAAGATCCACTTCGACACGCCCGAGGCGAAGAACAACATGTTCCCGTTCTTCCCCGACGTGCATGGCGCGCCGTTCAACGGGCCTGACTCGGCGTCGTTCGTGACGCGCTGGACGGTGGACATGGATTCCAACTCCGGCGAGTTCGAGAAGCGCGAGCGGCTGACCGACTTCGTCGGTGAATTCCCCCGCATCGACGACCGCTACGCGATGGAGCACTACCGTCATGGCTGGGTGCTGGGCATGGGCATGGGCCCGGGATCGCGGGCCTCGCTCGGCCACGTCGACCACGCGACCCGCAAGGTGAAGAGCTGGCAGGCGGGCGAGAACCGCAGCCTGCAGGAGCCCTGCTTCATCCCCAAGTCGAGCACCGCGGCCGAGGGCGAGGGCTACATCGTCCAGGTCCAGCTGCACACCAACGACGGGCTTTCGGACCTGCTGCTCTATGACGCACAGAGGATCGACGAAGGCCCCATGGCCACCATCCACGTGCCCATGCGCATGCGCTTCGGCCTGCACGGCAACTGGGTTCCCGGCGCGGAACTGGCCAAGGCGAAGAGCAAGTCCGCCGCGAACTAGCAGACCACCCAGGCGACTCCCCGTCGGCATTGTCCCCGGGAAGCGCCAGCGTATTGCCCGCCGTCATTCCTCTTCGGGTTGACGTCCGCTGCATTGTGGCATGATTTTGGCACTGACTCGTCCTGACGATGTTCGAGCCCAAAAATGAGAAGTGCGGACGCGGCATGAAGCTTTCAGATTTTTTTCGCGTCCTGTCGGGCAAGAAGAAGCGCAAGGTCCTGCGCGTGACGCGTAAGCAGCACTCGCCGCACGGCCAGATCGAACTTCAGCGCATGCCGATCGATCTGCATTTCGACGCCCCGCCCGAGCGTCCGGAAATCCAGGCCAAGCCGATCCAGGTGCAGGGCACCTTCGGCCGCAACGCCGTCGATCCGCCGCGCAAACGCAGGCGCTGAGCATCGAACTGCGGTGCGCGTTGGTGTAGTCTCCACGATGGCCGCCTCTTCGAAACCACCCAGATTCGACCCGCCCGGTCGTGCGCCAGCTCCCAAGGCGCACGATGAAGACCTGCTGGACGAAGCCCTCGACGAGAGCTTCCCGGCCAGCGATCCGCCGTCGATGACCGAGCCGGCGTCGCCGGAACCGAAGCCCCGACCCAAGTCCCACTGACCGCTCTGCTCCCTTGATCCCGCCCCCTCAGGCGTCCAGGATCAAAAGAAAAGATTGGGGAGAGGACGTCATGGGCAGCGTCGACGGGGCCGGAGCGGCGCCCCAATTCTCGATCGCCTATCGCCGCTGGATGCTCTTCCTGTTGGTGGCGATCTACTCCTGCAGCTTCCTGGACCGGGTGATCATCAACACCGTCGGCCCGGCCATCATCCACGAATTGCATCTGTCGGACCTGGAATTCGGTCTGCTCGGGGGCGCGGCCTTCGCCCTGTTCTACACCGCCTTCGGCATGCCGATCGCCTGGCTGGCGGAACGCAGCCACAGGGTCACCATCATCTCCCTGTGTATCGGCCTGTGGTCGACGATGACCGCGCTCAGCGGGGTCACCACCACCTACTGGCAGCTTCTGCTGTTCCGGATGGGCGTGGGCATTGGCGAGGGCGGCGCGAGCCCGGCGGCCCACTCGCTGCTGTCGGACTATTACCCGCCGCGGCAGCGCGCCTCGGCGCTGGCGATCTATTCGGCCGGAATCCCGATCGGCGTGCTCCTGGGCGCGGCGGGCGGCGGCTGGGTGGCGCAGACCTTCAACTGGCGGGTGGCGTTCGTGGTCGTCGGCCTGCCGGGACTGGTGCTGGCGATCCTGGCGCGGCTCACCCTGCGCGAGCCAGCGCGCGGACACTCCGAAGCTGCCCCCGTCGAGACCAAGGCGCCGCCGATGAGCGCGGTGGTCAAGCGCCTCTTCGCCACCAAGACGTTCCGGAACATCGCCGCGGGCTTCGTTCTGACCAATCTGGCGGCCAACGGCGTCAACACCTTCATGTCGATCTATCTGGTGCGCAGCTTCCACCTGGGGCTGGCCAAGGCGGGGCTGTTCTACGGGCTGGTCGTCGGCGTCTCGGGCCTGATCGGCACCCTGGTCGGCGGCTTCGGCGCGGACGCGGCCGGCAAGCGCGATTTCCGCTGGTACGCCTGGGCCCCCGCCCTGGGATCGCTGGTCGCCATGCCGATCTACGTCATGGCCTTCACCCGCCCCTCCGCGAGTTCCGCCGTGGCGCTGTTCTTCGCCGGAGGACTGATGGTCACGCTCTACATCGCTCCCACCCTGGCGGTTGTGCAGAACCTGGTCGAGCCGCGGATGCGCGCCACCGCCGCCGCCTTCATGTTCCTGATGATCAACATCTTCGGCCAGGGCGTCGGCCCCACCGTCATCGGCGCAGCGAGCGACTTCCTCTCACACAAGGTGTTCGTGGCCGGAGGCCCCCTGAGCCTGTGCCCCGCCGCAAAAGGCGATCCGGGGTTCTTGGCCGGCGCCTGCGCCGCGCCCACCGCGGAGGGCCTGAAGTGGTCCCTCCTGGCGTTGACGATCTCCTATTTCCTGGGGTCGCTGTACTTCTTCGCGGCGGCCCGCACCATTCGCAAAGACCTCGTCTACGCCGCGCCCTCGACGGCGTCCTAGACACGCCTCGCCGCATCCGGGCTCAGGCCGCGCCGACTGTGGCGAAACCTTGACGCTTGGCTGATCGCGTTTGTGGGGTTACAGAAAATGACCATGTCGACCGCCGGCTCCCAATTCGCCGACAGTTCAGCATCCGGACGGCTCTCGCCGCCGCGGGTGTTCCGCACGGTTTTCTCCCTCGCAGCCCGCAATTGGAAGTACGGCGCCCTGACCATGGTGCTGCCGTCGGGCGAGAGCCTGCCGATCCAGGGAACCGAGCCCGGACCGCAGGGCGTACTGGCCATCCACGACTATCGCGCCTTCCAGCGGGTGCTGCGGTCGTCGGGCATCGGCCTGGCGGAAGGCTACATGGCCGGCGAGTGGGACACCCCTGACCTGAACGCCTTGCTAGAAGTGCTGGCGATGAATTTCGACCGGCTGGAAGGCCTGATGCAGGCCAACCCCGTGGTGCGCTTCTTCCACGGCATCGGCCACCAGCTCAACCGCAACAGCCGCAAAGGCTCCAGGCGCAATATCGAAGCCCACTACGACCTGGGCAACGCCTTCTACTCCAAGTGGCTGGACCCCAGCCTGAGCTATTCGTCGGCGCTCTATCAGACGCCGGACCAGCCGCTCATGGCCGCCCAACGGAACAAGTACGCCAACCTCGCCCGCAGCATCGAGCTCGGCCCCGACCAGCATGTGCTGGAGGTCGGATGCGGCTGGGGCGGGTTCGCCGAGTTCGCCGCCAAGGAAGTCGGCGCCCGCGTCACCGGCATCACCATCTCGCCCTCGCAGTTCGAGTTCGCCCGGCGGCGCATGTTCGAACAGGGTCTGGCCGACAAGGCCGACATCCGGCTGGTCGACTATCGCGACGTCGACGGCGCCTTCGACCGCGTCGCCTCCATCGAGATGTTCGAGGCGGTCGGCGAGCAGTACTGGCCGGACTATTTCCACAAGATCGCCCAGGTGCTGAAAGGCGGCGGTCGCGCCGGCCTGCAGATCATCACCATCCGCGACGACCTGTTCGGCCGCTATCGCAGCCACGTGGACTTCATCCAGAAGTACGTCTTCCCCGGCGGCATGCTGCCGTCCGAGGCCCGGTTGCGCGAGGAGACCGCCAAGGCCGGACTGGCCTGGAACCAGATGACCAGCTTCGGCCACGACTATGCCCGCACCCTCAGCCAATGGGCCGACCGGTTCCAGAAAGCCTGGGGCGACATCACGCCGCTCGGCTTCGACGAGCGCTTCCGGCGGCTGTGGCACTTCTACCTGAGCTACTGCCGCGCGGGCTTCATCACCGACCGCACCGACGTGGTCCAGCTTACCGTCTCCGCGCCGTAGACTCCCGCCGGGCCCTTGGCCTAGGTTGCCGCGGCCAAGCCCGCAGAGGCTTGCCGGGAGGAGGCTTATGATGAGTGCGTGGCGGGTTTCCGTGGTTCTGGCCGGCATGGTCCTGGCGCTCGCGGCGTGCGGGCCCAAGGGCGGCGGCGGCCTGTTCTCAGCGCGCTCGGGTCCGGCCGACGTCGACGGCGCGCGCATCCAGGCGGCCGACAAAGAGCCTGGCAACTGGATGAGCTACGGGCGCACTTACGACGAACAGCGCTTCTCGCCGCTCGACAAGATCAACGCCGACAACGCCGGCAAGCTGGGCCTGGCCTGGTCCTTCGATCTCGACACCGCGCGCGGCCAGGAAGCCACGCCGATCGTGGTCGACGGGGTGATGTACGTCTCCACCGCCTGGAGCAAGGTGAAGGCGCTGGACGCCAGGACCGGCCAGCAACTCTGGGCCTACGATCCCAAGGTCGACGGTTCGTGGGGCGCCAAGGCCTGCTGCGACGTCGTCAACCGCGGCGTGGCGGTGTGGAAGGGCAAGGTGTTCGTCGGGGCCCTGGACGGCCGCCTGATCGCGCTCGACGCCAAGACCGGCGCCGTCGTCTGGTCGACCCAGACCACCGATCCGGCAAAGCCGCAGACCATCACCGGCGCGCCGCGCGTGGTGAAAGGCAAGGTGCTGATCGGCAACTCGGGCGCCGAGTTCAACGTCCGCGGCTACATCTCGGCCTATGACGCCGAGACCGGCAAGCTGGTGTGGCGCTTCTACACCGTGCCCGGAGACCCCTCCAAACCCGACCACGCCGCCTCCGACGACATCCTCAAGAAGGAAGCCGCCAGCTGGACGGGCAAGTGGTGGACCTGGGGCGGCGGCGGCACGGTCTGGGACTCGATCGTCTATGACCCCGAGCAGGATCTTTTGATCTTCGGCACCGACAACGGCGACCCGTGGAACAAGGCGATCCGCAGCCCCGGCGCGAGCGACAACCTGTTCCTCACCTCGATCGTGGCCGTGAAGCCCGACACCGGCAAATATGTCTGGCACTACCAGCTCAATCCCGGCGACGAGTGGGACTATTCGGCGACCCAGCAGATCATGCTCGCGGACCTGACCATCGACGGCCAGCCGCGCAAGGTCTTGATGCAGGCGCCGAAGAACGGCTTTTTCTATGTGATCGACCGCACCAACGGGAAGCTGATCTCGGCCAAGCCCTTCGCCCCGATGACCTGGGCGACCGGCATGGACATGAAGACCGGCCGGCCGATCGAGAGCCCTACCGCGCGCTACGCCGAGGCCGGCAAGACCTGGACCGGCTCGCCCAGCCCGCACGGGGCCCACAGCTGGATGCCGATGGCGTTCAATCCCAAGACCGGGCTTGTCTACATCCCGGTACAGGACGTCGCCTTCACCTACGTTCCGGACATGCACTTCGTGCGCAAGTCGATGGGCACCAACATGGGCCTCGACATGTCGGCCAACTCCATGCCGCAGGACCCCAAGGTCAAGACCGCAGTGATGCAGAGTCTGAAGGGCTGGATCCTGGCCTGGGACCCGATCAATCAGCGCGAGGTCTGGCGCGTGGGTCTCGACGGGCCCTGGAACGGCGGCGCGGTCGTCACCGCCGGCAATGTGCTGTTCGAAGGCAACGCCAAGGGCGAGTTCGCCGCCTATCGCGCCGACAACGGCAAGAAGCTGTGGTCGTTCGACGCTCAGAGCGCCGT
>FTFM01000515.1_pt1 | contig 13400 bp, 10 predicted proteins | sample 1640451 | NCBI WGS metagenome assembly FTFM01 (sample SAMEA3914814, study PRJEB12502) | metagenome | biome: forest; material: soil | place: USA | collected 2011-09-16 | depth 0.1 m | reverse complement strand
GGGCCGCGATCTCGCCCGTCTTCAGCGCGGCGAACTGCGTCGCCGTCAGACCGCCGACCTGGTCGGCGCCCAGCGCCGCGATCGCTCCCGTCGACAGGCCTCCGACCTGCGCCGCCGTCAGGGCGCCGAGCTGGGTCGCGGCCAGGGCGGCGACCTGGGTTCCCGTCAGTCCCGTCACCGCCGTCGAGGCGAGCGCCTGGATCTGCTGGGTGGTCAGGGCCTGGATCTCCCCGACGCTCAGCGTCGCCACCTGCGTCGCGACGAGGCCGCGCAGCTGGGTGGTGGTGAGCGCCGCGACGTTGTCGGCGGTCAGGCCGGAGAATGTCGTGCCGGACAGTCCCGAAAGCTGGGCCGCGGACAGGCGCCCGAGCTGGGTCGCGTTCAGCGCGCCGACCTGATCCGCGGACAGGGCCCGCATCTGGGTGGCGGTCATGAAGCCGATCTGGGTGGTCGTCAGCGCGGCCATCTCGTCGGTGGTCAGGCCGGTGACGGCGGTGGCCGACAGCGCCGCGACCTGGCCGCCGGTGAGTCCGTCGAACAGATCCGCGCCGAAGGCGGCGGCCTGATCATTGGACAGCACCGCCAGCTGCACGCCGGTGAGGGCGCCGACCTGGGTCGAGGACAGTCCCGCGACCTCGGTAGTGGTCAGGCTGGCGATCGCCGTCGTCGACAGGGCCGCGATCTGGGCCACGCCGAAAGCGCCGAGCTGGTCGACCGACAGGGCGGCGACCTGGACGGCCGCCAGTCCTTTGATCTGGCCCGCAGTCAGGGCGGCGATCTGGGTCGTGGCGAGCGCGGCGACCTGGTCTTCCGACAGCGCGCCAAGTTGCGCCGGGGTGACGCCGGCCAGCTGGGTGGTGGTCAGGGCGGCCAGCTCGTCGGGCGACAGGCCGCTGAAGCCGTCGGCGGAGAGGGCCGCGATCTGTGTCGCCGCAAAGGCCGCGGCTTGATCAGGGCTCAAGGCGGCGACCTCGTCGCCAGTGAGGCCTTTCACCTGGACGGCGGTCAGGGCGGTGATCTGGGTCGTGGTCAACGCCGCGAGGCTGTCGTCGGGCAGGGCCGCCAGGTCGGTGGCCGAGAGGCCCTTGATCTGGGTAGTGGTCAGGGCGCCGATCTGGCTGGCGGTGAAGGCCGCGATCTGGTCCGAGGTCAGGGCGCCGAGGTCGGTCGAGCTCAGCCCCGCGATCTGCGCGTCGGTCAGGCCGGCGACCTGGGCGTCGCTCAGGCTGCCGATCTGGGTGACGGTCAGGCTGGCCAGCTGGGTTGTGGTCAGGGCGCCGATCTGCGTCCCGGTCAGGCCATCGAGGCCGCCGGCCGACAGGCCCGCGATCTGGGTCGGCGAAAGCGCGCCAAGCTGGTCCGCCGTCAGGGCGGCGACGTCCGCCTCGGTCAGGCCCTTGATCTGGGTCGGCGCCAGGGCCGCGATCTGGGTCGTCGCCAGCACGCCGATCTGGGTGATCGACAGGGCCGAGATGTCGCTGGCGGTCAGGCTGCCGATCTGGCTGGTGGTCAGGGACGCGAGCCGCGTCGTCGTCAGCGCGGCGGCTTGGCCGGGGGTCAGGGCGGCGATCCCGGTGGCCGCCAGGGCGCCGAACTGGGTGTCCGTCAGGGCGGCGATCTGGGTGGTGGTCAGGGCCTTGATCTGGGTCGCGACGAGGGCCGCGACCTGGGTCGGGGTCAGGGCGGCGAACTGGTCATTGGACATGCCGGTCAGGGCGGCGGCCGCCAGGCCTTTCACCTGGTTCGCGCTGAGGGCGCCGATCTGGGCGGGAGTCAGAAGGTCGACCTGGGTGGCGGTCAGCGAGCCGAGCGCGGTTGAGGTCAGGGCGGCCAGCTGGGTGTCGGCGAGGCTCTGGACCTGGGTCGCCGACAGGCCGTTGAGTTGGGCGGTGGTCAGGCCGGCGATCTGGGTGGTCGACAGCGCCGCCATCTGGTCGCCGGTCAGGGCGCCGACGTCGTCGGCCCCAAGGCCCCTCAGCTGGGCGGTGGTCAGGGCGGCGAGCTGATCGGCCGTCAGGGTTCCGATCTGGTCGGGCGTCATGGCGGTCAGCTCGGCCGCCGTCAGGCCCTTGAGCTGGGTGGTGGTCAGGCCGGCGACCTGGGTCGTCGTCAGGGCGCCGATCTGGGTGGCGGTCAGGGCGCCCAGCTCGGTCGCGGTCAGGGCGGCCAGCTGGGTATCGGCCAGGGCGGCGATCTGCGCGCCCGGCAGCCCCTTGATCTGGGTGACGCTGAGCGCCGCGATCTGGGGCGCGCCCAGCATGGCGAACTGGTCGGTGGACAGGGCGCCGAGCTCGGCCGCCGTCAGGCCCTTCACCTGGGCCGTCGTCAGTCCTGCGACCTGGGTCGTGGTCAGGGCGGCGATCTGGGTGGTGGCGAGCACGCTCAGCGACGAGGGGGCGAGGGCGCCGATCTGGGTGTTGGCCAGGCCCGCGATCTGCGCGCCCGTCAGGCTCTTCAACTGGGCCCCGGTCAGGGCGGCGACCTGGGTGGTGGACAGCACCGCCTGCTGGTCGGGGGTCATGGCGGCCACGCCGGCGGGGGGCAGGGCCTTGATCTGGGTGGCGTTGAAGGCGGCGATCTGGGTGGTCGTCAGGGCGCCGACCTGGGTGGTGGTCAAGGCGCCGAGCTGCGGCGCGCTCAGCCTGGACAGCTGGGCGGTCGTCAGCATCCCGATCTGGGTTTCGCTGAGGCCCCTGACCTGGGTGGCGGTGAAGGCGCCGAGGTCGGCCGCTGTCAGGGCGGCGATCTGGGTGTCTGCCAGGGCGGCCACCTGGCCGGCGCTGAGGCCGGCGATCTGGGTGGTGTTGAGCGTGGCGATCTGCGGCGCCGTCAGCACCGCAAGCTGGTCGGTGGACAGGGCGTTCAGCTCGGCGGGGGCCAGGCCTCTGACCTGGGTCGTGCTCAACTCGGCGACCTGCGCCGTCGACAGGGCGCCGATCTGGGTCGCGGAGAAGGCGCCCACGGCGGTCGAGGTCAGGGCGGCGAACTGGGAATCGGCCAAGCCTGCGATCTGGGTCCCGGTCAGACCCTTGACCTGGGCGCCGGTCAGGCCGGCGACCTGCGCGGGCGATAGCGCCGCTTGCTGGTCGGGGGTCAGGGCGGCGACGCTGGCGGGCGCCAGGCCAGCGATCTGGACGGGGGTCAGGGCGCCGATCTGGGCGCCCGACAGGGCCGCGGTCTGGTCGGTCGAGAACGCCCCGACCTGGACCGCCGACAGGCCGCTCAGCTGGGTCGAGGTCAGCGATCCGACCTGGGTGGGGGTCAGGCCCTTGATCTGGATGGGATTCAGCGCGCCCAGCTGCACGGGCGACAGCGCCCCTTGCTGATCGGCCGTGAGGGCGGCCACCTCGTTCGGCGTCAGCCCCTTGATCTGGGTGGTGGTCAGCGCCGAGATCTGCGGCCCGCTCAGGCTCGCCAGCTGATCGCTGGACAGGCCCGCCAGGCTCGCCGCGCCGAGACCCTTGATCTGGGTGGCGCTGAAAGCGGCGAGCTGGTCCGTCGTCAGGTCGCCGATCTGGGTCGCCGAAAGCGAGCCCATCTGGGTCTGGGTCAGCCCGCTCAACTGGGTGGTGGTCAATGCGGCGATCTCGTCGCCGCTGGCGCCCTTGATCTGCAGCGTGGTCAGGGCCCCGATCTGCGTCGCCGAGAACGCCGCCAGCTGGTCGGGGGTCAGGGACGCCATCTGGCCCGCGGTGAAGCCCTTGACCTGGGCCGGGGTCAGCACGCCGATCTGGGTGGCCGACAGCGCCGACAGCTGGTCGGTCGTCAGCGTCGCCAGGTCCGCGGCGGTGAGCCCCGCCATCTGGGTGGTCGAGAGTCCGGCGACCTCGTCGGCGCCGAAGGCCCGGAATTGCGACGCATTCAGCATGGCGAGCTGGCTCGCCGAGAAGGTGATCTGGTTGGGCGTCAGGACGGCGATCTGCGTCGTCGTCAGCGCCGTCATCTGCTTGGTGGAGAGGTTCGCGAGCTGGGATCCGCTCAGCTCGGTGATCTCGGTCGCGGTCAGGGCCTTGATCTGGGCGCTGTTCAGCGCGCCGAAATCCGTCGCCGTCAGGCTCTCGATGTCGGTCCGCGACAGGTTCGAGATCTGCGCCGGACTGAAGAACGAAATGCCGGCGATCATACGAAAACGTCTCCAGTCCCAGGCGAAACGGCGGAACTCGCCGCCAGGGCCGCTCAGTCCCTACGCAAGGCACGTGCCACGGGAGTTTGAAGGAAAGGCCATATTATTCAGCGGCTTGAATTGTGGCGGCGAAGCCTTACCGGGCAGGTTCTGCCGGACGCCTGGAACTTTCCACCCAATGGCGCCGCACAAGCCGCCGCCGGCCGCCCGCTGGAGCGAGGCGATCCAGGCCCCTATATGGGCGGCGAGCCCCCAGGCCTTCCACCGTCCCCGCCCGCCGCCATGGCCGGCCAATCTGGAATTCCCGTGACCGACACCCTGCATTCGACCACCGACGATCTCGTCGCTCCCTTCCAGATCGAGGACGCGCCCGTGCGTGGCCGCATCGCGCGGCTGGGCGGCCTGATCGACGACGTGCTGACCCGCCACCACTATCCCGAGCCCGTGGCCAACCTGCTGGGCGAAGCCTGCGTGCTGGCCGCCCTGGTCGGGGCCAGCCTGAAGTTCGACGGCCGGCTGATCATCCAGGCCCAGGGCGATGGCCCGGTCTCGCTGGTGGTGGTCGACTACGACACCAACGGCGCCCTGCGCGGCTATTGCAAATTCGACCCCGATCGCGTCGCCGAGGCGTCCAAGGGCTTCGTTCGGCCGGGCGCCCAGGCGCTGCTGGGCAAGGGCGTCTTCGCCATGACCATCGACCAGGGGCCCGACACCGAACGCTACCAGGGCATCACGCCCATCGAAGGCGAGACCCTGGCGCTCTGCGCGGAAACCTATTTCGCCCAGTCCGAGCAGACACCCACCCGCGTGCGCCTGGCGGTGGGGCAGCTCAGCACCGACGCCGGCTTCGTCTGGCGCGGCGGCGGCCTCCTGATCCAGAACATCGCCGGCGACGAGGACGCCCGCGGCGCCCACGAGGATGTCTGGACGCGCGCCCAGGCCCTGTTCGAAACCGTCGGCGACGACGAGTTGCTCGACCCGGCCGTCACCGCCGACATGCTGCTGTACCGGCTGTTCCACGAGGACGGCGTGCGGATGTTCCAGCCCAAGCCCCTGAAGGCCTTCTGCCGCTGTTCGGCCGAGCGCATCCTCGACGTGCTGAAGTCGTTCCCGGCCGAGGAGCGCGCCGACATGGTCGAGGACGACGGCGTCATCCGGGTGACCTGCGAATATTGCTCGCGCGTCTATGACGTCGCGCCCGACAGCGTCGACGGCTAACCTCCCCGGCATGAGCCTCGACGCCCTTCTGGCCGAGATCGGCGCCTGCCGCGCCTGCGCCCCCGAGCTTCCCCATGAACCGCGTCCGGTGGTGCGGGTGTCGGCCGGGACGCGGCTGCTGATCTGTGGCCAGGCGCCCGGCCGGCGCGTGCACGAGAGCGGCCTGCCCTTCGACGACGCTTCCGGCGACCGGCTGCGCCGCTGGCTGGGGGTTGATCGCGAGACCTTCTATGGCGATCGGCGTATCGGGGTGGCGGCCATGGCCTTCTGCTATCCCGGCACCGCGCCCAAGGGCGGCGACTATCCGCCGCCGAAGCGCTGCGCCAGCCTGTGGCGACCGCAGCTGCTCGAACAGCTGCCCAAGGTCGAGCTGACCCTGCTGGTCGGCCAGCACGCCATGGTCTGGAAGCTCGGCGCGCGGGCGGGCCGCTCCATGACGGAAACCGTCGCCGCGTGGCGCGACCATCTTCCCGAGGCCATGCCGCTGCCGCACCCCTCCTGGCGCAACACCGCCTGGCTGAAACGCAATCCCTGGTTCGAGGACGAGGCGGTTCCCTATCTGCAGACCCGCGTGCGGACGATGCTCACGGCATGAAGCGCGCCGCTTTCGCACTTTTCGCGCTTCTCCTGCTCGCCGCCTGCGCGCCCCTGGTGCAGCAGGCCGGGCGGCCGGATCTGTCGTTCTCGGGACCCCGGCTGGAAGACCGCGCCTTCGTCAGCGCCGACGGGACGCGGCTGGCCCTGCAACACTGGGACGCCGTCGGCGAGCCCTGGGCCGTGATCGTCGGCCTGCACGGCATGAACGACTATTCCGAGGCCTTCCATCTCGCCGCGCCGGCCTGGGCCGCCCACGGCATCGCCACCTATGCCTATGACCAGCGCGGCTTCGGACGCTCGCCCGGCCGCGGCATCTGGGGCGGTAAGGAGCTGATGGAGACCGACCTGCGCACCCTGGTCGCCCTGGTGCGCCAGAAATATCCGCACGCCGTCGTCGCCGTCGCCGGCGTCAGCATGGGCGGGGCGGTGGCGATCGACGCCTTCGCCTCGGCCGAGCCGCCGGCCGCCGACCGGCTGGTGCTGCTGTCGCCGGCGGTGTGGGGCTGGTCGAACCAGCCCCTGCCCAGCCGCATCCTGCTGTGGGTTACGGCCCACACCGCGCGCGGGGTGGTGATCAAGCCGCCGGACTTCCTGCTCCAGCACATCCACGCCACCGACAACATCGAGGAGCTGCGCCGGATGAGCCGCGATCCATTGCAGATCTGGGGGGCCCGGCCCGACGCCCTCTATGGCCTGATGGACGTCATGCAGCGCGGCTCGGCCGGAACCGCCCGGCTGGCCGTCCCCACCGTCTATCTGTACGGCGCCCAGGACGACATCATCCCCAAGCCCTCGGCCTTCCAGGCCGCCGCCCGCCTGCCGCCGCCGCATCGCACGGCCTATTACGCCAGGGGCCATCACCTGCTGCTGGTCGATCTGCAGGCCGCCGCGGTCTGGGCCGACGTCGAAAGCTTCCTGCGCGATCCGTCCGCGCCCCTGCCGTCCGGCGCGCCGCCGATCCCGCGCAAGGAGACCAAGCCGGGCGGCGGGTGAGGGCGCCCCTTCCGCCTGGGCCGTGTTATCGGCGTGGCATGGGGCAGGACCTGCACAGGGCGGCGGCGGAGGGCGATCTGGAGACGGCCAGGGCGATCCTCGCCCAAGATCCCTATCAGGTCTCCGCCACGGCCGACTTCAAGCTGACGCCGCTGCACCGCGCGGCCGGGGCCGGTCACGCCGACCTCGTCGAACTGCTGCTGGCCAGCGGGGCCGGGGTCGACGACCGGGATCACGGCGGCCGCACGCCGCTGCACCTCGCCGCCGAGCAGGGCCGGGTCGCTGCGGCGACGGCGCTGATGGCCCGCGGCGCCAAGGTCGGCCTGATGGACCAGGGCGGCGATACGCCCCTGCACAAGGCGGCCCGTCAGGGTCACGGCGCGGTGGTGCGGCTGCTGTTGGCCGAGCACGCCGATCCGAACGCCCGCGGCGACTGCGGTGGAACGCCGTTGCACGAAGCGGCCCGCGGCGGCTCGCGGGAGGTCATCCTGGCCCTGCTGGCCGGCGGCGCCCTGGCCAACGCCCAGTCCAGCGCCAGCCCGTCGCGGTGGAGCCCCTGGCACGAGGCCGGGCAGGCTGGTCATCGCGATCTCGCGGACCTGTTGGCCGCGCACGGCGGCGCCGACCCGGCCATGGGCCCGATCGGCCCCGATCGCGCCGCCGCCATGGGTCATGTCGGCAGGTTGCGACTGCTGCTCGACCGGGATGCTCGGCTGATCGCCAGCCGGGACATCGTGCACCGGCGGACGCCGCTGCATTGGGCGGCGGCCCATGGCCAGATCGCCGCGGCCGAACTGCTGCTTGAGCGCCACGCGGACGTCCGGGCCGCCGACAAGCAGGGGAGGACGCCCGCGGACCTGGCGGCGTCGGAGGGCTTCGACACCTTGGCGGATCGCCTCCGCCGACCGCCTGCCAAGGGGCCAAGCTTGTGAGCCGCCCCCGCCCGGCGTAGAGGTCCGGGCCCTTCCCGGACGACGCCATGACCCTGTTCGATTCCCCCGCCTTCGAAGGCCATGAGGCCGTGCACGGCTTCCATGACGAGGCCAGCGGGCTGAACTGCATCATCGCGGTCCACTCCACCGCGCGCGGGCCGTCGGCCGGCGGCTGCCGGATGTGGCCCTATCCGACCTCCCAGGCGGCGCTGGAGGACGCGCTGAAGCTGTCGCGCGCCATGTCCTACAAGAACGCGGTCGCCGACCTCGAGCTCGGCGGCGGCAAGGCGGTGATCATCGGCGACAGCCGCACCGGCAAGACCCCGGCGCTGTTCGAGGCGTTCGGACGTGCAGTCGACCAGGTGTGCGGCCGCTACTGGGCCGCCGAGGACGTCGGCGTCTCCCCCGCCGACCTCGCCTACGCCCGCACCCAGAGCCGCTACATCGCCGGGCTGGATGGCCATCCCGCGGCCTCGGGCGATCCCAGCCCGGTGACCGCCGAGGGCGTCTTCCAGGGCATCGCCCTGTGCGTCCGTAGAGCCTATGGCGGCGGCTTGGACGGGGTGACGGTGGCCATCCAGGGCGTCGGCCACGTCGGCGGCTTCCTGGCCGACAAGCTGAAGGCCGCCGGCGCGCGGCTGGTGCTCACCGACGTCAACACCCAGGCCCTGCGCGCCGCGGCCGAGCGGACCGGCGCCCGCGTCGTCGAGCCCGACGCCATCTTCGACGTCGACGCCCAGGTCTTCGCCCCCTGCGCCATGGGCGGCGCGATCGCCTATGGCGTGCTGGACCGGCTGAAGGCCAAGGTGATCGCCGGCGGCGCCAACAACCAGCTGGCCACGCCCGAGGTTGGCCGTGTCCTGTTCCAGCGCGGCCTGATCTACGCGCCGGACTATGTGATCAACGGCGGCGGCATCATCAACGTCGCCGCCGAGATCCGTGCGATCGACGCCGAGGCCGCCTACGACCCCGCCTGGGTGCAGGCCAAGCTCGACCGGCTGATGCTCACGCTGGACGAGATCCTGGAGCGCTCGCGCCAGGACCGCCGTCCAACCCACGAGATCGCCAACGAGATCGCCAAGGCCCGCATCGTCGGAGCGAGGGCCTAGGTCGCGGGCGCGAGCCGCTTAGCGCCGGTAGTCGCCGCGGTGCGACCGGTACCAGTAGCGGTGATACGGATAGGGCCGATAGACCCAGCGGCTGTCCACCCAGATCCACGGCCGATAGTCGGCCGGCGCCGCATAGGCGTAGCCGCCGTTGAAGCTGTAAGGCAGCGGCGGGGCGTCGTCGCGCACCACCATCCCCGGCGGGCAGCCGGGGCTGGTCGAGCTGGCGCCGACCGAGGCGCCGGCCACCGCCCCCACCGCGCCGCCGATCAGCGCGCCGGAGGTGTGGTTGCCGCGGCCGGCGATGCCGCCGCCCAACAGGGCGCCCAGCACGCCGCCGATGATTGCGCCGCCGGCCGCATTGTCCGAACGCCGGTAGCAGTATCGCGAGGCCCAGTCCTGGGCGCGGCTGGAATAGGCATCATCCTCCGCCCGGGCTTGCGCGGAATCGTCGTACTGGTCGTTGTAGCCGGGCGGCGGGGGCGGCGGGCCGTCCTCGCGCTGCAACTGGTCGGCGGGCACGCCCGGCGGCGGGTTGTAGTTGTCGGACGGCTGCGCGACGGTCGAGCTCGCGATCGTCGCCAGACTCACCGCCATGGCGGCGGCGACATGCGCGCCGCGGCCGAAGGGAAGGGTGTTGGTCATCAGGCTCTCCTTTTCAACCGCCCCGGTTCATATAGCTTCACTATAGGCCATGAACCGGCTGTGAACGCCCGGCGGCGGTGTCCTAACGCAAACCGGCCGCGATCGGCGCCGCGCGCTTGCCAGACTCGACCGTCTTGGCGAGTGTCGCCCGCGATGAGCGAGCCCAAATCCCCCCCACGCGAGGGCGTCTTGCCCTGCCAGTCGATCGAGGCCCTCGCCGCCGCCGGGGCCATCGTCGCCGACACGCCGTTCGCCCGCGACCAAGTGCAGCCGGCCAGCCTCGACCTGCGCCTCGGACGCCGCTGCTGGCGCGTGCGCGCCTCCTTCCTGCCAGGGCCCGGGCGTACCGTGGCGGAGCGGCTGAAGGCGGTGGCCATGCACGAGCTCGACCTCGAGCACGGCGCCGTGCTGGAGCGCGGCTGCGTCTACATCGCCGAGGCGCAGGAGCGGCTGGCCCTGCCGCGCGGCGTCGCCGGCCGCGCCAATCCCAAGAGCTCCACCGGCCGCCTCGACATCTTCGTGCGGCTGCTGACCGACGGCGGCCAGGCCTTCGAGGACGTGGCCGACGGCTACGGCGGGCCGCTCTACATCGAGATCGCCCCTCAGACCTTCTCGGTGCTGGCGCGGGCCGGCACCCGGCTCAACCAGCTGCGCCTCAAGCGCGGCGTCGCCCAGCGCCTGGCCATCACCGACATCGGCGTCGACCTGACCGGCGCCCTGGCCGGCTTCCGCGCCCGCCGCCACGCCGGGGTCATCGACCTCGACAACGAGGCCGGCCACGACCCGCGCGACTTCTTCGAGGCGCTGGAGCCGCGCCACGGCGAGCTGCTGCTCGATCCCGGCGAGTTCTACATACTGGCGTCCAAACAGGCGGTGGAGATTCCGATCCTGCAGGCCGCCGAGATGACTCCGATCGACCCGGCCGTCGGTGAGTTTCGCGCCCACTACGCCGGCTTCTTCGATCCCGGCTTCGGTCTCAGCGAGATGGGCGGCCAGGGCAGCCGCGCCGTGCTCGAGGTGCGCAGCCGCGAGACGCCGTTCCTCTTGGAAGACGGCCAGGTCGTCGCCCGGCTGGTGTTCGAGCCGATGGCCGAGCGTCCGGTCCGCGCCTACGGCGACGGCGGCTCCCACTACCAGCGCCAGGGCCTGAAGCTGTCGAAGCACTTCCGGTCGTGGGACTCATCCAACCTTTAAGGGCCCGGACTGAGGTCGACCTCAATGGAACAGGACCCCGATCGCGCGGCGCTCCTGCGTCTGGGGCTCGGCCTGGAATATGTGACGCTCGCGTGGAACGTCGTCGGCGTCGTCGTACTGGCGCTCGCCGCGATCCGGGCTGGCTCGGTGGCGCTCGCCGGTTTCGGGCTCGACTCCCTCATCGAGATCCTGGCTTCGGCGGTGGTGGTCTGGCAGCTGAAGGGCGAGGGGAGGGGGCGCGAACAGATCGCCTTGCGGATCATCGCCGCCGGCTTCCTGGTGCTGGCGGTCTATATCGTCGCCCAGGCCGGTTATGGGCTGTGGCGCGGCGTCCGGCCCACGCCCTCGCCGCTCGGGGCGGCGTGGCTCGTGGCCACTGCGGCGGCGATGGCCGCACTGGCGGCGGGCAAACGCGTCACCGGACGCAAGCTCGCCAATCCGGTGCTGATCAGCGAGGCCGGCGTGACCCTGGTGGACGCGTGTCTGGCGGCCTGCGTCCTGGCCGGCGTCGGGTTGAATGCGCTGCTGGGCTGGTGGTGGGCCGATCCGGTCTCGAGTCTCGTGATCGTCATCTATGCCATCCGGGAGGGGCGCGAAGCCTGGCGCCATTCGGTCGCCTAGCTCGCCGCATTGTCGGTCCGATGTGTCATGGACGCTTGACATCCGCCTCGCCTATGTCATGGTCGCTTGACATATGGTCAAGGAGGCTTGCATGGCCAGCCCATCCACCGACGACATCGCGCCGCACTCTCCCCTTCGCGCCTTCCTGCTTCGCAAATTCCTGGGCCTTGGCCTCTGCGCGCTCGCCGCGGCGGCCTTCATCGCGGTCGCCTATTATCTGAGGGCCCACCACGCAGGGTTCTGGGCGGTGATGACGGCCATGGCGATCTACGGCGCCGTGATCCTGCTCATCGCCTTCGTCATGGCCCGGTCGATGATCCGCGTCACGGGTCTGCTCTGTTCGCCCGCCGGCGTGCGATACCGGCGACGGTTCATGGGGGCGATGGTTCTCTATGTCGTGGCGCTGACCGTCGCCATCGGGGTCCGCATCCGCCTGCATCCCACTGGCGTCCTGGCCTATCTGACAGCCATCGCACCGGCCGTCCCCATCGTCGCGGCCATCGCGGTCATGGGCCTCTACCTGCGCGAGGAGACCGATGAGGTCGAGCGGGCGATCAAGTCGGAGAGTGCGCTCTGGGCCACCGGCGGCCTGCTCTCCATCGCCTCGGTCTGGGGGTTCCTCGAGATGTTCGGGCTCGCGCCCCACGTCGAGGTCTGGGCGGCTTTCCCGGTCTGGGCCGTGTTTCTCGGGCCCGCCGAGATCTTCACCCGGCGGCGCTACCGGTGAAGAACCGTCTGAAGGTCCTGCGCGCCGAGCGGAACTGGAGCCAAGCCGACCTCGGCGAGCGGCTGGGCGTCTCGCGCCAGAGCGTCAACGCCATCGAGACCGGCAAGTACGACCCCAGCCTGCCGCTCGCCTTCCGCATCGCCCGCGTGTTCGAGGCCCCGATCGAAGCGATCTTCAGCGACGAAGCTTAGCCGGACCGGTTTCCTTCCGCGGCCGATCGCGCTAGGGAACCGGCATGATCAAGAACTCCTCCGTATGACGCCCCTGACCTGATCAGGCGACACGCCGCTGAAGCGGTGGATTGGGCGGCGCTTGCCGTCGGCGACCAACACGGACATCCGATCATGACCTCCTTCACCCCCGACTGGGCCGCCCGTTTCAGCCAGCGCATGGACCGCGTCCACGCCAGCGAGATCCGCGAGCTGCTGAAGCTGCTCGACCAGCCCGACATCATCTCCTTCGCCGGCGGCATCCCCGATCCGGGCCTGTTCCCCGCCGACCGCATCCAGGCCGCCTACGACGAGATCCTCGCCGCCCCGGACCTGGCCGCCCAGGCGCTGCAGTATTCGGTCAGCGAGGGCTATCTGCCGCTGCGCCAGTGGATCGCCGCGCGGATGACCCAGGACGGCATGCCCTGCGATGCGCACAACGTCGTGCTGACCGCCGGCTCGCAGCAGGCGCTCGACCTGCTGGGCAAGCTATTCCTCAGCCGCGGCGACACGGTGATGGTGGCGCGGCCGACCTATCTGGGCGCGCTGCAGGCCTTCAACGCCTATGAGCCGGCCTATCTCGACCTGCCGGAGCGGGCGCTGTCCGACGGCGTCGACGCCGAGGCGCTGATGCAGGGCAGGGCGCCCGGCCCGCTCGGCTATTTCGTGCCCGACTTCGCCAATCCCACCGGCCAGAGCCTGACGCTGGCAGAGCGCGAGGCGCTGCTGAACCTCGCCGAACGGGTCGACATGACCCTGGTCGAGGATGCCGCCTATCGCGAGCTGCGCTTCACCGGCGAGCCGCTGCCGACCCTGCTCGCCCTCGACATCGCCCGCTCGGGATCGATCGAGGCGGCCCGGACCCTGTTCTGCGGCACCCTGTCCAAGACCATCTCGCCGGCCCTGCGCATCGGCTGGGTGTGCGGGCCGCGGGCAGTGATCGAGAAGCTGGTCCTGCTCAAGCAAGGCGGCGACCTGCACGTCTCCACCATCAACCAGATGGTCGCGCACCGCACCGTGTCCGAAGGTTATGAG
>FTFM01000870.1_pt1 | contig 13861 bp, 17 predicted proteins | sample 1640451 | NCBI WGS metagenome assembly FTFM01 (sample SAMEA3914814, study PRJEB12502) | metagenome | biome: forest; material: soil | place: USA | collected 2011-09-16 | depth 0.1 m | reverse complement strand
TTGACGTCTTCGCGCAGCAGCCGGCGCAGCAGCACCTCGAACTCGCCGATCAGCTCGCCCAGATCGAGGGTCTCACGCTGCAGGGTCTGCTTGCGCGAGAAGGTCAGCAGCTTCTTGACCAGGTCGGCGGCCCGAAGGCCGGTCTGGCGGATCTCGGTCAGGCCCTCGTAGGACGGATCGCCCACCGGATGCCGGTTGAGCAGCTCGTCCAGGCGGAATTGGATCGCCTGCAGCAGGTTGTTGAAGTCGTGCGCGACGCCGCCGGCCAGCTGGCCGATGGCCTGCATCTTCTGCGCCTGCGACAGCTGCAGCTCGAGCTGCTTCTGCTCGGAGACGTCCACCAGATAGACGATGAGCAAGCCGTCGGCGTGGGAGAGGTAGAGCTGGGCCGTCCGCGCCGGATCGCCGACCAGCTTCACCTCCACCGGCCCGTCGGTGACGGCCAGCTTCTCGGCCGCCTCGGCGCGCGAGGCGGGATCGATCAGATGGGCCAGCGACTGGCCGATCAGCTTCTGGCCCCGGGCCATGGCCTCCAGCGCCGGATTGGCCTGCACCACCTTGGCGGTGAGCGGGTCCGGGCCGTCCAGCACGGCGGCGCCGAACGGCGCGGCGGCGGCCAGGACGTCGAGCGTCTGGGACCTGGCGGTGGACTCCGTGGCGGCGACAGGCTTGGCGCTCACCGCCCGGGGCTTGGGCTCGGGCGGCGCCGGCTCGGGCGGCGGCGGGGGATCGGGGATGACCACCAGGAACAGCCGCGCATCGAGCACCGCGACGCTGGCGGTGCGCCCGGTCCCCGACACCTTGAGCTGCGCCTCGTCGAGATCGCCGCGGCGGGCGGCGGCCATGGCGGTGTAGAGGCTGGCGCCGCCGGGCATGCGGCTGGCATGGCCCATCAGAGCGCGCCAGGCCTCATTGGCCTCGACGACCCGGCCCTCCACCGAGATGGTGGCGGCCGCTTCCGACCGCTCGGCGACGCCCAGCCCGGCGCCGAGCGCCCCAGCGGAATCCTGGCGCTTCAGCAGCCTGAGCAGGCCGCGCCTGCGCGCGGCAGCCGGTGGTGGAGCCATCGTCTCGGTCATGACGAGGCGGCCCTTCTTCGAATCATTGCGCCCACCATAGCCCTCTATCGTCAACGCAACTAAGGCCGCAGCGGCTGAGCGCGGCGCCGCTTGGCGCCGTTGAGCACGAACCCGATGACCTTGGCGACCGCCGCATAATGATGGTGTGGGATGGCCTCGTCGACCTCCACGGCGCTGTAGAGGGCGCGCGCGAGCGGCGGGTCTTCGATCACCGGCACCTTGTGTTCCTCGGCCAGGGCGCGGATGCGCAGGGCGATGAGGTCGGCGCCCTTGGCGACGCAGACCGGGGCGTCGGTCTTGTCCTGCTCGTAGCGCAGCGCGACCGCGAAGTGGGTCGGGTTGGTGATCACCACCGTGGCCTTGGGCACCGCCTGCATCATCCGCCGGCGGGCGCGGTCGGAGCGGATCTGGCGCTGGCGTTGCTTGACCTGGGGATCGCCGTCGGACTGGCGGGATTCCTCCTTCATCTCTTCGCGGCTCATCCGCATGCGCGCCGTGAAGCGTTGGCGCTGCCACATCCAGTCGAGCACGGCGCCCACGCCCAGCACCCCCAGGATGGCGTAGAGCAGGCCGCGCAGCAGTTCGGAGGTGAAGGGCAGGATGGCGGCCGGATCCAGGGCGGCCAGGCCCTGCAGCTGGACGGCGTGCGGCTTGATCACCCACCAGGCGACGCCCCCCACGATCAGCACCTTGAACACGGACCGCAGGAACGCCATGAACCCGTCGAGGCCGAACAGCCGCTTGAACCCGCTCAGCGGATTCAGCTTCGACCCGTCGAACTTCAGCTTGTCGGTGGCCCACAGGAAACCGGTCTGGATCAGGTTGCCCGCCGCGCCGGTGATCATGCTGGCGGAGAAGACGATCACCAGGGTCGGCGCCGCCGCCATGGCCGCCGCCCGCGCCAGGACCAGGGCGCCGCCGTGCTCGACCTGGAAGGCGTCCGGATGGTCGATGAAGGGCAGCAGATGACCGCCGAGGTCGCGGCACATCCAGCCGCCGGCGATGGCCACCGCCCCCGCGCTTCCCGCCAGCGATGCCCAGGAGGTGAGGTCCTGCGACTTGGCGACGTCGCCCTTGGCGTGGGCGTCGGCGAGCCGCCTAGCACTGGGTTCTTCTGTCTTTGATGCTGGGTCGTTGTCTTCGGCCATGCCTCACCAGCCTAGGTGAGCGGCGCGAGGAAGGCGTTGTAGTGGGTCAGCCAGATCATCATGGCCCCGCCCAGGCTGAGGGTGAAGATCGACAGCCCCAGCAGCACCGCCAGCGGCGTCGAGGCGAAGAAGATCTGGAACTGCGGCATCACCCGTCCCACCAGGCCGGTGGCGACCTGCAGCACCAGGGAGAACACCACCACCGGCGCCGACAGCTGGATCCCCAGAGCGAACAGCGAGCCGACGGTGTGGATCGCCAGGGTCGCCGCATCGCCCACATGTATCGGCTTGCCGGGGGCGAACAGGGTGTAGGACTTCAGCATCGCCGCAAAGAACAGGTGGTGCATGTTGGTGGCGAAGATCAGCGTGGTCCCCAGGAGCGTGAGGAAGCTCGACAGCGCCGCGCCGGGCTGGGCCTGCAGCGGGTTGGAGGTCTGGGCGAAGGCCAGGGTGGTCTGGATCGAGATCACCTCGCCCATCACCGCCAGGGCCGAGAGCATCAGGCGCATCAAGGCGCCCAGCATCAGTCCGATGACCAGCTCGCCGATCAGCTGGCCGCCGACGTCGCCAAGGCTCGGCGGCACGGCCGCCAGCGCCGGCTGCACGACCGGCGCCAGGCACATGGAGAGCAGAAGCGCGAGCCCCAGCCGGATGCGCGCCGGCACGAAGGCCTCGCCGACGCCGGGGATCAGCATGATGATCGAGCCCACGCGGGTGAACACCAGGGCGACGGTGTAGATCTGGGCCGGGAAGGCGAAGGACTGCATGCGACCCGGCGCTCCGTGTCACAGATGCGCGATGCGTTCGGCGATCTGGTGCATGAAGCCGCTCATCAGCGCGCCCATCAGCGGCAGGGTGAACAGCAGCGTCAGGAATACCGCCACGATCTTCGGGGCGAAGATCAGGGTGGCCTCCTGCACCTGGGTCAGGGCCTGCAGCAGCCCGATGACCACGCCCACGATCAGACCAACGATCAGGATCGGCCCGGACAGCTGCACGGTCAGCCAGATCGCATCGCGCGCGATATCGAGCACCTGGGTGCCGTTCATGGGGTTACACTCTCCACGCCCGCCGGATACCGTCCGGCGGCCCGGCAAGTTTTGCCGTCCTTATGGTTAATGAACCTCTACGCACGGTGATCCGCGACATGGACGACCTGGACACGGACAAGGATTTCGACCGCGCCACCCTGGCGATCCAGGCCGGCACGCCCCCGCCCCTCAAGGGTGAGGGCCGCGCCTTCGAGCGGCCGTCCCAGACCGAGGCCGAGGCGGCGGTGCGCACCCTGATCCGATGGGCCGGCGACGATCCCGGCCGCGAGGGGCTGGCGGAAACCCCCGAGCGGGTGATCCGCAGCTACCGCGAGATGTTCGCCGGCTATGAGGTCGACCCCCGCGAATATCTGGAGCGCACCTTCGAGGAGGTCGGCGGCTACGACCAGCTGATCGTCCTGCACGACATCCGCTTCGTCAGCTTCTGCGAGCACCACATGCTGCCCGTGATCGGCAAGGCCCACGTCGGCTATCTGCCCACCGACCGGGTGGTGGGGATCTCCAAGCTGGCGCGGGTGGTGCGGGGCTTCGCCCGTCGGCTGCAGATCCAGGAGAAGATGACCGCCGAGATCGCCCAGGCCATCGACGAGGTGCTGAAGCCCCAGGGCGTCGGCGTGGTGATCGAGGCCGAGCACAGCTGCATGACCCTGCGCGGGGTCAATTCGCCGGGAAGCCTGTTGACCACCTCCAGCCTCAGGGGCGTGGTCCGCGACGACCCGCGCACCCGCGAGGAATTCCTGCGGCTCACGCGCGGAAGCTGATCGCTCACCCGGGGGCGGGAGGGCGATTCCCCTTTCGGCGGGAGGCTCCTTCCGCCGCGTCGGCGAAGGCGGCGAAGGCGGCGTGGAAGACCTCGTCGGGCACAAGCTCGGGGGTCAGGAAGCGTTGCATCAGCAGGCCCTCGACCAGGGCGTGCAACACCGGCACGAAGCAGCGGGCCGGCATCGGCAACGCGCCTTCGGGCGCCGCCTCCATCCCCTGGATCATCGAATCGTAGGTTTCCCGGGTGGTCTGGAGCACACGCGCGGCCATTTCCTCATGGGTCAGGCTGTAGGCCTTGAACGACAGGGCGCCGACCGCGGACCGGCGCCGCTGCGGGATCGCCGCGACCACCGCCTCCGCGAGGGCGTGCATGTGCTCGGCGAATGACGCCCCCGGCCGCACCTGCGGCACGATCGGCGCGGCGTGGCCTTCGGCCAGGGCCATGAACAGCTCGTCGCGGTTCTTGAAGTTGCCGTAGATCGCGCCCCGGGTCATGCCGGCGCGACGCGCCACCGCTTCGAGCGTCGTGCGCTCGAAGCCCTGCTCCCGCACCAATTCGCCTGCCGCCGCGATCAGGCTCGCGCGGGTGCGCGCCCGCTTGTCCCCCTTGGACCGTCCCCGCGCTGGCGCCTGTTCCATCGTCACAGCTCAGAAATATACCATTGCGCATTTTATACGCTAATGTATTTTATGGCGGAAAGGGGAGCCCATGCTGAAGGTCGTTCTTATCGTCGTCGCCCTGGCCGCGGCGCTGCTCGTGTTCGGCTTCGTATACGAGAAGCTCGCGGAAGCCCGCGACAGTCGCCGCCACGGGCCGCCGGGACGGCTGGTGGATATCGGCGGCCGGCGGCTGCATATCCTGTGCAAGGGCGAGGCGCCGGGGCCGACCGTCGTCATCGAGCAAGGCGCGGGCAGCCCTTCCGTAGTCTGGCAACCGATCCAGAACGAGGCGAGCGCCTTTGCGCGCGTGTGCCTCTACGACCGCGCCGGCTACCAGTGGAGCGATCCCGCGCCAGGGCCGCGCAGCCTGTCGGACCGCGCCGCAGACCTGCACCGGCTGCTTCAGACAGCCGGGGAGACCGGCCCCTATGTGCTCGTCGGCCACTCCTATGGCGGCGTGCTGAACCGGGTGTTCGCGGACGCGTATCCAAAGGACGTCGCCGGGCTGGTGCTGGTGGACGCGATCGAAGAGGCGGCCATCTTCCGCCCTTCGTTCAGCGACTATCGCCGGCAGTTCCTGCAGGTGGTCGCCGTCGGCAGGGCGGCCGCACGGTTCGGCGTGGTCCGCCTGGTGATGAGCGCCCTGTCGCGGCCCGAGGGCGGCATGACGGCGGAGATGAACGGCGCGATGATCGGCTTCATCTCGCGGCCGTCGTTCAGCGACGGCCTGAAGGACGAACTGGAGTCTTTGTCCCGCGGCCAAGCCGAACTGACGCCGGCGGGGCGTCCCGGCGCGCTTGGCGACCGGCCGCTGGTGGTGATCACCCACACCAAGCCGTTTCCCGGCCCGGCGGCCTTGCTCGAGCCCGGCTGGGGCGCGGGTCAGACGCGGCTGGCGGCGCTCTCCAGCAATAGCGATCTCGTGGAAGCGACCCGGAGCAATCACATGATCCACGCCGAACAGCCGGAGCTCGTCCTCGACGCGATCCGCCGCGTCCACGCCGCGGCGGCCAGCCACTCAGCCCTGACGGCGAGGCTGCACTAACAGCCCGGGCTTGACGCTAGTCGGGGTCGCCCCTGGAGCACGATGGGGTCGGACGGAATCGCCTGACCGCTGAATCGTGCACTAGAATCAAACATATAGGGTCTGATTCACGGTTCAGATCGGACCGGTCTGAACCGATCAGGCTCTCGCGTCGATGCGTTCCTCGAGGTCGATGTCGTCGACGGCCACGCCCTCGGAGTCAGTCATCTCGAACGGCACGCCGTCGGCGGTCAGCTCGCGCCACTTCTCGAGCGCGTCCTCTTCGGTCGCGGCGGTGTAGGTGACGGCCCGGCCGGGGTGGCGGGCGGATATGCGGTAAGCCATGTCCCATCCTACCCTCCGGGCGCGCGAAGCGCGATGGCCCGCGAGGGTCAGGTCTTCGATGACGGCGCGGTTGCGAGCCAGATGATGTAGCGGGCGCCTTTCCCGGCGGCGCTGGCCCGGGCGCGAACCTCCTCCACCGCGTAGCCGGCCTTGCCGAGACGCCGCGTGAAGCTCGCGTCGGGCGCCGCGGACCATACGGCCAGGACGCCGCCCGGCCGCAGGGCGCGGCGAGCGGCGGCGAGCCCGCCGGGATCATAGAGCCGGTCGTTGGCGGGGCGGCTGAGGCCCGCGGGGCCGTTGTCGACGTCGAGCAGGATGGCGTCGTAGGCCGCGGGGCCCGACCGGATCAGGTCGCCGACGTCGCCTTCGCGGATCGTCACGCGAGGATCGTCCAGGCAGTCTCCCGAGATATGGGCCATCGGACCGCGCGCCCAGGCGATCACCGCCGGCGCGAGTTCGGCCACCGTGACCTTCGCCCGCGGGCCGAGGGCCGCCAGCGCGGCGCGAAGGGTGAAGCCCATGCCGAAGCCGCCGATCAGCAGATGCGGCGCCGGCCGATCCTGCAGGCGGGTGCAGGCCAGGGTCGCCAGCGCCGTCTCGGAGCCGCTGATCCGGCTGTTCATCAGCTCGACCGCGCCCGACATGATCGAATATTCCTGGCCCCGCTGCATCAGCCGCAGCTCGCCGCCGCCGTCGGGCAGGGTGGCGGTATCGATGAGGGACCAGCGAATCATCCGGACGGCGCCTTGGTTGTGCTCAGGGATATACCCCGCGTCTGGCGCAAACCCGCCCCCGGCCGCTATCTAGGCGGATGTCCGACTTACCGCCGCCCGGCGCACGGGTCTCGCCGTCGACCGCGCGCAACCGCGATCCGATTCTGCAGGTGTTGAAGAACTGCCTGCCCGAGCGCGGCCTCGTGCTGGAGATCGGCGCCGGCGCCGGCGAGCACGCCGTCCATAACGCCGCCGCCCTGCCCGGCCTGCAGTGGCGGCCGACCGATCCCGATCCAGAGGCCCTCGCCAGCATCGCCGCCTGGCGCGCTCACGCCGCCCTGCCGAACCTGCTGGAGCCGCTGCGGCTCGACGCAGCGGATCCCGACGCCTGGCCGGTCGCGCGGGCCGACGCGGTCGTCAACATCAACATGATCCACATCTCGCCGTGGGCGGCGACCGAGGGCCTGATGACCGGCGCCGGCCGGACGCTGGCGCCCGGCGGCGTCCTGATCCTTTATGGCCCCTATCTCGAGGACGGCGTGCCGACGGCGCCCAGCAACCTCGCCTTCGATATCAGCCTGAAGAGCCGCAACCCGGCCTGGGGCCTGCGCCGCCTGGGCGACGTCGCGGCCCTCGCCGCGCAGCACGGGCTGACGCTGGCCGAACGCGTCGCCATGCCGGCCAACAACCTCGTCCTGGTCTTCCTCAGGACCTGAGCGCGCCTTCGGGCGGCGCATTCTCGCGGAACGGCTGCAGCTGCGCCTCCATGGCCAGGCCAAAGGCCGGACGCGCTTCGCCGCGGGCGCGATAGGCGTCGAGGGTCGGGAAGCGCGCCAGCAGCCCGGAGTCGACCAGTTCGCGCAGCACCGTGACCATCATCAGGTCGCCGGCGGTGAAGCGGTCCTCCAGCCAGGTCTTGTCACCCAGCCAGGCGGCGAGCGCCTTGAGCCGCCCGTTGACCAGCGCCTCGGCCTGAGGACGGCGCTCCACCGTCCAGGCCTGGCCGGCGTAGAAGGCGTCGAGGTGGACCAGGTTCTGCACGTGCGGCTCGATCGAGTTCAGCGCCGCCAGCACCCAGGTGGTCACCCGCGCCTGACCCGCCGCATCCCTGGGCGCCAGGGCTTCGGACTTGGCCGCGAGGTGCAGCACGATCGCACCGGATTCGAACATCTCGACCTCGTCGTCGCGATAGGCCGGCACCTGGCCGAACGGCTGCCAGTCGCGATAGTCGTCAGACCCCTGGATTTTCCGGTCGATCAGCGTCGCCTCATAGGGCAGTCCCGCCTCTTCCAGCGCCCAGCGGACCCTGAGGTCGCGGACATAGCCTTGGGCGAACGTCGGGACCCAGCTGAAAGCCGTCAGTTCGATGGTCATGCGGTGGTCTCCTGGCTGTCGCAGAGAGCGGGCGCGGCGAGGCCGGGCCGGGTTGAGGAAAGCGTCGTCAGGTCGCGCCGGAGCCGCGCCGGGTCGGACGCCGCCAGCTCGGCTTCCAGCGCGGCGTGGGCCTGGGTCCAGAACGGCAAGGCGGCGGCGAGGCAGGCGCGGCCTTCGGGCGTCAGTGCAATGCGGCGGACCCGGCGGTCGTCCACGTCGACGGCGACCTCGGCGAGACCCCGCCGCACCATCGGCTTCAGGGCGGCGGTCAGGGTGGTGCGGTCCGCGCCCAGCAGGGCGGCGACCTCGCCCACCGACGGAGGTCCCGGCCGGTTCAGCGACATCAGGAACGAGAACTGCTCATTGGTCAGGCCAGCCGGGCGCAGCGCCTCGTCGAACCGCCGCGCCAGCGTCCGCGCGGCGCGCTGGGTATGCAGGCACAGACAGGAATCCCGCACGTGCACGGTGGTCTCGAACGGCACGGTTTCCGGCGAAAGCATACCGCCTTATGTTGATACCAACGTAATGAGTCAAGCCAATCATCCCGGGGGCGGGGCCTCAGTCCTCGTTCCAGGGCGGCGGCAGCTGGCCGGCCCTGAACAATATGACCGGGTTCTCGTCGTAGTCGCCCATCTCGGGGTCGGCGGAGGCGGCGAAGGCGACGACGCCCAGGCGCAGGGGCGCCAGCCGCTCGGCCTTGCGCCGGGCCTCCTCGGCGGTCTTGCAGCCGACCTGCGGCTCGGCCTTGAGGCCCTTGCCGCGGCCTGCGACATAGGCCTGGAGGATGTAGACGGTTTCGCGCGGCATGCGGTCATAAGGCACGCCCCGCCGGCCGTGGCCACCGTCATCGCGATGGGGTCCGCTGACCGGGGACGTCGCGGCCTGCGTCTTCCGCTCCGGCCAGCGCATCGGGCGATCATGGAAATCGAGCGTCCCGGCCCATAGCCGCTGTCACGGACGATGCCTACATGCCCGGGACAGCAACGGAGGACGCCATGGCCGGACCATTTGGAGCGGAATCGACGACAGACGAGGTGCTGGAGGGCGTCGACCTCGCCGGCAAGCGCGTCCTGGTGACCGGCGTCTCGGCCGGGCTCGGGGTGGAGACCGCCCGCACCCTCGCCGCGCACGGCGCCCAGGTGGTCGGGGCCGCGCGCAACCTCGACAAGGCCCGCGCCGCGACCGAGCAGGTCCGGGCCCAGGCGGCCAAGGGCGGCGGCCTCGAACTGGTGGAGCTGGACCTGGCGTCGCTGGCCAGCGTGCGCGCCTGCGCCGACGCCCTGGTCGCCGCCGGCAAGCCATTCGACCTCGTCATCGCCAACGCCGGGGTCATGGCCACCCCGAAGGGGACGACCGCCGACGGTTTCGAGACCCAGTTCGGGACCAACCACCTCGGCCACTTCGTGCTGGTCAACCGGATCGCCTCACTGCTGAAGAGCGGATCGCGGCTGGTGAACCTGTCGTCGTCCGGCCACCGGTTCTCCGACGTCGACCTGGAGGATCCCAATTTCGAGCGCACGCCCTATACCGAATTCGGCGCCTATGGCCGCTCGAAGACCGCCAACGTGCTGTTCGCCGTGGAGTTCGACCGCCGCCACAAACCGGACGGCGTGCGCGCCGCCGCCGTTCACCCTGGCGGCATCCAGACCGAGCTCGGCCGCTACATGACCCCGGACGTCATCCAGGGGATGATCGACCAGATCAACGCCACCCAGCCCGCGGGGGCGTCGCAGTTCAGCTGGAAGACCATTCCGCAGGGGGCGGCGACCTCAGTGTGGGCCGGCGTCGTGGCCCCGGCGGAGCTGGTCGGCGGCCGCTATTGCGAGGACTGCCACGTCGCCGAGATCGTGGAGGGCTCGGACATCCGCGCCGGCGTGCGCGCCTATGCCCTCGACCCGGACCACGCCAAGGCGCTGTGGGCCAAGAGCGAGGAGATGGTGGGCGAGCGGTTCTGACCGCCGGTTCAGGCCGCGCCGGCCCGGCGGCCCGCAACGACGGTGCGGAGGGAGGCGAGGAACCGCCTGGCGTCCTCCAGCCTCGCGGCCAGCCGGGGGCGATCAGCGTAGGCCCCGACGGCCTGGCCGAGGCCCTGCTCGAGATCCCGGAGCTTGCGGCGATGCCTGGCGGGAAGCGGCAAGGCGGCGGCTTCGCGCAGGATGGAAACCAGCTCGTGCACCTCGCGGACCGCCGCGAAGGCTTCCAGCATCGGCCCCAGCAAGGCGGGATCGTCGCGCCAGGAGCGGCCGCCGAACAGCTGCTGGGTCACATATTGACCCGCGCCCAGGCAGTCGTAGGCGATGCAGCCGCCGAAGCCGCGGACCTCGCGCTCCGCATGGATGTGGCAGCGACCGTCGCCGCTCAGGTGTCGGCACGGCTCGCCGGCCGGCTTGTCGAACCCGAACAGTTCGGAGCGATCGAAGGCCAGCCCCACGCAGCAGAGCGCGGCGCATCGCGTACAATCGGCGCGGAGCGTCATGGCGTCCATGTCGTCGAAATCCGGATGTCGCCGCCCCGCCCCACACGGCGCCCATCGGCCCACGGCCCGATCGGACGTCCCTGTTGTCGGAGTGCGGCCCATGAAAAAGGCCGCCCCCACGACGACCTTGGCGCGAAGCCTAACGGCGCCGGCGCACGCCTGGCAAGGATGATTTCGGAGCGGGCCCCCGCGGGGATGCGGACCCGCGCAAAGCACGGCTATGATGGACGCCAGTCTTCCGCTGGAGTCCGCATGCGCCCGACGCCCCTGATCCTCGCCGCCGCGATGGCGCTGTGGCCGCTGGCGGCCGGCGCGCAGGAGGTGCTGTCCGCGACCGGGGCGGCCGGCAAGGTGCGGGAGGACCCCGCCGAGGCGGGCAAGTACGAGGCGGCGATGGGGGTCGCGGCGGTGCGCGAGCGGGCGGCGGCGCTGCAGGCCTTCGTCCAGCGCTATCCCTACAGCCCGCACATGCTGGAAGCCTCGCAGCACCTGCTGGCCGACGACCAGCTGATCAACGACTCCGCCGACGCGGAACGGACCGCGCGGCGCATCCTGCAACTGTCGCCCGACGACGTGCCCGCCCTGGCCATCGTGGTCTATCTGGCGCGCAACCACGCCGCGGGCCTGCCCAACGGCGACGCCCGCACCGCCCTGGCCGACGAGGCGGCCGCCGCCGCCGGCCGCGGCCTGAGAGCCCTGCCCACCTGGCCGGGACCGGCCGGCATGCAGCCCATCGACGTCGAGGCGCTGCGCGGCAAGCTCGGCGCGATCTTCTATGGGGGGCTGGGGTTCGAACGGCTGGCCAAGGCCGACTACCAGGTGGCGCGCTACTACTATCTGAAGGCGGTGGCGACCAACCCCGCCGACGTCCAGACCGATTACGAACTGGGCCTGGTCGACCTGCAGGCCAAGCCGCTGGACCCGGAAGGATTCTGGTGGGCGGCCAAGGCCTATCTGCTGGCGGGCGCGGCCAACGCCCCGGCCAGCCAGGCCGCCATCGCACCCCTGGCCCACGACAGCTACCGCGCCTACCACGGCGGCGACGACGGCTGGGTCGACCTGCTGGGCGAGGTGAGCGGCCAGACCACGCCGCCGCCGGGCTTCACCGTCAAGGCCGCGCCGGGGCCCGCCGAGATCGCCGTACAGGCGGTGCAGGACAACGATGTCGCCAGCCTGACCGTGCCCGATTGGGAGTTCATCCTGTCCTACCGCGACGCCTCAGACGCCAACCGCGCCGCGGCGGACAAGGTGTGGGCCTCGATCACCGCCGGGGCGGACGGCGCGCCGGCGCGGCTGAAGCTGCCGGTGAGGATCATCTCGGCTGGCCGCGGGACTCTGGAGGCGGCGATCACCGACGACAACCAGAAGGCCGGGCGGGTAGACCTGCACGTGATCCTGGCCGAGCCGCTGGCCCGTCCGCCGGCGCCGGGAACGATGCTGACGGTGATCGGGGCGCCGGCCAGCTATACGCCGCAGCCGTTCGCCATCACCCTGAAGGACGCGCAGGTTGCGGGATGAAGCGCCTCGAAACGCTGCGTCCGCCGGGGCTTGCCCAATGATCCGCCGTCTCGCCCGCCTCGCCCTCGGCGCGGTCCTGGTCCTCGCCGCGGGCGGCGCCCTGGCGGCGCCCCCGCCCAGGGTCGGGATCGACAGCTTCGCGCAGCTGCAGACCCCCCTGCCCTATCCCTACGACGAGACGGCCGACGCCGACGCCGCGGTCGCCGCCGCCAAGTCGCGCGCCAGGGCGGCGCACAAGCTGCTGCTGATCGACCTCGGCGGCAACTGGTGCGCCGATTGCCGGATCCTGGCGGGGACCCTCGACCTGCCCGAGGTCAGGGCGTTCGTGGACGCCCACTACGAGGTGGTGGCGGTGGACGTGGGCCGCATCGACCGCAACCTGCAGATCCCGGCGCACTACGGGGTGAAGGGCCGGCTCGAAGGCGTGCCCAGCCTGCTGGTGGTGAACCCGCGCACCGATGTCCTGCTGGACCGGGGCCACACGTCCGCCCTCGCCGACGCCCGCTACATGACGCCCCAGGCCCTGGCCGACTGGCTGGCCCAGTGGGCGCCGGACTGACGGCGCAACCTCAGGCGGGTGACGCGGGCCGCGCGGCCAGCCGTTCGCGCAGGGCCTTGTTCTCGGCTTCGAGGGCGGCGAGACGGGCGCCCATCTGGCCCATGGCGCCCTGGATGTCGACGGCGGTGTAGCGCGGGGTGATGTGCTGGGAGCAGTTCCAGTCGAACGCGACGAGCTTGAGCACGAAGGCGCGTTCCGGCACGGCGCGGTAGCCGGGCAGCGCCAGCGTCTGGGCCAGCTCGGGGTCGGCCTTCAGGTCGCGCACCTCCAGATGGGCCAGGATCTTCAGGCGGGTGCGGCTGGGATAGTCGACCAGGATCAGCGCGACGCGGTCGTCGCCGGCGACATTGCCGAGGCTGATGTACTGCCGGTTGCCGCGGAAGTCGGCGAAGGCGAGCGTCGTGTCGTCGAGCACCTTCAGGAAGCCGGGCGGGCCGCCGCGGTGCTGCACATAGGGCCAGCCGGTCTGTGAGATGGTGGCCATGTAGAAGCTGTCGCGCGCGGCGATGAAGGCGACCTCGTCCTCGGTGAGGCGGTCGAAGCTGCGGTCGGTCTCCAGGTCTTCCCACAGCTGGCGGGCGCCGTTGGCGGCCTGCGCCGCCTGCACGTCCGGGGTCGAGAGCATGTCGAGCAGGGTGTAGGCCATGACGTCCTCCACAGCTTCACTTGGGGAGACGCAGGCCTGGAGAAAAGAGGGGCGCGGGCGCCTTATTCCGCCGGAACGGGCGCGGTGTCGGGCGGCGGTTCGTTGGGGGCGTCCTGCTCATGGCGCCCCCGGCTGGCCCAGGTGCGGACGTGGTCGAGGTAGATGTAGATCACCGGGGTCGAGAACAGGGTCAGCACCTGTGAGACGATCAGGCCGCCGACGATGGCCCAGCCCAGCGGCTGGCGGAATTCCGAGCCGGTGCCGTGGCCGAGGATCATCGGGATGCCGCCCAGCATGGCGGCGGCGGTGGTCATCAGGATCGGCCGCAGCCGCTGGCGCGAGGCGCGGGTGACGGCCTCCTCCGGGCTGAGGTTCTCCTCGCGCTCGAAGCGCAGGGCCACGTCGACGATCATGATGCCGTTCTTCTTGACGATGCCGATCAGCAGGATGATCGCGATGATGCCGATGACGTTGAGGTCCTGGCCGGCGATCTTCAGCGCCAGCA
>FTFM01000806.1_pt1 | contig 14191 bp, 14 predicted proteins | sample 1640451 | NCBI WGS metagenome assembly FTFM01 (sample SAMEA3914814, study PRJEB12502) | metagenome | biome: forest; material: soil | place: USA | collected 2011-09-16 | depth 0.1 m | reverse complement strand
GTCGCCGCAGGGCTACCTGCCCGGCACCAAGATGACCTTCGTCGGCATCAAGACGCCTCAGGACCGCATCAATCTGATCGCCTGGCTGCGCCAGCAGAGCGATGCGCCCGCCGGCATCCCCGCGCCCAAGCCGAAGCAGGCCGCCGCCACCACGCCGCCCGCGGCCGTGGCCGGCGTCCCGCAATCGAGCGCTCCGGCCAACACCAAGAGCGGTCCGGCGGTGGTCAGCGCCTCGACCGAGGCCAAGGCGCCGCCCGCCTCCAGCAATCCCGCCGCGCCGAAATAGGCGTCCGAGCTAGGGTCTCCGGAAGCCCACAGGCTCGCCGGCGCCGGCCGCGCGGATGCGCTCGACCGCCTCCGCCAGGGGCTCGATGACCGTCGCCAGATGGTGGCCGTTGGCGTGCACAATGCCTTCGCCGTCCAGCATCATCGCCACGTGGCCCTTCCAGAACACCAGGTCGCCCCGCGCCAGGGCGGCCTTCGGCGCCGTCTCGGTGAAGGCCGCCAACTGCTGGTCCGCATCCCGCGGACAGGCGCGGCCACAGGCATAGAGCGCCTGCTGCACCAGGCCTGAGCAGTCCAGGCCCAGGCTGTCCCGGCCGCCCCACAGGTACGGCGTCCCGACAAAGCGCAGGGCGACCCCGGCCGGATCGGTCTCGAAGTCGTCCATCGCCGCCAGGTGCGGCTTGAAGATCCAGCCGGCCGCGCCGGCGTCGAGGAAGCCGTTCGTCTCGTCCTCGATGGCGGCCAGGGCGTTCATCGAATAGGTCCCCACCGGCGGGGATTTGAGGTCGGGCCGGGAGAAGCCGAAGGTCCGCAGCGCCCGCACCCGGTGGCTGGGCGCGGTCTCCGCCTTGGCCAGGGCTTCCTGCCGCACATAGCCGACGTAGCCGTCCCGCCGCGCCTGGCCCCAGGCCCAGCCGTCCGCGCTCTCCAGCACGTCGAAGGTCTCGCCGAGGAGGAGCTGGTCCTGCTGCTCGGCGCCCGGCTCGGGAGTCCGCAGGACGCCGGCCGATGGCGCGCGGCACGCCATCCGGCGCGGCGACTCGAAGCGGCCGGCGCGGATCAGGCCTTCCAGCCTCGCATCGGCGAGATCGGGGCGGGCCAGGAGTGTGCGGGAATCGGAGACGGTCACCGGTATCGCCGCTCCAGCTCGTCATAGACGGCGCGGATGGTCTGCACCTCGGCGCCCACCGGCCATCCGGCCCGGGACTTCGGGTTCCAGCCGAAGATATCGAAATGCGCCCAGCCTTTCTGCGGGGCGAACCGCTGCAGGAACAGGGCGGCCGTCACCGAGCCGGCCTGGGCCCAGGCTTCCGGATCGTTCCTCAGGTCGGAGATGTCGCCTTCCACCGCCTCGGCGTAGCCGGGCCACAGCGGCATGCGCCACATCGGATCGAAGGTCCGCGCCGCCGCCGCCTCGAGGCCGCGGGCGAGGCCGTCGTCGGCGGTGTAGAAGGGGACCACCTGTGGTCCCAGCGCCGCGCGGGCGGCGCCGGTCAGGGTGGCGAAGTCCAGGGTCAGGTCGGGCTCGAGCTCGGCCGCCCGCGCCAGGGCGTCGGCCAGGATCAGCCGTCCCTCCGCGTCGGTGTTGCCGATCTCGATGGAGAGGCCCTTGCGCGAGCCGATGATGTCGCCCGGGCGCATGGCGTCGCCGGAGACGGCGTTCTCCACCGCCGGGACCAGCAGCACGAGCCGCACCGGCAGGCCGGCGTCCATGATCATCCGGCCGAGCGCCAGGGCGTGGGCCGCGCCGCCCATGTCCTTCTTCATCAGCCGCATGCCCGACGACGGCTTCAGGTCGAGCCCGCCGGTGTCGAACACCACCCCCTTGCCGACCAGGGCGATCAGCGGGCGGCCGGCCTCGCCGCCGGTTCCGTCCCAGGTCAGCTCGATCATCCGCGGCGCCCGCCCGGGTCCGGCGGCGCGGCCGACCGCATGCACGGCGGGGTAGTTGGCGTCGTGCAGGTCCTCGCCGGCGACGACGCTGATCGTCGCGCCATAGGCTTCGGCGATCTCGCGGGCGATGGTCTCGATCTGCAGCGGGCCCATGTCATTGGCCGGGGCGTCGATCATGTCGCGGGCGAGGGCGCAGGCGTGGGTGATCCGGCGGGCAACGGCGAGGTCGACGCCGGGTCCGGTGACCAGGCGTGGCCGCGCCCGGTCGGGCTTGGGCCTGTAGCGGTCGAAGGCGTGCTGGCCGAGGCTCCAGGCCACGGCGATCTGCAGCGGCGCCACATTCCGCAACCCCGGCGCCAGGGTGTAGTCGCCGGCGGGAAGCTTGGCCGCGAGGGCGCGGAACAGCATCGGGCTCGGACGCTCGGCGTCGCCGAGGCCGAACAGCACGCGCTCCACCGCGCCGTCCGCGCGGCCCACCAGGCAGACCTGGCCGGCGGCGGCGGTGAAGGCCTGCAACGCCGCCTGGGCGCGGACCCTTGCGCCGCGACGCTGCAGCAGGCCGCCCAGGTCGCCCCGGCGCACGGCGTGCACGGGGATCACGATCTGGTCGGAGGCGGCGATCAGGATTTCGGTCATCGGGCGGCTGAGGTCCGTGGGGCGTCGCCCAAGCTTATCGCGTCCTTGGCGCGCGGGGTCGATAGCTTCCCGCGCCCATACTTCGTTGGCTCAGCCGCCGGTCACGGCCAGGACCACGGCGCTCGACGGGAAGGCCGCCAGGGCGCCCACCGCGATGGCGAGGCCGTAGGGCAGGTCGCCGTCGGGCGCCAGCAGCCGTCCGAGCCAGGCCGGGCCGCCGGCGGCGAAGCCCGCCAGGACGTTCTTGCGGGCGAGGATCAGGCCGAGCGCCAGGGCGCCGCCGGCCACGCAGGTGACCAGGGCGAAGGGCAATAGAGCCCGCCAGCCGAGCCACAGGACCACGGCCGCCATCAGCTTGGCGTCGCCGCCGCCGAACCAGCCCAGCGCGAACATCGCCATGCCGGCCACGAGCGCGCCGGCGCCGACGAGGACGCTGAGGCCGATGGCGGCCGCCGGCATGTGCGCCGCCAGGGCGGCCGGGAAGAAGGCCAGGGCCAGGAGGCCCGAGACCCAGTTGGGGATGGTGAAGCTGACCGCGTCCTTGAGGGCGGCGACGATCACGCCCGCGGGAAACAGGGCCAGCAGCCAGACGGACGGGGCGGCGAAGGTCATGAGCCGGGCCTGAGGAAGAACGACGCCCAGCTTGCCGCCGCGGTCGTGAAGGAATGCTTGCCCGCCGCGGCCTCGGGCAGAAAAAACAAAGGCCGCGGCGTTTTCCGCGCCGCGGCCCGATCCGATGGCGGGACGTGGGTCGTCCTACTGCAGCTGGCCGCCGACTGCGGTGAACTTGGTCTGCATATTGGTCCCGAGGGTGGTCAGGGCCGTGACGATGACGACCGAGATCAGTGCGGCGATGAGGCCGTATTCGATGGCCGTGGCGCCGGACTCATCCTTGAGGAAGCGTGTGACGAACGTGGGCATGATTTGATCTCCGGTGGCGAGCAGGTGGAGTCGGCCCCCCGGTCGGTTCGGCCTGCTCGCCCTTGTGCTGTAGGAACACCTTGCCGCGCTCGCCTTAAGTTCAAGTAAATCTAAAAACTCTCCTGAGGATGTCTTCTATAAATGGGAGATGAATTCCAACTGGATTAACTTCTGAGAAATATATGCTGGAATACCTGCGGGGGTTCATTTTTATATACAGTAAGTGAATGCGCACCGTGTCTGGTCAGATGCTGTTGACGATCGCCAGGCTCCGCAGCCGTCGTCCGCGTCTTAACGCAATCTTTCAACGGTCGATTAGCCCTGATTGGCTAGGGTTGCGGCATGGACGGCGCACTCAGGCTCAGGAACGACAGGCTGAGGGAGCGACGGCGCGCGCGCCTTCGGGCGCTGGCGTTCGGGTTCACCCGCGCCGACGGCGGCGCGGCGGCGGTGGAAATGGCGCTGATCGCCATGCCCTTCCTGCTTCTCACCTTCGGCATCATCGAACTAGGACTGATCTTCCTCCTCTCCGCCTCCCTGGAGAACGCCACGGCCGAGGCTGCGCGGACCATCCGCACCGGCCAGGAGCAGACGGGGGCGGCGCCCACTCCCGCCGCCTTCAAGACGGCCATCTGCAACAATCTCGGCTGGCTGCAGGCGGATTGCGGCGCCAACCTCTATGTGGACGTGCGGACCTACGCGACCTTCGCTGCGGTGACCGCGCCCCAGCCGGTGGTCAACAAGGTCTTCAATCCCGCGGCCCTGACCTTCAGCCCCGGCGGTCCGGGCGCCATCGTGGTGGTGCGCGCCTACTACCAGTGGTCGCTGGTCGCGCCGCTGATGTCGCAGGCGCTGGTGCAGCTGGGCGGCGGCAAGGCCCTGATCACCTCGACCGCCACCTTCCGCAACGAACCCTACGGGAACTGACCATGGGGCTCATGCGCAGTTTTGCGAAGGACAGCCGCGGCGTGGCGGCGATCGAGTTCGCCCTGATCGCGCCGGTGATGATCCTGCTCTACTGCGGCGTGGCGGAGCTCGGCCAGGCTCTGGTGGCGGACGCCAAGACCAGCCACGTCGCCTCGGCGGTGGGTGATCTGGTGGCCCAGACCGATACGGTCTCCACCAACGACCTCTCCGACATCTTCTCGATTGGCACCACCATCATGTCGCCGTTCCCGACCGCCACCCTGCAGATGCGGGTGACCAGCGTCACCGCCAACGCCGCGGGCAAGCCGCTGGTGGACTGGAGCCGAGGCTACGGCGGCTATACCGCCCTGGCGGCGAACAGCGCGGTGACCGTGCCCATGGCCCTGGCCGCCGGCGACAGCCTGATCATGACCCAGAGCCAGTACCAATACACCTCGGTGATCCGCTACATCCTGCCCCACGCCCTGACCTACAACGCCGCCTTCTATCTGCGGCCGCGCCGGTCGGACAAGGTCACCTGCACCGGCTGCTGAGCGCCTCGATCATCGGATGGACGACCAGGGGCCGGCCGTCGATCTCCGCCACCGGCCGCAGGCCGATCAGGCTGCTGGTCAGGAAGGCCGCCTGGATCGACGCCAGGTGATCGGCTGGCGCCCGCACCTCCAGCGCCTCGATGGCCAGGGCCCTGGCCGCGGCCAGCACCCGGCCGCGGACGATGCCGTCCAGGACGCCGCAGTCCAGCGCCGGGGTGAACAGCCGGTCCTGCGCGATCCAGAACAGGTTGGCCGCCGCCCCGCCGGCGACCTCGCCCCGGCCGTTCAGCATCAGCGCTTCGTCGGCGCCCTGGGCGCGCGCCTCGCGACGGGCGAGCACATTGTCGAGATAGGACAGGCTCTTCACCCGTGACGCGGGCGAGCCTTCATTGCGGCGGACCGCGGCGGTGCGCAGCCGCGCCGGTCCGGAGGGCGCCGGGGCCGGGCTCGCACTCGCCAGGATGCGGGGGCGGGCGCGATCGGGCCTGTCCAGGCCCCGGCCCGCGCCGGCGGTCAGGGTCAGGCGCACGGCCGCCCGGCCGGAGGCGCCTGCCGCCGCTGTTTCCACCGTTTGCCGAGCGGCCGTCGCGTCGAACGGCCCGAGGCCGATGACGGCGCAACCCCGCGCCATGCGGTCGATGTGGGCGTCGAGCTCGCTCAGCCGCCCACCTTGCGACAACAGGGTCTCGAACAGGCCGTCGCCAAGCAGCAGCCCGCGATCGTCCGCGGGAATCATCGGTCCGCGCCGACAAGGGCCCGCCGCAGGGCGTCGATCTTGGCCTCGGTCTCCAGCCGTTCCTGGACGGGATCGCTGTCGGCGACGATGCCGGCGCCCGCGCGGGCCTCGAAGCGCCAGCCGTCCGCGTCCTCGACGAAGGCGACCGTGCGGATGAGCACGCTGGAATCGCAGCAGCCGTCGAAGCCTGCCCAGAACATCGAGCCGCAATAGGGCCCGCGCGCCGGCTCGTAGTCGGCGATCACCTTCATGGCCTGCACCTTGGGCGCCCCGGTGATCGAGCCCGGCGGGAAGGCGGCTTCCAGGAGGTCGAGCGCGGTCAGGCCGGGCGCCAGCCGGCCGGTGACGGTGGACACCAGGTGATGGACGTTGGTGAAGGTTTCGATCTTGTAGAGCTCGGTCACCGCCACCCCGCCGGGCCGGCAGACGCGCGAGAGGTCGTTGCGCATCAGGTCGACGATCATCAGGTTCTCGGCCCGGTCCTTGGCGCAGTCGATCAGCTCCTGGCGCAGCGCTTCGTCCTCCTGAGTGGTCGCGCCGCGCGGACGGGTGCCCTTGATCGGGCGCGTCTCGACGATCAGGCCGCCGTCGTCGCTGACCGCCAGGAACCGCTCCGGCGAGTTGGACACCACTGCGCGCCCCGGCAGCTTGAAATAGGCGGCGAAGGGGGCCGGGCTGCCGGTCACCAGGCGCCGGACGAGGTCGACCGGCCGCGCCCCGGGCCGCAGCCGGCCGCCCCAGCGACGGGCGATATTGGCCTGGAAGATCTCCCCGGCGGCGATGCGCTCGACCACCGCGGCCACCGCGGCTTCATAGTCGGCGCCGGGGGTGATGGCGTCGAAAGCCGGGCTCAGCGGCGCGGCGGGCGGCGGCGGTTCGGGCAGGCCTAGGAGGTCCAGCGCCGCCTGGGCGTTGGCGTTGGCCTCGGCCGCGCCCGCGCCGCGTCCCACGGCGAGCACCTCGTTGCGCTGATGATCGAAGGCGAGCAGGCCGAGATAGAGGCCGCAGGCGACGTCCGGCCAGTCCGGGCCGCCGGGATGGCCGGCCGGCTCCAGCCGCGCGCCGAGGTCATAGCCCAGCAGCCCCGCCAGGCCCCCCTGGAAGGGCGGCCCGTCCGGCGCGCCGGCGGCGGCTTCGCCAAGCTCGTCCTTCAGCGCCTCGAACGGGTCGCGCGGATCGTCGGCGGCCACCGTCAGCACCCTGGCCGGCCCCTGCATGACGTAGGACCAGCGGCCGCGGGCGCCCTGGCCGTCGGACAGCAGGGCGAGCGCAAAGGGCCGATCCGCGCAGGCGGCCAGCACCTCGATCGGCTCGCGCCATGGGGCCCTCAGGATAGCGGTCTCGCGCATGGCGGTGGGATACGACTTTGGGCGGTCCGGAGCAAAGGCGCGACTGTTTGGCCACGGCCCGGACATCACGCGGCGCCTCACGCCATGGTGATTAGAACGTGTGTCTTCGCCAGCGCAATGTAGGGCCTTGGATGGAGGTCCAAGGTCCTGTTCGCGTCCGCCGCCCGGTGAAAACCAGCGGCGGACGCGTTCCTTTTGGGGACAGGCCTCATCCGCGCCCATCCCTAATACCCGCCACGCCGCCGCTGCCCCGACAGGCCTGCGAGTCGTTCGCGCTGGGCCGGGCCCACCCCTGCGCTATAGTTCGGACAGGCTCGAACACGATGGGGTCAGGCGGAACCGCCTGACCGCGGAATCGTGCTCTAGAATCAAAGTGAAGAGCCTGATTCAGGATTCAGATCGGATCGATCTGAATCCATCGGGCTCTTGGCGGATAGGCGCGACCTTGAACGATTCTGCAGTCCTTTCCGGCGCCGTGCCGGTGGAGCGGACCGCCGCCCTGACCCGCCGCATCACGCGCCTGTCGGTCGGCGTCGCCAGTCTGCTGGTCGCCCTCAAGCTGATGGCATGGCTGGCCAGCGGCTCGGTGGCGCTGCTGGCTTCGCTCGCGGACTCGGGGCTGGATGTCCTCGCGGCCTCCGCCACCTTCCTCGCCGTGCGCTACGCCGCCGCGCCGCCGGACCGCGAACACCGCTACGGCCATGGCAAGGCCGAAGCCTTCGCCAGCCTGTTGCAGGCGGGTCTGGTCTTCGCGTCCGCCGCCCTGATCGCCCAAGCCGCGATCTCGCATATCATCGCCCCGAAGCCGATCGCCGCCGAAGGCTGGGCCATGGCGGTGATGGTGTTGTCGGGCGTGATGACGCTGGTCCTGGTGCGCGCCCAGACCGCGATGCTGAAGCGCGTGCAGTCCGTGGCCGTCTCCGGCGACCGCGCCCACTACCTGGCGGACCTCGGCTCCAACGTCGTGGCGCTCGTCGGCATCGGCCTGGCGGCTTGGCTGCGGGAACCCCGCATCGACGCCGCCGCCGGATTGCTGGTCGCGGCCGGCCTGGTCTGGGGCGCCGTCACAGTGTTCCGCGACAGCTCGCACCAGCTGATGGACCACGAACTGTCCGACGCGGCGCGCGCCGAGATCGTGGCGCGGATGACCTCCGACCCCAAGGTCCGCGGGGTGCACCAGCTGCGCACCCGAGCCTCCGGCCCCTACGTCCACATCCAGATGCACGCCGACCTCGATCCCGAGCTCAGCCTGGAGCAGGCGCATGGGGTGCTGGTGGCGGCGGAGAACCGCGTGCTCGAGTCGTTCCCGGCGGCGGACATCATCATCCATCCGGACCCGGAAGACCGCGCCGAGGCCCACGGCGGCGCCTTCGCCGCAAGCGATCGGCATCAGGCCGCCAAGCCTGCCTGAGGGTTCGGGCCGGCGCCGGCTGAACGTCCCCGCCCAGGAAAGCCCCTAGTCGGCAGGTGATGAGTGGAGGTAAGGCTGGAGCAGAAATAGGTGAGGCAAGACGTGGTGAACGCGCCCTTAATGGCTGGCGGGGCAGACTCCCGTTGCAGTCCCCCCTCCAACCCGGCCTAGAGCGTGCAACGCACCCTTTATCATTTTCCCCTGGATCCCGCCTCGCGCCAGGTCCGCCTCGCCCTGGGCGAGAAGAAGCTCGCCTTCGACGACGTGGTCGAGCGTTACTGGGAGGGCCGGCCGGCGTTCCTCGAGCTCAATCCGTCGGGGCTGACGCCGGTCCTGGTGGAGGAGGAGGATGGCCGCCGCCTGGTCGTCTGTGAATGCCGCGCCATCCTCGAACACCTGGAGGAGACCGGTCCGGAGCCCCGCCTGCTGTCGCGCGATCCCGCCGACCGGGCCGAGGCGCGGCGGCTGATGCAGTGGTTCGACCGCAAGTTCGACTTCGAGGTCGACGCCTTCCTGGTCCACGAGAAGATGGAGAAGCGGCTGCTCGGCCTTGGCGCGCCGGACCATGACGCCATGCGCCGGGGCCGCGAGGGCCTGCGCCTGCACCTGCGCTATCTGGAGAAGCTGCTGGAGACGCGCGACTGGCTGGCCGGCGAGCGGCTGAGCCTCGCCGACATCGCGGCCGCCAGCCACCTGTCGGTGATCGACTATTTCGGCGACATCCCCTGGCGCGACTACCCCGGGGCCAAGACCTGGTACATGAAGATCAAGTCCCGGCCGTCGTTCCGGCCGCTGCTCGCCGACCGCCTGCCCGGCCTGGTCCCGGTGGCCTACTACACCGACTTCGACTTCTAGCGCACGACCATGGCGACGCCGCGGGCGCGCGGGTCGGCCGCCGGGACCGGCGTGGCGCCCACGACCTGCACCGCCTCGATGTCGCCGTTGAAGTCCTGCGCCTCGACCTTGTAGCCGCGTTTCCCGAGCGCCTGGGTCAAGGCCGGCGCGAAGGGTGCATAGGGTTCCGAGAAGATGGTGTTCTCAGGCAGCAACTGATGGTGGAAGCGCGGCCTGGCCAGCGCCGCCTTCAGCGGCAGGCCGAAGTCGTAGACGTCGGTCAGCACCTGGAACACCGAGGTGAAGATCCGCGAGCCGCCCGGCGTGCCGAGCACCATGGCGGCGCGGCCGTTGCGGGTCAGGATCGTCGGCGTCATCGACGACAGCGGCCGCTTGAACGGGGCGATGGCGTTGGCGTCCGATCCCACCACCCCGTACATGTTGGGCGCGCCCGGCTTGGCCGAGAAGTCGTCCATCTCGTCGTTGAGCAGGAAGCCGGCGCCCTCGACCACCACGCCCGAGCCGAACCAGCCGTTCAGGGTGTAGGTATTGGAGACGGCGTTCCCCCAGCGGTCGACGATCGAGAAATGCGTGGTCTGGGGTTTCTCCAGCCCGGGTCTGACGGACGCCAGGATGGACGGCCTGGCCGGGTCGATCTCGGCGGCGCGGCGCTTCAGATAGGCCGGGTCGGTCAGGGCCTGGACGGGGACCTTCAGGAAATCCGGGTCGCCCAGATATTCGGCGCGGTCGGCGAACACCCGTTTCTCCAGCTCCGAGATCAGATGCATATACTGCGGCGTGTTGAGGCCGACGCCCCGGAACAGCGGCGCGGCGTCCTGCTTCATGGTCAGCAGCTGGAGCAGGGCTATGCCCCCCGAGCTCGGCGGCGGGGCGGTGATCACCCGATAGCCGCGCCAGGAGCCCTGCGCCGGCTCGCGCCAGACCGCCTTGTAGCCGGCGAGGTCGGCCTTGCCGATCAGCCCCGGCGTCGGACCGCGCGCCATCTGGGCGACCAGAAGGTCGGCGGTGCGGCCCTGGTAGAATTCGCGGGCCCCGCCCTTCGCGATCCGCTGCAGGGTCGCCGCCAGCTCCGGCTGGCGGAAGCGGCGTCCGGCGGTCATGCCGGCGAAATAGCGGTCGAAGTTGGTCGCGCCGGCGAAGGCGCCACGGCTGCCCTCGCGGATGCCGATCAGCTGCGGGGTGACCAGGAAGCCTTCGTGGGCGAAGCGGATCGCGGGCGCGAGGTCCCGCGCCCAGGAAAGTTTGCCGAACCGACGGTGGACCTCGGCCATGCCGCGGACCGTGCCCGGCGCCCCGGCGGACAAGTCGCCGACGATGCTGAGGTTGGGGATAGGTTCGCCTCTGGCGTCGAGGTACATCCCGGCGCTGGCCCTGCCCGGGGCGGTCTCACGGTAGTCGAGGAAATAGGGCTTGCCGCCGACGTAGAGGGTCATGAAGCCGCCCCCGCCGAGATTGCCGGCCTCCGGATAGGTCACCGAAAGGGCGAAGGCCGTCGCCACCGCCGCGTCGACCGCATTGCCGCCGGCGCCCAGCACCTCCTTGGCCGCCAGGGCGCCGTAGAGGTCGGGTGACGCCACGGCGCCGGCCGTCAGCTGATCCGCCGCCGGAGCGGCCGAGGCCGGCAGGGCGGTGAAGGCGGCCAGCGCGAAGGCTGCGGCGCGAAACCTGGACAGATGCTTCAAGAGGCGCTCCCTGGCCGTCGCCGACAGGCGGAGGCGGGACACTAGGCGCCCGCCGCCTCGGTCGCCAGCCGGCGCGGCCCGAATTCGGATTGCCGCGCCAGGGCCGCTGCGTCAGCGTGCAGTCGAAACCGGTGTGACTGAAGCACGAGCGGTCAAGTTGTCTGGGAGTAGCTGATGCGGAAGCTTGTGGGCGTCATGGCGCTCGCCGCCATGGCGGCGGCGGCGACCCACGCCGGCGCCAGGCCCGAGCGTCCGGTCCTTCCGGCGATCCGGTCGATTATCCCGTCGTTCGGGGTTCCGGGCGACCCCCTGGGCAGGATGCAGGGCTGGCGGACGGCGGTGGCGACCTGGTCGGGCGCGGTGCAGGCGTTCGGTCACGAGCAGACCGAGGTCGTCGAGTCCCTCGACGATGGCGTCACGACGGCGCTGACCTTCTCCGACCATCGCGACGCGGTCGACGGCCGACTCTGGGCGGACAGTTGGATCAGGGCCCGCGGCCTTCAGCTCGACGGTCTGAAGGGCCGCTCTCAGCTTCAGGACCCGCCGACGCCGCCGGCGGGCATCGCCGGCGACGCCCAGACCCTCAGGCTATCGATCGAGATGCGCGGTCTGACGGCGGTGGCGGCGTCGGTCGGCGAGGCGGATCTTGCCCTTGCCCGGGAGATCGTCCCCTTGATCGCCAAGGCGGCCGGAGGCGACGTCGATGCGGCGCGGGCGCTCAGGGTCCGACGTCACGATCTGACGATCGCGCGGCTGCGGAATGAGAACGTCACGATCCAGGCAGCGCGGGAGGTGCTCGCCGGCGCCTCGCCTGAAAGCGATATCGGCGCCTGTTCGATCGACTCGAACCTCGCCATGATCGCCCTGCTCGACCTTCGCAAGGTGGTCGCCGCGGACCCGGCCGTCGACCGCAGTCCGTTCATCCGGAAGATGCGCAGCCAGGCGACGGCGGCCCGGCAGTCCGCGAAACAGGCGTCTCTGGACGCGGTCGCCGCGCTCGCGGCCCTGGGCGATCAGTCGGACGGCTTCGAGGCAGGGTCGTTGGAATCGTTGGCGAAGGTCCTGCCCACCTTCCAGGAAAGCGCCGACGTCGAGACGGCCATCGCCGACGCGCTGCTGGACGCCGCCGACAGGTTGGCGAAAGGAGAAGCGCTGGAGTCGCCACGGGTCGCCGGACTCATGACGGGTCTGCAGTCCTATGTAGCCAAGCGTGTCGCACTTGATCAAAGACGCAGACAGATCATCGCCGGACAAACCCCCTGAGCAGGTGGTGCGCGCGCGCGCCCTGGCGCTCGGCTTCGACACCTGCGGCTTCGCGTCGGTGGAGGCGCCGTGGCCGGCGTCTGCGCGACTGGTGGAATTCATCGCCGAGGGGCGACATGGCTCGATGGACTGGATGGCGACCACGGCCGGGCGCCGCTCCCATCCCCGCGCCATGTGGCCCGAGGCGCGGTCGGCCGTCGTGCTGGGCGTCAGCTACGGACCGGACAGCGATCCCTTGCAGGCCTTGGCGTTCAAGGACCGGGCCGCGATCTCGGTCTACGCCCAGGGCGACGACTACCATGAGCTGGTCAAGGGGCGGCTGAAGGCGCTGGCCGGCTGGATGGCTCAGGCCCTGGCCTGCCAGGTCAAGGTGTTCGTCGACACCGCGCCCTTGATGGAGAAGCCGCTGGCCCAGGCGGCGGGCCTGGGCTGGCAGGGCAAGCACACCAACCTCGTTTCGCGCGAGCACGGCTCCTGGCTGTTCCTCGGCTCGGTGCTGACCGACCTGGAGCTGCCGCCCGACGCGCCGGAAATCGACCACTGCGGCTCCTGCCGCGCCTGCCTCGACGTCTGCCCGACCAACGCCTTCCCCGCGCCTTATCAGCTCGACGCCCGCGCCTGCCTCTCCTACCTCACCATCGAGCACGCCGGTCCGATCCCACACCGCTATCGCGCCGCCATGGGCAACCGCATCTACGGCTGCGACGACTGCCTGGCGGTCTGTCCCTGGAACAAGTTTGCGCAGGTCGCGCACGAACAGGCCTTCCACCCGCGCGAGGCCCTGCGCGGACCCCTGCTCTCCGAGCTCGCCGACCTCGACGACGCCGGCTTCCGCGCCCTGTTCCGCAAGAGCCCGGTCAAGCGCATCGGCCGCGACCGTTTCGTCCGCAACATGCTCTACGCCATCGGCAATTCCGACGATCCGGCGCTGGCCGCCTGTGCGACGCGCCGGCTGGACGATCCGTCGCCGCTGGTGCGCGGGGCCGCCGTCTGGGCCCTCGGCCGCTTGGCGTCCGCCGACGAACGGGCCCGCCTTGCCGCCGCGCGCGCGGCGTTGGAAACTGATACTGCCGTGCGGGACGAATGGGCGTTCGACGCGTCCGACGTCGCCGGCCAGGTGGGACCCCGTCCCGAGATTGCGAGCAGGACGTGACGCCCGACGACCCGACCCCCCAGGACCACAAGGCCATATTCGAGGAGATCTACCGCGACTCCCTCTGGGGCGTGGGCTCGGGGGACGGCTCGTCCGAGGCGGTGACCCGCCCTTACCGCGAGTTCCTGCAGGGCTTCCTGCGCAAGCATTCGATCCGCTCGGTCGTCGACATGGGCTGCGGCGACTGGCAGTTCTCCCAGCACATCGACTGGTCCGGCGTGCGCTATCTGGGGCTGGACGCGTCGGAGACGGCGTTGGTGTCCGCGCGCCGCTTCGAGCGGCCGGGCGTGAGCTTCCAGCGAGCCGACGTGACCGGCGACGACCTGCCGCCGGCGGATCTGCTGATCGCCAAGGACGTACTGCAGCACTGGTCGAGCGACGACATATTGAAGTTCCTGCCGCGGCTGGACCGCTATCGCCACGTCCTGATCACCAACGGTTTCCCCGCGAAAACACTGCACAAGACCAATGCGCGCTTCCGGACCGGCAAGGGTTATCGGCCGATCGACCTGCAGCTGGCGCCGTTCAACCTGCCCGGCGAATACGTCTTCAGCTACGAGAGCGACGAGCCCAAGCGGGTGTTCCACTGGGCGCGGCCCGCCGCGCCGGCCACGGGGCTGTTTGCGTCGATCGCCCGGCGGCTGGGCTTCAGGACGGCGGCGGGCTGAGGCTCTTCCTGATCTCGTCGCGCTTGTCGTGGATCGAGGCGATCACCAGGCCCATCGGTACGCCGATGTCGACCAGCACCGCCTCCGACAGTTGCAGGCTGGCCTCGATGGTCTCAGGCACGGCATCGGTGGCCCCCAGCTCATAGAGCCGGCGGGCG
>FTFM01000471.1_pt1 | contig 14213 bp, 17 predicted proteins | sample 1640451 | NCBI WGS metagenome assembly FTFM01 (sample SAMEA3914814, study PRJEB12502) | metagenome | biome: forest; material: soil | place: USA | collected 2011-09-16 | depth 0.1 m | reverse complement strand
GCGGCGGCTGCAGATCGAGATGAACGAGAAGGCCCGGATCTACGGCGAGCGCTATCCGCTGGACGAAGACTTCCTGTCCGCGCTGGAACTGATGCCGCCGGCCTGTGGCGCCGCCCTGGGATTTGACCGTCTGGTGATGCTGGCGACCGGCGCCGCGCGCATCGAGCAGGTGCTGTGGACCCCCCTGCCGGACGCGCCTTAAACACCCCGACATGGCCTGGACCCGACGCTACGACGAGCCCGAACCCCAACGCGTGAACCGCTGGCTGGCGCAGAGCGGCGTCTGCTCGCGGCGCGAAGCGGAAGCCCTGATCGGCAAGGGCATGGTTTCCATCGACGGCGAGCGGGTCGACGATCCCGGCCGCAAGATCCAGACCGGCCAGACCCTGGTGCTGGCCGACGCCGGCGAGAGCCTGCTGCAGTCGTCGCTCAGCGTGGTGCTGCATAAGCCCGTGGGCGTGGTCTCGTCCCAGCCGGAGCGCGGCCAGGTCCCGGCGGCCAGGCTGCTGACCCGCGAGGCGCTGTGGGGAAACAGCCCATCCATACCGACCGCCGGCGACAGTCTGCCGCCACTCGGGCGCCTCGACATGGATTCCCGCGGGCTCCTGATCCTGTCCCAGGATGGGGTGCTGGCCAAGGCGCTGATCGGCCCGGAGTCGGAGCTCGAGAAGGAATATCTCGTCCGCGCCGTCGGTGAGATTACAGACCGGAAGCTCGGCCTGCTGCGGCATGGCCTGCAGCTCGACGGACGCACCCTGAGGCCGGCGCAAGTGGCCGTGGTCGACGGCCAGCAGCTTCGGTTCATCCTCAAGGAAGGCCGCAACCGCCAGATCCGCCGGATGTGCGAGGCCGTCGAGCTTGGCGTCGCCGACCTGTTCCGCGTCCGCATCGGACCGCTGACCCTGAGCGACCTGCCGGAGGGACGCTGGCGGCCGCTGACGGGCGACGAGAGGGCGATGCTGCTGAAGGGCTAGACGGCCTGGCCGGCGCACCAGCCGCTGGCCCAGGCCCACTGGAAATTGTAGCCGCCGAGCCAGCCGGTGACGTCCACCACCTCGCCGATGAAATGAAGGCCCGGCACGGCGCGCACGCCCATGGTGCGGGAGTCCAGCTGGCGAGTGTCGACGCCGCCGAGGGTGACTTCGGCGGTGCGATAGCCCTCCGATCCCACCGGCTTGATCCGCCAGCCGTTCACCGCCGTGGCCACCTTGCGCAGCAGGGCGTCCGAGGCGTCGGCCACGTTGCCGGCAGTCCCATGGGTCTCGGCCACCATCTGGGCCAGCCGCTTGGGCAGCCAGCGGGCCAGCACGGTCTGAACCGCCTGCTTGCCGCTCTCGGTTCGGGCGCGCCTCAATTCGGCGAAAACGTCCACGCCCGGCGCCATGTCGATCTCGATCTCGCCGCCCTCACGCCAATAGGACGAGACCTGCAGGATCGCCGGGCCGCTGAGACCCCGATGGGTGAACAGCATCGCCTCGTCGAACGCCGCCTTGCCGCTGCGCACCCTCACATCCAGAGCGACGCCAGCCAGAGGCTTGAGACGCTCCAGCATGCCGATCTCGAAGGTGAGCGGCACGAGCGCCGGCCGCGTCGGGATCACGGCGACGCCGAACTGAGCGGCGATGTCATAGCCGAAGCCGGTCGCGCCCATCTTGGGGATCGACTTCCCACCGCTGGCGATTACCAGCGAGGCGCATGCTACCTCGGCGCCGGCGACGGTCAGCGCGAAGCCGTCAGCCACCTTGGCGACGCCCTGCACCGTGGCGCCGAGCCGGAGCACGACCCCGTGCTGCTTCATCTCGGCCAGGAGCAGATCCACGACCTGGACGGCGGTGTCGTCGCAGAACAGCTGGCCCAGGGTCTTCTCATGCCAAGCGATCCCGTGGCGCTCGACCATGGCGATGGCGTCCTGGGGCCTGAAGCGCCGCAGCGCCGAGATGCAGAACGCCGGATTGGCCGAGATGAACCGATCGGGCGCGGTGTGTATGTTGGTGAAATTGCACCGGCCGCCGCCGGAGATGCGGATCTTCTCGCCGGCCGCCTTGGCGTGATCGAGCACGAGAACGCGCCGCCCGCGCTTGCCCGCCTCAATGGCGCACATCATCCCTGCGGCGCCCGCGCCAATCACCACCACGTCGAACCGGTCCACGCCGTCACTCCCGCGAACGCCTCATATGCCACATCGGCGTTGCCCTGGGCGCACGAGGCCGCCATATCGGCCCATGAGCACTGACAAGACCTTGCGGACGCCCGAGGCGTTCGCCGACGCCGGCCTGATCCCGCGCGAGCGGCTGCCGGCGCTAGAGCGCGTGGCGGCGCAGTACGCGGTGGCGATCACGCCAGCCCTGGCCGCACTGATCGACCCCGACGATCTGGACGATCCGATCGCCCGGCAGTTCACGCCCGACCCTGCCGAACTAAACGTGCTGGCGGTTGAGTCTCCCGACCCCATCGGGGATGAGACGCACAGTCCGGTGGAAGGGATCGTGCACCGCTATCCGGATCGCGTGCTCCTGAAGGTCACCCACACCTGCGCGGTCTATTGCCGCTTCTGTTTCCGCCGCGAGATGGTAGGGCCAGGAAGGGCCAAACCGCTGTCGGGCAAGGCGTTGGACGCCGCTCTCACCTATATCGCCGCGCGTCCGGACATCTGGGAAGTGATCCTCACCGGGGGCGATCCGCTCGTGCTCTCGCCGCGGCGCATTGCAGCGATCATGAAGAGACTGGCCCGCATCGATCATGTTAAGGTGGTTCGATTTCATACTCGACTTCCAGTTGCGTCCCCGTCGTTGATCACCCCGGAACTGGTCCGCGCGATGCGATGCGAGGGCAAGGCCGTCTATGTGGCTCTACACGCCAACCATCCGCGCGAAATGACCGCGGAGGCGCGGGTGGCCTGTGCTCGGATCGTCGACGCCGGGATGCCGATGCTGGGGCAAACGGTGCTGCTGCGCGGGGTCAACGACGATCCGGATGTCCTTGGCGCGCTGATGCGGGCGTTGGTGGAGACCCGGATCAAGCCCTACTACATGCACCACGGCGATTTGGCGCCCGGTACGTCGCACCTGCGCTGCGAGATCGAGGAAGGCCAGGCGCTGGTCCGCGCCATGCGGGGCAAGCTGTCAGGCCTCTGCCAGCCCGGATACGTGCTCGACATCCCCGGCGGCCACGGCAAGATCCCGATCGGACCGGCCTACCTGAACGCAATCGACGACGGGACGTTCGAGGCGATCGATCCGCGCGGCGTCCGTCACGCCTATCCGCCGTCCGGGGTCTCGCGCTGAGCGTCGCCTGAGCGGCGCCAGGGCCCCTTGAAAGCGGGGTCCTCACGCCGGCGGCGATCGGGTCCGAAATAGGACTCCGACTGGATGAACGGCCGCGGCCGCAGGATCACCGACTCCAGCCGGCTGATCACGGCGCGCGCCGTCACCGGCTTGACGATGAACTCGGTGACGCCGGCGTCGCGGGCTTCTTCCACACGCGTCCGCTCGGTGTGGCCAGTGAGCATGATGATCGGCAGGAAACGGTTGGGGCTGTCAGCGGCGGTGCGGACCAGTTGGGTGAACATCACGCCATCGACCGGCGTCATGTTGAAGTCGACGATCGCCACGTCGACCATCTGCTCACGGAGCATGGCCAGCGCCTGGGCCCCGTCGCCACATTCGGAGACCTGGTTGACGCCAAGACCCCGCAACAAGGCGGTCACGATCGAGCGCATGTTGGCGTTGTCCTCCACCACCATCACCCGAAGGTCAGCCAGGGGGCCTTTCACGCTATCGCTCCAGACAGAGCCATCTACATCTCCGAAGTGGTCCCGCGAAAACTGTCAGGACTCGACCAAACTCAATGGAAGCAGAAACTCGATCAGGCCGCCGCCGTCGGGGCCTTTTCCGTGACACGTCGCAAGCCTTGAACCAGCGCCGAACGGTCGGTCTGATCGTCCGGATTGCGCAAAAGCCGGAAGGCGGAGACGTGGACCATCACCGCCACCCGGCTCCATCCACCGCCGCGGCGCAGCCGGTCGATCAATTCGCACAGGCTGAACGCGGCTTCTCCCAACTCAGTCAGGCTGAACACCCCGGCCACCGCGACGATATCGTTTGAAATGCCATATATGTTGAGTTTCAACGTATCGGGCGGGTTATCCCCGCCCTCGGCGCACAGGCGCTCGATCTGGGTCAGTTGCTCGTCCAGGGCGCCCAGGCAATCCTCACGGATGGTCTCGAGGTTTTCGGCGGCCTTGTTCAGGGCGTCGGGCACACGGATGCCGCCCGGCTGCTTCATGACCTTGGCCAGCTCGTTTTCCCAGGGGATGAAGATCGCGGCTATTGGCGAGCCCTCCTCTCAAACGCCGCCGACTGATGCGGCTCCTCGGCCGGCGCGGCGGGCGCAATGTCCGTGCTGTCGTCGTAGCGCCGGCCCGGAAGACCGACCGGCGGGCCGAGATCGCGGATCCGCCGATCCGGGCCGAGGTAGGTGTCGCAACTCACGAATGGTTTTCTCTCACGCGCAACGAAGCCAATCCGCTGGAGCACCCCGGCGGGACTCACAGGCTTGGCCATCACGAAGTTGGCGCCACAGTCGCGCGCGCGCTTGATGTTGGACATCTGGCTATGCCCCGTAATGAGTATTACGGGCGCGAAGGAATTCGGCTGAATCTTCGACCGACGCAACCAGTGGATGAAATCATAGGCGCTCGATTGCTTCAGGTTTGCATTGGCCAACACCAAGTGCAGATCGCCCTGCGACGCGAATTCTTTCGCCTGATCCGCCGACTGGCAGGCCTGGAACCGTCGGACGCCGAAGGCCCAGACGATCTGGGACAGAATGTTCGCCCCTTCGATGTGATCGTCGAGCAGGAGGAGCCGCGCCTTTTCCAAGTTTATCCAGGCGTTAGGATCGAACTTGGACATCCTTGGCTCTGCACTTCCGACATGGCCTGTTGCGCGGCGAGGCAGGAACGGCCCCTGTTCCTGACAGCCCGACGCACATCCTAAGGTGGATGAGTGAATCTCATGTTAAGTATACGGCCAAGCTGCAATCGCGACGGTTGCATTCAGGCCATACTTAGGCTGACAGTTGTTATGCTAGTATAATCAATTATATCTTCGTCGGAGCGCGGGCGATACCCAAAGACACGGGGTGTTGGTTGTGGACGCCGCGCCTGGAAAGACCGAGGCTGGACCCCACGGGCGATCGGGAGGGGGGAAGCCATGGGCCTCAACAATTGGGTCGCCGCAACGGCGCTGGCCGCCTGCGCCTGGACTGGCGCGGCGCTGGCCAACGACAGCTCCGCCGAGCTGCGCCAGGGCGGCCTGGTGCTGGTGCGCAACCCTGGCGTCGAGATGCGCGCCGAGGACCTCTACATTTCGCCCGACGCGGTCAGGGTCCACTACCGGTTTCTCAACACCACCGGCCACGATCAGACGGTGCTGGTCGCCTTCCCCATGCCCGACATCACCATCGAAGGCATCGACGATCTGATCTCCATTCCGACCCAGGACCCCGAGAACATCCTGGGCTTCCACACCCGGGTGGACGGGCGCCCGGTGGCGGCGCGGGTCGAGCAGAAGGTGTTCTCCAAAGGCGTCGACCGCACCCAGTTCCTGCGCGGCCTGGGCGTCCCCCTGGCCCCACACCTGGCGAGCACCGGCAAGGTGCTCGACGCCCTGCCCAAGGCCGTCCAGGCTCGCCTGCTGAAGCTTGGTCTCGCCCAGCCGGACGACTACGACGCCGGCAAGGGTGAAGAACATCACCTGCAGCCGACCTGGACCCTGAAGACGACCTACTATTGGCAGCAGGTCTTCCCGGCCGGACGCGAGCTGATCGTGGATCACGACTACACCCCGAGCGTCGGAGCGACCTCGGGCACGTCGCTGGAGGCCGACGGGTTCAAGGCCTCGCCGGACTATCGCCGGGTGACGCGGACTTACTGCGTCGACCAGAACTTCATGTCGGCCATCGCGCGGGCCAAACACGCGGTCGGGCCGGACCATCAGGCGTTCTTCGAGAAGCGGATCGCATACATCCTCTCCAGCGGGGCCAACTGGAAATCCCCCATCGGCGACTTCCGCCTGGTGGTCGACAAGCTCGACCCCAACGCCCTGGTCAGCTTCTGCCAGGACGACGTGAAGAAGATCGGCCTGACGCAGTTCGAGGTGAGGAAGACCAACTTCCGACCGAGCGGCGACCTGTCGATCCTGATCCTGGTCCCTGTCTCGCCGGCGAACTGATCGCACTGGCGATAGCGGCGCCTGACGCTTAGACAGGGACCCGTGTCACTCAGGAGGCGCCCCATGGCCAAGGCCGACAAGCCGACCGTCGAACAACGGCTGGATATCCAGGAGCTGTTCGCCAGCTACTGTTGGACGCTGAACACCGGCGACGAGGAAGGCTACCTCGGCCTGTTCGCAGATGGCGGCTGGGTCGACCACAAGCCCCAGGGCCGATGCCAAGGCCGCGAGGCCATGCAGAAGCTCCTCCACCAGATCTGGTACGGCATGCCGTTCTCGTACCTGGGCCGCCAGCACCTGCCGAACAATTTCATCATGCGCCGCGAGGGCGACGGGGTGAGGGTCAAGGCCTATTGGACCATCACGCGGCTCGAGCAGTCGTCCAACCAGTTCCACCTGTTCATCCAGGGCGACTGGGACGCCCTGTGCATCGAGGTCGACGGCGAATGGAAATTCCAGGAGCTGACCGCCACCCACTGGTTCCGCGAAACCGCCAAGTGGGTCGGCGACCCGAAAGTGCGGCTGAAGCGCGAGCTCGACTGGGGCTAAGGAACAGCGCGGCGGCGAGACTCATCCCCGCCTCTCACCGCTTTACCGCCTTCACATTGACTTCGGCGCGGCCCTGGGTATGGTCCGCCGCTCCGAATTTTCCGCGTCCGAAAGCCCGCCGCCATGGCCAAGCCAGCATCAATCAAGATCCGCCTCAACTCGTCGGCGGACACGGGATTCTTCTACGTGACCAAGAAGAACGCCCGCACCAAGACCGACAAGATGGTGCTCAAGAAATACGATCCGGTCGTACGCAAGCACGTCGAGTTCCGCGAAGGCAAGATCAAGTAGGACTTCCCGGCCTAAGGCTTCACGCGCCCGGCCTCGGCCGGGCGTTTTGATTCCGGGCGCGCCTCACTCCGATCCTTGGGGGCGGCGATGACCGAAATTTCAGTGACTTACCGTTGGATGACGCCCGACGACGGCGTCGCCCTGGCCCGTCTGCACCGGCGCTCGATCCTGCTCGACGCCGCGCGGGCCTATGGCTCGGCCATCGCCCACAGCTGGATGGAGGGCATGCGGCCAGCCGCCTTCGCCGATGCGGCGGCTGGCGGCGAGTGCATCGAGGTTGCGGTGGCGCACGGCGTCGTCGTCGGCTTCTGCGGGGTCAAGGACAACGAGATCAAGGGCCTCTACGTCGACCCGGGCTTCACCCGCCTGGGTATCGCTTCTGGGCTGATGGTGCGTGCTCAGGCGCGGATCGCCGCGGCCGGTCACGACGGCGTCCGTGTCACAGCGGCGCTGAGCGGCGTGCCGTTCTATGCCGCGGCGGGGTTCCGCAAGGTCGACGCGCGGCTGCACGACACCCGCGGCGGTCTCAGGATGGAAGTGGTCGAGATGGCGCGGCCATGACCCAGCCGGTGTTCGAGACCGAGCGGCTCCGGCTGCGGCCCCGCACCATGGCCGACACCGACGCCTGCGTGGCCATGGACCGCGAGCCGGACGTGACCAAATACGTGCTCGGGCCGTGGGCCAACCCGCTCGCCCACCGCGCCTTCGTGCAGGCGCGCACGCTCGGCCCCTATGCGCGCGGCCTCGGCTATTGGGCGATCACGCCGCGGGAGGCGCCGGACGAATTCCTCGGCTGGATCCTGCTGATCCCGCTGGACGCCGTGGGGCCACAGATCGAGATCGGCTGGCGGCTCAGGCCGTCGGCCTGGGGCAAGGGCTATGCCTCAGAGGCAGCCCGGCCGGTGCTGGCGCATGGGCTGTCGACGGTGGGTCTGGAACGGATCATCGCCGACGTCATGCCGGAGAACACCGCCTCGCGCCGGGTGGCGGAGAAGCTGGGGATGCGCCTGGCCGACGACGAGGCCGCCTCGCCCGGATATGGGGCGCGTTATGTGGCTAGCCGGGCAGGCGGGTCCGCAGACTAAGTCGAATGACCATGAGACCAGGCCAGGTCGAAGTGCGAACGTGGCGGTCCGGCGAGCGGAATCTCCGAACGTCCGAGAAGGGCGGGAAGGTGACGTCAGCCGGCGTTGTCGAATTTCCTGACCTCGACGGCGTCTTCATCGAAATCGTCGAGCAAGCGTGCATTGATGCCCATCTTGCCGAAGTCTTCACCGAGCGTCTCCCAGTGGGTTCCGCAGCCGCAGATTGGGCAGTGATGGATGCCGATCATCCGATCGCCCCAGACATAGGCTGTCGTCTCACCCGAAATGCGTACCTGATCTGGCGGGAAATAGGCGACCCGCCATGCGAGCCGGCGACAGAGGGAGCAGTTGCAGTCTGCAACCCACGCCGGCGTGCTTGCCAGCTCTATGCGCACGTTGCCGCAATGACAGCTTCCATGGATGGCCATAGGAAATTGTAGTTGCGAGTCAGGGACGTCCGCAACGGGTCGAACTCGGTCATCGCCGTCACGCCCGGTAGCGGAACCGATCTGGCCTATGAATTGGCCTCAGGCAGCGTGGGAAATGACGCGGTTGCGGCCTGAGCCCTTGGCTTCATAGAGCGCTTCGTCGGCGCGCTTGAGCAGGGCTTCGGGCGTGTCGTGGGCGCCAAGGGTGGCGGCGACGCCGATGGAGATGGTCACGTTCAGGACATCGCGCCCGTTTGCCACGCGGAACGGCGCGCCGCCGACGTGCAATCGGATGCGCTCGGCGATGCGCTCGGCGGCTTCCAGCGAGGTGTCGGGCATGACCACCACGAACTCCTCGCCGCCGTATCGGCAGGGCAGGTCGACGGCCCGCACGTTGCTGGCCAGGCGCACCGCGAACTCGCGCAGCACCTCGTCGCCGGCGTCGTGGCCGAAGCCGTCGTTGATCTTCTTGAAGTAGTCGATGTCCAGCATCAGGCAGGCGACCGGATCGCCGTCCTGGACCGCGCGGGCGACCAGGGCGTCGAGCTGGCTGGCCATATAGCGGCGATTGTGCAGGCCAGTGAGCTGGTCGGTGACCGCCGCTTCCAGGCTCTCGTCCAGGTTCGAGCGCAAAAGATCGGTGTAGCGCTTGCGCTTGATCTGGGTGCGCACACGCGCGGCGAGCTCTTCGGGATCGACCGGCCGGGCCAGAACGTCATTGACCCCGATATCCAGGGCCTTGGCCGAGCGGCTTTTGTCGTCCGGATCGATGAGGGCGAGGATCGGCAGGTTGCGGGTCTGCTCGTGCGACCTGAGCTGGGCGGCAAAACGCAGGCCGTCGAAGGTGCGCGAGGTGGTGTTGATGATCACCAGGTCGACCGGGCCGCGGGCGGTCAGGTGGGCCTTTTCCGGGTCCGCCTCGATCACGGGGCGATGCTCGACGCCGAGCTCGGAGGCGAGGCGCTGGGCCTGGCGTTCGTTGTCGTCGACGATCAGCACCCGTCCACCCGATCCGGCGAGCCGGCTGCCGGCCGCGCTGATCAGACCGACCCGGCGTCCGGTGCTTTCGCGGTCGCGCAGTTCGTCGAGTACAACCTTCAGCCGGGTCAGGCTACGCACCCGGGCGAACAGCATGAAATCGTCGATCGGCTTAGTGAGGAATTCGTCGGCGCCGGCCTCCAGGCCGGCGATGCGGTCGGCGCGGCCGTCGAGCGCGGTGACCAGCACAACCGGGATGTGGCGGGTGACCGGATCGTCCTTCAGCCGGCGGCAGACCTGGAATCCGTCCATGCCCGGCATCATCACGTCGAGCAGGATGATGTCCGGCTGTTCCGCCGCGGCGATGGCCAGCCCCGACACGCCGTCGGTGGCGGTCAGAACCTCATAGTAGTCGGCCGTCAGCTTGGCTTCGAGCAGCCGGACGTTGGCGTCGATATCGTCAACAACAAGGATACGGGCAGACACGACCGATCACCCGAGAAAGCGCCGCACCGTATCGAGGAAGTGCGATACGGAGATGGGCTTGGAAATATAGGCCTCGCAGCCGCCTTCGCGAATGCGTTCCTCATCGCCCTTCATGGCGAAGGCGGTCACCGCGATCACCGGGATGTGCGAGAGTTCGTCGTCTTCCTTGAGCCATTTGGTGACCTCCAGCCCAGAGATCTCCGGCAGCTGGATGTCCATCAGGATCAGATCGGGCTTGTGCTGGCGGGCGAGGGCGAGCGCCTGCAAGCCCTCACGGGTCTGCAAGGTCTCATAGCCTTGCGCATCGAGCAGGTCATGAAACAGCTTCATGTTGAGCTCGTTGTCCTCGACGATCAGGACTCGCTTGGCCATCATCAACCCGGTTGCGCCGCAGGCTCCTCGTGCGATTTCGCGCCTGGGCCTGTCTCTAGACACCCACAACACACCAATATCGTTAAATTGCACTTAGCCCTGGAACGGCCCCGCCAGTCATTGCGCGGCAGTCGCGATGGATCGATCCTTGGGCCATGAACCGGATCGGCGTGGATTTCGGCGGCACCAAGATCGAGGCGGCGGCGCTGGACGCCAACGGGCGCTTCGTCTCGCGGGTGCGCGCGGCCAATCCCGGGGGCTACGACGCCGCGCTGCGGACGGTCCGCCAGCTGATCGAGCAGGTCGAGGTCCTGGCCGGCGCTTGCGAATTTGTCGGCGTCGGGACGCCGGGCTCGGTCTCTCCGCGCGACGGGATGATTCGCAACGCCAATTCCGTCTGGCTGAACGGCCGGCCGTTCCGTGAGGATCTGGAGCAGGCGCTGGGGCGCAAGGTGCGGCTGGCCAATGACGCCAACTGCCTGGCGCTGTCGGAGGCCGTCGATGGCGCGGGCGCTGGCGCGGAGGTGGTGTTCGCCGCCATCCTCGGCACCGGTTGCGGCGGCGGCGTGGCGGTGCATGGCCGATTGGTCGAGGGCCGCAACGGCGTCGCCGGGGAATGGGGTCACGCCCCCCTGCCCTGGCCGACGGCGGAGGAGCACCCCGGGATCAAATGCTGGTGCGGGCGCAGCGGCTGCCTGGAGACCTATGTCTCCGGGACCGGGCTGGAACGGGACTTCACCGCCATGTCCGGCGGCAAGGCGAACGCCATCGAGATCGTCGCCGCCGCCCGAGTCGGCGATGCGGCCGCCGGCCAGGCCCTGGATCGCTACGTCGAGCGCCTGGGTCGGGGCCTGGCGATGATTGTCGATGTGATCGACCCGGACATGATCGTGCTCGGCGGCGGCATGTCCAACGTGGGCGAACTCGTCGAGCGGCTGCCGGCGGCGATCGCGCCGCATGTGTTCTCCGACGTGTTCGACACCCCCATCGCGCCCGCCGTGCACGGGGATTCCTCGGGCGTGCGCGGCGCGGCGTGGCTGTGGCCGCTGGAGCCCGCGTCGTGAAGGCGCTGTGTCGCGACTGCCTGTGGACCGGCGGCGAGGCGGTCAAGCGCTGCCCGCGCTGCTCCAGCCCGCGCATCGTGCACCATGCGGAGCTGGACCGGCTGGCCATCGCCCACCTGGACTGCGACGCCTTCTATGCCTCGGTCGAGAAGCGCGACCGGCCGGAACTGCGCGACGTGGCGGTGATCGTCGGCGGCTCCAAGCGGGGGGTGGTGGCTACCTGCTGCTACATCGCGCGGATCAAGGGCGTGCGCTCGGCCATGCCGATGTTCACCGCCCTCAAGCTCTGCCCCGAGGCGGTAGTGCTGAAGCCCGACTTCGTCCGCTACAAGACCGAGAGCCGGCGGATCATGGAGAAGCTGGCCGCGTTGACGCCCCTGATCCAGCCGCTGTCGCTCGACGAGGCCTGGATGGACCTGTCCGGCTCCGAGCGCCTGCATGGCGGCCCGCCCGCCCTGACCCTGGCGCGGGTGCAGGCGGAGATCGAGCGCGAGATCGGGCTGACCGTGTCGATCGGCCTGTCGGCCAACAAGTTCCTGGCCAAGATCGCCTCGGACCTGGATAAGCCGCGCGGCTTTTCGGTGATCGGCGGCGCCGAGGCCCAGGCTTTCCTTGCCCCGCGCCCGGTGACCGCCCTGCCGGGCGTGGGACCGGCCTTCGCCAAATCGCTGGAGAAGGCGGGCCTGCGCACCGTCGGGGATCTCGCCGCCGCCGCGCCCCGCGATCTGGCCGACCGCTGGGGGGCCCATGGCCTGAGGCTGTCGCAGCTGGCGCACGGCGAGGATGGACGGGCGGTCGACCCGGACCAGGAGCGCAAGGGGATCAGCGCCGAGACCACCTTCGATGAGGACATCGCGACGCGCGCGGACCTGGAGGACCGGCTCTGGCCCCTGTGCGAGAAGGTGGCCCGCCACGCCCGCCAGTCTGCCCTGGCCGGACGGGTGGTCACGCTCAAGCTGAAGACCGCCGACTTCAAGCTGTTCACCCGCCGGCGCACCCTGCCCGCCCCGACCCAGACCGCGCGGACCCTGTTCACGGTGGGTCGCGAACTGCTGCGGGGCGAGACCTCGGGCGTGTCGTTCCGCCTGATCGGGATCGGCATCTCAGACCTGATCGACGGAGACCTGGCGCCGGACGACCTGTTCGCCGCCGACGAGACCCGCGCGCGGCGCGGCGAACGCGCCGTCGACAAGCTGCGCGCCAAGTTCGGCGCCGACGCGGTGATGAGCGCGCGGGCGCTGCGCTCGACCGATCGATAGACCGGCCTCGACCTAGCGTCCCGGCATTTGCAACTGAGTTGCAACCGCACCCTAAATCGGGCTTTGTGCCGGTGCGAAAAAGGACGTACGCCCAGATGTTGGTCAGGATTCCAAACCTGCTCACGGCCGAGGAGACAGCGCGCTGCCGCGATGCGCTCGGCGGAGCGGCGTGGACCGACGGGCGGGTCACGGCCGGGGAGCAGTCGGCGCGGGTCAAGTCGAACCTGCAATTGGCCGCCGGCGATCCTGTGGGACATGAGCTCGGCGAGCTGATCCTGGGCGCTCTGCGCCGCGACCAGACCTTCGTGTCGGCGGCCCTGCCGCGCCGGGTCTTCCCACCGCTGTTCAACCGTTATGACGCCGGCATGGGATTTGGTGGCCACGTGGACAACGCCATCCGCTATGGCGACGGGAGCGGCGCGGGCCTGCGCACCGACCTGTCGGCCACGCTGTTCCTGACCGACCCGGACGACTACGACGGCGGCGAGCTGGTTATCGAGGACGTGTTCGGCGAGCAGGCGGTGAAGCTCCCCGCCGGCGACCTCGTGCTATACCCCGCATCGAGCGTGCATAGGGTCAATCCGGTCACTCGCGGCGCGCGGCTGGCGAGCTTCTTCTGGATCCAGTCGATGGTCCGCGACGACGGCCAGCGCACCCTGCTGTTCAACCTCGACGGCGCGATCCGCGAGACCCGCGCGGCGCTCGGCGACGAAAACGCCGCCGCGGTGAAGCTGACCGGGACCTACCACAACCTCGTGCGGATGTGGGCCGAGGTCTAGGTCGAGCACGACGGCTCTAAATTGGCGGGGATGAGCGGATTAATTGAAACTGTCTGGCGACTGAAATGCCACGCGGTCGATTGAGTCGAGACCTAGACCGTCGCACTGAGCTGCAAGGCCGCGGACATGTTGGCGCGGCTGGCTGGGGGGGCGGTTTCGAGGGCGCGGGCGAACCAGGTTGAGGCTTCGGCTGTGTGTCCGTCGGCCGCCAGCGTGCTGGCGTAGTTGTACTGGCCGCGGAAATAGCCGGCCTCGGCGGAGCGGCGGTACCAGTCCTTGGCCTGGGCGGGATCGGCATCCACGCCCCAGCCCTGCTCGCAGCAGCGCCCCACAAGGTTCATGGCCCGCTCATGGCCCTGATCGGCGGCGCGGCGATACAGGTCCGCCGCGCGGACGAGGTCCCGCTCGACCCCGAGGCCGTCCAGATAGAGGTGGGCCAGATTGTACTGGGCCCAGGCGTCGCCTGCGTCCGCAGCCTTGGCGTACCAGCGGGCGGCGGTCGCCGGATCCGGCGCGACGCCCCAGCCCTGCTCGTGACAGCGGCCCAGCATGTTCCACGCCTCGGGACTGTCGTTCTGGGCCGCGCGGCCGAACCAGTGGAAGGCCCGGTCGGCGTTCGGCGGCGCGCCATGGCCGTCGAGCAGCATGCGGCCGAGACAGAGCTGGGCTTCCACCAGGCCGCACTCGGC
>FTFM01000087.1_pt1 | contig 14542 bp, 15 predicted proteins | sample 1640451 | NCBI WGS metagenome assembly FTFM01 (sample SAMEA3914814, study PRJEB12502) | metagenome | biome: forest; material: soil | place: USA | collected 2011-09-16 | depth 0.1 m | reverse complement strand
GTTGTCCACGACGATGGCGAAGCGCTTGCCGATGTTCTGCGAGGAGGCGTCGGCAAACCGCCGCGCGCCCTGGCCGTTGAAGCGGAAGTTCAGGTCGGGCCGGCCGTTCTGGTCGAACGCCGGCGACGCCGACAGCAGCATCTCGCCCGAGACGATCGCCCGCCGTTTCACCACCACGCCGTTCTTGTCGTAGTTGTCGTCGCTGGGCAGCAGCACCGAGCCCGGCGGCAGGTGACCACTGGCGGCGTCCTCGGGGCTGACGCTTTCGTCCACCATCTGAAAGGTGAGCTTGGCGGTCTGGCCGATGACGGCCTTCAGGCGCTCGGGATCGCTCTCGCCGGGAGCTTCGACCACGATGCGGGTGGTCCCCTGGCGCTGGATGGCTGGCTCGCGGGTGCCGAGGGAGTCGATCCGCTTGCGGATGATCTCGATCGACTGCGACACGGCGTCGACCGACTCCTTGGCCATGGCCTGGTCCGAGACCACCAGATGGATGTGCTGGTCGGGCGCGGTGACCACGCTGACGTCCTTGCCGCCGCCGTTGGGCAGCACCTGGCCGAGCTTTGACAGCTCCTGGAAGGCGGTTTCCAGCTGGATCGGATCGGTGATCCGCACGTCCACCAAGCCGCCGGCCTGGCCGAGGCCGCTGAACTGGATTTGCTTGGCCTGCATCGCGGTGCGGACGTCCTCCACCAGGGTGGTGAGCCGCTCGGCCTTCAGCGCCGCCGTATCCACCTCGTACAGCAGATAGGATCCGCCCTGCAGGTCGAGGCCGAGGTTCAGCCGCTGATGCGGAACCCACGCCGGCAGCGACGACAGCGCGCTGGCGGGCAGCAGGTTGGGCAGGGTGAACACCACGCCGAACACTGCGGCGAGGATGCACAGGATCACTTTCCAGCGTGCGAGACGGATCATAGGCCCCGACCTTCCGACGTACGCGTCAGGACTTGGCGTCGTTGGCCGGCGCCGGTTCGCCCCGCGTGCGCACTTCCGAGATCATCGACTTGACGACCTTGATGTTGACGGTGGGGGCGATCTCGACGGTCGCCTCGGCGTCGTCCACCCGCGTCACCTTGCCGACGACGCCGGAGTTGAGCACCACCTGGTCGCCCCGCTTCAGGGCCCCGATCATCTGCTGATGCTGCTTCACCCGCCGCTGCTGCGGCCGGATCATCAGGAAGTAGAACAGCATGAACATCGCGATCAGGAAGAAGATGCTGCTTCCCTGACCCTGGAGGATGCCCTGCAAGCCGCCAGCGCCGGCCGCGGCGGGCGTGGTCGTCTGGGCCATGGCGGCGTCAGCGAAGATCATGAGGGCTCCAAAAGCTCGAGTTCGAGGTTGGCGGAAGCTATGTGCAGCGGGCGCCTTTTGCAATGAGACCCGTCGCCGGATAGGAACCGGCCATGTCCGACGCGCTTCCTCCCCTGCTGCGACGCATCGCCGAAGCCTTGGAGCGCCTGGCCCCCGGGCCCGCGCCCGAGCCCGATTTCGCCGCGGCGCGGCTGTTCCGCTACGAGCCCGGCCGCGAGACATTCATTCCGGCCCCGGACTATGGCCTGGCGCTCGACCTGCTGGTCGGGGTGGAGTCGCAGAAGACGCGGTTCGTCCAGAACCTCGGCCGCTTCGCCCGCGGCCTGCCGGCCAACCACGCCCTGCTGTGGGGCGCCCGCGGCGCCGGCAAGAGCTCGCTGGCCAAGGCCGCCTTCACCGCCGCCTGCGCCGGCGGCGCCGACCTTCGGCTGGTCGAGGTCGACCGCGACGACATCGACGCCCTGCCCCGGCTGTTCGACCGCCTGCGTGGCCGGCCCGAGCGGTTCCTGGTGCTGTGCGACGACCTGTCGTTCGAGGAAGGCGCCTCGGCGGCCAAGACGCTGAAGTCGGCCCTGGAGGGCGGGGTCTCCGGCCCGCCGGGCAATGTGCTGCTGGTGGCCACCTCCAACCGCCGCCACCTGATGCCGCGCGGCCATGACGAGGGCCGCGGCCTGATCGCCACCGCCGAGGACGCCGAAGAGGAGGTCTCCGTCTCCGACCGCTTCGGCCTGTGGATCGGCTTCCCGCCGATGGACCAGATCGCCTATCTCGAAGCGGTCAACGCCTACGCCGGCCGCTTCGGCCTGAAGGCCAAGGACCTCGACCGCCGCGCCCTGCAGTGGGCGCAGCTGCGCGGCGCGCGCTCGGGCCGCGTGGCCTGGCAGTTCATCCGCGACCTCGCCGGCGAGCTGGGCAGGCCGCTGCCGTTCTGAGGCCGCCCGCGGTGGCGTCCGCGCCTCCGCCATCGTAACATGTGAGACCAGAACAGGCGGGAGGACGTCGTGGGCGCAGCTGCGGGAACCAAGTCTCGGACCAGCGGATCCGTCGAGGCGATCATGCCCTATGTCGTGGCGGGCGAACGCTCGATCTTCTGGCCGGGAAAGCGGGAGGACTCCTACTGGCCCGTGGAAGAGCACTGGGTGCGCATCCATGACGCGCGGGCCGAGGCCGACCGCCTGGCGGTGGAAACCACCGGCTTCACCCTCGTTCAGCGTGCGACCGCGGTGAAGGACTTCAACGACGCCGTCGAGGTCAAGGCCGTCTACTATCCGGAGATCGAGGCCCTGGTGAAGGAGCTCACCGGCGCCCACACGGTGCTGGTGTTCGGCGACATCATCCGCAGCGACGCCAAGGGCGTTCCCGACAGCCGGCTGCCGGCGCGCGGCGCGCACGTCGACTATGACGAAGACACCGTGCGGATGTGGACGGGGATGCTGGCCGGCGAGGACGAGGCCGCGCGCCTGCTGCAGGGCCGCTTCGTGCTGATGAACCTGTGGCGGCCGATCACCACGGTGGAGAAGACGCCGCTGGCCGTCTGCGACGCCTCCACCGTCTCCCGGGACGACCTCAATCCCAGCGAGATCCGCGGCGGGCTGAACAACCCCAACACCCCGACCATGTGCGGCTACAACCTCAGCCACAATCCGGCGCACCGCTGGTACTACGTCCCGGCCATGCGCCCGGACGAGATCCTGGCGTTCAAGCTCTGCGACTCCGACAGGAGCCGTGTGCAGTTGACCGGCCACACCGCTTTCGACGACCCCACCAGCGCCCCCGACGCCGCCCCTCGCCAGAGCATCGAGATCCGGACGATCTCGTTCTTCTAGGGCCGTGCTCTAGGCCGTCGCCAGCCCGTACGCCTCCCGCGCGGCGCCGATCGCCGCGATCTTGGCGTGGAAGGGGGACCAGTCGTCGCGCTCGGCGATGGCGGCCCAGATCGCCTCGATCTCGTCGTAGAGCAGCTCCTGCGGCTCCGGCCCGGTGAAATAGGGCTGGTCCAGCAGCTCAGGGCGCCGGGGCTGATAGGCGCGCAGCCGGTCGCGGAATTCCGCCAGGGCCGGGCCGCCGTAGCGGTGGGCGCGCGGGCCGGCCATGGCGCGCCCTTCGGACGCCTGGCCGCCGAACCAGTCGAAGAAGAACGGCTCCCAGCGCAACTCTTCGCCCCCTTCGCCGAGGGCCTGGAAGGCGGCGTTGGCCAGGTCGACGTCCTCGTCGAGCGATCGCGATGCCAGGCCGAGCCGCGCGACCACGGCGCCCGACAAGGCCAGGCGATAGGCGGCGCCATAGCCGTTCAGCGCCTCCACCAGAGGGTCTTTTTCCCCGTCCACCTGCAGCAGGCTGCCCGCCAGCTGGTTGAGGTCCCACAGCACCGCCTCGGGCTGCCGGCCGAAGGCGTAGAGGCCGTTCTGGTCGAAATAGGCGGCGGTGAAGCTGGGGTCGTTGCGCGGCAGGAACCGATAGGGGCCGTAATCGAAGCTCTCGCCGGTCACGTTCAGATTGTCCGAGTTCAACACCCCGTGGACGAAGCCCGCCGCCATCCAGTGGGCGCACAACCCCGCCGAGCGCTCGACCACCCGGGCCAGCAGCGGGGCGACGCGGTCCTTGCCCTCGTAGGCCGCGGCCAGGGCCGGGTAGTAGACCTCGGCCACGTGGTCGATCAGCTGCTGGATCAGGTCCGGCCGGTTGTGGAAGGCGTGGCGCTGGAAGGTGCCGAAGCGGATGTTGCTGTAGGACAGGCGCACCAGCACGCAGCCGCGGGTGGGGCTGGGCTCGTCAGGCCGCTGCAGCTCCTCGCCCGTCTCGATCAGCGAGAAGGTGCGGCAGGTGGGCACGCCCAGGGCTTCCAGCATCTCGCTGGCCAGGGCCTCGCGCACCCCGCCCTTCAGGGTCAGCCGGCCGTCGGCGGTGCGGGACCAGGGCGTCCGGCCTGAGCCCTTGGTGCCGAGATCGAGCAGGCGGCCGGAGCCGGCCTCGCGCATCTGGGCGAACAGGAAGCCGCGCCCGTCGCCGAGGTCGGGGTTGTAAACCCGGAACTGGTGGCCGTGGTAGCGCGTGGCCAGGGGTTCGGGCTGGTTGGCCGGCAGCGGCTCGAAGCGCGCGAAGGCGGCCCGCCACTCCTCGTCGGTCAGGGTCTCCAGCCCCACCGTTGCGGCCGCGCGATCGTTGCGGAAGCGCAGGATGGTCTCGGGAAACGCCGCCGGCCTGACCGGGTCAGCGAACTCCGCGCCGAGGGCCATGTAGAGCGGGTCGGGTCGATAGGCGGAAGAGACCGGCATGACCCGCTGATGGAACAGACGCCGCCGCCCGGCAAGGCTCGTGTCTCGCCGGACGGCAGATCCTAAGGCCCGGGGATCAGTGGGGGTTGTGGCCGCCCATGTGGCCGCCGCGGCCCGAGCCATGCATCGGGTGGAAGCCCTGACCGCCCTCATGGCGGAAATGGTTTCCGTTATCACGGCTCCAGTCGTGGCCGTGGTGGTAGTAATAGCCGCCGTCGACGCCCCAGTAACCGTCGTCCACCGGGCCGTAGAAGTCATCGTAGTAGCCGTCATAGCCGGCGGCGGCGACGCCGTTGTAGCCGTAATAGCCGCCACCGGAGGCGCAGCCCGCAAGCAGGGCGATCGCGGCCGCGCCGCATGCCATGGAGATCAGTCTTTTCATCGTAGGTTCCCGGACCGGATCTGCCTTGCGTTGGGCCCCTGCCCACAGTCGCCGATCCGCTTGAAGCGCCCGAGAACTAACACCGCCGATCCAATTGACGCTTTCGAGAACGCCCGTTCATGGGAAAGGATGCGCGCTCGAATTCCCCGCCCTGGCCTTGCCCGAACCGCCTGCCTTCGCTAGAGCCCGGCAAGGTCCCTGGAGCAGCCCATGTCCGCGATCCTCGTCGTCGCCATCTTCCTGGTCGTCTTCGCGACCCTCAACCGCCTCGAGTTCGGCAGGTTCGACTAGGCGTGCGCGGGACCGCCCTGATCACCGGCGCGGCGCGCCGGATCGGGCGCGCCCTCGCCTTGACCGCCGCCGAAGCGGGCTATGACGTCGCCGTCCACCATCGCGGCGAGGCCGCCGACGCCCTGGCCCTGGTGGACGAGATCCGCGCGCTGGGCCGCAAGGCCGCGGCCGTGCGGGCCGACCTCACCGACGAGGACGAGACCGCCACTCTGGTGGGCCGCGCCGCCGCCGCGCTGGGACCGGCCACCCTGCTGATCAACAATGCGTCGGTCTTCCAGGACGATCGCATCGAGAGCCTGACCCGGGCCTCCTGGGACGCCCACCTGGAGACCAACCTCCGGGCGCCGGTGCGACTGTGCCAGGCCTTCGCCGCCGAGCTGCCCGCCGACGCAGAGGGCCTGATCATCAACATGCTCGATCAGCGGGTGTGGAAGCCAAATCCGCAGTTCTTCAGCTACAGCCTGAGCCGCTCGGCCCTGTGGTCGGCGACTCGTGTGCTGGCCCAGGCGCTGGCGCCGCGCATCCGGGTCAACGCCATCGGCCCCGGCCCCACCCTGCCCTCGATCCACCAGACGCCGGAAGAGTTCGAAGCCGAGGCCCACAATGTTCTGCTGCAACGCCGCTCGTCGCCGACGGACATCGCCGGGGCCGCGCGCTATCTGATCGACGCCCGCCAGGTCACCGGCCAGATGATCGCGGTGGACGGCGGCCAGCACCTCGCCTGGCGCACGCCCGACGTGGTCGGAGACTAGCATGACCGTTCCTGTTTCCCCGCCGGCCGATCGCGTGGTCGCCGCCAAGGTGTTCGTCCGCGGCCTCGCGCTGGAGGCCGAGATCGGGGTTTATGCGCACGAACACGGACGCCGCCAGCCGCTGGTGGTCGACGTCGAGCTCGACCTCACCTCCCCGTCCTGGGCGCACATCGCCGACACCATCAATTACGAGCCCATCGCCGAGAAGGCGCGCGCCGCGGCGGCCGAGCCGCTCCGCGAAGCCTTCCACCAGCTGGTAATGACCCTCGGCCGCGCCTGCCTGGAGGACCCCCGGGTCAGCCAGGTGCGGGTGCGGGTGGAGAAGCCCCTGGCTCTCGCCCCCGACGCTGCGGCCGCCGGCGCCGAACTGGTCATGGTGCGCACCTGATCTACGTCAGGCCGCCGCCGTCTCCATGATGGCGAACCCCGACGCGGTGGACACTATCCGCCGGATCGCCAGGCCGGCCTTGGCGAACAGGGAGCGGTACTCGGCCTCCGTGCGCTCCAGGCCGCCGGCGGCGGTGAGCATGATCAGGTCGCCGCGAATGGTCACCTGGTCGGCGGGGTCCGAGCCCACCCGCTCCGGGGCGATCCGCTCCATCACCAGCACCACCCCCTTGGCGCCCGCCGCCTTGGCGCAATTGGCCAGGATGGGGATGGCGTGTTCGTCGTCCCAGTCGTGGATGATCATCTTCAGCATGTAGGCGTCGGCCCCCGCGGGCACGGACTCGAAGAAGCTGCCGCCCTCGAATTCGGCGCGGTCGCCGACGCCGGCGACGTCGAGGTAGGTCTCGGACGCATCGGCCAGGTCGGGCAGGTCGAACACCCGGCCCTTCATCAGAGGATGCGCGTTCAGGATCGCCGCCAGCAGGGCGCCGTAGCTGCCGCCGACGTCCATCAGGGTCTCGAAGCGCGAGAAGTCGTAGACCTTCAGCATCTCCGCCGCGACGGGGCCGGTCTGGTCGGTCATCGACTGGTGGAACATCGCCATCTGGGCCGGGTCGTGGGCCATCTGCTGGAAGCCCTCGAGACCCGACGCCCGCCAGGCCTTGCCGGTCTTCACCGACTGGTCGAGCTGGCCCATCGCGCCCCACAGCCGATCGCCCCAGTGCAGGGCCATGCCGCGGATCGAGCCCGGTTCGTCGGCCGCCAGCAGCCGGCCCGCCGCGGTCAGTTCGAAGCGGTCGCCCTCGAGGTGCTTGACCAGGTCCAGGCTGGCCAGGCCGCGCATCAGCCGCAGGAAGGCGCCGGGGTTGGAGCCGGTCTCGCCGGCGAGCTCGGCCGCGGCGCGGGGACCGTCCAACAGCCGGTCGAACACCTCCAGCCGCACCGCCACATGGATCACCTGGGTGCTCCAGGCGCCGGTGATCAGCGCCTGGACGCGGGCGCGGACCTGCGGCGTTTCGGTGGTCGTGCTCATGCTTGGTTTCCCTGGAGGTTTCTGTGTTCGACGGGCCGTCTCCCCTCAATACATGTGCTGGCCGCCGTTGATGGAGAGGGTCGAGCCGGTGACGAAGCCGGCGTCCTCGCCGCACAGGAAGGCCACGCCTCGGGCGATCTCCTCAGCCTGGCCCAGCCGGCCGACCGGGATGCGGGCCACGATCTTCTCCAGCACGTCGGCGGGCACGGCGGCGACCATGTCGGTGTCGATATAGCCGGGCGCGAGCGCGTTCACCGTCACACCGTAGCGGGCCCCTTCCTGCGACAGGGCTTTGGTGAAGCCATGGATGCCCGACTTCGCCGCGGCATAGTTGACCTGACCGTACTGGCCGCCCTGGCCGTTGATCGAGCCGATGTTGACGATGCGACCCCAGCGACGCTGGCGCATGCCGGTGAACACCGCCTTGGCCATGTTGAAACAGCCGCCCAGGTTCACCCGCATGACGTCGACCCACATCTCGGCCGTCATGTTCATGATGGTGGCGTCGCGCGTGATGCCGGCATTGTTGACCAGCACCTCCACCGGGCCGAACTCGGCTTCGACCGCCGCAGCGCCGGCCTGGCAGGCGTCGAAGTCGCCCACGTCCCAGCGGCGGGCGGCGATCCCCGTTCCGGCGGTGAAGGCCCGGGCGGACTCTTCATTGCCGGCGTAGTTCGCCACGACCTGCCGCCCCTGCCGCTGCAGCTCGATCGATATGGCCCGGCCAATGCCCCGGGTGCCGCCAGTCACGATTGCGACGCGCGCCATGGTCACTCCCTTGTTCCGGCAGGACGATGCGACACGCCGCCTTGGATATGCTTGATCGCGATCAAGCCGGGACGAGTCAACGAGCTCTTAGGCCGCGGTTTTCCCTTGCTGCACGATTTCCTCGGCCAATCGGCCGGCCACCTCGCCCATGTGGTCGAAGCGGGTCTCGAAGGTGGCCAGCCCCTGGGTCAGGGAGCGCAGCTCCACGATCAGGTCCTGGCGCTCGGCGTGCGGCAGATAGGCCTCGATCTGATCCCAGCCCTCGGCCGCGTCCCAGGCGTCGAAGCCGAGGATCTGGCCGCGCCGGCCTGAGATCACGGAGGTGATCCGCGAGGTCGCGGAATTGGGGGCGAACACCGTCACCTTCTCGATCGGCTCCAACAGATAGGGCTGGCAGGCGCGCAGCCCCTCGGTCATGGCGATGCGGCCGGCGGTGCGGAAGGCCAGCTCCGACGAGTCCACCGTGTGATAGGAGCCGTCGATCAGACAGGCCTCGACGTCGACCACCGGGAAGCCCAGCGGGCCGCGCTCCATGGCGTCCTTCACCCCATCCTCGACCGCCGGGATCCATTGCCGGGGCACGACGCCGCCGGTGACCCGCTCCTTGAACTGGAAGCCTTCGCCGCGGGGACGCGGGCCGATCTCCACGATCACGTCGCCGAACTGGCCGTGGCCGCCGGTCTGCTTCTTGTGGCGGCCGTGCTGGGTGACGTTCTTCTTGATCGTCTCCTTGTAGGGGGTCTTGGGCCGGGTGGTGGTCACCTCGACCCCAAAGCGGCGCTTCAACCGGTCGAGCGCCGTCTTCAGGTGGCCTTCCCCCTGGCCGGACAGGAGAAGCTCGTGGGTCTCCTCGCTCTGGGCGACGCCCAGGGTGGCGTCCTCCTCGGCCAGCCGCGCCAGCGACGAGGTCAGCCGCACGTCGTCCTTGCGGTCCTTGGGGAAGATGGCCAGGGCGAAAACCGGGGCGCGCCGGGCCGGCTGGTATTTCGCCGTCCGCGCCTTGCCGTCGGCCGACAGCAGGTCGCCGGGACGGGCGGAGTCCACCTTGCCGACGGCGACCACCTCGCCCAGCCCGGCCTGGGCGATCTTCTTCGCCGCCCCGCCCAGCACGCTGAACAGGCCCGAGGCGCGCGCCTTTTCGCCGTCGGGGCGGGTCAGTTCGGCGCCGTCGGCGAGCTTGCCGGCCAGCACCCGGGCCAGGGCGAGCTTGCCGGCCTGGCCGGCGTGGGTGGTCTTGAACACATAGGCGCTGGCGCCGTCCGCCCCCAGCCGGGCTGCGGCCGCTTCCGGTCCCGGCGCCTCGTGGCGGAAGGCCTTGAGCAGCCGGCCCATGCCCGCGCCGTTCAGCGCCGAGCCGAAGAACACCGGAGTGATCAGGCAGTCCCGCATCTCCTTGACCAGGTCGGCGAACACCGTGCGCGGCTCGGGATTGACGTCGGTGAGCAGCTGTTCGAGCAGGGCGTCGTCGTAGTTCGAAAGCTGTTCCATCATATGGAAGCGGGCGTCGGCCTCGGCCTGGGCCAGGTCGGCGGGGATGTCGATCTGCTCGAACTGCCTGCCGGGCCGGTAGACGAAGGCGCGCTCGAGCGCGAGGTCGATGAACCCCTTGACCTTGTCGTCCTCGAGGATCGGCAGCTGGCGCGCCACCAGCGGCGTGTTCGAGGCCGGCTGCAGGGCGTCGAGCAGCTCGCCGACATTGGCGTGGGCCTGGTCGATCTTGTTGACGAAGACGGCGCGCGGCACGCCCAGCCGGTCCAGTTCCTTGAAGATCGGGCGCAACAGCACGGCCTTGCCCGGGTCAGGGTCGGTGACGACCACCGCCAGGTCCACCATCGGCAGGGCGAAGTCGCACTCGGCCTGGAACTCCACCGACCCCGGACAGTCGATCAGGGTGTAGCGGTCGCCCATATATTCGAAGCTGGCGACGCTCAGTTCCACCGACTGGTGGCGGGCGCGAGCCTCGGGCGAGGAATCCCCGACGGTCCCTCCGGTTTCCACGGCGCCCTGTCGATCGACGGCGCCCGCGGCGAACAGCAGGGACTCCATGAGGCTCGTCTTACCCGAGCTGTTGGGTCCCACCAGCGCGATCGCTCGCGCTGGGCCTCCTTCCAAAGTGGTCATGGCCGTCTCCTCTCCAGTGTCGAGGCGAGGCGGGCGGTGACCGCCCCGTCCGTTCGGAAGCGTCAAACACCCTAGTCTTCCGACTCATTGGCGGTCAGCGCAATGGCGCTCGCGCGGGCGTGAACGGCCGTGAAGGTCGCGTCAGATCGCCGCCGCCAACGCCTGCACGGCGCGGCCGACGTCGCCATAGCTCACATAGAGCGGCGACAACCCGAAGCGCAGCAGGTCCGGCGGCCGCACGTCGCCGATGACTCCAAGCCCCGCCAGCGCCTCGGAAACCTTCGCGGCTTCCGGATGACGGAAGGCGACGTGGCCGCCGCGCAGGCGGCCCGGACCGGGGCACGCTGGCTGAAGGCCCGGGCAATGCCGGGCCGCCAGTTCGAGGAAGACGTCGCCCAGCCGGCGCGCCTTCCCGGCCAGGATGGCGGGATTGGCCTGCAGCATGAGGTCGACGCCGGCTTCAAGCGCAGTAAGGCTGAGGATCGGCGGGGTGCCGCAGAGGAACCGGCGAACGCCCTGCGCCGGCGCGTAGCCGTCGGCGAAGTCGAACGGCCGAGCGTGGCCCATCCAGCCCGACAGCGGCGAGGCCAGATGGTCCTGATGCCGGCGGGCGACGAACAGATAGGCCGGGGCGCCAGGGCCGCCGTTCAGATATTTGTAGCCGCAGCCGACGGCGAGGTCGGCCTCGGCCCCGCTCAGGTCCACCTCGGTGACGCCGGTGCTGTGGCTGAGGTCCCAGAGCACGAGCGCGCCCGCCGCGTGCGCCCGCGCCGTGATCGCAGCCATGTCCCACAGCTCGGCGGACTTGTAGTGGCTGTGGCTGAGCAGCAGCAGGGCGACGTCCCCGTCCAGCGCGCCCTCCAGGTCGCCGCGCTCGACCAGCCGCAGCCGGCGGCCGCCGCCAAGGGTCTGCACCGCGCCGTGGGCCACATAGAGGTCGGTGGGGAACTCGCCCTGGACGCCAAGCAGCGTCCGCCGCTCAGGCGCCGCGGCCATGGCGGCGGCGATCAGCTTGTAGAGGTCCACCGATGTGGAGTCGGCGGCGACCACCTCGTCCGTCCCGGCCCCGATCAGCCGCGCGATCTTGCCGCCGACCCGCTCCGGCGCGCCGATCCAGTCGTGCTCGGTCCAGCCATGGACAAGCGCCCTGCCCCACTCTTCCCGCACCGTCGCGTCCAGCCGCGCGGCCGCCGCCTTCGGCAGGGCGCCCAGGGAGTTGCCGGCGAGATAGACCACGTCCCCCGGCAGGTCGAAGGCGTCCCGGAACCGCGCCAGGGGATCGGCGGCGTCCAGCGCCGGCAGGTCGGAGAAATCCATCCGGCCACGCTGGCGCCGATTCGCCCGGCGTTGAAGGGGCGTTCAGGCCGCCGCGCGGGTCTCGCTCCAGGCGAAGTTCGGATAGAAGTGGGCCATCATCCGATCGGTATAGGCGACGAGGTTGCGGTAGCCCTCGGCGCGTCGGCGCAACGGCGCGTCGAAGAAGGGGGTCAACAGGCCGGCCAGCATGGCGAAGGCGGTGGCGTCGGTCCCGCACGGGCAGCCGCCCATCAGGAACGGCCGGTCGCCCAACAGGTCGGACAGAGCCTCCAGCGAACGCGCGCCCAGCCACTCGATCTCATCCGGCGCGTGCCGTCCGACACCCACAGCGCGGAAGGTGGCGGCGACGCCGGCTCTCATGGCCTCGCGCATCTGCTCGCGGGCGTCTTCCGGAGCCTTGTCGAAGAAATGCGCCGGCCCTTTGTCGAAGTTCTCAGGGATGCAGAAGCGCACATAGCCGACCGTATAGCTGAAGTGGTTCTCCAGCATCCGCTCGATGGCCCAGGCCTCGGCGCGCTGGCGCACGGTCAGCCCCTCGTCGAAGTCGACGCCGTACTTCCGCTCCAGGTGGGCGCGGATGAAGGTGGAATCGGCGATCCGCTCGCCGTCGTCGTCGATGAAGGGGATCTGGCCCTTGGGGCTTTCGGCCGGCAGGGCGCGCGCCTTGACGTACTCCAGCCCCGCCATCTGCAGCTGGACCTCGGTCTTGGTGGCGTAGGGACTGGTCTCAGGCAGGCCGAAATTGGGGCCGCCGCCATAGAGCGTGATCATGGAGTCCTCCTGGGTCGATGGGTCCTGACTAGCCGATGCCTGCCGCCACCATGCTGTCAGCAGCAGACGACGAGACCGGCGTCGCCAGCTCGTTCGAGGCCGTTCCGAAACTGGCCCTGAACACCAGGGTGCGGCCGGCGACCTGGCCGGCGGGCTGCAGGCCGGCCAATTGCAGCGCAGCCTCGCGCGCGGCGTCGTCGGAAGGCCGTGATCCGGTCGAGCGCACCACGGCCGCGCCGCGGATCTGGCCGTCCAGGCCAAAGGACACGGCGATCTCCGCGCGCGCCTCGCCATAGACCCGGGACGCCGCCTGCGCCGCCGCCGCCCTGGCGAGCTGGGCCAGCGGATCGGCCGCGAGGCCGCCCAGCGCGGCAAACGGTATGGCGATACCGAGGGCGAGCCCGCCCAGGGTGTGCAGCGCCGTCAAATGTCCGATTTCCCGCCTCATGGGGACTTGTCTATTCCAGCCCTGCTGCCACCATGTTGTCAGCAGGCGATGGAGGGCGGCGCATGCGCAGGGCGGACCGGCTGTTCCAGATCATCCAGGCGCTTCGCCGCGCGCGCGGTCCGGTGACCGCCGACGCCCTGGCGGCCGAGCTGGAGACTTCCCGGCGGACCATCTACCGCGACGTCGCCGACCTGATGGGCCAGCGCGTGCCGATCCGCGGCGAGGCCGGCTTCGGCTATGTGCTGGAGGACGGCTTCGACATGCCGCCTCTGATGCTGACCCAGGACGAGATCGAGGCCGCGGTGCTGGGGGCTCAGTGGGTGGCCGGCCGGGGCGACCCGGCCCTGGCGCGCGCCGCCCGCGATCTGATCGCGAAAATCGCCGCAGCCGTGCCCGAGCGCCTGCGCCCGTTCGTGCTCGACCCCGCCACCATGGCGTCGCCGCGCCGCTCCCCGGTCGAGGACGGCCTCGACCTCGCCATGCTGCGCAGCTGGATCCGCCAGGGACGCAAGATCGTGCTCAGCTATCGCGACGAAGCGGGCCGGGCCACTGACCGTACGATCTGGCCGGTGGCGATCGGCTTCCACGACGCCGTCCGGCTGATCGCCGCCTGGTGCGAGCTGCGCGAGGACTTCCGCCACTTCCGCACCGACCGGGTCGCCGACGCCAGCTTCCTGGAGGAGCGCTACCCCGCCCGTCCCGCGGCCCTGCGCGGCGCCTGGCGCAAATCCCTGGCGTCCGGCATCCCGCGCCTGCGGCCGCCCGCCGCCTGAAGGTCAGAGTTTCAGCCGCCGGGCGCGGTTCACCGCCTCGTCGAGCGCCGAGAGGAAGCGCGAACGGTCCGCCGCCTGGAAGGGCGCGGGTCCCTTGGTGATCTGGCCCATCGAGCGCAGGTGCTCGCCGATGCTGCGCTGGGCAAGGGCCGCGCCGATCATGTCGGTGGTGAAGGCCCGCCCGGTAGGGCCCACCGCCAGGGCGCCGGCGGCCAGGGCGCGGTCAGCGAGCGGCAGGTCGGCGGTGACCACGACGTCGCCCCGGCGCAGGTTCTCGACGATCCAGTCGTCCGCGACATCGGGACCGGCGTCCACGATCACCCGCTCGATGCGGGGCTCGGCCGGGACCACCATGAAGCTGTTGGCGACCACATAGACCTGCAGGCCATAGCGTCGGGCGACCTTATAGGCCTCGTCCTTGACCGGACAGGCGTCGGCGTCGACGAACAGGCGTGGGGCGGTGTCAGTCATCGCCTCTCCCTAGGCGCTCGTTCGCTTCTCCCCTAGGGAGAACCCGAGAAGATGAGGGGTTTCGCCATGGCCATAACGTCCCGTCCGCCCTTCCGCGCCGATCACGTCGGCAGCCTGTTGCGGCCGGCCGGGCTGCACGCCGCCCGCGAGGACGCCAAGACCGGGCGGATTACGCCGGCTCAGCTCCGCGCCGCGGAGGACGATGCGATCCGCGAGGTGGTGACGATGCAGGAGGCGATCGGCCTGCAGGGCGTCACCGACGGCGAGTTCCGGCGGGCCTTCTGGCACGTGGACTTCCTCACCGGCTTCGACGGGATCGAAGCCACCGGCGGCCAGTACGCCGTCACCTTCAAGGGTGAGCATGGCGAGGTCACCGGCACCTCGTCGATGCTGGGGATCACCGGCAAGGTGCGCCGGACGCGGCCGATCATGGTCGATCAC
>FTFM01000414.1_pt1 | contig 14774 bp, 14 predicted proteins | sample 1640451 | NCBI WGS metagenome assembly FTFM01 (sample SAMEA3914814, study PRJEB12502) | metagenome | biome: forest; material: soil | place: USA | collected 2011-09-16 | depth 0.1 m | reverse complement strand
TCGTCAACTTCCTGCCCAGGATCAAGGCGCATGGCGAGGGCGGCCACATCGTCAACACCTCGTCGATGGCGGGCATGATCCCGGTGCCGGGCTTCGTCGGCACCTATTCCACCGCCAAGTTCGCCGTACGCGGCATGAGCGACTCCCTGCGCCTGGCGCTGGGGCCGCATCGCATCGGCGTGTCGGTGCTCTGCCCTGGCCTTGTCGCCACCCGCGCCATGACCGGCGGCGCCGTCTATCGCAAAGTCCATGACGGTCAGGCGCCCGAGGACACGCCTCCGCCGATCACCGGCGGCATGGACCCCCTCGTGGTGGGCGAGCGGGTGCTCAAGGGCATCCATGACAACGAGCTCTACATCTTTCCGCACGGCGAGTTCAAAGATGAGGTTGGCGAGTACTTCCAGCGCATGCTCGACGCCTTCCCGGGACCCGAGCACATCGATCCGGAACGGGCGGCCATGGAGGCCAAGCGCGCCAAGTCGACCCTGGAACAGCTCGCCGTGGCCAACGCCATCGACAACTAGCGGCTCGCTCAAGCGCCTCCCTCCGCCGTCTAGGGGAAGGGCGCCTCGGGACAGGCGCCGCCGCCTTATCCGGGTCCCGGGAAATCGATCAGGCTCTCGTCGCCGAGTGCGGCGGCCAGCTGCTTGCGGGCCCGATAGGCGCGGGTTTCGACCACCTTGGCGCTGACCCCCAGCACCTCGGCGGCCTGCCGTTGCGACATGCCCTGCAGGGCGGTGAGCACCAGCGGCAACTTCAGATGCGCGGGCAGGCGCTCCAGCGCCGCGTTCAGCCGCTGCAGGGTCTCGCCGACGATCTGGGTGTGGTCGGCTCCCGGCGCCGGGTCGGGGACCTGGTCGCGCGCCTCGGTCGACAGGCCGACGATTGAGAACACGCGCCGCCGCACCGCCTCGCGGCGCGCCCGATCGCGGCACTTGTTCAGGGCGATGCGGCGCAGCCACACCCCGAACGGGCGGTCCTGGTCATAGCTTTTCAGCCCCCGCCAGGCTGCCGCGAAACTCTCCTGCAACAGGTCGTAGGCGTCCTCGGAGGTGGCCACGTGGCGGCGGATGAAGCTGTAGAGCCAGTTCTTGTGGCGCTGCATCAGGGCGGTGAAAGCGGCGTCCTCGCCTCGCAGCACCCTGGCGACCAGATCCCCATCGGTCGTGTCGCGGCCAGAAGGCTCGCCGGAAGTCACGGCGGGCTGCGCATCAGGGCCAGAATGATGTGTTCGTCGAATTGCTTGCGCTGTTCGGGCGTCAGCACCTCGCGGACCTGCAGGACATAGAGGATCGACTCGGTGTGCAGGCGGCCGACGCCGTCCTGGATGCCCGAGATGGCGCTCTTGGCGTCGGTGCTCAGCGACATGTCGGTGGCCACCGCGCTGGCGAGTCGGGCGTTGTCGGTGAAGATGTCGGCCCAGATCACGTTGTGCTTGCGGGTGAAGTCCTGGTCGATCCGTTCGATCTGCTGCTTCTGGGCCGCGGTCAGCTTGAAGTCCTTGGCCAGCAGGGCGTCGACCGACTGGCGCACGCTGTCCTGGCTGACGCGCGAGCCGCCGCCCGTCAGGTGCAGGCCCGAAATCCCCAGCCAGGCTCCGGCGAAGCCCGCCGCCGCCGCGATCAATATGGTCAGGGCCAGCCCGCGCCAGGAAGCGGCGTTCATAGTCCGGCTTCCAGCCTCGCGATCGGCCCCACTTCGGCGTAGCTGGCGTACAGCGCCTGCACGTCGTCGGTCTTGTGCGCGTTCGAGGTCGTCCAGCCCAGCGCCAGACCTATGCCCAGCGCCATGCCCGCGGCGACCAGCTGGAAGCGTAGCGAACCTCCCGCCGACGCCTCGCCGGCGCGCTGCACCTGGATGCGACGCCAGACAGCGGATTCAAGCTGGTCCAGGCCGTGATCGACGCCCGGCGCCGGCAGGGATTTCAACAGATCGTCCAGACTGTTCGCCACGGCCTCGATCCTAAGGTTGCTTGGGTGCGTTCGCTGGTATCAGCGAGGAGTCGGTGGCCGCGTTCTGCCGGTCGACGTACCGGTCGCTGATCACCCGGCCATCGGACAGGGTCATCTGCAGCAACAGGCCGCCGTGCTCGCCGCGACGCAGAGGATTCATGACCACGGTCACCTTGTCGCCCGCCTTCAGCAGGTTCGAACGCCAGCCCTGGCGCGCCAGGTTGTTCGGGCTGTTCAGCTCGACGCCCCACTTGTCCGTTCCGCCCTTGGCCCCCGGGACTTCCAGCTCGATCCACGCGTGCGGACTGGTCCACTGGAATTCCTGCACCGTGCCGGTCACGCTGACTTCCTTGTCCCGATTGAACATGGCGAAGGAATGATGCGCCCACACGGGCCCCGCCGCCAGAGCCGTCCCGATCGCCAGGGCGCCAATTTGCAGGCCCTTCAATCGTTTCACTCCCGGTTCCTTCCAGCTTGGAACGGACGCGGCCTCGATCTCAGGACGCCACGGTCCAGGTCCCCCCGGGACCAGCCGCCGCCGGCGGGACATCTAGTGCACGGGCGCCCCGCACGCCATCGCTTCATAGGACAATACGCGCCGGACCCCATCCTCCCTCATCGGGCGACTGGAAGCGGACTCCGTGGGCCGACCTGCGCTAAACAACACGCCCGACCATCGCCAGGAGCCCGCCATGAGCCAGATCACCTTGGACACCGCTCAAGCCGTAGTCGCGGCGGCGCTCAGCCACGCGACCGCCAAGGGCTTCCTGCCCCTGGGCGTAGCCGTGCTGGACGCCCGCGGCGCCCTGATCGCCTACGCCTCGCAGGACGGGACCAGCCTGCGCCGGGCCGACATCGCCCTGGCCAAGGCCAACGGCGCCCTCGCCATGGGCCTCGGGTCGCGCACCCTGGCGGCCCGCTCCCGCAATGCGCCCCAGTTCTTCAGCGCCCTCAGCCACGTGGTGCAGGGCGGCCTCGCCCCCGCGCCGGGCGGCGTCCTCGTGCGCACCGCCGACGGGATCTTGCTGGGGGCGGTGGGGGTGTCGGGCGACATTTCCGACAACGACGAGGCGGCGGCGCTGGCGGGGATCGCCGCCGTCGGTCTGGTCGGGGACCCCGGCGCGGACTGACCCAGCGCCTTTTGCGCGTCCTGCGACCTTCGAAGATTTCGCCGTGCTTTGGCCTGCTCCCTGCGCTATCGGGTTCGGCGGGGCAGGGAGGAAACTATGAAAGATTTCGACGGGAAGATCGCCTTCATCACCGGCGGCGCCTCCGGTCTCGGGCTGGGGCTGGCCAAGGTGCTCACCGAAGCCGGCTGCAAGGTGGTCATCGTCGACATCCGACAGGACCACCTGGACGAGGCCCTGGCCTATTTCCGCGGCAAGAACGCCGCCGTTCACGGCATCAAGCTCGACATCACCGATCGCGCCGCCTACGCGGCGGCCGCCGACGAGGTGGAACGGGTGTTCGGCGGGCCGCCGCAACTGCTGTTCAACAACGCCGGGGTCAACACCTTCGGCCCCACCGAAAAGTCCACCTACGAGGACTGGGACTGGCTGATGGGCGTGCTGCTGGGCGGCGTGATCAACGGCATGCAGACCTTCGTCCCGCGCATGATCGCGGCCGGCCAGGGCGGCTACATCGTCAACACCTCGTCGATGGGCGGCTTCCAGGGTTCGGACGCCGCCGCGATCTACTGCGCGGCCAAGGCGGCGGTGAACAATCTGTCCGAGAGCTACAACAAGTCGCTCAAGAAGTACGGCATCGGCGTCTCGGTCTGCTGCCCGGCCAACATCAGGTCCAACATCGCCGAAGCCACCTTGACCCGGCCCGAGCACCTCAAGAACACGGGCTATGTGGTGAACGACGACAGCATCAACTCCCTGCGCCGCATCCATTCGGCCGGTATGGAGCCGACCGAGCTCGCCGGCCACATCAAGCAAGGCATCGAGGACGAGCAGCTCTACATCATCCCCTATCCCGAGGAGAAAGAGGGGTTGGAGCGCCACTTCAAGGAGATCGTCGATTCCGTCCTGCCGATGGAGGCCGATCCGGAAGGCGCCAGGCATCGTACAGAAGCCCTGCGCGCCTGGGCCGCCGAACGCCGCCAGATGGTCGAAACGGCCAACGAAGGCGCCAAGGCCTAGCAAGATCTCGGGGCATGGGTCCCCGATCCTGGCTGGCCTCTATTGGCGGTCTCACAACCTGCTGGATGCAGCTTATTTCCAGGCAGCAACGCATGGCCAATTCTTGCCGCTTTACTTGCGCTCGCCCGCTTGCAACTAAGCGCGCGGGGGACGTGCTGCGGAGTCGCATGCGAACGCTGTTCAGAGCTCTCGCGCTCATCCCCCTGGGCGCCCTGGTCGTCGGATGCGGGCACAAGCCGCCACCGCCTCGGCCGCCCGCCGTTGTGGTCGCCCGGCCGTTGCAGCGTCGCATCAGCGAATGGGACGACTATGTCGGCCGCTTCGTGGCGGCCAACACCGTGGAGGTGCGCCCGCGCGTCTCGGGCTACGTCCAGTCCGTGGGGTTCCGCGACGGCCAGATCGTGCGGCGCGGCCAGCTTCTGTTCACCATCGACCCGCGCGCCTATGACGCCGCCCTGGCCCAGGCCAAGGGCCAGGAGGGCCGCGCCATCGCCGCCCTGCAGGATGCCCAGGTCGAGCTGACCCGCGCCCGCGCCTTGCTGGCCGCCCGCGCTACCAGCCAGCAGGAGGTCGACACCCGTACGGCGACTGAAAAGCAGGCCGAGGCCGACCTCGCCGCGGCGCGCGCCGCGGTGGCGACGGCGCAGCTCAACGTCACCTTCACCCGCGTCACCGCGCCGATCGCCGGCCGGGTGTCCGACGCCCGCGCCACGCCAGGCAATCTGGTCAACCAGGACTCCACCGTCCTGACCACCGTCGTCAGCCTCGACCCGATCCGCTTCGGCTTCGAGGGGCCGGAATCCCTGTTCCTGAAATACCAGCGCCTGCGTCCGGGCGGCGGCGGCGACGCGCCCGTCCAGATCCGCCTGCAGGACGAGTCCGACTACCGCTGGTCGGGGCGCGTGGCCTTTGTCGACAACGCCCTGGACACCGGGTCGGGCACGATCCGCGCCTATGCCGTGGTGGCCAATCCGCGCCTGTTCCTAACCCCCGGCATGTTCGGCCACATGCGGCTGCAGGCGTCGCAACCCGCCGATGTCCTGCTGGTGCCCGACCAGGCCACGGTTACCGACCTGACCCGCCAGGTCGTCTATGTCGCCGGGCCCGGCGGCGTGGTCGCCCAGCGGGTGGTCGAGCTGGGGGCGCTCGTCGACGGTCTGCGCGTGGTCCGCGCCGGGCTCGAGCCCACCGACCGGGTGATCATCTCGGGCGTCCAGCGCGCCCATCCCGGCCAGAAGGTCTCGGTCGCCGTCGGCCGGATCGCGCCGCAACCCGGCGCGCCGGGCGCCTCGCCCGACCTCAGCCCGCCGCCGGGAACGGCGACTTTCGCTCAATGAAGCTGGCCCACTTCTTTATCGACCGGCCGGTGTTCGCGGCGGTGATCGCCATCCTCATCACCCTGGTCGGGCTGATCGCCTATCCCAGTCTGCCGGTCGCCCAGTACCCCGAGATCGCGCCGCCGACGGTGACGGTGAACGCCACCTATCCCGGCGCCTCGGCCGAGACGGTCGCCGAGACCGTCGCCACCCCCATCGAGGAGCAGATCAACGGCGTGGAGGACATGCTCTACATGTCCTCGCAGTCCACCGGCGACGGTCACATGACCATCACCGTCACCTTCCGGCTGGGGACCGATCTCGATAAGGCCCAGGTCCTGGTGCAGAACCGGGTCGCCACCGCCCTGCCGCACCTGCCCCAGGAGATCCAGGCCGCCGGCGTCACGGTGCGCAAGAGCTCGCCGGACGTGCTCCTGGCCATCCATCTTTACTCGCCCGACCACTCCTTGGATGCGCAGTACATCGCCAACTATGCGACCTTGCAGGTGCACGACAGCCTGCTGCGCCTGCCGGGCGTGGGCGACATCTCCACCCGCGGCGCCCGCGACTATTCCATGCGGATCTGGATCGACCCCGACAAGGCCGCGGCCCGCAGCCTCACCGTCGAGGACATCGTCGGCGCCCTGCGCAGCCACAACGTCCAGGTGGCCGCCGGCTCCGTCGGCCAGCCGCCGGTTGGGCCGGGCCGCGGCGCCTATCAGCTCAGCCTGCAGGCCCGGGGCCGGCTGAACCAGCCCGGCGAGTTCGCCAACATCATCATCAAGCGTGACGATCAGGGGCGGATCACCCGCGTCTCCGACGTGGCGCGCGTCGAACTGGGGGCCCAGGACTACACCACCTCGGCCTATCTCAACGCCGAGCCGGCCGTCGCGCTTATCGTGTTCCAGCAGCCGGGGGCCAACGCCCTGCAGGTCGCCGGCGCGGTGAAGGCCGAGATGAAGACCCTCGCCGCCGGCTTCCCGCCTGGGCTCGACTACAAGATCGTCTACAACCCCACCGACTACATTCAGGCCTCCATCACCGAGGTGGAGAAGACCCTCATCGAGGCCCTGGTGCTGGTGGTCATCGTGGTGATCGTCTTCCTGCAGACCTGGCGCGCGGCGATCATCCCCATCCTCGCCATCCCGGTCTCGCTGATCGGCACCCTGGCGGTGTTCAAGGTCGCCGGCTTCTCGATCAACACCCTCACCCTGTTCGCCCTGGTGCTGGCCATCGGCATCGTGGTCGACGACGCCATCGTGGTGGTCGAGAACATCGAGCGCCACATCCGCGCCGGCGTCTCGCCGCGGGAAGCAGCCCACATCACCATGGACGAGGTGGGCGGCGCCCTTGTCGCCATCTGTCTGGTGCTGGTGGGCGTGTTCGTGCCGGCCGCCTTCATCACCGGCATCACCGGCCAGTTCTTCCGCCAGTTCGCCTTGACCATCACCAGCGCCACGGTGATCTCGCTGCTGGTCTCCCTCACCCTGTCGCCCGCCGTCGCCGCGCTGATCCTCAAGCCGCACCGTCACGACCGTCAGGTGCGCGACTGGGAGCGGCCCTTCGTCCGCTTCGCCGACTGGTTCAACACCGGTTTCGATCGCCTCAGCGGCCGCTACTCCGGCCTGGTCCGGCGGCTGGTGCGCGCCGTGGCGATCATGCTCGTGATCTACCTCGGGCTTTTGCTGCTGACCGGCTGGCGGCTGACCGACACCCGCACCGGCTTCATCCCCGCCCAGGATCAGGGCAATCTGGTCGTCCAGATCAGCCTGCCGCCGGGTTCGTCCCTGGACCACACCGACCAGATCACCCGTCAGGCGCTCAAGCAGGTCCTCGGCACGCCGGGCGTGCTCGCCGCGGGGGCCAACACGGGCGTGGACGCCACCAGCAACACCAGCGCGCCGAGCGCGTCGCAGATGTACGTGGTGCTTCAGCCCTTCGCCGATCGCGCCGACCGTCACCAGACCATCGCCAGCATCACCAAAGACCTGCAGCAGCGCCTCGGCGGCATCACCGATGCGGACATGCGGGTGATCACACCCGCGCCGGTCCGCGGCATCGGCAGTGCGGGCGGCTTCAAGATGGTGGTCGAGGACCGCGAAGGCCGCGGCTACCCGGCGCTGGAGCAGGCCGCCAATGCTGTCGCCACGGCGGCGGCAAAGACGCCCTCGGTGTCCACCGCCTTCGTCACCTTCAACACCAAGACCCCGCGTCTGAACGCCGACATCGACCGCGACAAGGCCGAGGTCCTGGGCGTGACGGATTCCTCGGTGTTCGACACCCTGCAGACCTATCTGGGCTCGACCTACGTCAACGATTTCAACCTGTTCGGCCACACCTACCAGGTGCTGGCCCAGGCCGATTGGCCGTTCCGCAACGATGAGTCCGCCATTCCGGGGCTCAAGACCCGCTCCAGTTCCGGCGCCATGGCCCCCCTGGGCTCGTTCGTGAACCTGCGCCGCACCACCGGTCCCTATCGGGTGCTGCGCTACAACCTCTATCCCGCCGCCGAGGTGCAGGGCGACACCACCGCCGGACACTCCAGCGGCCAGTCGATCAAGGCCATGATGGGCGCCGCCCAGCGCGTCCTGCCCGCGGGCTTCGGCTACGAATGGACCGAGCTGGCCTATCAGCAGCAGCTGGCCGGTAACAGCGGCTCGCTGGTGTTCGTCCTGGCGGTGGTCTTCGCCTTCCTGCTGCTCGCGGCCCTCTACGAAAGCGTGACCCTGCCCTTCGCGGTCATCCTGATCGTGCCCATGTGCCTTCTGGCCGCGATCACCGGGGTGAACATCCGGGGTCTGGACAACAACATCCTCACCCAGGTCGGGCTGGTGGTGCTGATCGGGCTCGCCGCCAAGAACGCCATCCTGATCGTCGAATTCGCCCGCCAGGGCGAGATGGAGCACGGCCTCAGCCGCGAGGACGCCGCCGCCGGCGCCGCCCGCACCCGCCTGCGCCCGATCCTGATGACCTCCTTCGCTTTCATCCTCGGCGTCTCGCCCTTGGCCTTCGGCAGCGGCGCGGGGGCCGAGATGCGCCATGCCCTGGGCGTCGCCGTCTTCTTCGGCATGCTCGGCGTGACCGCCTTCGGACTGATCTTCACGCCGGTGTTCTACATGTTCTTCCGTCGCGTCTCCGACCGGCTCCCCAAGCCGCCCGCCAAGCCGCCGGACATGCCCACCACCGGCGCGCCGCTCGGCGATCCGGATACGGAGGTTCCGGCATGATCCGGCCGGGGCTGGCTCCCCTCCTGGCGGCGCTCCTCGCCGGCTGCGCGCTCGGGCCGCGCGTGGTCGCGCCGGCGACGCCGACCTCGGCCGACGCCGGCTTCGCCGCCGCGACGGCCCAGACCGCCTCGCCCGACGCCCCGCCCGCCGACTGGTGGCGGCTCTATCGGGACCCGGTGCTCGATCGGCTGGTCGGGCAGGCGCTCATCGAGAACAACGATCTCAAGGCCGCCGCCGCCAACCTGGCCAAGGCCCGCGCCGTGCTCCAGGAGGCCCGCGCCGGCCAGTTCCCCTCCACCCAGGCCCAGGCCTCGGCGACCTATGGCAAGAGCGCCAACGCCAACCTCGTCGCCGGCCTGCAGGGCGCCGCCGCCCAGCCGGGCTGGGCGTTCGACGGCCAGTTCGACGTCTCCTACGAAGTCGACTTGTTCGGCCGCATCCGGCGCACCGTCGAGGCGGCCCGGGCGGACGCCGACGCCGTCCAGGCCGCGCAGGACGTGGTCCGCGTGACCGTGGCCGCCGAGACCACCCGCGCCTACGCCAACGCCTGCGCCTATGCCGAGGCGGCGGATGTCGCCTCCAGTTCGGCCGAGGCGGCCCAGCAGCTCTACGACCTGACCGTCCGCCAGCGCGACCTCGGCGCCCGCTCGGACTTCGAGGTGGCCAGCGCCGGAGTGGTGCTGAGCCAGGCGCGCGCCGCTGTTCCCACCCTTGAGGGCGAGCAGCGGGCCTCCCTGTTCGAACTGGCCGTGCTGACCGGCCGCCCGCCTGAGGAAGTCTCCGCCGAGGCCGCCGCCTGCCGCCGCCCGCCGCAGCTCAGCGTCCTGGTTCCGGTGGGCAATGGGGCGGACTTGCTCAAGCGCCGGCCCGACGTGCGCCAGGCCGAGCGCACCCTCGCGGCCGACACCGCACGGATCGGCGTGGCCGAGGCGGACCTGTTCCCCACCGTGTCCCTCGGCGGCAGCGTCGCCCAGGCCGGCGCAAACGCCGCCCAGCTCACCTCGTCGCGAGGATTTTCCTGGGGCCTGGGTCCGCTGGTCACCTGGACCTTCCCCAACATCGCGCCTGCCAGGGCGCGCATCGGCCAGGCTCGCGCCCAGGCCTCCGGCGACATCGCCCGCTTCGATTCCGCCGTTCTGACCGCCCTGAAGGAGGTTGAGCAGGGCTTGACCGCCTATGGCTCGGAGCTGCAGCGCCACGCCCAGCTTCAGGATGCGCGCGACCAGAGCCGGCGCGCCTTTCAGCTCGCCCAGGTCCAGCTGGACAACGGCGCCATCGGCTTCCCCGACCTGCTGGCGACCGAACGCAATTTCATGCAGGCGGAATCGGAACTGGCCACGTCCGATCAGCTCCTGGTCAGCGATCAGGTGACCGTGTTCAAGACCCTTGGCGGCGGTTGGGAGCAGGCCCCCACGGTGGTCCCGCCCAAGGCGCCTTAGAGCGCGCCGCTGTTGGCCTCTACCGCTCCGTTGGGCTAGCTTGCCTTTCAGTCCCGCCCTTGAGGCCAAGATGTCGGTCCAAATGCCCATCACAGACTCGGCGACGCCGTGGGACCTCTATCATCGGGCTACCTCGCTCAGGAAAGTCGCGATCGACGAGGCGATTTCGACCTTTGAAGCGCTCATCGAGGGCCGTCACGGGCCGGTCGCCGCCGCGCTTCTGCTGAAGACCTACCGCCGCGCCTTCAAGTGCCTTGCCTTGGTCCAGCAATGGGACCGCATGGAAGTCATCGCCCGCCGGGCGTTGGTCGATTTTCCGGAAGCATCACCGTCCTATCAGGCCTTGGGCGAGGCCCTGATCGGCCAAGGCCGGACGACCGAGGCCGAGGCCGCTTTGCAGACCGCGATCAGGCTGGACCCTGAATGCACGGAGCCGCGCAACCTGCTGCGCCTGATCAACACCAGCTCACCCCCCTCCCGACCTCCGTCGATGGTGCGGCCCTGGCCCTCGGCTCAGCGCCCGTTCGCCAACCCTCGCAAGGTCCTTGAACGTTATGTCCTGCGGGGCCGTCCGGAAGATCGGTTCATCCGGCCTGGCAGCGCTTTTCTCACCATGGGCTCATGCTTCGCCGAGAACCTTGCGCGCCGTCTCGCCGCCTCCGGCCACGTAAGCGCATACGAGGCCATCGGCGAGGATGTGAACAGCACCTTCGCCAACCGGTCCATGCTGCATTGGCTCGAGCACGGCGTGGTCGACGAGCCAACCGCGAGCATGCAGGAGGTCTATGGCTCCGATTGCCGCGAACGGCTCCGGCAGGCGATCATCAAGAGCGATATATTTGTGCTCAGCCTGGGCGTGGCCGCTTCCTTCTTCCACAGGGTCACGGGCGAATTCGCCTTCATCGCCGGGAATGTCTCCCAACTGGCCCGCGAGCGCCTGATGGCCGAATACAAGATGCGAACCACCACGGTGGCCGAGAATGTGGAGAACATTCACGGCATCCTCGATGCGATCGCGCGGATCGCGGGACGGCGGTCCAGGGTGGTGCTGACGGTCTCTCCCGTGGCCTTGGAAGCGACCAATGAGTTCGAGTCCGCGCCGGTCGCCGATTGCCTTTCCAAATCCACTTTGCGTCTGGCCTGCCAGGAAGTGCTGACCGCCCGGAGCGGCGAGGGCGTTATCTATTGGCCAAGCTTCGAGATGGTCCGGTGGCTTGGACCTCACTACGGTCCGGGCGTTCCCCTGGCCTTCGGCGCGAACGACGGAAACACCCACCACGTCTCGTCCTGGCTGGTGGAACTCGTCGTCAACCTGTTCCTGGAGCATCACTCGGTTCAACTTGAAGCGTCAGCCTGACACGGCCGTTGACGCGGGTTCCATGTGAACCGCAATGCCAGTAGCGAATGGCGCGCTCGTGCGCGCGGAGGGTCCCATGACAGCACTTTCCGATCCACTCAGCGCCCTGGAAACCGTGGTCATCGCCGGAGTGACGATCCCCATCGATCCGGCCCTCATGTCCGATTCCATTCAGAATGTGCTCCGCGCGGGCAAGTGGGAGGGCGGTGAGGCGAGGGTGTTGCCACAGATCGTCGAGCCCGATGAGCGCGTGGTCGATCTGGGAGCCTGCATCGGCTTTCTGTCCGCTCTGATCGGTCTGCAGAGAAAGGCCGCGTCGATCGTCGCATTCGAGGCCAACCCGGAACTGATTCCGCTGATCAAGGATGTGCTTCGGCTGAACGGCGTCGAAGCCGTCGTCCGCAACGCCCTCGTCGCGACCGCCACGACCAGCGCGACCGTGCCCTTTTACCTCCACAACGACCTTTGGGCGTCATCGCCAATTCGCGTGAAGGACAGTGCACGAAGGGGCGTGGTGCAGCTGCCGGCCCTCAGCTTGCGTGAGATGGTCGTGGAACTGTCGCCTACCCTGGTGATCATCGACCTTGAAGTCATGCGCGGCTTCATCGCCGACAGCGCCTCATCGCCCGCGGGAAAATTGGATTTCTCCGGACTGAGGGGGGTGGACAAGGTCCTGACCGAGCTCAAGCCAACGCGCTTCAGCATGGCCGAGATCAAGGCCGTCTTCGACGCCTTCTCGGCTCAGGGCTTCGTCTACGATCCCGCGCGATCGCAGGGTGAACTGGTCTTATTCCGCAGCTGCAGTCCGGGATAACCGGCGCGAGGCTTACTCCGGCACGATCGGCTGGCCCGTGACGGGGTGAACGTAGTGGAACGGGACCAGGGTGGTGTCGGGCCAGAACTTGGAGTCGCTCATCACCACCTCGTCGGGGCCCAGCGGGTCTTCCGGATAGGCCTTGGGCCAGAACACCCCGTCATAGGGCTTCTGGTGCGCCCAGCCGGTCTCGAAGTCGCCCTGCCAGGTCAGGTGATGGCCCATCACCTTGACCTTCCACACCCCCTCTTCCTTGACGTATTCGTTCTCGTAGAGGCCCCCCTCCCACCACTGCCGCGGCAGGTGGGGGTTGATGTCGGGCTTCAGGTCATGGCTGCCGCCGATCAGCAGCGCCCGGAACCGCGCCTTGGCCGTACGGCCGTCGGGGGCCACGTCGATCGCCTCCTGCAGCTGCATGTGGTCGCACAGCATGCCGAACGCAGGGCCATTCTTGCCGGTGAACCCCGGCCGCAGCCGCTCGCAATAGAGCCGGTGCAGGCCCTTATGGCCCTTGAACACCCCGCCCATGAACCTCAGTTCACCGTCTGCGGCGAACAGCGCAACCACCTCGTCGTAGAGGCCCTTGTCCATGAAGTAGCCGTAGGTGTGCTGCAGCTTGCGGATGGCGTTGACGTCTTCCAGGCGCTCCAGCTTGGCGCTCAGGATCTCGACCATCGCCTCCAGGCGCACGACCCGCTCGGCGTCGACCGTATCGGCCCGGCCCATCGTCAGCTCCGCCATGGCTTTCCTCCTCGTTCTTTGAATCCATCAGACATGCCGGCGCCCGGCCGGTCAAACCGCTTGTGCGGGCCGCTGCGGAGCGGCCATTCTGCGCCTCCAGCATCGAGAGGCGCGTCATGCATCAGATCCGGATTTCGCCTGAGGCCAGGGCCTTCGCCATCGGCCAGCGCGGCGGCGTTGAGCACATGTTCCCGACGATCGATCTTGCCCGCACCGCCCATCTGATCATCGACCTGCAGAACGGCTTCATGGAGCCCGGCGCCCCGGTCGAGGTCCCCGTGGCGCGGGACATCGTGCCCAATGTCAACGCCATCAGCCGGGCCGTGCGCGACGCCGGCGGGACCAACGTGTTCCTGCGCATGACGGTGGACGCCGCCTCGATGCAGAGCTGGTCCAACTGGTTCAAGTACTTCCACACCCCCGGCTCGACCGCCGGTTTCGAGGAGTCCTTCGGCCGCGGCAGCCATCACTGGACCCTGTGGCCGGACCTCGATGTCGAGGAGGCCGACCTGAAGGTCGACAAGACCCGTTTCGGCGCCTTCGTGCCCGGCGCGTCGGACCTGCACGCGGTGCTGCAGGCGCGCGGCATCGACACCCTGATCGTCACCGGGACCCTGTCCAACTGCTGCTGCGAGTCCACGGCGCGCGACGCCATGCAGATGAACTACAAGCTGATCTTCGTCTCCGACGCCAACGCCGCCGTCACCGACGCCGCCCACAACGGCACGCTGGACAACATGTGCATGCTGTTCGCCGACGTGCGTCCGACGGCGGAAGTGCTGGGGGTGATCACGGCGAGCGCCAAGGCGCGTGTCGCGGCAGAGTAGTCGCCCCTGAGGATCGAAGAGGCGCATGTTCGGCCGTTTGTACAGCAGGTTCACCACATGGCTCGGCGTTCCGTCAAACGCGGCCATTCGCAAGTGGTGCTGGGATTGGGATCTCGCACAGACGAATGACCAAGAAATATGGGCGTCCGAACCAGACTTAGCTCGCTTCCGCTCGGCGCGGGCCTTGCGGGATAGCGATCCAGCGGCCGCGCTCGCGGAATTCCAGGCACTCGTCCAGCAGGGTTCGATCTGGAGCATGATGGAGGTCGGCTACTGTCTCTGGAAGGGCCGCGGCACAGACGTCGACCGTGACCAGGCTGAACAATGGTACGGGGCTGCCTCTCAAAACGGCTGTCAGAGGGCGCTCCTGGAATACATAATGATCCTGCTGAATCGAGGCGACTTGGACCAGGCGGAGGCGGCGCTCGGTCCCGCAGTCGCCGATGACTGGGCGCCTGCCCTCTACTGGCAGGCGAGCATCAGAATGCGTCGTGCGAAAGATCGGGAGACGATGTCCCAGGTTCTTCCGCTGCTTGAGCGGGCGGCCGAAAAAGGCAGCCGCTATGCCCAATGGACGCTAGCTAAAGAGATGTCTTGGGGCCGTTTCGGGCTCGACAAGGTTCCGGAGGGGCACAGGCTGCTGGGTCGCTTTTCAGGCGCGGCGCTCGCTGACCTGACAGAAAAAGCGGTCACGGACTCAGAGACAGACGAGGACTCCGCAGGTCCATGGTCTACAGCTGAAGGAGTGCCGACGCTCCACTAGCGCTCCGACGGCATTCCTAGCTGGCTCCTCGTCGGAGTTCCGGAAACACGGGCGACCGTCAGTACCCTACCGTGAACCGCTCGCGGTGGTGGGCCGGGCGTTCCATTTCGTCGACCATGGCCACGGCGTAGTCTTCCAGCGAGATGCGGCTCTCGCCCTTGTCGTCATAGAGCACGTGGTCCTTGCCCAGG
>FTFM01000811.1_pt1 | contig 15123 bp, 15 predicted proteins | sample 1640451 | NCBI WGS metagenome assembly FTFM01 (sample SAMEA3914814, study PRJEB12502) | metagenome | biome: forest; material: soil | place: USA | collected 2011-09-16 | depth 0.1 m | reverse complement strand
GGGCCAGGCGCCCGGACATGGCGACACCACCTACCTGTGCGCGGCCGACGCCGACGGGATGATGGTCTCGTTGATCCAGTCCAACTTCCGCGGCATGGGCTCGGGCCTTATGCCCGACGGCCTCGGCTTTATGTTGCAGAACCGGGGCGAACTGTTCGCCCTGACCGACGGCCACCCCAACCTCTATGCGCCGGGCAAGCGGCCGTTCCACACCATCATCCCCGGCTTCGCGGTCAAGGATGGAGCGCCTTGGCTGGCGTTCGGGGTGATGGGCGGCGACATGCAGCCCCAGGGCCAGGCGCAGGTGATCGTCGATCTGGTCGACTATGGCCTGGGCCTGCAGGAGGCTGGCGACAGTCCTCGCTGGCGTCACGAGGGCTCGTCGACGCCGACTGGCGCCGCCGCGCAAGGACACGGGGTGCTGCACCTGGAGAGCGGCGTTCCGGAGCCGACGCGCGCGGGTCTCGCGGCGCTGGGCTGGACCATCGGCGGCTCCGATGGCGGGTTCGGCGGCTACCAGGCGATCCAGCGGGGCGCGGGCGTCTATGCCGCCGCGTCGGAAATGCGCAAGGACGGGCTCGCCCTGGCCTATTGATCGGTCCGCTCGCGCTCAGGCGATCAGGACGATCTTGCCCAGGTGCTCGCCGCTCTCCATGCGCGCATGGGCCTTGGCGGCGTCGGCGAGCGGAAAGGTCGAGTCGACGGTCGGCCGGAACCGGCCCGCCTCGATCCAGGGCCAGACGGCCTGCTCGACGCCCTGCGCAAGTCGGGCCTTGTCGTCGCCATCGCGCGGACGAAGCGTGGAGCCGGTCATCGTCAGCCGCTTGCGCATCACCAGGCCCAGGTCGACCTCGGCCTTCATGCCGCCGAGGGTCGCGATCTGCACCAACCGGCCACGAGGGTTCAGCACGATGAGGTTCTTGGGCGTGTAGGCGCCGCCCACCATGTCGAGGATCACGTCGGCGCCCCCCTCGCCCAGCACCGCCGCCTCGAAATCCTCGGCGCTTGAGTCCACCGCCCGATCGGCGCCCAGCCCAAGCGCCTGGCGCGCCTTTTCGGCCCCCCGACCGGTGGTGACGACCTTGGCGCCCGCAGCCTTGGCCATCTGGATCGCGGTCACCCCGATGCCCGAGGTCGCGCCGTGGATGAGACAGGTCTCGCCCGCCTTGAGCTGGCCGATATCGAACAGGTTCGCCCAGACGGTGAAAACCGTTTCAGGAAGGGACGCCGCCTCGGTCATGGTCAGGCCGCCCGGGACCGGCAGGACGTGCCGGGCGTCGACCGCCGCATATTCGGCATAGCCGCCGCCGGGAAGAAGCGCGGTCACCGCGTCGCCGAGCTTCCAACGCTCGACACCCGCGCCGACCAGGGCGATTTCGCCTGCGACCTCCAGGCCGAGAATGTCGGGAGCGCCGGGCGGGGGCGGATAGAATCCCAGGCGCTGCAGGATATCCGGCCGGTTCACCCCCGCCGCCCGCACGCGGATCAGCACCTGGCCCGGCTTAAGTTCGGGAACCGGCGCGTCGACCGCGACAAGGGCCTCGGCCGGGCCCTTGCCGTCCCGGACGGCGACGGCGGTCATGCGGGCGGGGAGGCTGGCGGCCATAGGATGGCTCCTGAACTTGCGCTTTTTGCGTGTCGGGCGTCAGATAGCGATCAAATTGGGGTCGAGCCAAGGGAAGCGCACCATGGTCGATGACGCAGCCGAACCGCGCTCCGCGCGCGGCGACGTCTTAAGGGCCTTGAGTCGGGAGGACCTGGAACTCTACGGCCGCGAGGAACTGCAGGAGCGCATCGAGGCGCTGCGGCAGGAAATCGCCCGCGCCGAGGCCCAATTGGGCCGTAAACACGCCGGGATCGCCGCTGCTGACGCTTTGTTCAGCATCCGGGGGGAATAATTCGCGCCTTAGGAGCTTGGCATGGGCGTTGCACCCAGCATCGCGACGCGGATGAGTGGTGTCCGCGATGGCCGAGTAAAGGGCGAGTGTTTCGATGAGTGATATTGCAGCGTCGACGGACGAGGCTTGGCGCACCACCGTGGTGCGGGACTTCGCAGCCTCCGAGCTGTTCGACCGCACCTTCCAGGAAGGCATGGACCTGGTCGAAGAGACCGCGGCCTATCTGGACGGCGTGGGCCGCCACGACTCCAAGCGCCTGTCGCGGCGCGCGGCGCTGGCCTATGCCAGCGAAAGCATGCGGCTGACCACGCGTCTGATGCAAATGGCGTCCTGGCTGCTGGTCCAGCGGGCCGTGCGCGAAGGCCAGATGGCCGCCTCGGAAGCCTGCAACGACCGCTATCGGCTGTCGCCTGACCTGTTTAAGGCGCCCAGCGAAGAACAGGCCGAACTGCTGCCGGCCGGTCTCAATACATTGCTGGAGCGGGCCAGCCGCCTCTATGAGCGCGCCCTGCACCTGGACCGGCGGATGTATGTCGAGCCGCAGCAGTCTGCCGCGGACAGTCATCCGGTGCTGTCGCAGATGGACCGGTTGCAGGCGGCTTTCGGCGGAGCGAACTGAACGCTCGCGGCTGCACGCCGCCCTGTTGCTCCGGGCGCGGCGAAGAAGACCGTTATTTCTTGAGGAAGCCGCCGTACTTGGCGGCGAAGCGCGACACGCGTCCGCCGCGGTCGAGCAGGGCTTGGCCGCCGCCCGTCCAGGCCGGATGGGTCTTCGGATCGATGTCCAGATTCAGCGTCGCGCCCTCTTTGCCGTAGGTCGAACGGGTCTGATAGGTCGTCCCGTCGGTCATCACCACGGTGATCATGTGATAGTCCGGGTGTGTGTCTTGCTTCATCGGGAGACCGGGGCGCAGTAGGAGGAACATCGAGGTCCCGTCCACGAGGGGCGGGGGCTGAAGAGCGGCGGCTATACACGAAACGCCGCTGAAATAGCAAGGCCGCGCCATTGAGTGACACCGCTTCCGGGCGCCCAAGCGTGGGCGCCGAGCTCCGCCAGCAGATGCACAGCGCGGCCCAGCGGCGCGAACGCAGCCGCGATATCCGTCCCCTCGCACATCTGGCGCCCTTGATCCGCGCGCACTGGACCGACGCCCTGGCCGCCCTGGCGGCGCTGCTGGTGTCCACCGCCGCGACCCTGGCCCTCACCTCCGCCGCGCGGCTCGTGGTCGACCACGGCTTCACCCACGGTGGCTCGGCGCAATCGCTGAACCGCAGCTTCCTGATCGCCGCCTCGGATATCGTGGTGCTGGCGCTGGCCACCTCGTTCCGCTTCTATTTCGTCACCAAGCTCGGCGAGCGGGTGGTGGCCGACCTGCGCAAGAAGCTCTACGCCCATGCGCTGGTCCAGGATCAGGCCTTCTTCCTGGACACCCAGACCGGCGAAGTGCTGTCGCGGCTGACGACCGATATCACCATCATCGAGAACCTGGTCGGCACCACCATGTCGCTGGCCCTGCGCAACCTGTTGATCATGCTGGGCGCCGTGGCGGTGATGAGCGTGGTCAGCCCCAGGCTGACCCTGTTCGTGGTGATCCTGGTGCCGGTCGTGCTGGTCCCGATGTTCGTCCTGGGACGACGGGTGCGCAAGCTGTCGGTCAACGCCCAGGACCGCTTCGCCGGCGCGGTGGCCTATGCCGGCGAGACGCTCGATGCGCTGGACACCATCCAGGCCTTCGGGCGCGAAACGGCTTCGGCCAACCGGTTCGGGAGCTTCGTCGAGGCCGCCTTCGCCGCGTCCCTCGCCCGCATACGGGCCCGCGCCCTGATGACCGGCACGGTGATCGCGGTGGTGTTCGGCGGCATCGCCAGCGTGCTGTGGAGCGGCACCCATGCCGTCCTGGCCGGGACGGCGTCGGGCGGCACATTCGTCCAGTTCCTGTTCCTGTCGGTGCTGGCCGCAAGCTCGGTGGGCGTGCTCGGCGAGGTGTGGGGCGAGGTCCAGAAGGGCGCGGGCGCCATGGAGCGGATCGGTGAGATCCTGAGCTCCCGGCCGCAGATCGCGGCGCCGCCGAACCCCACTGCGCTGCCGAAACCGCCGATCGGAGAAGTGGCGCTGGAAAATATCCGCTTCCATTATCCGGGCCGGGAGGATCTGCCGGCCCTGGACGGCTTCAGCCTGACCGTGCGCCCGGGCGAGCGGGTGGCGCTGGTAGGCCCCTCCGGCGCCGGCAAGAGCACCGTGTTCCGGCTCATCCTGCGGTTCTACGACCCCCAGGTGGGCGCGGTGCGGATCGACGGGGTGGACATACGCCAGGCAGATCCGGCGGAGGTGCGCGAGCGCATGGCGCTGGTGGCCCAGGATGCTGGCCTGCTGTCGGGATCGGCCGCCGACAACATCCGCTTCGGCCGGGATCAGGCGAGCGACGAGGCCGTCCGCGCCGCCGCGGCGGCCGCCCAGGCCGAGGGTTTCATTTCGGCCCTGCCGGAAGGGTTCGATACGCCGGTCGGGGAACGCGCCAAGACCCTGTCGGGCGGGCAGCGCCAGCGGCTGGCCCTGGCGAGGGCCCTGGTCCGCGACGCACCGATCCTGTTGCTCGACGAGGCGACCAGCGCGCTCGACGCCGAGAACGAGCAGCTGGTGCAGAAGGCGCTCGATGAAGCCATGATCGGGCGCACCACCCTGGTCATCGCCCACCGCCTGGCGACGGTGCTGCGCGCCGACCGCATCGTGGTGATGGAAGCCGGCCGGGTGGTCGACCAGGGCCGCCACAGCGAGCTGGTGGCGCGCGGGGGACTGTACGCGCGGCTGGCGGCGCTGCAGTTCGGGGATCAGGCCGCCTAGGGCGAGGCGGGTCTCAGCAGGCGGCGACGCCTGTCAGATTGGAATTGGCGCTCTTGGCGGCATCCCGGCGGCGGGCGCGCATGCTCGAGAGCGTGCCGCCCAGGATGATCATCAGGATGATGAAACTGATGAGCGTCAGGCTGAAGGCGTAGAGATTGAGGCCCCCCATCTTGATATCTTCGACATCCGTGAGATGGGTTGTGTGCAGGAGCAGCTGCAGGCCTTTGGCGATCATCGCCGCGCCCAGCCACAGGTTGTTGTAACGCACCGCCAGGACCAGGAAGCCCGCGGCCTCGAGTCCATCGAAGAACAGTTCGGGCACCAGGGGATTGAGCTTGCCGGTGCCGAACTCCAGCGCGAGCGTCGCGGCCACCGAGACCAGGAACAACAGGGCGCCGTACTTGTCGGCGGGCCGGCCCTTGGTCCAGGCAAGGAGACAAACGCCCAACATCACGCCGAGGAATACGGCGTAGAGGACGATGTCACTAATGAGTCGCGCCTCTGAGGTCATCAGAGGCGCGATACCCAATTCAGGTTAACAAATGCGCCGCGGCATCAGCCGACGCGACGATCCTCGGCCGTTTCGGCGATGATCGAATTGTCGTGATGGGCCCAGGTGTCATGGGGACCTTCAAGACGGGTGCGCACGCCGATCCGGAGCCGGGCTTCATGCAGCGCGCCGTGCGACTCGATCATCGCGTGGCGGGCCTGAGCCAGCAAGTTCATCGCTTCGGCGATCTTGCTCGTCGCCGTATCGGTCAGCAGATGCGGAACGGCGAGTTCCTGACGAGCCTCGACGAGGCCTCCCATCAGGGTCGCGGCCGAAGCAATCGCGCCATCAATGGCGTTCTCGGTCGCCCACAACTTTTCGGCGACACTCTTAACAACGAAAACTTTCTCAACCATGACATCAACCTCCATCACACGGAATAGTTGCTGGTTAATGAATAGTTACCGGCCTGGCTAGCGTTAACTGCTCGTTAACTCCTGAAATCCGCGAACTGCATCACTTTGTCGCGCTTTGCGTGTATTCGCGACGGTCGGCGGTCGCGAAGGTTGCGACTCGCCGTTCTGTTGAAAGCGAAGCGTTAGGAGATGGCGGGCTATAAGGGCTTCAATTCGAACGATCTTACCCAAGGATCATGGTGGCGGTGGATATCGATATTGGAGCTGGCCCGGGCATGGCGGCGGACGAAATGTCCGCGGTTCCCCAAGCCACGCCTCCGATCGACCTGGGCGTCCGCGCGCAGGGGTTGTCGTTCCAGACCCGCATTGCCGTCGTCGCGCTGGTGACCGCCGTAGCGGTCCTTCTGGCCGCCTGCATGATGTTCATGTTCGAGCAGTGGCGAACCGAACGCGCGCACTTCACACAAAGCCAGGCGACCCTGGCGCGGATCATCGCCAGCAACGCCGCCCGCGACATCAGTCATGACGGCGGCCGTGATTTTCAGGCGGATATCTCGGGGCTCAGCGTCGACACGCGCCTGCGATCGGCCACTATCGTCGATCTGAGCGGCCGCCAACTGGCCGGATTCCAGAACTTCCAGGAAACGCAGGGCCAGGACATCGTGGAGGCCCGCGCCCCTATGGTCGTCAACGGCCGCCCCTACGGAACGGTGATCCTGCGGGCCCGGCCGGAAGGGCTGGGAGCGCTGCTGCCACGGTTCTTGTCGATGGGCGGCGCCCTGTTCTTCGTCGCCGCCGGACTCGCCCTGTTCATGGGCCGCTGGCTGGCCGGACGGCTGACCCGACCGGTCGAACGCCTGTCGCTGGCCATGCATGAGGTGGCGTCCAACGGGGATTTCGCCCGCAGGGTCGAACACCGCGAGGACGACGAGTTTGGCCGGCTGACCGACAGTTTCAACAGCCTGCTGGCGCAACTGCACAAGAACGACATCGAGCTGCGCTCCACCATGGAAGCCCTGGTGGACGCCCGCGACGCCGCCGAGGCCGCCAACGTCCTGAAATCGCACTTCCTGGCCAATATGAGCCACGAGATCCGCACGCCGCTGAACGGCGTGCTGGCCATGGCCCAGATCATGGCCATGGGCGAATTGACCTCCAACCAGCGCGAGCACCTGGCGGTGATCCGCCAGTCCGGCGAGGCCCTGCTGACGGTGCTCAACGACATCCTCGACCTGTCGAAGATCGAGGCCGGCCGCATGGAGCTGGAGGACACGGAGTTCGAGGCGGCCGATCTGGGACGCTACGTCGAGCTGACCCATGGCCCCCTGGCCCTGCAGAAGGGACTGACCTTCGCGGTCGACGTCAGCGAGCGCGCCGCGGGCGTCCGTCGCGGCGATGTGGCGCGGCTGCAGCAGATCATCGCCAATCTGGTCGCCAACGCCGTGAAGTTCACCACCTCGGGCGAGGTGCGCGTCTCCATCGACGGCGAGGGCGAGGACGGCGCCGACGGCGTCAGGATCGTCGTGTCGGACACCGGGATCGGCATCCCGCCCGACAAGCTACCGCTGCTCTTCCAGAAATTCACCCAGGTCGACAGCTCGACCACCCGCCAGTTCGGCGGCACGGGACTGGGCCTGGCGATCTGCAAGGAACTGGCCCAGCTCATGGGCGGAACCGTCTGGGCCGAGAGCCTGCAAGGCGCCGGCTCGAGCTTCTTCGTTCGCCTGCCGCTGAGGCGCTGCAGTCCGGGCCGGGTGATGGACCCGACTTCGGCGGATTGCGTTGAGGACGCCGGCGGCGACGTCGCCGAGCTCAACATCCTGGCGGCCGAGGACAACCCCACCAACCAGCTCGTGCTGCGCACGGTGATGGCCACCTTCGGCCTGGAAGTGGACATTGTCCCGGACGGCCAGCAGGCGGTCGAGGCCTGGCAGGCCGGCCGCTACGACCTGATCCTGATGGACATCCAGATGCCGGTTCTCGACGGCATTTCCGCGACCCGCGCCATCCGGGCCGCCGAGGCGAAATCGGGCCGGCGGCGGACGCCGATCGTCGCCCTGTCGGCCAACGCCATGACCCACCAGGTCAAGGAATACCTGGAGGCGGGCATGGACATGCACGTCGCCAAACCCATCCAGCTGGCGAAACTGCAGGAAGCCCTGGAAGCCGTGATGAACGGCGAGTCCGAGCGGAGCGCCGCGGTCGGCTGAGGGCGATCTCGCCCTGGACGTCTAGAGGTGCGGGCTGATCAGGCCCAGCGGCATGGCGGTGGAGTCCTTCACCCCCCGCACGACGATGCGGCTCTGGACGTTGGACACCAGGCCGGAGGACAAAAGCTTGTCGCGCAGGAAATTGTCGAAGTCGTGGATGTCTCGCGTCACGATGCGCAGCACGTAATCTTCGCTGCCGGTGACGGTGGCGCACTGGATCACCTCGGGCCAGCCCTTCACCGCCGCCTCGAACAGGTCGAGGTTGTCCTTGGTCGGCAACGACAATTTCACCGTGGCATAGACCTCGAAGGCGAGGCCCAGCTGCTCGCGGTCGAGCAGGGTGACGCGCTTCTGGATGATGCCGACATCTTCCAGCCGTTTGATCCGCCGCCAGCACGGGCTGGAGGACAGGCCGACGCGCTCGGCGATCTCGGCCACCGACAGACTGGCGTCATGCTGGACAAGGTCGAGGATCTTGGCGTCTACGGCGTCAAGCAGCTCGGGCAAGTTCATCCCTCACAAGCGTGGATTGTGTTGATTCTTGCTGCCGAACATGGCGGTTGGCGTTGCGGAAGGCAAACCCTTTCAACCGGCCGACGATTTGGGAAATGTCTCGCGCTTCAGGCCGCCTGAACTGGGACCGCGACATCCTTCTCCTCCAGCCGCCCCCACCGGACCTTCCGCCAGGCGCGTTCGTGCACGTAGTACAGGAGGATCTTGGTGATCGCTTCGGCCGAGGCGATGGACACGGCGTACTTCAGCTTGCCCGTGTACAGCAGGGTGAGCAGGAAGGTGTCGAGGCTGCCGACGAACCGCCAGGATATCGACTTGATCAGCGATCGCAGACGGGAATCAGGCGCCCAGGGAAACAGCCGCCAAAGGCGTTCGTGCAGATAGAACAGGGCGATCTTGGTAAGGACCTCGGTGGCGGCGATCTTGCCGGCCGTGAACCCCTGCTTGGTGACCAGCCAGCTCCAGAAGAAGGTGTCGATGGTGCCGACGATCCGCCAGCTGACCGCCTTGGCGATGGCCCGCGCGTGGTCCTCACGTCCTCGTAATATTTCGGGAGCCATGCTTGGATCGCTCAAGGTTAACGGCGCCCACCCCGGCGCGCTCCACAGTTCAATTATCCAATGAAAACTAGAAAATCCAGTGGCTAACTCGACTTTTGACTTCGATGTAGTTGTCATTGGCGCCGGGGCCGTAGGCCTCGCCGTGGGCCACAGCCTGTCCGGTCGCGGCTTGTCCGTCGTTGTCCTCGAGACGGAATCGGGGATCGGGCAGGGAATCTCGTCGCGGAATTCCGAGGTGATTCACGCCGGGCTCTACTATCCGACCGGTTCGCTCAAGGCGCGGCTGTGCGTCGAGGGGCGCCGGCGACTCTATGCCTTCCTCGACCAGCATGGCGTGACCTATGACCGCTGCGGAAAGCTGGTGGTCGCCACCAACGAGGCCGAGATCGAAACGCTCCAGCGGGTCCTGGCCCAGGCCCGGATCAACCAGGTGGAAGATCTCGCCTGGCTGAGTGGAGATGAGGCGCGGGCGCTGGAGCCGGAGCTCTTGGCCCACGCGGCCATCCTCTCCCCTCAGAGCGGCATCTTCGACAGTCATGCCTACATGCTGGCGCTGCAGGGCGAGATCGAGGCCCACGGCGGCGTGGTGGTCAGCCGGACGGCATTCCGGGGCGCCGAGCCCCTGGCCGGCGGCGGATTCCGCATCAATGCGGGCGGCGAGGAACCGGTCGAGCTGTCCGCCGGCCGGCTGGTGATCTCGGCGGGCCTGGGCGCTCAGGCAGCGGCCGCCGCCGTGCTGGGCTTTCCCAAGGACCGCATTCCCACCCTGCATTTTGGCAAGGGCGTCTATTTCAGGCTGGAAGGCCGGCCGCCCTTTCGCCGGCTGGTCTATCCGCCGCCGATCCCTGGCGCTCTGGGCAGCCACTACAAGCTCGATCTCGGCGGCCAGGCGCACTTCGGCCCGGACCTGCAGTTCGTCGAGGTCGAAAGCTACGATGTCGACCCGACGCGGGCGGCGCGTTTCTATCAAGACGTCCGGCGCTATTGGCCGGGCCTCCAGGATGGGGCCCTGACGCCGGACTACGCCGGCATCCGGCCGAAGTTGCATGGACCCGGCGAGCCCCAGCCGGACTTCCGCATCGACGGCGTCGAGTCCCATGGCCTGGAGGGCCTGGTCGCCCTGTTCGGCATCGAAAGTCCCGGGCTGACCTCCTCACTGGCGATCGGGGAAGAGGTGGCCGCGCGCCTTTCGGTCTGACGCCGCCTCGCAAGCGTCGCAGCCGGAACACAAAGCGGCCCGGTTAAGCGCTAGACTCTGCGGCGCTGATTCGCCGCGCGGGAGAGAGCCGAAAATGGATCGCCGGACGTTGATCACCACCGCCCTAGCCGCCGCGAGCGCCGGCGCCTTGACCTCGTCGGCCCGGGGCCAGGACGCTCGGAGCCAGGATGCCCGAGGCCAGGACGGTCCGCCCCCCGAGTCCGACAGCGCCGGCCCGCCGTTGCCGGCGCCGCAGGACAGGCCGACCTATGCCGCCACCACCGCGGCCGAGACCTACGACCGCAACGAGATGGTCAACGGCCTGTCGGACTTCATGGGGGTCACGGCCGAGTCCGCGGCCGGCGCGATCGAGCGGATCTTCAAGGATAACGGTCGGCCGACCGGCTATATCGCCGGCGAAGAGGGCGCGCTCGCCTTCTTCGGGGGCCTGCGTTACGGCCACGGCTTTCTCTATATGAAGAACCGGCCCCGCACGCAGGTGTTCTGGCGCGGGCCGTCGTTCGGCTTCGACTTCGGCGGCAACGCCTCGCGCAACTTCACCCTCTGCTACAATCTGCAATATCCGGAGTTCGTCTTCCGGCGCTTCCCGGGCGCGGAAGGCTCGGCCTACATCATCGGCGGGCTGGGGGTGAACTATCAGCGCGCGGACGGAGTCACCCTGGCGCCCATCCGCACCGGTGTCGGGCTCCGGCTGGGCGCCAACGTCGGCTATCTGGCCTACAGCCGGAAGAAAGACCTGTTCCCCTTCTAGCCCGCCGCCATCTGTCCCCGCGCCCGGCATTGAACCCGGGGGCGGCCTAGGCTAGGTGATTGCAACGGACGGCGGCGTCTTTCGTCGTCTGTGGACAATTCCACGAAATCATCACTCGACCCCCGACGCGGCGGACTTGTGCTCACAATCAGGGGCGCGCCCAGTCAGGGACGATAGACGACGGCCGGCCGATGGCTGGCCTGGCGGGAAAGGATCGCTGCGTGGCCAACGTCACGGTGGTCGGCGCCCAGTGGGGCGACGAAGGCAAGGGCAGGATCGTCGATTGGCTGTCGAGCCGGGCGGACGTCGTGGTGCGCTTCCAGGGCGGCCACAACGCGGGCCATACGCTGGTGGTCGGCAACCAGACCTACAAACTGAGCCTGCTCCCCTCGGGCGTGGTCCAGGGCAAGCTGTCGATCATCGGCAACGGCGTGGTCATCGATCCGTGGGCGCTGCTCGAAGAGATCGCCCGCATCGAGGCCCAAGGCGTGAAGATCTCGCCCGAGCTGCTGGTGGTGGCCGACAACGCCTCGCTAATCCTGCCGCTGCACCGCGACCTGGACCAAGCCCGCGAAGCCCAGGCCGTCGCCAAGATCGGCACCACGGGCCGCGGCATCGGCCCGGCCTATGAGGACAAGGTCGGCCGCCGCGCCATCCGGGTCGCGGACCTCGCCGATCCGACCGCGCTGGAGCTGAAAATCGACCGCCTGCTGGCTCACCACACCCCGCTTCGCCGGGGCCTGGGCCTGCCCGAGGCCGATCCCGCCGCCCTGCTCAAGGCGCTGCTGCAGGTCGCGCCAAAGGTCCTGCCTTTCGCCCAGCCGGCGTGGCGTCTGCTCGGCGACATCGTGCGCTCGGGCAAGCGGATCCTGTTCGAAGGCGCCCAGGCGGCCATGTTGGACGTCGACCATGGCACCTATCCCTATGTGACCTCGTCCAACACCGTGGCCGGCCAGACCGCCACGGGCTCGGGCGTAGGCCCCTCGGCCAGCGGCTATGTCCTAGGCATCATGAAGGCCTATTCGACCCGTGTCGGCGAGGGCCCGTTCCCCACCGAGCTGAAGGACGAGATCGGCAAGCGGCTGGGCGAGCGGGGCGTCGAATTCGGCACCGTCACCGGCCGTCCCCGGCGTTGCGGCTGGTTCGACACGGTGCTGGCGCGCCAGTCGATCTCGATCAACGGCATCCAGGGCGTGGCCCTGACCAAGCTCGACGTCCTGGACGGCTTCGAGCGGCTGCAGCTGTGCACCGGCTACCGCCTGGGCGACCGGGTGCTGGACTATCTGCCAGCCGGCATGCGCGAGCAGGCGGCCGTGCAGCCGATCTACGAGGAGATGGACGGCTGGAGCAAAAGCACGCGCGGCGCGCGCAGCTGGGACGAGCTTCCCGCCAATGCGGTCAAATACGTTCGCCGGGTGGAAGCATTGATCGGCGCTCCCGCGGCGATGCTGACCACCAGTCCCGAGCGCGACGACACCATCCTGGTGCGAGACCCGTTCCAGTAGACCACGCGAAACCGGCCCGAACGCCCGTCAAGGTGATCTTTACCACCCGCGTTCACTATTACCCGACGTCGTTGCGGTGGCCGTTCAAGTGCTTGAGCAGAATCAAAAGCTTTCCCAGGCGCTGGCGCCCACAATGGGACGCGTGCTGGTCGCCGACCCGCAACTCGCGTCCGCGCGCATGCTCACCGATCTGCTGCACAATATCTGGCCCGGCCAGGTGTGGACGGCTGGCGGCACGGCGCGCGCGCTCGAGCTGGCCCAAAGCGTCGAACCGACCCTGATCTTCGTGGAATGCGGCGGCGAGGGCCTGGATGGCCTGTCCTTCACCCGCCGCCTTCGCCGCAGCGACTTCGCCTGCCGCAAGGCGCCGGTGGTGATGGTCACCGCCCAGGCCACGCCGGCGATCATCCTGGGCGCGCGCGACGCCGGGGTCTGCGAGTTCCTGCGCAAACCTTTCACCAACAAGGATCTGCTGCGCCGTGTCGAAGCCGTCGCCCTGCACAAGCGCGGTTGGGTCGAGGCAGTCGGATACGTCGGGCCGGACCGTCGGCGCTTCAACTCGGCGGACTACAAGGGCGCCCGCAAGCGTCGCGTCGACAGCGCGGCCACCCCGACTCAGGCGCGCATCGTCCAGGCCTTGCGGATCGTCGCCTCCGCGCTCGCCGCTGTCGAAACCGATCCCGCCCAGGCGCTGAGGGCGCTGAACGCCCAGGCGTCCGAGCTGCGGAGCATGGGCGATTCCGTCCTGGCGACCGCGGCCAGGCAACTGCAGGTCTATCTGGCCGAGGTGTCGCCGGCCTCGCCGCTCAGCGAAGCCGGACTGCGGCCGCACGCCGACCGCCTGCTCGCATTCCTGCCCGCCGAGGACAGGGCCGCCAGGTCAGCCGCCTGATTCCAGCCCTGGCCCCGCCGCTCAGGCGTCGATCAGATGCCGTTCTTCGGCGGCCGAACGCATGGCCTTCTGCAGCTTCTCGAACGCCCGGACCTCGATCTGGCGCACGCGCTCGCGGCTGACGCCATACTGGGAGGCGAGCTCTTCCAGCGTGGTCGGGTCGTCGCGCAGCCGCCGTTCGGTGAGGATATGCCGCTCACGATCGGTGAGCTCGGTCATCGCCTCTTCCAGCAGCGCCATGCGGATGGTGCGCTCTTCGGTTTCCGCGACCTGGGTTTCCTGGCTGACGGCGTTGTCGTCGGCCAGCCAATCCTGCCATTCGCTTTCCGAATCCGAACGCAGCGGCGCGTTCAGCGAAGCGTCCGGACCGGACAGACGCCGGTTCATCGAGATCACTTCCTCGTCGAGCACGCCGAGCTTGGTGGCGATCACCCGCACCTGTTCCGGACGCAGGTCGCCCTCCTCCAGGGCCGAGATCTCGCTCTTGGCCTTCCTGAGGTTGAAGAACAGCTTCTTCTGGGCCGCCGTCGTGCCCATCTTCACCAGCGACCAGGAGCGTAGGATGTATTCCTGGATCGAGGCGCGGATCCACCACATGGCGTAGGTCGCCAGGCGGAAACCCTTGTCGGGCTCGAACTTCTTGACCGCCTGCATCAGGCCGACGTTGCCCTCGGAGATCACCTCTCCGATCGGCAGGCCATAGCCGCGATAGCCCATCGCGATCTTGGCCACCAGCCGCAGATGCGAAGTGACGAGCTGGCGGGCCGCTTCCGGATCCTGGTGTTCCTTCCAGCGCTTGGCCAGCATGAACTCCTGGTCCTTGGCGAGCATGGGAAAACGCCGGATCTCGGAGAGATACCGTGACAGGCCGCCATCGGGCGACATGACTGAGAGTGTTGTTGCTGCGGCCATTGGCCGATGTCCCCTTGAAAAATCAGGTGGAGAGGCGCGCTGGGCGCGCTTCGCCAACCCCCGTGTAAGCCCCTAAATGGGGATTGGTTGCGCACATTTGAAGATGCCCAACGCAAACCTCCGGAGACTCTTCCAGGCGCCTGCGCGCTTCGTGGGGAGGCGATCGCAGTTCATATAAAGATATCTTTATATGGTCATTGCCCGCCATCTCGGGCCCCGCTATAGAAGGCGCCGATCCGCATCATGAGAGGGAAGAGGAGCCGTCATGGTCGACTATGTCGTCAGGGACATCGCGCTCAGCGCGTGGGGCCGCAAGGAAATCGCCATCGCCGAGGCGGAAATGCCGGGCCTGATGGCCATCCGCAAGGAGTACGGCAAGGACCAGCCGCTGAAGGGCGCCCGCATCGCCGGCTGCCTGCACATGACCATCCAGACCGCAGTGCTGATCGAGACGCTGACGGCGCTCGGCGCCGACGTGCGCTGGGCCTCGTGCAACATCTTCTCCACCCAGGACCACGCCGCCGCGGGCGTCGCGGCCAATGGCACCCCCGTGTTCGCCGTCAAGGGCGAGACGCTCGATGAGTACTGGGACTACGTCCACAAGATCTTCGAGTGGAGCGACGGCGGCTATCCCAACATGATCCTCGACGACGGCGGCGACGCGACGCTGCTGTGCGTGCTGGGTCCCAAGGCCGAAACCGACCCCGGCTTCCTCGATCACCACTCCAACGAGGAAGAGGAGGCGCTGTTCAAGACCGTGAAGCGCTACCTGAAAGAGAAGCCCGGCTTCTATGCGGCGATCCGCAATTCGGTAAAGGGCGTCTCCGAGGAAACCACCACCGGCGTCCACCGCCTCTACCAGATGGCCGAGAAGGGCGAGCTGCCGTTCCCCGCCATCAACGTCAACGACAGCGT
>FTFM01000540.1_pt1 | contig 16137 bp, 12 predicted proteins | sample 1640451 | NCBI WGS metagenome assembly FTFM01 (sample SAMEA3914814, study PRJEB12502) | metagenome | biome: forest; material: soil | place: USA | collected 2011-09-16 | depth 0.1 m | reverse complement strand
CTGGGTGCGCGGCGCCAGTTCCGCCGAGACCGCAAAGTCCACAGCCGCCACCAGGAGCACCACCGGGAACATCATCCGCAGGACGCGATAGATGTTCGCGCCGGTCGCCCGGATCACCACCATTTCGCTGGTGCGCGAAAGCTGGCTGAAAGTGAACAGCGACCCCACCAGAACGCCAAGCGACACCACCTGCTGGAATTGGCCCGGCAGGCGCAGCAGGGAATATTGACCGATGCCCGCGATCCCCAACCCGCGCTGGAGGATATCGGTGCTGACGTCCAGGAGCTCGAGCACCTGCACCAGCAGGATCAACACCACCACGGCGAAGACGGTTCGCACCAGCAGCAGCCGCATGATGTAGCGGTCGAGGGTCACGAGGTCGCGCCCACCGGCTCCTGGGCGAACAGATCGCGCAGCCAATGCACGGCCTCATCGACCGCGGCCACCGCCCGGGTGATCGGCGTGTCTCCCGGCCGTTTCAGACTGGCCAGGAACAGCCAGGTGCACAGCCCGGTGAAGACGAAGAATATTCCCCAGATCGTGGGTCCCGGCGGCGACTGGCCGGTCTGCGCCAGACTCTGCGCCGTCGCGGTCGCGTGGTGGAAGCCGATGAGCAGCACACCCGCAAGGATGAGCCCTGGCGCGCGGCGTCCACGTTTGGCCGCCATGCCCAAGGGGATGGCCATCAGCGGCAAGAATGGAACGGCGAGCGACCTGACAAGCCTGCCGTAGAGCTCCCCCTCCAGATAGGCGCGGGGGATGACCGAAGTCTTCGATCGTAGTTCGTGGATGAGCTCGAACAGGGTCAGTTCCTTGGCGTCGCCGCCACGCGGCTTCAGGTCCGAGTTCGGGCCCGAAAGCGGTTCGGACGCGCTGACGTTGGCGAAGCGGACCACCTTTCCCGGCTGACCCGGGGACTGGTCGAGCTGCAGGCCCTTATCCACCTTCAGCGACACGAATCGACCATCGGGCAGCACGATCAGCTCACCGGCGTGAGCGGTGGTAATCTCCTCGCGCCCGTCGGGCGAGACCCGCCGGACGAACACGCCCTTGAGTTTGCGACCGCTCATGCTGACCTGATCGGCGGTGATTGTCAGTCCGTGGCCGGGATCGGCGAACACCTCGGGCTGCAGCTGGGCGTTCCAACCGGCGTTGATCGCGGCGTTCAGTACAGCCGAGTACGCGTACCGGCCGTAGGGCTGCAGGAAGCCGAACAACAGCAGGCTGATCATCATGAACACCACGCCGATGGCCACGAAAGGCGCCGCAAGCCGGGAGATCGACACACCACTGGCGAGGATCGCGTCTATCTCATTTCCGTCGCCCAATCGCGCTACCACAACGAAAATGCTGACGAAGAACGAGGCCGGCAGGGAGAAGGTCAGATAGTAGGGAACCAGATTCACCGTGAGCTGGACGAGGAAGCCAAAGTGGGCGCCGTTCTCAGCCAACTGGTTGATGATCCGCGTAACCCGTTCGAGGAGCTGAGCGATCAGCGTCACAAGAATCGCGGCCATCACCGGGCGCGCCATCAGTTCGAGCATGTAGCGGTCGAGCTTCAACGAGCGCATCAGGTCGACCCCTCGCCGCCGCGATGGGCGCGCGCCGGCCAGGGTCGCGTGGCGCACGAGTCGATTTGGGCGGCCAAGGCCATGGCCGCGCAGGTCAAGGAAGGTTGGAAATTCAATGTCGTGGCTCGGGGGATCAACGCCGACACCATAGGCAGGGCGGGGCAACTGTGAAAGCCTTTAGAGCCGTCGCCGCCATCGCGGCCTTGTTGCCGGCCCCGATCGGCGTATGCGAGCCGTCGAACCCCGGATTGCAGACCTGCGCGGCTGACCCGACGGGGGTCAGATTGCAGATTGAGGTCGCGGGCGTGCGATCAAACGAAGGCCTGATCGCGATCACGATCTATCCGGACGATCGGCGCCGGTTTCTCGTCCATCTTGGACAGATCGGCATCCTGCGGACGCCGGCGCGCAGCCCGATCACGCACGTTTGCGCGGCGCTTCCGGCGCCCGGACGATACGCTGTGGTCGTCTACCACGACGCCAACGGCGATATGGCGTTCAATCGGACGCGGCTGGGCCTGCCGGCGGAAGACTACGGCCTGTCGAACAACCCGCCGACCCTTTTGGGCCTGCCCCAGTTCGAGTCGGTGCTGATCCTGACGAACGCAGGAGACAACGCCATCCGCATCGAGTTGCGGCGAGCCTTCAGGTAAGCGGGCGCGGTCCCGTTCTCGGCGACGGCCTAGAACAGAGCGTCTAGGCGGTCGCCCGACGGGCCGCGGCCGGGACCATGCCGAATTCCCGCCCCACCTGGGCGAACAGTTCCAACGCCATGTCGATCTGTTCGTTGGAGTGGGCGGCGCTGACACTCGAGCGCAGCAGCGGGGTATTGTTCGGCGTCGCCGGCGGAAGCGCCAGGTTCAGATAGAGACCGCCCACCAGCAGCGAGTTCCAGAAGGCGATGGCGGTGTCCTTGTCGGGCATGGCGACCGCCACGATCGGATTGGGCTCAGGCCCGGTCTGGAAGCCCAAGGCGCTCAGCCCGTCGTAGAGCCGGCGAGCATTGTGGTTGAGCTTGGCGCGCAGACCCGGCTCGGCCTGAAGCTTCTCGAGCGCCTGCAAGGTCGACGCGATCACGCTCGGCGGCAAGGACGCAGTGAACATGTAGGGACGGCTGACGACCCTGAGCAGGTCGAAATCGGGATGGTCGGAAACGCAAAACCCGCCGACGCTGCCGAGGCTCTTGGAGAAGGTGCCGACGATGAAATCGACATCGGCTTCGACCCCGGCTGCTTCGGCCAGCCCACGGCCGGTCGGACCCAGGACGCCCATGGAATGGGCCTCATCCACGAGCAGATAGGCGCCGGTCTCGCGCTTGACCGCGGCGATCTCCTTCAGCGGGGCGGTGTCGCCCAGCATGGAATAGATGCCTTCCACGACGATCAGCTTGTCGCCCGGCACGGACGCCAGACGCTTCAGGCGCTTGGACAGATCCTTGGGATCGTTGTGCCGGAAACGGATCACCTCGGTCTGGGCGAGGCGCGACCCGTCATAGATGGATGCGTGGCTGTCGGCGTCGATGATCAGATGGTCTCCACGACCGACCAGCGCCGAAAGTATGCCGAGGTTGGCCTGGTAGCCGGTGGTGAACACCATGCAGTGTTCACGGCCATAGAACTCGGCGAGGGAGCGCTCGAGCCGGCGGTGGCCGTCGTAGCTGCCGTTGGCGATACGCGAACCGGTGGTGCCGGTCCCCTGGGCGCGAACCGCCTCGACCGACCGCTCGATGCAGGTCTCGTCGAAGGTGAGGCCCAGATAGTTGTTGGTGCCAAACAGAATGGTGCGCCGGCCGTTCAGGACCCCCTCGGTCGGCGACAGCACCGCATCGAACATGACTTCGAACGGGTTGGCCCCGTGGGCCCGCAGCGCGTCAAACGCGCCCTTCATGGCGGCGTACTTGGCCAGAATGGACATTAACCCCTGCTCCGCAATTCTTCGATCGCCGTCACCAAGTCCCCCACCGTCTCCACCTGCGCGACTCGATCCAGCGGTATCGAGATGTCGTATTCGTCTTCGAGGGCCATGATGAAATTCATAATGGCCAGGGAGTCCAAACCTAAATCGCGCGCGATATTGGTGTCATCAGAGATTTCGACCGGCCGTCCCACCGTTTGGCTTAAGGCGACGGCGATCCCGTCGCGAACGGATCGGGTGGCAGCATCCATGCGGGGATTCCAAACAGCAAGCTGAACCACGGCGGCGCCCCCTTTTGCCAGCCGGCCGTCTCGGGGACAACCTAATGCAGGTCCACGAGGTTACAAGCCAGTAAATTCACGCGGCGGGCGACCGTCGAAGCCTAGTACAGAGCCGCCCGGCGGCGCGCGCCCAGGCGACGGTGTCGGCAAATCCATCAACGATGTCAAACCTACAGCGCGGGAGTCCGGGCGCGATCTCCTGCGACGAAACGGCCCAGTCCGGATGCAGCAGTTCGCGCGCCTTGCCCATGGTCAGGATGGCCGCGGACCCGGCGAGACCGCCAAAGCCGCCGCCGAGGGCGCCCAGGGCGAGGATCAAGGCGGCTGGCGCGGGGATCAGACGAGGCGAGCGGCCGACCGCCGCCGACGCCGCCTGCATAATTTCGCGCCACCGATAGCCCTCTGGGCGAGCGTCCGAGAGCGTGTAGGTCGACCCGTTCGCAGATTGGGCGGCGATCGCCGCGATCTGGGCGGCGGCGTCAGCGACGTGAATCAGGGCGATGCGGGCGTGCGACGATCCGGGCAGAGGCAGCACCGGCGCCCATCGCGCGGCCCTGAACAACGACAGTGTCTCCAGATCCCCCGGACCGTAGATCGCCGGCGGCCTGACAATGGTGAGCCGTTCGGCGGGAAGCATGGCCGACACCGCCGCCTCGCCCGCCCGTTTGCTGGCGGCGTACGACGACAGTTCCGGATGGCGCGCGACGATGCTGGATATGTGGACGAAGCGCGCCGTGGGCGCGCAACGGACCATCGCCGCGGCCATGCGCCTGGAGCCCCCTTCGTTGACCTCGAAGAAGGCCCGCCTGTTGCGGGCCTTGATCAGGCCTGCGGCGTGAATCACCAGGGAAGCGCCTTGCAGCAGCGCTTCGAGCGCGCCGTCGTCGTCGAGGGCGCCGATGACCACGGCGGGCCGCGCCTCGCCCCAAGCGTCGGGACCGGGATCGCGCCGGACCAGGACCCGCAGATCGTACCCTGCGTCGTGCAACGCCCGCGTCAGCCAGCCGCCGAGGAACCCGGTCGCCCCCGTCAGCACCGCCAGCGGGCGCGCCATTTCAGGTCAGGACCGGCGTCACATCCGTCGCGAACTCGCCGGCCTGATACTTTGCCTTGGCGCGCGATCGACTGAGCTTTCCCGAGGATGTGCGTGGCAAGGCGTGGGCGGACACCAGAACAATCGTCGCCTCCACGCCGTGGCGAAGTCTCAGACAGCCGGCGACCTCGCCGCGAAGGCGCTCGCGCGCCTCCGGATCGCTGCTGCGACACTGGACCAGCGCCACCACCGTCTCTTCGCCATCGCCGGGTAGCGAGAAGACCGCCACATCGCCGCTTCTCAGCAGGCCGATTTCGGCCTCGGCCGACCACTCCAGATCCTGCGGCCAGACATTACGGCCGTTGACGATGATCAGGTCCTTGGCGCGGCCGGTGATGACGATCTCGCCGTCCGCGAAGTAGCCCAGGTCTCCAGTGTCCAGCCAGCCATCGGGACACAGCGCCTGGGCGGTCTCTTCGGGCTGATCGAAATAGGCGCGCATCAGGCTGGGTCCGCGCGCGTAGATGCGTCCCACCTGCCGCTCGGGCATCCGGCGGCCATCGGCGCCGCGCACCTCAAGCTCGTGAAGCGGAAGCGCCGGACCGCAGAGGGCGAAGTCACGGACCCGCTTGGAACGGCCCAGCGGCTGTCTGGCGACACCCTCTCTTTCAAGCAGGTCCACGTCGAGCGATTCGGCCCGCAGACCCCTGTTCAACGGCGCGAAGCTCAGCGCCAAGGTCGCTTCGGCCATGCCGTAGCTGGCGACAAAAGCCTTGGGATCGAAGCCGAACTTGGCGAACCTCTCGGCGAACGCCGCCAGGACTGGAGGACGGATCATGTCGCCGCCGATTCCCGCCGCGCGCCATTTGCTCAGGTCCAGACCCTCGATCGAAAGCGTCTCGGCCCGCCGGGTGCAAAGCTCATAGCCGAATGTGGGGCTGTAGGAGACCGTGCCGCCGTTCTTGGACATGATGTCCAGCCACAGCAGCGGGCGGCGGACGAAGGCGGCGGTGGGCAGCAGGTCCAGCGACATCTGGCACGCCATCGGCGACAGGAAGAATCCGATCAGCCCCATGTCGTGGTAGAGCGGCAGCCAGGAAACGGCGCGGTCCGCCGCCTTGACCTGCAGGCCGTGATTGGAAATCGCGAAGGTGTTGGCCATCAGCGCCCGATGGGTGACCGCAACGCCAAGGGGGAAGCGGGTGCTTCCCGACGAGAACTGCAGGTAGCAGAGGCCCTCGGGATCGGCGCCGGGAAGCTCCGCAGGACCACCGCCACCCGGCAGATCGGCGATGCTGCCCGTGAAGGCGAGGTCCAGACCTTGGCCGGCCTCGACCATCCATTCGGCCATGGACGCCGGCGATATGGCCGCGCGGGCCTGGGCCGACTGGAGCATCCGCCGAACATGCTCGATATAGCCCTGCTTGCCGCCGAAAGGCGCGGGCAACGGCAGTGGCGCGGGGATCAGCCGCGCGTACTGGCAGGCGAAGAAGGTTCGGATGAAGTCGCCATCCGTCTCGGCGACGACGCCCACCCGATCTCCCGCGATCAGACCCGCGCCCAAAAGGCGTTTGCCGAGTTGGATCGCCTCGTCACGCAGCGCGCGATAGGTCGCGACCTCGAGCAGCTCTCCGCGCTGGGCGTGCAGGTTGATGCCGGTCACCCCCTGGGCGGCATAGTCCAGCGCGTCGGTGACGGTGGCGAAGTCGGCCAGCCGAATGGCGCGATGTGGGTCGGTGGGCGTTGGCGTCATGTTCGGCTGTTCAAACTCATAAACGACGGGCGGCGCAAGTGCGCGCACGTCTCAGGTCAAAGTCTGGGGCGGTTGCGCGCGACGCGCGAGGCCTGTGGCCGGGTCACGATACCAGCCCAGGACCCCTAGCATCATCCCCGCTCCCATCAGCACCGAGGCGCCGACGGAAGCGGCGCCCGCGCCCACGACGCCGAAGGTTCGGATCAATGGCGCCAGACAGGCCAGATAGCAGACCGATACGAAAAGCCGGGCCCGGAAAGCCGCGCCCGCACGGCCGGTGGAGATCAGCAAGGGCTCCAGCGGCAGCGCCCAGATGCTCAGGGCGGCGGCCGCGACCAGCCAGGTGAGCACCGGTCCGGCCGCGGCGAATCCCTTGCCCAGGGCCAGGCCGAGCAGTGGGCCGCCGCCCAGGCTGGCGATGACCACCATGACCGTCGCCACCGCGCCCAGAACCCCGCCGATCCGTAGCGCCAGCCGGCCAAGCGCATGGTTGTCACCGGACGCGAAAAGCTTGGCGAGCTCAGGGTAGAGGGCGTTGACCACCATGTCGGCCGGCGCCGCCACCGTGTCCGCCACCAGCTTGGCCACCCGCCAAAGCGCCGCCTGCGACGAATTCAGCAGCGCGCCCACGATCAGGGTCGAGACGTGAGTCATCGTAAGGCCAAGGGTGGCGTTGGCGTTGGTGGTGAAGGCGAAGCGCCAGATCCTGGGGAAGCCCAGCGTCAGATGTCCTCGGCGCCAGTCCAGGCCCTTCAGCGCGCCGCGGCGATGAAGTTCGCGCCAAGCGGCGAGGGACAGGAACAGGAAGGAGGCGAGTATGCCGCTCCACCAGACCACCAGAAAGCCGATCAGCCGCAGGTGCAAAGCCAGCGCGCCGAGGCCTCCCAGCAGCTGGACAAACGAGGCGACCGTCGCCTGTCCGGCCAACAGATCGAAGCGCGAGAACAGGCGCAGCACGCCCAGGGGAGTGGCCGACGCCATGAAGGCGATGACGGTGCTGTAGAGCATGGCGACGGGCACGAGGCCGGCCGGCAATTTCAACAACGGCCCGATCACAACCACGCCCACGGCGCCGATCGCCACCCCGGCCACAGAGCTCAGCAGGTCGAGCAGCAGGGTGAAACGCAGCAGGCGCTGCAGTTCGTCGGAGCGGCCTTCGTTCATCGGCTGCGCGCCGTAACGCAGGACCGACTGCCAGGACTGGAATTTGACGATGTCCGATACGGACTCGGCGTACGAATGGATCAGGATCAGCACGCCGAACTGAGCCAGTCCCAGTCCGCGCGCGGCGACCGCAAGCGCCCCGAGACTGACCAAGGCATTGGTCGCGCGGCCGCCGATCAATATGGCGGCATTGCGCATGACCTCGCGAAAGAGGCTCTCGACCTTGAACATGACCCGAACTGTTCTTCAGCGCGCGCGCGGCTGGCTACGCGCGGGACCGGAGCGTTGGGCGACCCAGGGGTAGCGCTGCTTTTCAGCCTCGTCGTACCCCAGATCGTAGACATGGACGCTGCGCGGACGGGCTTCGGCATTCTCGTAGAAACTGCCCACCAGGTGGTCGACGACATTGGTGGTGATCCCGAAGTTGCCCTGCTCGCTGTGGAAGTGATGCGCCATGTGGTTCTTCTTGATCTTGCGCAGCCAGGCCATCTTGGGCGTGTAGGTCAGGTGCTGCACGCAGTGGCAGAACTCGTAGAACGAGAACAGGACAAGCCCGACCGCGAACACCAGCAGGGCCGTGGGCCATCCACCGATGGCATATCCGATCAGCAGGCACGGCGCCGCGATCGCCGGCAGGGTGTTGGTGGGCGATCCGAACAGGACGTCGAGGCGATTGGGGTCCTGGTGATGGTCGTAGTGGATCCGTTTCCACAGATCGGCGGTTAGCGGATTGCGGTATAGCCAGCGATTGTGCAGCACGTAGCGGTGCACGGCGTACTCGAAGATCGGATAGATCAACAGACCGACCCCGACCGCGGCCAATGCCCGCAGAGGCGTTTGGAGCACGCCCAGCCAGATCGCTCCCGCGACACAGGCGATGCAGAGCACCCAATAAAGGACGATCGACGGCCAGGTGACATAGGCGATGACGAGCTCGCGCAGCGACATCGCGCCCAGGTCGTTGGCCCGCGCGCCCTCGCGCCGCAACATCGTCGGTATGGACTTGCCGGTGGTCATCTATGCCTTTCCCCCGCGGGACAGGCCTTATAGGGCGCGAAAGCGTGCGTTGCACAAGTCCAATGGAACGCCCGCGCCCTCTGCTGCCCGATGGTCATCCGTTGTGCTCCGAGATCACCCGCAGCAACTGCCTTGCACTTTCCCGCCAGCTGAACTTCGCCGCCCGCGCCAGACCTGCTGTCGCGGCATTGTGATGCAGCGCCGGGTCCTCGGCGTGGCGGATCATCTCCGCGGCCCAGGCGGCTGCGTCATGTGGATCGAGATATGTCGCTGCGTCGCCGCAGACCTCGGGAATGGCCGCGCGAGGAGACGCGATCACCGGACATCCCAGACTCATCGCCTCAAGCGGCGGGATGCCGAAGCCTTCGAGCAGAGAGGGAAACGCGAGGCAGACGGCCTGTTCGTACAGGGCGCGAAGCCCTGCGTCGGAAGCAGCGCCCGCGAACACGACATTGGCCGGGACGGCGAGTCCCGCCTTGGCGAACGCCCCCTCGCCCGCCGGTCCAACCAGGACCAGCTTCATGTCGGTCATCGCGGGCAAGGCGAAGGCCCGCAACAGAACCGCGATGTTCTTGTGCTTCTGGGCATTGGCGAGGGCGATCACATAGCTGCGCGTCTTCAACCCCAGCCGTTCGACGATGTCGGGATCCGAGGAGACCTTCAACAGGTGATCCCCGCCGTTGGGGATGACCGTGATCTTCTCGGCCGGGGCGATACCCTGTTCGACCAGACAATCGCGCGAAAACGCCGACACCGTCAGGACCCGCCCGGCCGCAGAGGCGACCCTCGGCAGGGCGAATCGATACCAGGCCGCATAGGACGGAGAGTGTGATTCCGGCATGAGAAAGACATGGGCGTCGTGGATCGCCACGATCGAACCCCGCACCGCCAGGGGCGCCATGTTGCAGAGGCTGACCAGCAGCTTTCCGGACGCCAGTCCTGGCAACTCGAACTGTTCCCATCCGTCCCAGCGCATCCGCCCCCCCGGCCGCTGGACCACCGCGGCAAGCGGCATGCGAGGGGCGTCGGGGCGGCAGGCCAGCTCCCAGGCGGGGGCTTCGGCCGCGCCGGAAGTCTCGAGGATCTCGTCCACGTGGCCGATCAACTGACGCGCCGTGCGCGAAAGGCCCTTGGCCGGGGCGTTCAGGAACTTGCCGTTGAAGACGACGGGACAAGGCGGCATTAGGAGCTGCGGCCGGACTGCGGGAGCGACCTGAGAGCCAGGCCATGACAGCGACAACCAAGAGCGCGCCACGAGGCGGCACAGGGCCCGGAAAGGTCCTGCTGGTGACCGGCTCGTATCCGCCCGACGCGTGCGGCGTCGGCGATCATAGCCACGGCCTGGTCGAGGGGCTCGCCCGGGCAGGCGTGCCGGTGACGGTCTATTGCCGCAAGGACTGGTCGGTCTTCACCGTGCTCAAGCACTATCGCGCCTGGCGGGCGGCGCGGGTGGACGCGATCATCCTGGTTCACCCGACCGACGGTTATCGCAAGAGCCCGGCGCCGAACTTTGCCCTCTCGCTCCCGCTGCGGGCCCGCAAACTCGTGATCCTGCACGAGTACACGCGAAAGAGCCTGGCCGGGAAACTGGCCTGCTATCTGTTCTTCCTGTTCGCCGACCGGATCGCCTTCACCTCCGAGATCGAACAGGACGCCGCGGTGCGCGCGGCGCCATGGATCGGGCGGCGGACGGCGGTCATTCCTCTCTCCAGCAACATCCCCGTGCGCGATCGCCAGGCGCCGCGGATCGACGTCGCCTATTTCGGCCTGATCCGGCCGGGCAAGGGGATCGAGGAGTTCCTGGACATGCTGGAGGCGGCGACCCTGCCGGCCACGACGCGCATCCGCCTGATCGGTCAGTCCGTGACCGGGCTGGAAGACTATGCCGTCGCCATCGGCGCACGCCTCACCGCACTGGGCGGCGAGATGATGACCAACCTGTCCGCGACAGAGGTCGCCGACCTGCTGGCGGCCACGCGCGTTGTCGCATTGGCGTTTCCGGACGGGATCAGCCGGCGGCGCAGCTCCGCCCTCGCCGCCATGGCCAACGGCGCCCTCGTGCTGACGACCCCCGCGCGGAATGATCACGACCTTTTCGACCGCATCTGCGTCATGGCGCCCGACGCAGGGGCCATGGCCGGCCGGCTGGTCGAGGTGCTGGCGGATCCCGACCGGTTCCGTTCGGTGGCCGACGCCGGTATGGCGTTCGCGCGTTCCCAGACCTGGGACATGGTGGTCTCCGCCTGCCAGGACCTGATCTGGACTGGTGACTAAGGCGCCTCGGCTCCGATGGCATCGGACGGACGGGCCAGCAGCACGACGGCTGCGCCGATGACCAGGACCAGCCAGACCACGGCGGCGACTCCGAAGATCCAGGGGATCAGCCGGCTGAGTCCCAGCATCGCAAGCACCGCGAACGCGAAGGCGAAGAAGTCCCGGCTGGTCATCGTCTTGAGCACGACGAACGCCCGCGACGTAGGCCCCCCTTCGCACCGGCGACCGTAGAACTGCTTGAGCAGGTCGAAACTGGTTCCGCCCGGCTCGCGGCGCACAAGGACGGTCATGATCGCCAGTCCGGTCGCCATGAGCAGGAAGTCGGCCCCGCCGATGAGCCAATACCCATGGCCGTAGACCCGCCCCAGGCCGATGGTGAGCCCCAGGACGAAGAACAGGTTAGTGATCATGTCGACGGTGGTGTCCAGCGCCGCGCCGGCGTCGCTGGTCCGGAAGGTCGCTCGCGCAATCTCCCCGTCGACGCCGTCGAGGATCGACGCCGTCTGGAAGAGCAGCCCGCCAAGGGCCAGTCCTTCCAGACCGCCGGCCGTCAAGGCGACGAACATCGCAAGACCCGCCGCGGCCGTGACCACAGTCATGTGCAGGGGACGGATCGGGTCGAACCTCAGTACGAAACCGCTGATCGCACGCGATATCGGCCTGTTCAGGCATCGGGAAACCAGCCCGTCGGACTCCTTGCCGGTGCGGCGCAGGATCTCGCCTGAGGCGATCGATGGCCGATCCAGCAGCACGACATGGTCGGGCCTGGCTTCCAGCACGGTGACCCCGCTACGGAGCATGAGCATCTCGGGCTCGACGAGCGAAGCGAGGGGGCCGGTCAGCCGCGCCGCCAACGGCCTGGTTCCCAAAGCCAGCACGGCCTCGCCATCGAAGGCGATCAGGCGGCTCAGGCTTTCGGCGGAGACAATGCTCCGGGCGGACAGAATCACGACTTCGGACGCCGCGCCCGAGCCGAGCCAATCGGCGATGGCCGCGCGACTGCACCAATCGACGGTGATCCGGCTGCCCGCGCGCTCAAGGTCGTCCGACACCATCGCGACCAGTCGTGCGGGCGCATTCAGAGCAACCCGCGCATGCTCAACCCCGGCTCTCGCCGCTTCGACGAGTATCCGGGATATGGCGGCGACCCCGGCGATGCGCCGGGCGGCCTCGTCTATGCCGGCAGGGACGACGACTGCGACGCCGCCTCGCCAGCGGCGTTGTGTGCTTTCAGCCATCGCCTCTTCCAGCTGTTCCCTACAGCAACGTTCGTCGGCGGATTTGGCTTCATCATGGCCGTACCATTGCAGGCCGGAATTCAATGGGCTCGCCGGCGACGCATTGTGGCGCTTGCGGCGGCCCGCAACGGCGGAGGTTGTCGGCGCAGGACTCAACGTCTCGCGGTCCGCCCGCGACGGCCGGCCAGCAGAGTGGCCGCTAATTCAGAAATGATACTTCTGTGACACTGGGCTTCGGACGGTGTTGTGCTTTGACATCCGACGAAATGTGCCGTTAGCGTTCGGTGCTTGGCTCAGAGTCGGAAAGACAGCAGCCGCAATCGTCTCATCGCGACTGGGCGGAATTCTAGGTTCGTTCCGCTGGAAAGGCCGATATTAGCCGAATGACCATTTCCAGCTCACTTGATCGTGAACATCAATCGGCGTCCGAAAACGCTGACGGGTCCTGCAAGGTCCTGATGATCTACCCGCGCTTCAGCGCCAATTCCTTCTGGAACTATTCAAAGACCTGCGAGCTGGCCGGCGCGAAGTATCCGGCCGCGCCTTTGGGCCTGATCACGGTGGCGGCCTTGCTGCCAAAGTCCTGGCAGGTGCGCCTGATCAACCGGAACACCGAGGTCCTGACCGAAGAGGACTTCGCCTGGGCGGACATGGTGATGACCGGCGGCATGCTGCCGCAGCAGCCCGATTGCCTGGACCTGATCGAACGGTGTCGCGCCCTGGGCAAGCCGGTGGTGGTCGGCGGTCCCGACGCGACCTCGACGCCCGAGGTTTACGCCCACGCCGACTTCCTGGTGCTCGGCGAGGCCGAGGAAATCATGGCCGACTTCGTCGCGACCTGGACCTCCGGCGCGCGCCGCGGCCGCTTCCAGGCGCCGATGGGCGAGACCGATGTCACCAAGAGCCCGACGCCGCGGTTCGACCTTTTGAAGTTCGACCAATATCTGCACGTCGGCGTGCAGTTCTCCCGTGGCTGCCCCTTCAATTGCGAGTTCTGCGACATCATCGAGCTCTACGGCCGGGTGCCGCGGACCAAGAGCACCGAGCAGATCCTGGGCGAGCTCGACGCCCTCTATGCGCTGGGCTACCGCGGCCACGTGGACTTCGTCGACGACAACCTGATCGGCAACAAGAAGGCGCTGCGCAAATTCCTGCCGCACCTGATGCAGTGGCAGGTCGAACACAAATTCCCCTTCGAGCTCAGCACCGAAGCGTCGGTGAACCTGTCCGACGACGAGCCGCTGATGCAGGACCTCAGCAAGGCCAACTTCTTCGCGGTGTTCGTCGGGATCGAAAGCCCGGACACCGACACCCTGGTGTCGATGCAGAAGAAGCAGAACACCAAACGCTCGCTGCAGGAGAGCATCGAGAAGATTCACCAGGCCGGAATTTTCGTGAACGCCGGTTTCATCGTCGGCTTCGACAGCGAGTCCGGCAGCGCGGCGCCCGGCATCATCGAATGCATCGAGGCCTGCGCCATACCGGTGTGCATGACCGGCCTGCTTTACGCCCTGCCCAACACCCAGCTGGAACGCCGCCTGATCAAGGAAGGTCGCCTGCACGTCGCGTTCGACGACATCGACATGAAGCGGATGGGCGACCAGTGCACCGCCGGGCTCAATTTCGAGACGCTGCGGCCGCGGCGCGACATCCTCAAGGACTACCGCGACGTGCTCGAGGCGATCTATACGCCCGAGGCTTTCTTCGGCCGGGTGAAGCGCCTGGCCCGCCTGCTGGGCTGCGAGAACCACGTGCTGCCGACCTCGGGCTCGACCATAGTGCGGGACGTGCGGTCGGTCTTCCGCTTGATCTCCCGCATTGGCAGCTCAAGGCCGGGCGCCGGACGCGCCTTCTGGAAGACCATCTGGGACTGCATGACCCACAATCGGCGCGCGCTGCCGGACGTGGTCAAGATCAGCGCGCTCTATCTGCACGTCGGGCCTTTCGCCCAATATGTGATCGGGCGGATCGACGAACAGATCGCGGAAATCGACGCCGGCAGGTGGTCGGAGCCGGCCCTGGTCATCGCAGCCGACGTGGTCGTGGGCGCGCGCCGGCGGGTGAAGGATCCGGTCAGCTGAGCTGACCGGCCGACCGACCGAGCTTGCTGCTAGGCGTCCTCGCGCTGCCGCCGCTTGCGGAAGGTCGGGTTCAGCACCTTCTTGCGCAGACGGATGGCCTTGGGCGTGACCTCGACCAGCTCGTCCTCTTCCACATAGGCGATAGCCTGCTCCAGCGTCGGGCGGCGCGCCGGGGTCAGGCGGATCGCCTCGTCCTTGCCGGCCGAGCGGATGTTGGTCAGCTGCTTGGCCTTCATCGGATTGACGTCCATGTCGTCGGGCCGGGAATTCTCGCCGATGATCATGCCCTGATAGGTCTTCTCGTTGCCGCCCACGAACATCACGCCGCGCTCTTCCAGGTTCCAGAGGGCGTAGGTGGACGTCTCGCCCTCGGAGTTGGAGACCAGCACACCGTTGCGGCGGCCTTCGATGGCCCCGCGGTGGGGCTCATAGCCGTGGAATACGCGGTTCATCACGCCGGAGCCGCGCGTGTCGGTGAGGAATTCACCGTGGTAGCCGATCAGCGAGCGTGACGGCGACAGGAAGGTCAGCCGCACCTTGCCCGAGCCGGCGGGACGCATATCGGTCATCTCCGCCTTTCGCGCCGACAGCTTCTCGATGACCACGCCGGAGTATTCCTCGTCGAGGTCGATCACCACCTCTTCGATTGGCTCCAGCCGCTCGCCGGAGACGGGGTCGGTGCGATAGACCACCCGCGGCCGTGAGATCGACACCTCGAAGCCCTCGCGGCGCATGGTCTCGATCAGGACCCCCAACTGCAGTTCACCGCGACCGGCCACCTCGAAGGCGTCTTTGTCGGCGGTCTCGGCGATCTTCACCGCCACATTGGTCTCGGCCTCGCGCAGCAGACGCTCGCGGATCACCCGCGACTGCACCTTGTCGCCATCGCGGCCGGCCAGGGGCGAGTCGTTCACCGACACGGTGATGGCGATGGTGGGAGGATCGATCGGCTGCGCCGGCAGGGCCTCGGTGATTTCGGGCGAGCATACGGTGTCAGCGACGGTGGCCTTGGCCAGCCCCGCAATGGCGATGAGGTCGCCAGCTTCGGCGGACTCCACCGGCACCCGTTTCAGGCCGCGGAAGGCCAGCACCTTGGAGATGCGGCCCTTTTCGACCTCCTGGCCGTCGGGCGACAGGGCATGGACAGTCATGTTGGGAGTGAAGCGCCCCGACTCCACTCGGCCGGTGAGCAGGCGGCCGAGATAGGGGTCGGCCTCCATCAGCACGGCCAGCAGGCGCGGCGGTTCGTTTTCGTGATGCTCGGCCTTGGGCTCGGGCACGTGGGCGATGATCGTCTCGAACAGCGGGGCGAGGGTCTCGTGGGGGTCGTCCAGGTTCTTGACGGCCCAGCCTTGCTTGGCCGAGGCGTAGATGTGCGGGAAGTCGAGTTGCTCGTCGGTGGCGCCGATCGCGGCGAACAGGTCGAAGGTGTCGTTCAGCACCTTGTCAGGATCGGCGTGGGGCCGGTCGACCTTGTTGAGCACCAGGATGGGACGAAGGCCGAGCTTCAGCGCCTTGCCGAGCACGAACTTGGTCTGCGGCATGACGCCCTCCTCGGCGTCGACCAGCAGGAGGCAGCCGTCCACCATGCCGAGGATGCGCTCCACCTCGCCGCCGAAGTCGGCGTGGCCAGGCGTATCGATGATGTTGATGCGGATTTCGCCGTCGGCGCTCGGCCAGACCACCGAGGTGCACTTGGCCAGGATGGTGATGCCGCGCTCGCGCTCCTGCGGGTTGGAATCCATCGCCCGCTCCACCGTCGCCTCATTGGCGCGGAAGGCTCCGGACTGGGCGAGCAGGCGGTCGACCAT
>FTFM01000803.1_pt1 | contig 16144 bp, 12 predicted proteins | sample 1640451 | NCBI WGS metagenome assembly FTFM01 (sample SAMEA3914814, study PRJEB12502) | metagenome | biome: forest; material: soil | place: USA | collected 2011-09-16 | depth 0.1 m | reverse complement strand
GGACTCGTCCAATCCGGGCGAGGTGGGCGCCATCGACTTCGATTTCCGCTATGGGGCCCAGGACGAGCAGATTTCCGGCCTGAACTTCATCGAGCAGATCGATCACGACCAGGCGACCGTGGTCGCCGTGTTCAAGAACTTCGGCAAGGCCAATTCGGTGAACTGGACGCTGTGCCGAAGGTTCGATGGCGGCTGGCGGGTCGCCGACGCCTGGTCCAACACCGGCGCCGACACTTGGGATCTGCGCGACATGCTGAAGCTGCCGCACGACCGGTTCCACTGCTAGAGCGATGATCGGCAAGCTCAATCACGTGGGCGTCGCCACGCCCTCCATCGCCGAGGCGCTGCACGTCTATCGCGATCTGCTGGGCGCGACCTCGGTCACCGACGTCCGCCCGCTGCCTGAACAGGGCGTGTCGTTCTGCTTCGTCAATCTGCCCAACGCCCAGATCGAGCTGATCGAGCCCCTGGGCGAGGCCTCGCCGATCCACGCCTTCCTCGCCCGCAACCCGCGCGGCGGCCAGCATCACGTCTGTTTCGAGGTTCCCGACATCCTCGCCGCCCGCGACGACATGCGGGCCAAGGGGGCCGCCGTTCTGGGGACCGGCGAGCCGCGCATCGGCGCCCATGGGGTTCCGGTCATCTTCGTCCATCCCAAGGACATGGGCGGGGTGCTGGTGGAACTGATGCAGGCGCCGCAAGATGCGCCCGCACAGGACAATCGCCCATGAGCTGGTTCACCGGCGTCTGTATCTATCTGACCATCTGGTGGACGGTGCTGTTCGCGGTCCTGCCCTGGGGCGTGACCAGCCATGCCGACGCCGGGATCGACCACGGCGACGGCGGCGATCCGGGCGCGCCGGTCGATCCCAAGCTCAAGCGCAAATTCATCACCACCACCTGGATCTCGGCGATCGTCTTCGCTGTGGTGTGGCTGACGCTGCACTTCCACCTGGTCACCCTGCCGAACCTGCCGTCGAGCTGAGGCGATGAGGATCGAGGCCGCCATCTGGCGCGAGGGCTCGCCCGATCCATCGATCGAGGCCGTCGATCTGGCCGGGCCACGGGCCGGCGAGGTGCTGGTCCGCATCGTCGCCACCGGCGTCTGCCACACCGATATCCGGGTCGCGTCCCGGCCGGGCGGGCCGCGACCCATCGTTCTGGGCCACGAGGGCTCGGGCGTGATCGAACAGGTCGGCGATGGCGTCACCGACTTCGAGCCCGGACAGCCGGTGCTGATGAGCTTCGGCTTCTGCGGCCAGTGCGCTCCCTGCCGCCGCCAAGCCCAGGCCTATTGCCTGCAGACGATCCCGCTGAATTTCAGCGGCCTGCGCGCCGATGGGACCAGCCCCCTGTCGCAGGGCGGCGAGCTGATCCACGGCAGCTTCTTCGGCCAGTCGTCCTTCGCCACCCACGCGGTGTGCGAGGCCCGCTCCGTAATCAAGGCGCCGGCCGATATCCCGCTTGAGATGCTGGCGCCCCTGGGCTGCGGCGTTCAGACGGGCGCGGGGGCCATCATCAACTCCCTGAAGGTGACGGCCGGCCGCTCTGTCGCGGTGTTCGGAGCCGGCTCGGTCGGGCTCAGCGCCATCATGGCCGCCAGGGCGTTGGACGCCGGGCCGATCGTCGCGGTGGACGTCAACCCGGACCGCCTGCGCCTGGCGCTGGAGCTGGGCGCCACGGCCGCCATCGATCCGTCGTCGTCCGACGCCGCGCCGGAGATCCGAGAGCTGACCGGGGGCGGGGCGGACTTCGTGCTGAACACCACCGACATCCCGGCGGTCTATCTGCAGGGGGTGGAGGCGCTGGGTGCGCAGGGGACGTTGGGTTTCGTCACCTCGCCGAGCGGGCCGCTGGCGCTGGATCTGTCGCCGCTGCTGCTCGGCGGCCGGCGCGTGCAGGGCATTCTGCAGGGCGACAGCGTTCCGCGGATCTTCATCCCATGGTTGATCGACCTGTATCGCCAGGGCCGATTCCCGCTTGAGCGGATCATCCAGCTCTATCCGTTCGCGCGCATCGCCGAGGCCATGCACGACTCCGAAGCGGGCAGGGCGGTCAAACCAGTGTTAACCATGGCGGCATAGTCGCGCATTTGGGGTGCGCTCGATTGTGCCTGCCGAGAATCCGCCTAGAGTGAAACGGCGTGAACGTTGCGACTGGGCGCGTCGACGCTGGCCAATTCGTGGCCGTCCCAAGGCCGGGTTTCGGGGAGAGCATGACCATGAGCATCTTGCACATCGCTGGAATCGCCAAGGATAACAGCACGAAAAGGTTGGAGAAATTGCTCGCCAGCCTGGATCGCGATCGGGTCCGCGAGGTCACCGACAAGGTCCTGGAAGGCACCCGCACCATCGGCGAGCGCCACGAAACCATCACCAGCGCCCTGGAAGATGCCGCCATCGCCCTGTCCCAGCTTCGCTCGGTCGAATCAGGACTCGAACGCGCCCGTAAGGCGATGAACACCGAGTTCGAGACCCGTCGCGAGGAACGCTCGGAAATCGTCGCCCTCAACGCCCTGCTCGAACACGTCCGGCATGAGCTGGCGGCGGGCGGCGCGCGCGAGACCGAACTTCTGACCCGGCTCAATGCAACCGATGCGGCCCTGGCCGAAGTCAAGGCGGCGCGGGCGGAAGCCGAGGGCGCCGCCGCCAGCCGTCAGGCCGAACTGGCCCGCCTCACCGCGTCGTTCAATTCGTCCAAGGGTGAAGTGAACGAATTGAAGGGCCTGCTGGATCAGTCCAGCAAGCAGTTGTCGCAGGTACAGGAAGACAACAACAACCAGCGCGTTCGCCTGGAAGAGACCGAGGCCCGCCGTCAGGAGACCGAGGTCAAGCTCGCCGCCGCCTCGCAGGGGCGCGCCCTGGTCGAGGCCGAGCGCACCGCGCTGGAACGCCGCACCGAGAGCCAGGCCGCCGAAGTCGCCCGCCTCGGCCGCGCCACCGCCGAACTGGAGACCCGCCTATCGGCCGAACAGGCCCGCGCCCGAGCATTGGAATCGGCCGTGCAGGCCGCGCAGAGCGAAGCCGGCCGCCTGAACCTGGCGATGGAGGAGCTGACCTCCAGCACCAAGGTCCACCTGGAAACCGCCGAGATGCGGCTGGATACGGCCCAGGCCCGCGCCGCCCGTCTGGAAGACGAGAACGCCGAGCTCAGCCGCCAGGTCCAGGAAGCCATCGTGCGCGACCGCTCGGTCGAGCGCGATCTGTCGGACGCCCGCCAGCGGCTGGAGCGCGCCGAAGAGCGCGTCAAATCGCTCGACGCCGACCTGTCCTCGGCCCGCCAGGAGTTGCTGGCCGCCGAAGGCGCCCGCGCCGCCTCGGTCGAACGTGGCGAGCGCCTGAACGAGTCGCTGCAGTCGCGCCACGTCGACGTGAAGCGCCTGGAGGAACAGTCCGACGCCCTGCAGGAACGCCTCAACGGCCTGGAAGCCGAGCTGGCCGGGGAACGCGCCTCCGGATCGGAACGGGCGCGCACGCTCAACGATCTGATCGAACGCGAGCGCAGCGAACACTCCATTGCCCAGGGCGCCCTGGAAGCGGCCCGCAAGGACCGCGCCCGCCTGCATCTGGAACTGCTCCGCGTCGCCCGCCGCCGTCCGGGCGGAGAAGACATGGGCATCGAGACCGCGCTTCGAGCGGCCGCCGAAGAAGCCGCGGAAACCACCTCGGAAGCCAAAGCGGGCTAGGCTGATCTTTCCCTTCTCCCCCTGTGGGAGAAGGTGGCCGTCGGATGACGGCCTGATGAGGGGTTGAAAGTCCTGGCCGGCTAGGCTCCGCCACACCCGACGGGCTCCGCCCGCCACCCTCTCCCACAGGGGGAGAGGGAATGGGCACCGCGCGTTGCCAACCCCGCCTGCCCAAGGCTAATTGGCGCCCCGCGAAACCTGGATTCTCCTATGCGCCTGTCCCGCTATTTCCTGCCGGTCCTCAAGGAGACGCCGGCCGAGGCGCAGATCGTGTCGCATCGGCTGATGCTGCGCGCCGGGATGATGCGCCAGGAGGCCGCCGGCATCTATGCCTGGCTGCCGCTGGGCTTTCGCGTGCTGAAGAAGATCGAGCAGATCGTTCGCGAGGAGATGGACCGGGCGGGGGCGGTGGAACTGCTCATGCCCACCCTGCAACTCGCCGACCTGTGGCGCGAGTCCGGCCGCTATGACGACTATGGCGCGGAGATGCTGCGCATCAAGGATCGCCACGAGCGCGACCTGCTGTACGGGCCCACCAACGAGGAGATGATCACCGAGATCTTCCGGTCGTACGTGCGCAGCTATCGCAGCCTGCCGCTCAATCTCTACCACATCCAATGGAAGTTCCGGGACGAGCAGCGGCCCCGCTTCGGGGTCATGCGCGGGCGCGAGTTCTGCATGAAGGACGCCTATTCCTTCGACATCGACGAGGCGGCGGGCAAGCGTTCCTACAACCGGATGTTCGTCGCCTACCTGCGCACTTTCGCCCGCATGGGCCTGAAGGCCATCCCCATGCGCGCCGAGACCGGGCCAATCGGCGGCGATCTGTCCCACGAATTCATCGTGCTGGCCGAGACCGGCGAGTCCGCCGTCTATTGCCACAGCGACGTGCTCGACCTGCCCGTGCCCGGCGAGGACGTCGACTACCAAGGGGATCTGGAGCCGATCATCAAGCAGTGGACCAGCCTTTATGCGGCCACCGAGGATGTCCACGATGCGGCCCGCTTCGAGGCCGAAACCCCGGCCGACAAGCGCATCAACACGCGCGGCATCGAGGTCGGCCAGGTGTTCTATTTCGGCGACAAATATTCCGCGCCGATGAAGGCGGTGGTGTCCGGCCCCGACAACACCGACCGCCCGGTGCAGATGGGCTCCTACGGGGTCGGCGTCTCGCGCCTGGTGGGCGCGGTGATCGAGGCCAGCCATGACGACGCCGGCGTGATCTGGCCCGACGCGGTCGCGCCCTTCGGCGTCGGCCTGCTCAGCCTGAAGGTGGGCGACCCGGACGTGGACGCCGCCTGCGCCAAGGCCTACGCCGCCTTGACCGCCGCCGGCCGCGAACCGCTCTACGACGACACCGACGAACGCCCCGGCGGCAAGTTCGCCCGCATGGACCTGATCGGCCTGCCCTGGCAGCTGATCATCGGACCGCGCGGCCTGGCCGAGGGCACGGTCGAAATCAAACGCCGCGCCACCGGCGAACGCCGGACCCTGCCACTGGACGACGCGCTGAAGGCGTTGGGCGCGTGAGTCTTTCTTCTCCCATAGGGAGAAGGAGGCCCCCGCTGGCCGCAGGCCAGTGGGAGGATGAGGGGTTCCAGCCTCGCCTTCCTAACCCCTCACCTTCCCACCCTTGCGGGTGGGCCCCTTCCTCTCCCTGTGGGAGAGGAACATCATGACCGACGCCCCGTTCAAGCCCGCCGGTCCGTTCTCGCAGTGGGAGCGGTCCATCGCCTTCCGCTATCTGCGCGCGCGCCGCAGCGAGGGCGGGATCGCCCTGGTCTCCATCATCTCGTTCCTGGGGGTGATGCTGGCCGTGGCTGTGCTGGTCATCGTCATGTCGGTGATGAACGGCTTCCGCGCCGAGCTGCTCGGCCGCATCCTCGGCTTCAACGGCCATATCTATGTGGCGGGCGCTCCCCTGGCCGATCCGGCTCGACGTGACGCCGTGATCGCCCGCATCCGCACCATCCCCGGCGTGCTTCAGGTCGCCCCCATGGTCGAGGGCCAGGCGATGGTGGTGGGGCAGGGGCAGAGCTCCGGCGCCATCGTCCGCGGCGTCCGTCCCGCTGACCTCAAGGACATGCCGTTGATCGCCAACAACATCAAACCCGGCTCGCTGCAGGGTTTCGGGGACGGCGACTATGGCGGCGACATCGTCCTGATCGGGAGCCGTCTGGGCACGCAGATGGGCGTTCGGCCCGGCGATCCCATCACCCTGATTTCGCCGTCCGGATCGGCCACGCCATTTGGCGCCAGCCCGCGCACCAAGTCCTATACCGTCGGCGGGCTTTTCACCGTTGGCATGAGTGAGTTCGACCAAGGCTACGTCTATATGCCGTTGGCGCAGGCTCAGCTCTTGTTCGGCCGCGAACAGGGCGTCGACGTCATCGAGATCAAGGTCACCGATCCGGATCATACCAATTCGATCAAGCCCTTGGTGGTCCAGGCCGCCGGCCCCGACGCGGTGGTCACCGACTGGCGCGACCGCAATCAGAGCTTCTTCAACGCCCTGCAGGTCGAGCGCAGCGTGATGCGGCTGATCCTACTGCTGATCGTGTTCATCGCCGCCATGAACATCGTCTCGGGCCTGTGGATGCTGGTGAAGAACAAGGGCCGCGACATCGCCATCCTGCGCAGCATCGGCGCGTCACAGGGCTCGATCCTGCGGGTGTTCTTCATGTCCGGCGCCTCGATTGGCGTGGTCGGGACCGCTGTCGGCCTCGTGCTCGGCGTGCTGTTCTGCGCCTACATCCGCCAGATCCAGGCCTTCGTGGAGTGGATCACCGGCTCGGACGTATTCAACGCCGACGTCTATTTCCTCTCCCACATCCCGGCCAAGATCGACTGGCTGGAGGTAGCGATCGTCACCCTGGCGTCTCTGCTCATGTCGTTCATCGCCACACTTCCCTTGGCCTGGCGGGCCTCGCGCGTCGATCCGGTCGAGGCGCTCCGCTATGAGTGAGCCGATCCTCCGCCTTCGCGGCGTGTCGCGCGACTATGTCACCGGCGACAAGGTGTTGCAGGTGCTCAAGGGCGTCGATCTGGACGTCTATCCCGGCGAGATGGTCGGGCTGATCGGCCCGTCCGGTTCGGGCAAGTCGTCGATGCTGCACGCCGCCGGCTTGCTCGAGCGGCCGACGGCGGGCGAGGTCTTCCTGCTGGGGAACAATTGCTCCGAGTTGAAAGACGCCGCGCGCAGCCGCGTGCGGCTGCAGTCCCTGGGATTCGTCTATCAGTTCCACCACTTGCTGGCCGAATTGAGCGCATTGGATAACGTGGCCCTGCCACAGATGATCGCCGGTCAGTCCCGCGCCGTGGCGCGCGCCAGGGCCGCCGAACTCCTGGGCAATCTGGGCCTTGCCGACCGCACCCACCACCAGCCGGGCCAGCTCTCCGGCGGCGAGCAGCAGCGCGTCGCCATCGCCCGCTCGATGGCCAACCGTCCCAAGGTGATCCTGGCCGACGAGCCCACCGGCAACCTCGACCCGGTCACCTCGCTGTCGGTGTTCGAGGGCTTCCACGACTTGGCTCGGCGCGAGAACGTCGCCGCCGTGATCGCCACCCACAACATGGACCTCGCCCGCCACATGGACCGCATCTTCGCCCTGCGCGACGGCCACCTGGTCGAGCAGAAGCCGGGCTAGCTCTCCGGAGGCCGGTCCAGGCGCGCCTCGGGGATCAGCGCTCGCATCCGGCGGGTGAAGCTGCGCAGGCAGACTTCATGGGGCGACAGCGGCCCGGTCGTGTAGCTGGACGAGCCCATGCCCTCCTGCACTCGCTCGATCAGCGCCCGGTCCTCGATCGAGACCCGCCGGTTGATCCGCCAGTTCAGATAGCGCGTCGCCCGCATCCGCCGATCGTTGTCTGGCCGCACATAGGCGATCTCGCGGATCAGGGTCTCCGTCGGCGAGATCGGGATGAACTGCATGAAGTCGACCTGGTCGGGATAGACGTCGAACGCCATGTTCGGCCACAGCTTGTAATAGCTCCACAGGCGCCGCCGCTCGGGCGGCAGGTGCGGCTGGTCGGGCAGGAACGCCTGGTAGTGGCGCTCGGACCAGTTGCTGGACGGCGTCGGCTGCAGGCCGCCCCACATCTTGTCGACCCAGGCCTGGGCCTCGATGCCGTAGCCGCGGCCGAACAGCCGCGTCAGTCCGGGATGCCCGATGGTGATGTGCAGGCCGTCCGAATAGTTGTCGGCCACGTTCTTCCAGTTGACCGCCCTCGGGCGCAGCGTCACCCGCCCCTGCGGGACCAGGTCCTCGAAGCCATAGGGCCCAAGCTCGGCCGCATAGGGCGCCATCATCTCGGCGACGCTGGGCAGACCCGGGGCGAAGCGGACGAAGATGAAGCCGAGGAACACTTCCATCTCCACCGGCTGCAGCCCCAGCCGCGCCAGATCCAAACCCTCGAAGCCCTGCCACTTGGGCACGCCCTGCAGCCGGCCGTCCAGGCCGTAGCTCCAGGCGTGGTAGGGGCACACCAGCCGATGCCCGCAATTGCCCCGCGAGCCGTCGGCCAGCCGCGAGGCGCGGTGACGGCAGACGTTGTGGAAGGCCCGCACCTGCCCGTCGTCGCCCCGCAGGCAGACCACCCGCTCGTTCAGGAAGTCGAGCGTGTGATAGTCGCCAAGGTTGGGGATGTCGTTCTGGTGGCAGACCACCTGCCAGGCGTTGCGGAACACCTTTTCCCGCTCGAGCTCCAGGAACCCCGCGTCGCGATAGATCCACGACGGCAGGCTGGTCTCGACGTCCATTTCGGTGTCTAGCGGCATGCGTCCGTCCGGCTTTGCTGTGCTCGAAGTCTAAGGCCACGCGGGGCGCGCGCAAAGCGCGGCGCGGCGAGCAGCGTGACGGAGGCCCGGCGCTTCTCGTGTGGCTCCAACTGATCTACACCCGGTGCGGGATCGGCTTTGGGAAGATGGCGTGGCGTACAATCCGATTGTGGTGGCGCCTTTGTCCGATGAGCCTCAGGTCTTCGACATCCTGAAGGATCCCCGGCTCCGCCTCCTGCAACCCGGCGCGGCCGGATCCGCGACGCCCGACATCTTCGTCTACCCATGCGCCAAGCTCATTGCGCTCCAGCCGGACGATCCAGCGATCGATCCCGCCATGTGGCGCCTGTTGCGGGAGGGCAGGGCCCGTCTCGTGCTGGACTCGTCGACGGAAGGCCGCCCCCATACGAGCCAGTTCAGCGAAGCGGCGCACCGCGCGCTCGCCGGCGCCGGAGTGCCTGCGCGCCAGGTCACCTATCTCACGCAGAACCGCCTGTATGCCGCGGACTATGCCCAGTGGGCCAAGCGTCAGGGCCTGAAGGACCGGGTTCGGATCGAGCAGTACGATTATTACGTGCGCAACTTCCTGGTCCCTTACGAAGCCGCGGACGAACGTACGCTCTGGCGCAGGGAAAAGGCCTACCGTCGTCGCGCCGCCGATCGGCCGCGAACCTTCATTTGCCTGAACCGCACGCTTCGGGTCACTAAGCTGGCCTTTCTCGCGCGGGTCATGCGCGACGGACTCTGGGACGAGGGCCATATCTCGGTGGGCGGCTTTTCCAAATCCATGGCCAAACACAAGGTGACCGGTCGGATGGCCAGGATTGCGCCCTTCAGCGATCTGGCGAGCGAGATCGAGCCCTTCCTCGACGCCATCGAGGCGCACGCCACGCCCGAAGCGGGTGTCGATTTCACCCGCAAGGTGTCCGACTCCCTGATCGCCGAGCACGCCCAGAGCTATTTCACGGTCGTGACCGAGACGGAGATGGAGTCTCGACCCATCAGGATCACCGAAAAGTCGTTGAAGCCGCTCGCCAACTATCATCCGTTCCTGATCGTCGGAAACCCCGGCGCCCTCGAGATCCTGAAGGGTATGGGCTTCCGGAGCTTTGCCGGCGCGATCGACGAGGCCTACGACGCCGAGAGCGATCCTCGTGCTCGTTTCGAGCTTGTCTATGCCGAGTTCCGCCGCCTCTGCGGCCTCGGCCGGTCGGCCTTGTGTCAACTCGAACGTGACGTGGTCGACGTGCTGCGGCACAACGCCCGTAGATTGATCCTCGAACTGCCCGCCCTTCACGCCGGAACCTTGGACCGGCGCCTTGTCGACACCCTCATCCCCGTCCTCGAGACCCAGCCGTGAACGCCCCAATCTTTCCCGCCGCCGAGATCGCCGCATCCGACCCCAAACAGGGCAAGCGCCTGCAGGCGGTGCTGAACCACCTGCGCGAGGCGGCCTACGATCCCGACGATCTGCTGCAGTTCTTGACCTTCGCCATGCCGCTGGCGCGCCGCTCCAAGGCCCAGCTCTTCCAGGACCTCTGGGCCCTTTGGCGGGCGGGGCAGCGCCGCCGGGGATATTTCGTGGAGTTCGGCGGCGGCGATGGAGTTTCGCTCAGCAATACCTGGCTGCTGGAGACGGAGATGGGCTGGCAAGGCGTGGTGGCGGAGCCCAACCCCGACTTCGCCGATTCCCTTGCCCGGCATCGCCGATGCTTCGTCTCGAGAAAATGCGTGTTCTCGCGCACCGGAGACAAGCTGCCCTTCCTTGTAGCCAGGCGCGGTGAACTCTCCCGGCTCTCGGGCGTGGATCCGGGCGATCCGCATGAGATGCAGCGCCAGGACGGAGCCCGCGAAGTCGAGGTCGAGACGATCAGTCTGAACGACCTCCTGATCGAGACCGGCGCCCCCGAGCGGATCGACTACCTGTCCGTCGACACCGAGGGCTCGGAGCTACACATCCTTGAGGCCTTTGACTTTGAGCGCTGGAACGTCTCGGCCATTTCGGTCGAGCACAACGGCACAAAGGCGCGCGAACAGCTTTACGAGCTTCTGACCGGCCACGGCTACCGACGCCAGTGGCCCGACCTCAGCCGTTTCGACGACTGGTACGTCCGCGACTGACGGGCGGACTCTTCCGCGCCTGCCGACGTACTCGATCAACTGCTCGCTCACCGACTGGCAGATCTGTTCGCGGCCCATCGGCTGAAAGCCCTCGAAGACCGGCGCGACCTCGGGCGAGGAGGCGAACACAAGGCCGTCGTGGCCGGTGCTCTCGTACACGAAGTCGCTGGTGACCTCGATCCGGTAGCCGTAGTCCCTCAGCTTTTCGATGACCTCAAAGTGCAGAGCCTGCCCGTGGGTCGAGATGACGGCATAGTCGACCGTTCGGTTGCGGAAGGTCTGCTCGGCGCCGGTCAGCATGGCGAGTTCCGCGCCCTGGATGTCGGAATGCAGCACATGCAGATGGCCGAGCCCATGCTCGGCCATGAACGGATCGATCTCAAACTGGCCGGGCGCGACCAGGGCGTTGATGAAACGGCCTTTGTAGCCGTTGCGCTTGAAATTGAGCTGGCCCACCCGGAGGTTGGACAGGCTCGGTTCGACGAGCCACACCCGGCCTTCTGGCCGCGCCTGTTTCAGCCACATGGAATAGTGGCCCCAGTAGGCGCCGAGCTCGACCATCATCGGCGCCGCCGGCAGGACCTTCAGCAGCTCCTGGAAGACGTATTCCTCGAGCGGCTCGTGCACGCCGCGATTGATCGCCAGGATGTTGCTGAAATCGCCGTAATAGCCGGCCTCGCCATTCACCGAGACGATGTGGCCGTTATGCAGCCGGACCACGCCTTTTCGCACCAGCCCCGCGTCGACGTCGCGCTCGATCAGAAGATTCAGCGGATCGGACACGATCTCGCGAAAACGACCCAGATAGTCGTCGCCCGGCGCCTTATCCATCACGCTCACCCGTCCGTCCGCCGCCCGAACCAAACCGTCGGCGTGGGACTATAGGTGGACAGTCGTACGGAGCCCAGGCCCCACCGGCGTCCAATTCGCCGCTGTCGGGCCGCCGGCGCCACCCACGGATGCCCCCGGATCATGACCCCTTGCAATGAGAACAAAACCGGAATATCGGTGACGAGAACAAACCGGCAACCGTGGAGGGCGATATGGTTCGGATGGCGCATGAGACGATGGCGCTTGCGTCGATCGTGGGCTTCGTTTGGATGGTGTGTCAGGTGGCGCATCTCGTCGCCTGAGTCGGGGAGCTGAGGCTCCGGGAGCAGCGTCATGGCCGGGCTGGACGAAGCCTTCGTGCATTTGCGGGTTCGTTCGGCCTATTCGCTGCTGGAAGGCGCGATCAAGGCCGAGGTGATCGGGGCGCTGGCGGGCGGTGAGCACATGCCCGCGGTGGGCCTGACCGACCGGGCCAATCTGTTCGGCGCATTGGAATTTTCCGTCACCGCCAAGGACTCCGCCGTGCAGCCGATCGTCGGCTGCGCGCTGCCGGTGTCCGGGATTGGCGAGGGGCCCCCGGAGCGCTGGGCCCGCACGCCCACTGTCGTGCTCCTGGCCCAGAACGAAACCGGCTGGCTCAATCTCTCCATCCTGTCCACGGCCGCCTATCTCGACTCCATGGAGGCGTCCGAGCCGCACGTGCCGTGGGCGCGGGTGGCCGAGCATTCCGAGGGCCTGATCCTGTTGTCCGGAGGACCGGACGGGCCGATCGATCCTCTGTTCGCGACCAGCAAGGTCAAGGACGGCGAGGCGGCGCTGGCGCGCATGGCCGAGGCGTTCGGCGACCGCTTCTATGTCGAGCTGCAGCGGCACGGCCAGGCGTCCGAGGCCGCCGCCGAGCCAGGGCTGGTCGCCTGGGCCTACGCCAACGACGTCCCGCTGGTCGCCACCAACGACGTCTATTACGCCAAGGCGCAGATGTACCGGGCGCACGACGCCCTGCTGTGCATCGCCGACGGGGCCTTCCTCGGCCAGGACGAGCGCCGCCGGGTCACCGCCGAACACTGGTTCAAGCCGGCCCGCGACATGCGCGCGTTGTTCGCCGATCTGCCGGAGGCCTGCGACAACACCCTGGATATCGCCCGTCGCTGCGCCTTCATGGTCAAGAAGCGCGACCCGATCCTGCCGGGCTTCTCCACCAGCGGCGGACGCAGCGAAGACGACGAGCTGGTGCACCAGGCCCGCGAGGGACTGAAGGTCCGTCTGGCCACCCGTCCCTCGGCGGTTCCCGAACAGGTCTATTGGGACCGGCTGGAGCGCGAGATCGGCGTCATCCAGAAGGCCGGCTTCTCGGGCTATCTGCTGATCGTCTCGGACTTCATCAAATGGGCAAAGGCCCGCGGCATTCCGGTGGGGCCGGGGCGGGGATCCGGCGCGGGGTCTCTGGTGGTCTATTCCCTGACCATCACCGATCTGGACCCCTTGCGGTTCGGGCTCCTGTTCGAGCGGTTCCTGACCCTCGAGCGGATTTCCATGCCGGATATCGACATCGACTTCTGCCAGGAGCGCCGCGAAGAGGTGATCTCCTACGTGCAGGAGAAGTACGGCCGCGATCACGTCGCCCAGATCATCACCTTCGGCACCCTTCAGGCCCGGGCCGTCTTGCGTGACGTGGGACGCGTGCTGCAGATGCCGCTGGGCCTGGTCGATCGCCTGGCCAAGATGATCCCCAACAATCCCGCGGCCCCGGTCACCCTGGCCCAGGCCATCAAGCTGGAGCCGCGGCTGCAAGCCGCGCGGCGCGACGAGGATTCCGTCGCCGAACTGCTTGACGTGGCCTTGGAGCTGGAGGGCCTCTACCGCAACGCCTCCACCCACGCCGCCGGGGTGGTGATTGGAGATCGCCCGCTGACCGAGCTGGTGCCGCTCTATCAGGACCCGCGCTCGGAGCTGCCCGCCACTCAGTTCAACATGAAGTGGGTGGAGAGCGCCGGGCTGGTGAAGTTCGACTTCCTGGGCCTCAAGACCCTCACCGTCATCGACCGGGCGGTGAAGCACCTGGCCAAGCGCGGCGTCACCGTCGATCCCACGGCCCTGCCGCTGGACGACGCGGGCGCCTATGAGGTGATGTCGTCGGGCCAGACCATCGGGGTGTTCCAGCTGGAAGGCCAGGGCATGCGCGACACCCTGCGCAAGCTGCGTCCCTCATCGGTGGAAGAGGTGACCGCGTTGGTGGCGCTCTATCGGCCGGGGCCGATGGCGTCGATCGACACCTATGTCGACGGCAAGATGGGCCGCAAGCCGATCGATGTGCTGCATCCGTCGCTGGAGCCGGTGCTGACGGAGACCTACGGGGTGATCGTCTACCAGGAGCAGGTGATGATGATCGCCCAGATCCTGGCGGGCTACAGCCTGGGCGAAGCCGATCTGCTGCGCCGCGCCATGGGCAAGAAGAAGAAGGAAGAGATGGCCCAGCAGCGGGCCCGCTTCTTCGAAGGCGCCGCCGAGCGCAACGTCTCCCTGCCGCAGACCGAAGCGATCTTCGAGCTGATGGACCGGTTCGCCGGCTACGGCTTCAACAAATGCCACGCCGCGCCTTACGCCATGATCGCCTACGAGACGGCGTGGCTGAAAGCCAACCATCCGGTCGAATTCTTCGCCGCCTCGATGAGCCTCGACATCTCCAACACTGACAAGCTTGCGGTGTTCTACCAGGACGCCAAGCGCTTCGGCGTGAAGGTCCGGGCCCCCGATGTGAACCGATCCCACGCCGACTTCGAGGTCGAGGACGGCGAGGTGCTCTATGCTCTGGGCGCCGTGCGCAACGTCGGCCTGGAAGCGATGAAGCACCTGGTGGCGGCGCGCGAAGAGGGCGGGCCGTTCGTCGACCTGTTCGACTTCGTCGAGCGGGTCGATCCCAAGCTGGTCAACAAGCGGGCGCTGGAGAGCCTGGCCCGGGCCGGCGCCTTCGACACCATCCACCCCAATCGGGCGCAGATTCTCGCCGCCGCCGATCACCTGATCGCGCACGGCCAGAGCACGGCCGGCGAGCGGGCCTCCGCCCAAAACAGCCTGTTCGGCGGCGAGCAGGCCGACGCGGCTCGTCCGCGGCTGCCCAAGACCGCGCTGTTCAGCGCGCCCGATCAGCTCGACGAGGAACTGCTGGCGGTGGGCTTCTATCTGTCGGGCCATCCGCTCGAGGACATGATGGAATTGTTGCGCCGTCGCCGCACGACTTTCCTGGCCGACGCCCTGGCCCAGGCGGCCGACGGGGTCGAGGCCTTCCGCATGGCCGGCGTGGTGCGCCGGCGCCAGGAGCGATCCTCGGCCAAGAGCGGCGAGCGCTTCGCCTTCGTCAATCTGTCCGATCCCACGGGCGAATATGAGGTGCTGTTTCCGCCCGAGGCCCTGCGCCGCTGTCGTGAGCTGCTAGAGCCGGGCAGGGCGATCGGGCTGAAGGTGCGCGCCAAGGCCATGGACGGCGAAGTGCGGTTCTATGGCGACGAGGCCGAACCGATCGAACGGACCATCGAGGCCGCCGCGGCCAATCTGCGCATCCATCTGTCGCCCCAGTCCGCCGAGATCGAGGCGTTGAAGGCGAGGCTCGAGAGCGCATCGGCGCCGCGGGGCGCGGGCGGGGAGGTCATCCTGGTCGCCGGCCTGGGCGAGGGGCGCGAGGTGGAGGTGAAGCTGCCCGGCCGCTTCAACCTCGACGCGGCGCTGCGCGGCGCCATCAAGACTGCGCCGGGGGTGATGTACCTCGAGGACGTCTAGGCGCGCTGGCGCTTGCCTTTTCAGACCTTAGCGCCTATCTGCACGCCCCATCACACACGCAGGCGTTCGGCGTGCACGGGGAGACATCCCGCTGCATCCGTTCCGGTCCCGAAAGGGGTTGCCTGCGGAGGTTCAACCGGAAGAAGGACTTTTGAACGCCAATGGCGCTTCCTGAATTTTCTATGCGGCAACTGCTCGAAGCCGGCGCCCACTTCGGCCACCAGACCCACCGGTGGAACCCGAAGATGGAACGCTACATCTTCGGCTCGCGCGCCAACATCCATATCATCGACCTGTCCCAGACCATCCCGCTGCTGCACCAGGCGCTCCTGAAGGTGCGCGAAGTGGCGGCGGCCGGCGGCCGGGTGCTGTTCGTCGGCACCAAGCGTCAGGCGTCCGACCCCGTGGCCGGTGCGGCCAAGCGCTGCGCTCAGTACTACGTGAACCACCGCTGGCTGGGCGGCACCCTGACCAACTGGCGCACCATCTCCGGCTCGATCACCCGCCTGCGCGAGCAGGAAGCGGTGCTCGACGGCGATCCCGGCGGCCGCACCAAGAAGGAGCTGCTGCAGATCACCCGCGAGCGCGACAAGCTCGAGCTGTCGCTGGGCGGCATCAAGGACATGGGCGGCATTCCCGACCTGATGTTCGTGGTGGACACCAATAAGGAGTCCATCGCGATCCTGGAGGCCCGCAAGCTCAACATCCCCGTGGTCGCGGTTCTCGACACCAACTCCAACCCGGACGGCATCGCCTACCCGGTGCCCGGCAACGACGACGCGGCCCGTGCGATCCAGCTCTACTGCGATCTGGTCGCCGATGCAGTGATCGACGGCCTGGCCGCCGGCCAGGCCTCGATGGGCGTCGACCTCGGCGCGGCCGAGGCGCCGGTCGAACCGGCCCTGCGCGCCAAGGCGGCCGCCAAGGCCGCGGCCCCGGCCCCAGCTGCTGAGCCT
>FTFM01000858.1_pt1 | contig 16864 bp, 16 predicted proteins | sample 1640451 | NCBI WGS metagenome assembly FTFM01 (sample SAMEA3914814, study PRJEB12502) | metagenome | biome: forest; material: soil | place: USA | collected 2011-09-16 | depth 0.1 m | reverse complement strand
GCGCGGCTGTTCATCATGAACGTCGGCCTGGACCTGCGCCTGGTGAACACCCGCACGCTGGAGGTGGTCGACGTCATCTCCTACCAAAAGCAGATCGTCGGCCGGGAGATCTCGGCCGGGGTATTCGACATCCTGAACGGCAACACCTTCGACGTCTCCGCCGGCGAGGGGGGCCTGGAACCCCTGCAGCTTGGCGTGCGCGCACTGATCGAGCGTGGCGTGCTGGAGATGATGGCCAACGTCTATGGGGCCCCCGGGCCTCAGGTCTGCCTCGGGCCCGGAGGCGATCCGCTGGGCGAGCAGACCGCGGGCGTCACCGGCGGCTACACCCCCGCCTACAACAACCTGGCGACCAACAATGCGCAGAGCCGCGAAGATCCTTATCGCTGGAATGGTCATCGCGATCCCCCAGCTGCCGCCGATCAGCGCGGTCGCTACTAGCCAGACCAGCCAGGCCATCAACGGCCAGGTGCAGCTCGGCGAAGTGCTCTCGACCCAGACGCTGGACGTCGACGCTGTGTCGGATCAGACGACGGCCGAAACCTCGGCGACCGGCAACACCTATTCCGCCGCCGTCGAGGCGGGCGACGTCAACGTCCAGTCCACCCAGTCGATGCAGGGCAATGCCGGGGCGACGGCCACGCTGAATGTCACCACCGACGCCGGGCTGCAGGTGTCGATGACCACGGAGGGAACCGGCAACACCGCCGAGGCGGACACCCTGGGCGGCGGCGCGCTGACCGGGACGTTCCGGCAGGATACTGGCCCGGTCTCGATCACCTCGGAAAGCCAGATCAACGCCGACGCTGCACAGGCCGGCGACCTGACCGTCTCGACCAACGCCATCGCCAACACCCAGGGCCTGGGGGCCATCGGCGGTACGGTCGACGGTACGGTCACCCAGACCAGTCAGGCCCTGACGCAATCCAACAGTGGCGCGATCCTGCAGGTGGCGTCCGGCACGGCGACCTTCTCGGCCCTGGCGGTCTCCAACAACGTGACGGCCACCGGCACGGACGGCTCGTCCCAGACCGTCAGCGTCAACCAGAGCATGACCGGCGCGCGCACCCAGGCGGCCCAGTTCCTGGCGGTGGGCGAGGTCCAGACCCTGGTCAACGGGGTCACCGCCACAGGCAACAATGTTTCGGTGACCAACGACGGCGCCGAGCTGAACGTGACCACGGTGCAGGACAACGAGTCCTACCTGAGGGCCCAGGCCGAGACGACGGCGTTCCAGTTCGGCCTCAGCTCGACGGTGGCCACCGGCGTAGGCAACTCGGTCATGGCCGGCGAGACCAGCGGCGATGTCAACGTCGACAATACCCAGACCAACGGCGGGGCGGGCATCCAGGTGTCTGCCGCCTCGGCCGGCACAGACGGCTATGACCTGTCGTCTTCGGCGACGGCCATGGGCAACGCGGTGACCGGCTTCGCCTGCTCGCTGTGCGGCGGGCGGATGACTGTCACCAACAGCCAGACCAACTCGGCTGACGTCAGCGCCACAAGCTCGCTGAGCCTCGGCGCCGGAACCGGCGGGTCGGCGCGATCGGCCACCGGCGTGGCCACGGCGGTGGGCAACAGCGCGACCTTCTACGTCAGCAAGCCCGGCGGCTGATCCGCCCTTCCCGACCCGTGCCGGACGCGCCCGCCCAGACCCGTATCTTTGTCGACGCCGACGCCTGCCCGGTGAAGGAAGAGGTCTATCGCGTCGCACGCCGCTATGGGCTGAAGGTGTTCGTGGTCGCCAACAGCTTCCTGATGGTCCCCGCCGAGCCGCTGATCGAACGGGTAGTCGTCGAGGCGGGCCCCGACGTGGCGGACGACTGGATCGCCGAACAGGCCGGCTCCAGAGACATCGTAGTCACCGCCGATCTGCCCCTGGCCGAACGGAGCCTGAAGGCCGGGGCCCAGGCGATCGGGCCCTCCGGCCGGCCGTTCACTCGCGACTCCATCGGCTCGGCGCTCGCCGGCCGGGCCATCGGCGAGCACCTGCGGTCGATGGGCGAAGTGACCCGAGGCCCCGCGCCGTTCCAGGCGTCCGACCGTTCTCGTTTCCTGTCCGCGCTCGACGAGGCCGTGCATCGGGCGCGGAAGATTCCCGGCTGATCAACTCATAAGGGGCCCTTCCCAAGGCGCTTCGCCGACGGCTAAGTGGCTACATGTCAAAGCTCGCCACTCCCCTGCCCCAGCCCGAACCCGGCCTGGACGCCGCAACGCTGATCTTGCGGGCCGCCGCCCTGAGGCCCTTGCTCTACGCCCAGCAGGAGTCGAGCGACCGGCTCGGCCGCTACTCAGACGAGGTCGACCAGGCGTTCCGCAAGGCGGGCCTCTACCGGATCATGCAGCCGCGTCTCTATGGCGGCTATCAGCTGCCGCCTGAGGTGTTCCTGAAGGTGGTCATGGAGATTGCGCGCGGCCATCCGGCGGCGGCGTGGTGCTACACCCTGGCCGCTTCGCACGGCTATTTCGTCGGCGGTCATTGGCCGAAGGAGTCCCAGGACGAGTTGTTCGGCCCCGACGGAGAGTTCGCCGCGGCTCACGTGGTGGGGCCGTTCGGGACTATGACCCGCGCGGAGGGCGGCTACATCGTGGACGGCGTCTTCCCGTTCTGCTCAGGGATCACCGTCTCGACCCATTTCATCGGCGGCAGCCTGGCGCCGCAACCCGGCGGCCCGCCCAAGCACGTCTTCTTTTGCATCCCGCGCGAGACCCTGACCGTCCTGCCCGATTGGGGTGAGGGCCGATTCATGGGCATGCAGGCCTCGGGCTCCAACAGCGTGCGGCTGGACAATGTGTTCGTGCCCGACCGGATGGTGGTCGACGTCAACATGATGACCAGTTCCGAAGGCTTCGCGGCGGGCTCTCCGGGCCTGAAGCTGCACGGCGACGCCATGTACCAGGTCGTCCTGGTCGGCTGGTTCCACTGCGAGTTCGGCGCGATCCTGTCAGGAACCGCGCGCGCGGCGCTGGACGAGTTCGAGACGCTGGCCCGCACCAAGACGATGATCAACAACCCGCAGCTGACGCGGATGCACGACCCCTTCGTCCAGCTCCTCTATGGCCAGTGCCTGGGGCTGGCGGACTCGGCCCGCGCCCTCACCCTGGCCGCCGTCGAGCTCTATCAGGATCAGATCCGCAAGGCCGCGCGCGACAGGACGCCGATCCGGCCGGTCGACACCTTCGAAGTCTGGGGCATGGCCAGCAACGCCTGCAAGATGGCCTGCGAGGCGGTGGAGCGCCTGTTCCACGCCGCCGGCGCCTCGGCCGGGCGGCACGACCAGCGCCTGCAGCGCTACTTCCGCGACATCGAGATGTACCGCCTGCACATCCAGTCGCAGCCTCTGCTGCCCACGACCCGCGGACAGGTCGCCTTGGACCTGCCCGCCGGTGTGTTCGCTGATTGAGGTCTAGTTCTTGGTCGCCGGATCCCAATGCTCGTCGGCCTTGCCGTCGACAAAGCGCCAAGTGTCGAACCAGGTTGAGTAGTAGGTCTGGGTCGGGTCCTTGGGGTCCTTCAGCACCCGCGGCGTCATGACGGTCACATAGTCGCCCTCGGCGATGACCGCGACGACCTTGGTCTGCATCTTCTCGGGGCAGGCCTTGGGCTGGACCTTCAGCACCTGGGTGAAGAAGTAGACCACCCCGTCCAGGCCCGACTTGGCCTGCGGATTGTGCTGGTGGTAGGCCTTGGTCAGCCACTCGCCCGCCCGACCCCACTCGCCGCATTCGAGCAGCTCCTTCTCGATGTGGTAGGCGGCCTGCTTGTTGCGGTTCAGCGTGGGGTTCTTGCTGGCAAACAGGGCCTCGGGATTGGCGACGCCGACCACCGCTTCCTGAGCGTGGGCCTGGGCGACTCCCAGGCCGGCGGCGAGCACCGCGATCAGACCAATGCGTAACTTCATGATTTGCCTCCCTGGCCGTCTTCTGTCGTCAAAGCTTGGCACGTGACGAACGCCGCGTCACGTGGCGAGGTGCGATGGCTGGTTGCGGCCCGCCAACGCCGCCTTCACCCGCTCCGGCGTCAGCGGGTACTCGGACATCCGCACGCCGGTGGCGTCGAAAAAGGCGTTGGCGATGGCGGCGGCGGCCGCGGCCATGCACTCCTCGCCGGCGCCCAGGCTCTTCTCGTTTAAGCGCTGCACCACGACCGGCGTCACCTCCGGACAGTCCTCGAAGCGGATCACCGGATAGCTCGACCAGTCGAGGCTGGTGACCCCATGTTCGTCGAAGCGGACCTCCTCGAACAGCATGCGGCTGGCGGTCTGCACCAGCTGGCCGGTGATCTGGGCCTCCACATTGCCTGGGTTGACCACCAGGCCCGCGTCGATGGCGCCATAGAGGTGTCTGACCCGGACTTTGCCGGTGGACTTCGTCACCTCGACCTCGGCCACCGCGCCGCCCCATGACTGCAGGTGGGTGCCGAGCCCAATCCCCCGCCCGGCCACCACGTCCGCGCCGGAGAGCCCCGAGGCGGCGCGGCGCGACGCCCAGTTCGCCGCCTTGGCCACCGCATCCAGCACGCCGAGCCAGCGTTCGTCGGCGATGTTGCTTCGGCGGAAGGCATATGGATCTAAGCCAAGCTGATAGGCCAGTTGGTCCACCGCCTGCTCGGAGGTGAAGGCGAACGAGAGGTCGAGCGGGGAGCGCAGCCAGGCGCCGCGCAGATAGCCCTGGCCGGGTACATGGTGGTTGACCAGCTTCAGATTGGGGATGGCGTACTGCCCCCCGCAGGTCCCCGTCGCCACCTGCTGCGACGGGAAGGTCGCCCACTCGGTCGCCGCCGTGCCCATGGCCAGTTGCTCGGAGGCCTCGACCTGGCTCCAGTTGTGCTGCCAGCCCTCGTAAAGATAACCGGTGATCTTGCCATCGGCCGAGGCCGCCACCTTCACCTCGCCGAGGTGCGCCGGGCCGTAAGTGTCCCAGCCGAGTTCGTCCCAGCGCATGAACTGCAGCCGCACCGGCCGTCCGACGATCTGCGAGGTGATCGCCGCCGCCTGGGCGACATCGTCGTAGCAGCTGTGGCCGTAGGTGCCCGACGCGTCGCAGTACTGCACCCGGATCTGCGGCTCGGGCAGCTTCAGGATCGCCGCCAGCTCCCGGCGCGTGGCGTAGATGTCCTGGCTGGTGCAGATCACCAGCGCCTTGTCCGCGCCGACGTCGGCCAGGGCGCAGTTAGGCGCGAAGGGCGCGTGCGACTGATAGGGCCCGCGGCAGGTCATCGACACGACCTGCGTGGCGCCGGCGATGCCCTTCGCCGCATCGCCCCGGTCCATCACCACCGTGTCGATGGTCTTGTCCGCCCGCATCTGCTCATGCAGCCCGGCGTTCCCCGGCAGGGTGGGCGCGGCATCCCAGGTCACCTTCAGCATCCTGGCGGCGCGGATCGCGTCCCACTCCAGCGGCGCCGTCACCGCCAGGAAATCGCCGCGTCGGGCCACCCTCGCTTCCGGGATACCGGCGATCGAGGCTTCGTCGACGCTCAGCACCTTGGCGCCCGTGCTATAGGCCCGCTGACCGCGCGGCCGGACCACCCGGGCGTGCAGCATTCCGGGCATCCTCAGGTGCTGGATATAGGTGTAGCTGCCCTTGACCTTGGCGGGGATGTCCTTGCGCGGGGCGCGGGTTCCGACGGTCTGGTAGCTAGCCGGCGGCTTCACCGGAGCGTCGCCGGTGACCGGCAGGTTGAACAGCTTGCCGCCCACGAGCTGGCCGTAGCTGACCTTCTGCGCCGACATGCCTCGGATCGACACCACGCCGCGCGCGACCGTCAGCCGCTCGATCGGCGCGCCCAGCCTCGCCGCGGCCATCTGCAGCAGCGCCCGGCGCGCCTCGGCGGCGGCGGCGCGCACCTGAGGCGAGCCGCGGAAGATCGACGCGCTGGAATAGGTGCCGCCCTGCATTGGGGTCACGTTGGTGTCGTGCTGAACGGTCCGGACCTGGTCCAGACCCATGTCGAGCTCCTCGGCCGCCACCTGGGGCAAGGCGGTGGTGGTCCCCTGCCCCAGCTCGACAAAGCCGATGTAGAGCGTGGCGACATTGTCCGCGCCGATGGCGAGCCAGGTGTCCACCTGTTTGACATCCGGCGGGCCGGCCGCTGAGCCGCGCGCGGCTGCGATCGCCTCGGCGCGCGCGCCGCAGGGCCCGCTCAGCGTGAAACCCACGACGAGGGCGCCGCCGGCCTTCAAGAGATCGCGGCGGGCCAGCGGCAGGCGCGCGATGAGGGCGTCCATTCCCTTGCTCACGCCGCGACCCCCGCCATCGCCCTGGCGGCGCGCTGGATCGCCTTGATGATGCGCGGATAGGTGCCGCAGCGGCAGAGATGCCCGTTCATCGCGGTGCGGATTTCCGCATCGGTCGGATCGGCGGTCTTGGCCAGCAGCTCGGAGGCCTTGATGATCATGCCGTTGTAGCAATAGCCGCACTGGACGGCCTGCTCGTCGATCATGGCCTGCTGCAGGGGTGTCAGGTCCGGGACCTTGGCCAACCGCTTTTGCGCCGCGTAGAGCGCCGGCAGTCCCTCCAGCGTGGTCACCGACCGGCCAGCGACCGCGCTGAGCGGGGTCACGCAGGACCGGGTCTCGACGCCGTCGACCAGAACCGAACAGGACCCGCACTGCGCCAGCCCGCACCCGAAGCGGGGGCCCTGCAGATCCAGCTCATTGGTCAACACATAGAGCAGTGGCGTTTCGACGCTCGCCTTCACACCCCGCGTCCGTCCATTGACCCTGATCGTGACCGATCTGGCCATGCGCATCCCTCCGCCGACAACCCGCCAACTCTGGCGCCATGTTGGGGTCCGGACAATCGGCGTGCTATGGTGGACTCGCTTCGCCCGCCCGCATGACGCCTCTCAAGGCCCGGCCGCGCGCTTTTTCACGATCCGGAGTCATCTATTCATGGCCGACAAGCATCGCATTCCGTTCGGCCCGTCGGCAGGCGCGCGCAAGCCTCCCGAGCCGCCCCAGCCGCGCAATTTCGGATTCGAACACGTGTTCGCCGACGCCATCCGCCGCCAGACCGCGGTCAAGCTGCTGTTCAAGGGCGAAACCGAATTCCGCACCTTCAATCCGCACGTCGTGTTCATGAGCCAGACCCGCAAGGTGTTCGTCGCCGGCAATCAGGTCGACAATCCCTTGGAGCCAACCGAGGTCAATGTGTGGGGCGCGCCTGAAGTCGGCCGTCTGCGCGACGTGCAGGCGACCGAAATCCCCTTCACCCTGGATCGCCGTTTCGATCCCTCCGACCCGGAATACCGCAACGGGGTGATCTGCTCGATCGCCGGATGACCACGACCGCCGCCCCTCCCCGGCAACGGCGATACAATACGTTCGCCATCATCCTGCATTGGACGATCGCGGCGCTGATCCTCGTGCAGATCGGCCTGGGCTGGTACATGAACGAGGTCCTGCCGGACCATTCGCCGGCGCAGGATCGCATCCAGACCCTTCACATCTCGCTCGGCCTGAGCACCCTGCTGTTCATCCTGGCGCGGATTGGGCTGCGGCTGGCGACGCCGCCACCGCCCCTGCCCGCCGGCATGCCGGCATGGGAGCGCCTGCTCGCCGGGGCCTCGCACCTGTTGTTCTATCTGTTGATGCTGGCTCTGCCGCTGACCGGCTGGGCGCTGGTGTCGGCGCGGCATGAGCCGTTCGGCTTCTGGGGATTCGGCTGGCCGGAGCTTCCAGGCCTGGGCTTCCTCCAGGGGCCACAACACCACGACGTCCGGGAGACCCTGCAGAGCGTCCACACCGGTTTCCTGATCTGGATCGTGTGGGCCAATCTCTTCCTGCACGTCGCCGGCGCGCTGAAGCACCAGTTCGACGGCCGTCCGGTGCTGTGGCGGATGCTGCCGTTGCTGAGGCCGCCCACCGGCGGCTGAACCAGGACGCCGGTCGCGCCCGCCTTGCGTCGGCCATAACTCGCCGCCATGTTGCACGCCTTCCCCAGACAGGCCGCCATGATCGTCAGATTCCGACCCCTCGCTCTGCTCGCTGCATTACTCTTCGTCGTCGCGGCGCCAGCCCTGGCCAAGACCTCGCAATGGCCCCAGGCCTCCACCGATATCCCGGCCGACAAGAACGTCCGTTTCGGAGTTCTCGCCAACGGCATGCGCTATGCGATCCAGCGCAACACCTCGCCGACCGGCCAGGCGGCCGTACGCCTTCGCTTCGACGCCGGGTCGATGATGGAGACCGACGACCAGCAGGGTCTGGCCCACTTCCTCGAGCACATGTCCTTCAACGGCTCCAAGCACGTTCCCGAAGGCGAAATGATCAAGATCCTCGAGCGCCACGGCCTGGCGTTCGGGGCGGACACCAACGCCCAGACGTCCTGGAACGAAACCACCTATCAGCTCGATCTGCCCAACGCCGACAAGGACACGGTCGACACCAGCCTGATGCTGCTGCGCGAAGCGGCGTCCGAACTGCTGCTGGATCAGGGCGCGATCGACCGGGAACGGGGCGTGATCCTCTCGGAGGAGCGCACGCGCGACACGCCCAGCCTGCACGTGTTCAAGTCGCAGCTCCAGTTCTTCCTGCCGGAGCAGCTGGCCTCGCGGCGCCTCCCGATCGGCCTTGTGCCCGTCATCCAGCACGCCAGCCACGAGCTGATCTCGCGGTTCTACACGCAATATTACCGGCCCGAGAGGGCCGTGCTCGTGGTGGTCGGCGACTTTGACGTCGACGCCATGGAAGCCAAGATCAAGGCCCGGTTCTCCGACTGGAGCGGCGTCGGCGGGCCCGGGCCAGAGCCTGAGCTCGGGCGCCCGGCCACGCGCGGGGTGCAAACCAGGCTGATCATCGAACCCGGCGCACCCCTGTCGATCCAGATCGAGTGGGTGAAGGATGCCGATCGCTCCAAGGACGCCCAGGCCAAGCGGCTTCGCAAACAGATCGAGCAGTTGGGCCTGGCGGTGCTGAACCGGCGGCTCGGCCGGCTCTCGCGCAGCAGCGCTCCGCCCTTCATCACTGCCCAGGCCAGCAAGCAGGACTTCCTGCATTCCGCGGAGGCCACGATCCTGTCCGTCGCCGCCAAGCCGGACCAATGGCGCGCGGCCCTGGCAGCCGTGGATCAAGAGCAGCGCCGCCTCGTTCAGTTCGGGGTTCGCCAGGACGAACTGGACCGCGAGATCGCCGAGCTGCGGGTCGAGTACCAGGCCCAGGTCGCTGCGGAGGCGACCCGCAAGACCACCCAGATCGCCGACGATATCGCCTCGACCCTCGACGATGACGACGTCTACACCAGCCCCGCCGAAGACCTGGCGCTGTTCGAATCCGAGGTGAAGGGCCTGAAGGCCGCCACCGTTTCCAACGCGCTGCAGGGCGTATTCTCCGGACAGGGGCCTCTGGTGTTCATGGCCAGCCCCCAGGCCGTCGAGGGCGGCGACAAGACCCTGGCCGACGCCTACGCCGCCTCGCGCGCCACGCCGGTCACCGCCCCCAGCGAGGAGCGGGCCCTGAAGTGGCCCTATGCGGCCTTCGGCGCCCCCGGGAAGGTCGCGCAGCAGAGCGAGGCGGCGGATCTCGGCGCCACCATGGTCACGTTCGCCAACGGCGTGAAACTGACCGTCAAACCCACCAAGTTCCGCGACAATCAGGTACTGGTGCGCGCGCGCATTGGCCGGGGGCTGCTGGATACGCCCAAGGGAGCCGTGTCCACAAACTGGGCTCGCAGCGCCCTGGTCGAGGGCGGGCTGAAGGATCTCACTACCGAAGAGATCGAGCAGATTCTGGCGTCGAACATCTACGGCGCCGACTTCCAGGTGGGTGAAGACGCCCTGGTGCTGCAGGGCGCCACGCGGCCCGAAGACCTGGCGGTGCAGATGCAGGTTCTGGCCGCCTACGCCACGGCGCCGGGATTCCGCCCCGAGGCGTTCCAGCGGATGCGGACCTACGCCGCCACCCTGCACGACCAGCTGGAGGCCACGCCCAACGGGGTGATGAGCCGCGATCTGTCACGCCTGATGCACGGCGGCGACCTCCGATTCGCCTTCCCCAGCCCCAGCGACATCGCATCCAGCACCCCGCAGGACTTCAAGAGCCAGATCGCGCCGGAACTGCAGTCGGGCCAGATCGAGGTGGTCATCGTCGGCGACATCGCATTGGACAAGGCGGTCGCCCTGACCGCCGCGACCTTCGGCGCCCTGCCCCCGCGCACGGCCCCGCCCGCGCCGCCCGCCGATGGCCGCATCGTCACCCTGCCAACCCCGGCGCCGCAACCTGTCATGCTCAGCCACAAGGGGCGCGCCGACCAGGCGATCGCCTATGCGGCCTGGAAGGCCGACGATTTCTTCGCTGACCCGCAACAGGCCCGCACCCTGCGGGTGCTGGCCCAGGTGGTCGAAAACCGCCTGGTGGACGATCTGCGCGAAACGGCCGGCGACACCTATTCTCCCCAGGCCGGGGCGAACGCTTCGCTGGTGTTCCCCCACTACGGATATATGTCGGCCGTCGTCGAGATTCCGCCCCCGAAGATTCCCGAGTTCTACGCGGACCTGACCAAGATCTCGGCCTCGATCAGGGCGGACGGCGTGACTGCGGACGAACTGGAGCGCGCCAAGAAACCCCTGATCGAGAGCCTGCTGAAGGCGCGCCAGACCAACGAATACTGGCTGGAACAACTGTCCGGAATCCCGGGCGAGCCGCGCAAGCTCGACGCGCTTCGTGGCGTGCTCGACAGCCTCGGACGCGTCGACGCCCCCGCGCTGAAGGACGCCGCGAGCCGCTATCTTCGCGACGACAATATCTGGAAGCTGGAGATCGTTCCGGCCGCGCCCTGAGGCCCTTCGACGGCGTCTAGGCGGCCGGGTGGGCGGTCCTGCGGCCGGACTCCTCGGCCATCGTCTCCACCAGCCGGACCACCGCGCGCCGCGACTCGCCGTCCGGCAAGTCGGTGTAGGCGTCCAACAACTCGATCGCGCCCGGCGCCGCGAGCTTCTGGTAGATTTCGGCCGGCTGGGCGGCCATTCCGTCTTCGCCGACCAGAGATCCGACTGTGGTGTCCAATCGGCGCGCGATCCTGACCAGCATGGAGGCGGAGACCCGATTGACCCCCTTCTCGTACTTCTGAACCTGCTGGAACGTCAGCTCCAAGGCGTGGGCCAAATCTTCCTGTTTCACGCCCAGCAGACGGCGGCGGATTCTGATCCGTGCGCCCACTTCCACATCGATGGGGTCTGGCTGGTCGGTCATGGCGGCGCCTCGCGATAGCGGGCATCAGAGGCGCCGGGCGGACGTCCGGCGGCGCCCTGGTCAGGCGGCGTGGACAGTCTCTTCGGACGCTACCAAAACCCGCGTCCCCCCCAGCGCAGGCCTAGCGGGAAACCCGCGCCGATAGAAGTGCAAACTCTACCTTGGTGCGCCTCATATGTCGGATTTCGACAGCTCGGGCGGATCAGCGAGATGCGACCAATCGCAGTGGCGGGCGCCCGATGAACTCGTCGGTGCTCACCATCCGGGAGAAATGCGCCGCGAGAATCTGCGCGGGCCCCTGCAGCGAATCAGCCTCGCCGGTGGACCGTTGCGGATCATCCATGGCGTCTTGCACCACCGTCACGGCGATACCGCGATCACGCGCGCTCAGCACTGTCGCCAGGCAGGACGACGACCAGGAAAACCCGATGAGGATGAGCTGGGCCCGGTCGGCGCCGCGCAGCAGCTCGCGAAAGGACGGGTTGGCGAAAGCCGAGAGGCCGGAGCGGGTCATCACCGGCTCGGTGGCCCAGGGCTCCAGGCCTTCTATCGGCCGAGACCGCCATCCGTCGCCTGGATGCCGGGCGTGGACATGCAGAATGCTCCAGTCCCATTCCCGCGCGTGAGCGAGCACGCGGCTGCAATTGGCGATCGATCGGCGAGTGTCCCGTTCTGTCTCCACACCGTCCGGCAGACTGGCTCTCTGCAGGTCTAGGCAGACGAGCAACCGGGTACAGGGCGATCCTCCCGTCTCGACCAGCTTCATGTCGCCGGCGCCCCGCCAACGTGCGGTTCCCCAGTCCGCGGCCGCATGTCTCGACCTCCGCTTGTGATCCTATGCACCTGGGGTAGATGATCCGGACGGCGCCCGCGGATAGCGAAACCTGCATGGGGGCCATCCGTCTCTGGGAGGGGGCTGGGCGATGGTGAACAGGCAGAGGGCCGATTGGTCGGACCTGCGATTGTTTTGGGCGGTGGCGACGTCGGGCGGATTCGGCGCCGCGGCGCGGGCCTTGGGCATCAGTCAGTCGACAGTCACCCGCCGGATCGACGAGTTGGAGCACCGGATGAACTCGCGTCTGTTCATCCGCGGGCCGCAGGGTGTGAGTCTCACCGACGCTGGCCGGCTCGCCTTCGAACACGTGCGGACCATGGAGAGCTCGGCCGAGGCGATCGAGAAAATCATCCTCGGGCGCGACGACGTCGCCGAGGGCGTGGTGGGGATCGCGGCTCCGGATGGCGTCGCGGGCATCCTGCTGCCTCCGTCCCTCTGCGAGTTCACCCGCGCCAACCCCAACATCCAGCTGAGGATCGACGCCGGCCTGTGGCCCGATCGCCCTTTGGAAGGGCCCGCCGACCTGACCTTGACCTTCACCGAGCCGACCCAGGCGGACCTGGTCGCGTGGCCGATCGCGCACTTCCACTACGGATTGTTCGCCGCGCGTGGCTATCTGGATCTCTACGGAGCGCCAGGATCACTGGGCGAGAGCGTCGCCCACGCCTACGTGCACCATGCCGCTCAGGTGCATCAGCCGGACGCCTGACATCCGCAGGCCGCGGCCTTCCGCAAGATGGTGAACACCCGCATCGAGACAAATTCCAGCGCGGTCGCCTTCGCGGCGGTCAGGCAAGGCGTGGGAATAGGGCTGATGCCCACCGCGATCCTGTCGATCGACCCATCACTGGTCTTGCTCGATGTCGCCCAGATGGGCTGCCTGAAGATGTGGCTCTGCTATCACCGCGACATCGGCGGCTCGGCCCGCGTCCGGCGGGTCAAGAACTGGCTGATGGAGGTGTTCGATTCCAGGTCCAAACCCTGGTACCGCGAGGAATTCGTCCATCCGCGCGACTTCATGCACCTGATCGAGGGCGCGCCGGCCGTCGAGTCCGACGCTGAAAGCGCGGCCGAAGCCCAGCCTAAGCCGCGCCGCTCGATCGCCCGCGGCTGACCACGAACGGCGAAAGCCTGGTCCCGGCCTGGGACGATCAGTGCACCACGCCGCCGACGCCGCCGTCGATGGTCATGTTGAAGCTGGAGGCCGAGACGGAGGCCGATTGCTCCAGCTCCTCGCGATAGGCGGTGTAGGTCTCCACGGTGATGATCTTGAGGATCTTCACCCCCGCGCCGAACCGGCGCAGCAGAGACCGCTCGTTGCAATCGCGCGCCGGCTTCTGTGGGCGACAGGCGATCTCGCCGGTGGCCTGACGATAGAGCGCGTCACCCTTGGCGCAGGTGATGGTCTGTCCGTGATCGAAGCTGATCTGGCCATTGTAGTCGGCCATGGTGAACTGCATGTGGGTCCCGGCGATGCACCGATAGAGCTCGCCCTCGTAGTGCTCGTCGATGTCCCGATCCGGTGTGACCTGCGACGCCGGGTGCGGCGTCTCCTGGTCGTCGATACAGACCGCCTGGATGACGACGATGCGGATCTTGGTCCGCGAAGCCTGATAGGATGTCCGGCGCGGGACTAGCGCGCCCTCGACCTGGAGTCCCTGAATCAGACCGGTGGACGCTTCGCCCACCGACCAGTTACCGCCGCCGCCGCCGAAAAACACACTCGAGCCGGCGTTGCTGCCGGCGATCGCGAAGGCCTGGGCGTTGGCGTTCACCACCACTGTCGCGCCGACATTCACATTGACGCCCGGAATGTTGATCTGGTGGCAGCAGGGCGGGGTCGGCGGCGTGGGCGGCGTCGGGGGCGAGCAGCAGGGCGGCGGCGGCGTGCAGTTGCACGGCGGCGGCGAGGTGCAGCAGGCATAGGCTGCTCCCGCACCCAACAGGGTTAAGATCAGCAGGCCGAAGCCCAAGATCGACAACCGGATTCGACGCGCCGTCATCAGAGGCTCTCCCTCGCGGCGCGCCTCATCGGAGCGCCAACTCCCCATCCGCAATGTCCCGGAATGGAACGTTCGGACCTGGCCCAACTCTTCCACTGCAACCCCCGTGCGGTCGTTCAGGACCGTGGTGGGCGGAAGACGTCGATGTTCCATTCAAATACGGAACGGTTGATAGACTATTGGCGAATGCGGAAAGTGGAGCGGTTAAGTCCGCTTCGCTCGGCGATCGATCCGAGCGATTTCACCGACCTGTTGCCTCAGATCTTCATCCTGGGCCGTGCTGCGCCGGGTCAATTCCTGTTCCGCCTCGCCGGCGGACTGGTGAGCGACCTTCACCAACGCGATCTGCGCCGCAACGACCTGTTGTCGGTATGGGCGCACGCCGACAGGCCGCGCCTGTCCGCCGCGCTGGAAGCGGCGCGCCGGGCCGCGGAGCCCATCGTGCTCACCGCCGAGGGGCGCACAGCCGAGGGTCTGACCGCCAGGATCGAGATCCTGATGGCCCCTCTGCGCGCCGACGGCGTTCCTCAGGACCGTTTCCTGGGCCTCTATCAGTCGCTTTCGCCACTGGTGCTGCTCCAGGGCAAACCGATCGAGGAACTGGGCCTGATTCGTTTCGCGTCCGCCGAAGACCGCATCCAGCCCAACTTGCGGCTGGTGGTGAACGACGGCCAACGCATCGCCTGAGACGCCGTCGCTCTACGCCCGGGTCCTCAGGCCCGCGACGTAGCGCTTCCAGTTCTCCACGTAATGATGGGCGGAGCTCGCCAGCACGGCGCGCTCCGCCTCGGTCACCGGTCGCGCCACCCGCGCGGGTGAGCCGAGCAGCAGCGAATCATCGGGGAACACCTTGCCTTCGGTGACCAGCGCGCCCGCGCCCACGATGCAATTGCGTCCGATCCGGGCGCCGTTCAGCAGGATCGCACCGATCCCGATCAGACTGCCGTCCCCGATCGTGGCGCCGTGGATCATCGCCATGTGGCCGATGGTCACATTCGCGCCGATGACCAGCGGGAATCCAGGGTCGGTGTGCAGCACGCAATTGTCTTGAACGTTGCTATTTTCACCAACAACAATGGCGTCATTGTCTCCGCGAAGCACCGCGCCAAACCAGATGCTGGCGTTCTTCTTGAGAACGACGTCGCCGATCACGCTGGCCGAGGGAGCAATCCAATATTCGTCGGTTGACGGAAGATTTGGCGTCGCGCCGCTCAGGTCATATACGGTCATCGCTGTCTCAAATCAGGCTCGATGAGGCGCGGTTTAACACCTCGGAAAGGCGGCTAAGATCATTCTAGTCGGGCGATTCGGGGGCAATTTTCCCCCGCACCGCAAACGTGGCGGGCCCTTCGCGCGCCACGTCCTCCAGAGTGGAGACCAGGGTGGCGCGTACGGTGACTCGGCGGCGACTGCAGCCGCCCCCGTTGGGTCCAACAGCGGAATTGCCGGGCGTCGCACCCCCCGCAGCCACTCTCTTCCCAGATTCACCACCAGGGCGGACCCCAAAGGTCTCGCCCTCTTTTTTTGCCCAAACGGAGGCCTCGATGACCAAGCGCGCCCTGCGTCGGATGTCCCGCGACACCGAACACCCCGTTCCCCATTACGACGACAAGATCCGCCGGCTGCCGCTGGATCGCGATTGGTCGCCGCTCGGACGCGGTGTGGACGGGCGCGAACAGGGCTACGTCAAGACCATCCGACCTAAATCGGACGGCCAGACGCGGCTCATCGAGGCCATCGACCGCTGCAACATGGTCATGGCCCTGGGGCCGGCCGGCACGGGCAAGACCTACCTCGCCATCGCCAAGGCCGTGGAAGCGTTGGAGGCCGGCAAGGTCGGACGAATCGTGCTGTCCCGGCCGGCCGTGGATGCGGGGGAGTCGATCGGCTACCTGCCCGGGGACGTCGAAGACAAGCTCGCGCCCTATCTGCGGCCCCTGTACGACGCCCTTTCCGACCGGCTGTCGATGAAACGTGTGCGGGCCCTGATCGCGGACGGATCCATCGAGATCGCACCGGTGGGCTATATGCGCGGCCGCACCCTCAACAACGCCTTCGTGGTCATCGACGAGGCGCAGAACTGCACCTACGTCCAGCTCAAGATGCTGCTGACCCGGCTGGGCTGGCACTCCACCATGGTGGTCACCGGCGACCCCAACCAATCGGACCTGCTGCCCGAACTGTCGGGGTTGGCGAATGTCTCGGCCCGGCTCGAAGCGGTGGACGGCATTGCGGTGGTTCGGCTGGAAGACAGCGACATCGTCCGTCACCCCCTGGTCGCCAGCATGCTGGGGGTTCTGTAGGCGCATCCCGCTCATCCCGGCCGCTGGGATGAGCGGGTTACCGCCGCTCACGCCAGATTGACGGCAGACAGGCAAGATAAGCCACAGTTGCTGTTTCAGTTCTGGAACGCGTCGGCTAGGGTCGCGCCAACGACAAAAAAGTTGGGAGCGCGCCATGCCGGTTCAGGAAGAAACACCCGTGCTGATCGCGGGCGGCGGGCTTGTCGGCCTGTCCATGGCCATGTTCCTGGCTGGGCGCGGCATCTCTTCGATGGCTGTCGAGCGGCTGAAGACGCCGTCGACCCTGCCCCGCGCCGCCTTCTTCCACATGCGCACCTTCGAGCTGTTCCGGCAGGCCGGCCTTGAGGAGCAGGTCAGGGAACAGTCGATCAAGGAGTTCACGCCCGACGGCGCCATCGTCGGCGTGGAATCGCTGGCGGGGAAGGAACTCGCCGCCTTCATCCCCAGCCTCAACGAGGGGGTCGAGGCGCTCAGCCCGTGTCGCCGCTGGTTCGTCAGCCAACCCGGGCTGGAGCCGATCCTGCGCCGTCG
>FTFM01000263.1_pt1 | contig 17805 bp, 12 predicted proteins | sample 1640451 | NCBI WGS metagenome assembly FTFM01 (sample SAMEA3914814, study PRJEB12502) | metagenome | biome: forest; material: soil | place: USA | collected 2011-09-16 | depth 0.1 m | reverse complement strand
TCCCGCCTGTCTGCGCCCCGGAGGTCAGCCCGGGATCTGGTCCGCCGTGAAGAACTGCGCGATCTCGATCGTGGCGTTGTCGGCGCTGTCCGAGCCGTGGACCGAGTTCTCGCCGACGTTCACCGCATAGAGCTTGCGGATGGTGCCCTCGTCGGCCTGGGCCGGATTGGTCGCGCCCATCACCTTGCGATAGCGGGCCACGGCGTCGTCGCCTTCGAGCACCTGCACCACGACGGGGCCGGAGGTCATGAAGTCCACCAGCTCGCCGTAGAACGGCCGCTCCTTGTGGACCTCGTAGAATTTCTCGGCCTGGGCGCGGCTCATCTGGATGCGCCGCTGCGCGACGATACGCAGGCCGGCGTCCTCGATGACGGCGTTCACCTTGCCGGTGAGGTTCCGCGCCGTGGCGTCGGGCTTGATAATCGAAAAGGTGCGCTCGGCCATGGTCCGCTTCTGTTTTGACGTTTTGTCGGGGAAAGAGGTGGCGGGCTTATAGCCGCGCGACTTGCGCCCGCCAAGGCGCAGAACCCAATGAACCTTCGCCGGACCCGCGATCGGCCGCGACGGCGACGCCGGGCTCTGATAAAGGCCCCCGCTCCGGGCTTGGCGGGAACGCCGCGCCAGGGCTCCTTTCAACCGCCATTGCGTCATGCTGCAGATCCGCGAACTTGTCTTTGACGCCTGGGGGCGCCGTTTCTTCGACGGCGCCTCCGTCAACCTGCCCGACCGCGCCAAGGTGGGTCTGGTGGGGCGCAACGGCGCGGGCAAGTCCACCCTGTTCAAGCTGATCCTGGGCCAGCTGGTCCCCGGTGGCGGCGAAATCGGCATTCCCAAGCGCGCCCGCATCGGTTCGGTCGACCAGGAGCACCCGGCGACGCCGATCGGCCTGCTGGAGACCGTGCTGGCCGCCGACCTCGAGCGCGCGGCCCTGATGGCGGAGGTCGACACCGCGCCGCCCGAGCGCATCGGCGAGGTCTACGCCCGGCTGAGCGAGATCGGGGCCGACCGGGCGCCGTCGCGGGCCTCGGAAATCCTGAGCGGCCTGGGGTTCTCCAACGCCGACCTGGAACGGCCGATGTCGGAGTTCTCCGGCGGCTGGCGCATGCGCGTCGCCCTGGCTGCGGCGCTGTTCGCCGAACCGGAACTGCTGCTGCTCGACGAGCCGACCAACTACCTCGACCTGGAAGGCGCCCTGTGGCTCGAGGCGCGCCTGCGCAAATATCCCCAGACCGCGATCGTGATCAGCCACGACCGAGAATTGCTCAACAAATCCGTCGGTTACATCCTGCATTTGAACGATGGAAAACTGGATTTCTACACCGGCGGCTATGACTCTTTCGAGCGCCAGCGGGCGGAGAAGCAGCGGCTGAGCGAGGCCAACCGCACCAAGGTCGCCGCCCAGCGCGCCCATATGCAGGCCTTCGTCGACCGCTTCCGCGCCAAGGCCAGCAAGGCCCGCCAGGCGCAGTCGCGGATGAAGATGCTGGCCAAGCTTCCGCCGATCACCGCGTCGATCGAAGAGCGCACGGCGCCGTTCATCCTGCCCTCCCCCGACCGTCCCCTGGCGCCGCCCCTGGTGCGCATGGAGGGGGTCGGTGTGGGATACGGTGGCCCGCTGGTGCTGCGCGCCCTGGACCTGCGGCTCGATATCGACGACCGGATCGGCCTGTTGGGCGTCAACGGCGCGGGCAAATCGACTTTCGCCAAGCTGCTTGCCGGCGCGCTGGAAGCCCAGCAAGGCGACCTGCACCGGGATCGGCGGCTGAAAGTCGGCTGGGTCCACCAACACCAGATCGAAGCCCTGGATCCGACGGACACGCCCCTGGAGATCATGCGGCGGGCCAAGCCCGAGGCCTCAGAAGCCGAACGGCGCTCGCGCCTAGCCCAGTTCGGCATCGGGGTGCAGAAGGCCGAGACCAAGGTCGACAGCCTGTCGGGCGGCGAGCGCGCGCGGCTGCTGCTCAACCTCGTGGCCATGCAGGCCCCTCACCTGCTGATCCTGGACGAACCGACCAACCACCTGGACATCGACAGCCGCCGTGCGCTGCTGGAAGCGCTCAACGACTACGAGGGCGCGGTGATCCTGATCACCCACGACCGGTCGCTGATGGAACTGGTGGCCGACCGCCTGTGGCTCGCGGCCGACGGGTCGATCAAGCCCTTCGAGGGCGACATGAACGACTACGCCCGCCTGGTGCTGGAGCGCGCGAGGTCCGGCGGCCGGGCGCCGTCCCAGATCGCCGTGGCGGAGCCGATCGACGCCCCGGCGCCGGCGATCGAGCGCCCCGCCAAGGTCCCCACCGGTTCGCTGCGCCGCAAGGCCGAGGCCGCCGAGGCGGAACTCGCCCGCGCCGCCGAAGCCCTCGCCAGGATCGACGCCGCGCTCACCGACGGCCAGCTGCTGCAGAGCGCGCCCCTGAAGGTCGCCGAACTGGGCCGCCAGCGCACCCAGGCCCAGACGGCGCTGGCCGCGGCCGAGGCCACTTGGCTCGCGGCGGCGGAAGCCTACGACGCAGTTGTAGCGGCGAACCGCTGATCGGCTGACGCGGTTCGGGCGGGCCCGCGCCTCAGAGGATGAAATCGGCCGTCGTGAGGCTGGTGTGGTTTCCGCTCAGCCAGATGGTTGAGTCGACGGTCGCATCGTTGTCCACATAGAGCTGCAGCACCGTACGGCTATTCGCGCCGTCGTAGGTGACCACGATATCGCCGGCATGGCCGCCCCCGCCGCCCAGATGGAAGGCCTGGTTTCCGGCCAGGATGGTGTTGGCGTCGATGGCGGACAGATCGATGCGGTCGTTGTCGCTGGTCAGGAAGTCGGTGATCGTGTCGGGGGCCGCGTTGGTGCTGTCGGTGAGGCTGGCGAACACGAAGTGATCAGGCCCGGAGCCGCCGGTCATGGCGTCCTGCCCGCCGCCGCCGGTGAGCGTGTCTGAAGCGCCGCCGCCGTTCAGAACGTCGTTGCCGATCCCGCCATGCAGCACATCGGCGCTGGCCCCGCCGAACAGGCCGGAGCCGGTGGCCGCCGCCGTCAGGTCGTCCTTCAAGCCCGAGCCAATGAGCGACTCGATCCCGGTCAGGGTGTCTGTCCCCGCCCCGACAGTGTTCTGGGCGGCCGCCGTTGCCAGGCTGACAGTCACCCCGGCCGTGGCGTTGTCATAGCTCGCCACGTCGGCGGCCCCGGCGCCCCCGTCCAGCACGTCATTGCCCGCCCCGCTGTAGAGCGTGTCGTTGCCGCCGCCGGCGTGCAGGGCCGCGCCCGTATCCGCCGCCGTCAGGACATCGTGGAAGGCCGTGCCGGTCACGGCCTCGATGCCGACCAGGGTGTCGGTCCCGGCGCCAATGGTGTTCTGCGCGCCTGCGACAGCTAGGCTGACAGTCACGCCCGCCGTGGCGTTGGCGTAGGATGCCACGTCGGCCACCCCGTTGCCCCCGTCCAACACGTCGTTCCCCGCGCCGCCGGTCAGCGTATCGTTGCCGCCGCCGCCATACAGGGACGAACCGCTGTCCGTCGCGGTCAGGGTGTCGTGGAAGGTGGTGCCGATCACGCTCTCGATGCCGGTGAGGGTGTCGATTCCGGCCCCGACCGTATTCTGCGGCCCCGGGAGCGCCAGGCTGACGGTCACGCCCGCCGTGGCGCCCGCGTAGGATGCCGTATCGGTCCCCGCGCCGCCGTCCAACGTGTCGTTGCCCACGCCGCTGTACAGCGTGTCGTTGCCACCGCCACCCTGCAGCGTCGAGCCGCTGGCCGCCGCAGTCAGAACATCGTGGAAGGCCGAACCGATCAAGGCCTCGATTGAGGTCAGGGTGTCGGTCCCCGCCCCGCCCGTGTTCTGCGCCGTGGCGGTGGCCAGGCTGACTGTCACGCCCGCCGTGGCTGAGGCGTACGACGCCGTGTCGACGCCCGCCCCGCCGTCCAGTGTGTCATTGCCCGCGCCGCCGACGATGACGTTATCTCCGCCATCGCCAGTCAGGTTGTCGTTGAAGGCCGAGCCCGTGAGGTTCTCGAAATTGCTGAGCGTGTCGATTCCCGCCCCGCCCGTGTTCTGGGGCGCTGCTATGGCAAGGCTTACCGTCACGCCCGAGGTCGCGGACGCGTAGGACGCGGTGTCGATCCCGGCGTCGCCCTTCAGAGTGTCGTCGCCGGCGCCGCCTTCAATGACGTTGGCGCCGCCATCGCCAGCCAGGTAGTCGTTATAGGGCGAGCCGTGGAGGTTCTCGATGTTGGAGAGCGTGTCGGCCCCCGCCGCCTCAGTGTTCTGGACTTGTCCAGGAAACGCCAAGCTCACCCCCACCCCAGACGGGGCGTTGCCGTAGTCGGCGGTATCGACGCCGGACCCGCCGTCGAGTGTGTCGTTGCCCGCGCCGCCCTGCAGCACGTCGTCTCCACCGAGGCCGCTTAGCGAGTCGTCGCCGGGACCGCCCGTCAGGACGTCGTTCCCGGGGGTGCCTGTCAGGGTGAGGCTGGACTGGGTGAGGTCCACCGTCTGGTCGGAGAACCCGAGCGCCTCGAAATGGGTAAGCACGGCGGTGACGCCCGGGCCTGTCACCGTCACGACACCGCCGGTGTTGCTAACCGTGTAGCTGGACTTGGCGAGAAAGAAATGGGCCGTGTCGTAACCCGCGCCGCCGTCCGCGTGGACCGTGGCGTTGGGGTTGTGGAACGTCAGCGCGTCGTCACCCGAACCCAACGTGGCGGTCATCGAACCCATATTGAAAGCGGTCATGGACAGGCCGGCGCCGTCGTTGGCTGTGAAGGTGGCGGTACCGGAATTGTCGTCGAACAGGCGAATGCCCGTAGAGTCGGAGCTCAGATCGAGATTCAGGATGTTGGAGCCCGCGCCCCCTCTGAAGGTGTCGCTGTTTTCGAGCCGGTTGACGTTGAACGTGTCGTTACCGCCGCCGGTTGTGACCGTGGCTTGTTCCACGTTGCCGACCTGTGCGCCGTTGGAGACGCTCCATGCTCCTACGCCCAGTTCGCTGACTGTAAGGTTTGAGGCCGAGGCGCTGTAGTCGCCAAACCAAAGGTCAAAACCGGCGCCGCCATCGATGATGTCTGCACCGTGGCTGTACAGCTGGTCATCGCCGCCATTGCCGAACAACGTGTTCGCGCCGCCGCCGCCGTCCAAAATGTCGCTGTTGTTTCCATCAGACAGCGTGTCGTTGCCGGCTCCGGTCGTGAGCCAGACGCTGTCGAAGTTCTCTAGAGTGCTCCCGTCTCCCACGAAGGCCGAGACAGCGTTGGGAGCGGCGTTGAGCGCGAAGCTGATGTTGGCAGTGTCGGCCGAGAGGTCGATGACGGCGAGGTTGCTGCCGCCGGCGCCATCGATATGGAACACCCTGCCCGGCCCGGAGACGATATGAACCGTATCGTTCCAGAATCCGGTGGTCAGGTTGAAATCCTGGATACGGGCGCCGTGAAGATGGACCGGCCCTGGCTCGGTGATGTCGAAGTCGGTCGGCGCCGCCGGATTGGTCCCGTAGCTGGCGTCGATGTTCCCGGATGCTGACGCCGAAAGGTCTATGTTGATGGTGTTGTTGAAGCCACCGCCAGCGTCCAGATTACTGAAATCCTGCGGGATGCTGCTCAGGTTGAACGTGTCATTGCCTGAGCCGGTGCTCAGTACGTAGTTCTCGACGTTGACGAGACTGACGCCGTTCGACAGCGTGTAGGATGTCGCTCCGGTTTGATTGAAAGTCAGATTGGCAGTGGAAGCGCCGTACTTTCCGACCCAAAGGTCGAACCCCGCTCCACCATCGACGGTATCGGCGCCGCCATCGCTGAATATCGTGTCGTTGCCGCCCCCGGCGCTGATCGTGTCCGACCCGCCGTCGCTTTCGATGACGTTGACGAAGTCGTCGCCTGTCAGGACGTCGTTGTAGATTGAGCCAGCGAGGGCCGAGAAATTGGCGAGGGTGTCGATGCCCGCCCCATGGGTGTCTTGAGCGACGCCTTGCACCGCCAGGCTCACTGTCACACCACGGGTGGCGTCCAGATAGGCGGCCGTGTTGAATCCAAAACCGCCATTGAGAACGTCGTCGCCTGAGCCTCCATCGATAACGTCGCCTTCTGCCCCGGCGGTGATCACGTCATTTCCGTCGCCGCCGGTGATCAGGGAGCCTTCGGCGAGGCTCCCGGCATGGCCGTCGTAAGTGTCGTTCCCGTGGCCAAGATAGATGTCGCCGGAAATGGCGCCGGTGTTGGTGATCTGGCTGGCGCCGGTGTCCGACGACAGATCGATCAGGCCCTCGATCGTGCCGGAGTTGGTGACATTGGCGATCGACGCGGAATGGCCCTGGATCGCGATGTCGGCCGAGATGTCGCCTGAATTCTGGACCAGCGCGGTTACGCCGGATCCCAGCAACAAGCCCACGCCCGCTCCGTTCGTGGCCGAGACGTTGATATGGCCGGTATTGAAGAACTGTGCGGCGCCGGCGATGACGTCGCCGAAGCTTACGCCTACGGCGCCGCTCGCGCCGCCGTCGACCTCGACGAGACCGCTGTTTCCAAAGGTCCCGCCCCATTGAAAATCGGCGCCTAAAGCCTTGTCAGGCGCCGAAACCAGGACCGTTCCGGAGTTTGAGAAGGTGGCATTCTCGTTCAGCAGCGCCGCAGATGCGCGAGAGTTGGATGTTACGTGGATCAACCCATCGTTGATGATCGTGGGAGACCATGTGCTGCCCCAGAAACCGTAAGCCTGATTGGGATAATTGTCGGTGCTGACGGCCGAAACGTTGATGACGCCGTCAGAGGCGTTCCAGATATAGGCGCCGGGCGTATCGGCGCCGAGCGTGCTGATCGCCGGGAAGGCGTCAAATCCGCCTGCGCCGTTCCAGGTGGCTTGTATCAGGCCGTGGTTGGTGAGGCGCGTGTTCGGGAAGGCGCTTCCGCCGATCATCTGGAAGACGAACGGACCGGTGGTCGCGTAGGTCTCTCCGTGATTGACCACGAAGGCGGAATTTACGGCTGTCGACACGTGAATGCCCCCCGGCATGGGTTTGCGCCACCGACCACGCCGCGGCCGCTCCCCTAACCACTCTAGATTGTTGTAAGGCCGTCTGTCGAATGTCCTCGCGCGGCGCGGTAACTATCGAAGCGTGGGCTGGCCAGCGCTATGCCTGCTTGTCCCACCTGCCCTGCTCGGACTGCCGCCAGTAGGACACCGGGTGGCCGGCGGCCTTCAGGTCGGTCCAGCGGCGGCGGGCGGAGGCGACGGCGGATTCGTCGCGGCCGTCGAACATGATCACGCAGCGTTCGTAGCCCTGCATGTCTCCAGGTTCCGCGTCATCAATCAGGAACAACGCATTAGCGTTGTTGGGATTTTCGCTCGGGTCCGTGGTCAGCAGCACCGGCTGGCGCAGTGAATTGGGTTCGCTGTCCAGACCGTGCGGCAGGAAGGTCTCGTCCCGGTAGCTCCACAGCCAGCCGTCAAGGTGTTCGATCCTGTCCTTGTCGGGCGTGCGCAACAGGGCTCGCCAGCCGCGCGCCAGGGTCTTTTGCAGCAGCTCAGGCAGGGCCTGATCCAGGCTGGTCTGTTCCAGATGGTAGAACCAGACCTCGCAGGCGTCGCTCATCTCACCCCTTGTCCTCGTAGTGGTCGGCCACCAGCCGATCCAGCAGCCGCACGCCGAAGCCGGTCGCACCGTCGGGGATCAGGGGATTGGTCGAGGGCTTCTTCCAGGCCACCGGGGCGATGTCGAGGTGAGCCCAGGGCGTCTTCTCGACGAACCGCTGGATGAACAGGGCGGCGGTGATCGACCCTGCCGGACGGCCGCCGGTGTTCTTCACGTCCGCCGCCATGCTGTCGATCTGCTTTTCGTAGCCGGCGTGCAGCGGCATCCGCCACAGAAGCTCGCCCTCGGTCTGCGATGCGCCGAGCAGCTGGCTGGCCAGGGCGTCGTCGTTGCAGAAGGCGCCGGCGTAGTCGTGGCCCAGCGCGATGATGATCGCGCCGGTGAGGGTGGCGAGGTCGACGATGGCCTTGGGTTTGAACTTCTGCTGGCAGTACCAGAGGGCGTCGGCCAGCACGAGCCGACCCTCCGCGTCGGTGTTGATCACCTCGATGGTCTGGCCCGACATGGAGGTCAGGATGTCGCCCGGCCGGATGGCGTCGCCGCTCGGCATGTTCTCGACCAGGCCGAGGATGCCCACGGCGTTGACCTTGGCCTTGCGGCCCGCAAGGGCGTGCATGGCGCCGGCGACCGCGGCCGCGCCGCCCATGTCCCACTTCATGTCTTCCATGCCCTCGGCGGGCTTGATGGAGATGCCGCCGGAGTCGAAGCAGACCCCCTTGCCGACGAAGGCCACCGGCGCGGCCTTTGGATCGGCGGCGCCCTTCCAGACCATCACCGCCAGCTGGCTTTCACGGGCGCTGCCCTGGCCGACGCCGAGCAGCGCGCCCATGCCGAGCTCGGCCATCTGGGCCTCGCCGAGGATCTCGACCTCCAGGCCCAGCTCCTCCAGGCGTTTGACGCGATTGGCGAATTCTTCGGGATAGAGGATGTTGGCGGGCTCGGAGACCAGGTCGCGGGCGAACAGGATCGCGTCAGCGAGCGCCGACAGCGGGGCGAACGCGGCGGTCGCCCGGTCGGGATTGGCGCAGGCGACGCGCACCTTCGTGACCGAAGGCTTCTTCTCGGGCTTCTCGCGGGTGAGGTATCGGTCGAAGCGATAGGCGGCGAGCCGGGCCCCGAACGCCGCCCGCGCGGCGTGCTCGTCGGACAGATCGGCCAGGCGAAGTTCAAGCATCGAGGCGCCCGTGGTCTTGGCCGCCTGCAAGGCTCCCGCGCCGATCGCCTCGGCGATCAGGGCGTCGACGCTGTCGCGCGGCCCCGCCCCCACCAGGACGACCCTCGTGGCATGCAGGCCATTGGGTGCGACAAGATCGAGAACCTGGCCCTTGGCCCCGGTGAAACGGGCGCTTCCCAAAGCCCGTGACAGGGTCCCGCCAGAGGCCGCGTCGAGCGCCTCGGCGGCGGCCGAGAGCGTCTGGCCGTCGAACACCGGCGCGGCGATGATCGACAGCGGTTCGCCTTCGACGGCGCCCAGTGAAACGAACTCGATTTCCATGCGCTCTCCTGCGTCGGCCATGTCGGCCGGATGACTTCGCCCTACCCAGCACAGACCCGGCCCGCGCGCTCAAGGGGGATCGGTTGTCGGGTCATGTCGCGGGCGTGTAGAACATGGCGCGCCCGGCCCCGGGCTGCAACGGCGACCCAGCGGCGCAATGACCCTCATTGAACGTTATCTGTTTCGCCAACTGCTGGCGCCGACCATCCTCGCCTTGGCCGCCCTTACCGTTGTGGCGTTCCTCAGCCAGAGTCTGAGCGCCTTGGATCTGATGGTCGATCAGCGCCAGAGCTTCGGCGTGTTCCTGAAGGTGACGCTGCTGGCCCTGCCGGAACTGGTCAGCCTGATTCTGCCCGTCGCGGTGTTCGTGGCCGCGCTGATCGCGCTCAACCGGATGCACACCGAGCACGAGATCGTGGTCTGCTTCGCCGGCGGCATGAGCCGTTGGGAGGTCATCGCCCCGGCCGCGCGCCTGGCCTGCGGCGCCGCCCTGATCTCGCTGGCCCTCAACCTGTGGCTCGCGCCACCCGCGTCGCAGGCCATGCGCACAGAGATCTTCCGCGCCAGGGCCGATCTGGCCGCCAGCCTGGTCCAGCCCGGCGAGTTCACCGAACCGGCGCCCGGACTGACGGTCTATGCCCAGAGCGTGTCGCCGGAAGGCGCACTCACCAACCTGTTCGTCCACCAGCAGCGGCCGACGGGCTCCACCACCTTCAGCGCCCGCACGGGCCAGATCACCAAGCGCAAGGGCTCGCCGATCCTGATCATGCACCAGGGCTCGAGCCAGCAGATCAGTAGCGCGGGGGTGCTGAATTTCCTCGCCTTCGACGAATACGCCCTGGACCTGTCGCCATTCCTGGCCAGGGACGAAGCTGTCCACTTCAAGACCAGCGACCGCTATCTGCACGAGCTGGCGTTTCCCGACCTGCGGCAGGCCTGGGAGCGGCAGTATCGATCCAAGATGCTGGCCGAGGCCCATTCACGGATCGCGGGGCCTCTCTACAACCTGTCCCTGATGGCGATCGCCCTGGTCGCGGTGATCGGCGGGCCGTTCAGCCGGCTCGGTTACGCCGGACGCATCGCCATGGCGGCGACCGCCGCGGCGCTTGGGCGGGTGGCGGGCTTCGCGGTCCAGGCCCTGGCGATCCACCAGGCTTGGTTCAACCTTCTGCAATACGCGATCCCCATCGGCATCACCGCGGCCGCGATGGCCGCCCTGTTCCGCTTCGGCGCCGATAACCGGACCTTGCCGCGGCCTGTCGCCGTCACGCGGTGGGCGGGCGCCCGCGCATGAAGGTCCGCGTCACGCGAATCGAGCTGTACATCTTCGCCCACACCCTGGTCGGGGTGGGATCGGCCGCGGCCCTGCTCGGCGCCGTGGTCCTGCTGATCGACTTCGTCGACCTGTCTCGGACGCTGGGGGGGAAGGCGGATGTCGGCTTCCTGACCGAGGTCGCCCTGACGGTGCTGAAGTCGCCGTCGGTGATCCTGCAACTGCTGCCGTTCGTCTTCCTGTTCGGCGTGCTGGGGACGTTCGTCACCCTCAATCGGCGAAGCGAACTGGTGGCCATTCGGGCGGCGGGAGTGTCCGCGTGGCGATTCATCCTGCCGGCGGCGGCCGCGGCGGCGTTGCTCGGACTGCTGGTGTTGCTGGCGCTCAATCCGCTGGCCGCCGGGATGAACTCGGCGTTCGAAAGCCTGCGCGCGTCGGTCAGTCCTTCGGAGGCCCCCCACAGTCGGAGGATATGGCTGCGCCAGGGGGACGCCCACACCCAGGTGATCATCGGCGCATCGGCGCGCACCGGGGCGGGCGGCGTGCTGCTGAAGGACACGTCGCTGTTCGTCTACACCCTGGATGAATACGGCACGCCGCAGTTCTCGCGTCGGATCGAGGCCTCGAAGGCGCGCCTGATGAAGGGGTATTGGCGACTCAGCGACGCCTGGGAGGCCACCCCGGGCGCCAGGGCCACGCACTACGACACCCTGTCGATCCCTTCCAACCTGGACGACCGCACGGCGATGGAGCGCTACGCCTCGCCGCAATCGATGTCATTCTGGACCCTGCCGCGAGCGATCGCGCGGATCGAGGAAGCCGGGTTCTCGGCGATCAACTACCGCCTGCGCTTCCACCAGCTCCTGGCCGGACCGTTCCTTTTGACGGCAATGTCGATCCTGGCGGCGGCGTTTTCGTTGAAGCTGTCGCGGCTCGGGGGGCTCTCGACCCTGGCGGGCGTGGGGGTGGCCAGCGGCTTTTGCGTGTTCTTCTTCAACCAGCTGTGCGCGTCCCTGGCCAAGGCCGAAGTCGTTCCGCCATCGGCCGCAGCCTGGATTCCGCCGATTCTCGCGCTTCTGTCGGCATTGACGCTGCTTTTCTATTCCGAAGACGGCTAAGACGGACCCGAGCGACAGGATCAGACTCGGCTGTGATGGAACGACCTCTGTGATCAGTGCGCGCCACGCCTCGGCGAACGTGCGGCTGCGTTGGTGGCTGCTCGCCGGCGCCGCGGTGTTCCTTATGCTGGGATCATCGGCGGAGGCCCGGTCGTCGGCCGCCCTTAAGTCGTCGGCGGCCAAGACAGCGTCCGAACGGGACGCGCTCGATGCGGCGCGCGCCGCTAAGCCGGAGGCCGACCAAGCCGGCGCCAACTCCGATGGGCTGGATCCGGGCAGCTTCTATCTGGAAGCCGACACCCTGCAGCAGGACGACGACAACAAGACCGTCACCGCGACCGGCCACGTTGAGGTCCGCTATCGCGGACGCACGCTGCGGGCCCAGACCCTGATCTACAACACTGTTTCGGGCGAGGTGTCGGCCAGCGGCGATGTGGTGGTGGTCAACCCCGACGGCACGGCCGAGTTCGCCAAGGAGATCGTTCTCGACAAGGATATGAGCGCCGGTGTGGCGCTCGGGTTCTCGGCGCGGCTCCAGGGCAATGTGAAGATCGCCGCCGACTCGGTCATCAGACGCAGCGCCGACAAGACCGAGCTCAACCGCGCCATCTATACGCCGTGCGACATCTGCGCGAAGGACGGGCAGCCCAAGCACCCGACGTGGTCGATCCGCGCCGATCAGGTCATCCAGGACAAGGCCCACCACCTGGTCTTCTACAAGCACGCGGTGATCAGCGTTCTGGGCGTGCCGGTCCTGTACACGCCGACCTTCTGGCACCCCGACAACGAATCAAAGGCGCAGTCCGGCTTCCTCACGCCATTGGTCGGGGTCTCCAACAAGCGTGGCTTCTCGTATGAGCAGCCCTATCTGTTCGTGGTGTCGCCGTCCGAGGATCTGGTCCTCAGCCCGGTCATCAGCTCGAAGGTCAATCCCTTCGTGAACATGGAGTTGCGCAAGCGCTTCAACAGCGGCGAGGTGGACGCCCGCTTCGGCTACACCTACGAGCGCGAGTTCGACAATTCGGGCCACACCATCCCCGGAACGGCGCTGACCTCGCGCAGCTACGTGCTGGCCAGCGGGGCCTTCGACATCAACAGCAAATGGTCGTGGGGCTTCGGATCCGAGCGCGTGTCCGACGATCTGCTGTTCGACCGCTACGACACCCAAGGCGTCTATGATCGGCGCGGCCTGTTCGAGACGGACTCCCGGCGCCTGCTGTCGCAGGTCTACGCCGTGCGGCAGGACCAGACCTCCTATCTGTCGGTTTCGGCGCTCGACTTCGAGGGCCTCAGGATCGGCGACGTCAACTCCGCCATGCCGGTGGTGGCGCCCTTGATCGAGGCCCGGTACGAGCCGTCCGGCGCGATTCTCGGCGGGCGACTGCGCCTGACCGGCAGCGGCGTGATCCTTACCCGCGACCAGGACCCCAACGACCCGGCCTTGCCGGGCACCGACAGTCGCAGGGCCACGGGTCAGATCGACTGGCGGGGGGCCTATACGGTCGGGCCGGGGCTGCGCATCGAGCCGTTCGGATCGGGGCGTTTCGACGTCTATCGGATCTCCGATCCGGTGCTGACCCCCAAGGTGCAGACCGTCAGCCGGGCGATCGGCTCCGTCGGCGTCGACTTCAGCCTGCCGATGATCCGGCGCAGCGGCGACACGACAGTGATCCTGGAGCCCCTGGTCGAAGGGGTCTATTCGCCGAAAGCCAATCCGAGCCCGGACATCCCCAATCAGGACAGCGCCGACTTCGTGTTCGACGAGACCAACCTGTTCGACCCCAATCGCACGCCGGGCTTCGACGTCTTCGACAGCGGCGCGCGCCTGAACGTCGGCGGCCGGGCGACAGTCGACTGGGGGGACGGCCAGCAGGCCCGTGCGTTTGTTGGTCGCAGCCTGCGGGCCAGCCCCGATCCGACACTGCCGGTGCTCAGCGGCTACACCGCCCGTTCATCCGACTGGATCCTGGCGGCCAGCGCCGCGCCGATGAAGGGACTAGAGTTCTACGAACGCACCCAGCTGGACGGCGACACGTTCGCCTTGCGGCGGCAGGAAGTCGGCTTCAACATCATCACGAGCTTCGCGCGCGGCTATTTCCGATATCTGCATGATTATACGAACCCTTCAGGCCATCTGGAGAACCTGGAGGCGGCCGGCGACATCCTGGTCACCAAGCACTTCGGGCTGGTGCTCTATGGAGAGCGGGACCTGCAGAATAGTGTCTGGGCCAGACGTGACATCGGCCTTCTTTACCAGGACGAGTGCACGCGGCTGGAAATCGTTTATCACCACGAAGCGGCGTTCGCCCGCCTGGGCGGCCCGTCCAACTCCGTACAGGTACGCCTAACCCTCGCCACACTGGGGGAACAAGGGTACAGGAGCGACGACAACGGCCGTTAGCCCCCGCTCGGCTGCGACAGAAGGAATGACGTGACCTATGAGTCGGGCGCGTTGCGTAAGAGAATTATCGACCCTGATCGCCGCCGCATCGATTGCGGCGTTCGCGGCATTGAGCTCGTCTGCATGGGCGCAGCGCGCCGCGCACGGCGCAAGTCCGGCCAACACCGTGACGGTGCAGACGCCCGAAGTTCAGCAGGCCGAAGCCCCTGCCCCGCGCCCGTCGCAGGCTGATCTGACCGGCGGCGTCGCGGCCCTGGTCAATGACGATGTGATCTCGACCTACGATCTCAGACAGCGGGCTTTGCTGTTCATTGTCACCGCCGGCGTGCAGCCAACACAGGACAGCCTGCCGCAGATCCAGGAACAGGCGTTGCGCTCGTTGATCGACGAGCACCTGGAGATGCAGGAGCTGCACAAGATGGAGAAGCAGCAGAAATTCCCCATCGTCGCCGACGACGACGAGGTCGCTCAAGCGCTTCGCCAGCTGGCGAGCGAAAACAATTCGTCCCTCGACCAGCTGTCCGGCCAGTTCGCCCAGGTCGGTCTGGATGTGAGCACGCTGAGAGAGCAGATCCGCACCCAGATCAGCTGGAACCGCATGATCCAGGGCCGCTACGGCACCCGCGTGCGCATTGGCAACAACCAGATCGCCATGCAGCTGCAGCGACTGAAGGCCTCCGCCGGCGCTCCGAAGTACCTGGTCAGCGAGATCTTCATAGACAGCTCCAGTGTCGGAGGCCCGAGCGAGGCGTTGAGCGGCGCCCAGCAGTTGATCACCCAAATCCAGCAAGGCGCGCCCTTCGCCCCTGTCGCCAGGCAGTTTTCCAAGGCGCCTTCGGCCGCCAACGGCGGCGATATGGGATGGGTTTCGGCCGCCGAGCTTCAGGGCGAACTCGCGGCAGCGCTCGCGCAGATGAGACCAGGCCAGTTGTCTGAACCGATCCCGGTCAATGACGGCGTCTACCTGCTTCAGCTTCGCGACAAGAAGGCCGGCGGCGGCAGCCAGATGGTCTCGCTGAAACAGGCCGCCGTGCGGCTGACGGCGGACGCGTCGAGCGATCAGCTCGCGGCCGCCACCAAGACGCTCCAGGACTTCAAGGCCTCGTCGGGCGCCACCTGCACCGACTTGGAAGCCAAGGCTGGCGGCGTGAGCGGCCTGGTCACCAGCGACCTTGGCGAATCCGACGTCGCCGATCTTTCGGGCGATTTCCGCAACGCCGCGGCGAACCTTTCCCCCAACCAGTTCAGCGATCCCATTCGCACGTCCGTCGGATTGCACCTGATCATGGTCTGCAATCGGCGGTCGGTCGACGCCAAGTCTCCGAGCCGGGACGACGTCGAGAACCGGCTGTACGCGGACCAACTCAGCATGCTGTCGCGGCGGTATCTGCGCGACCTCAGGAATTCCGCGACCATCGAGACGCCGTGACCAGTCCTGTCCTCGCGGTCACCATGGGTGATCCGGCGGGCGTCGGACCTGAGATTATCGTCAAGGCCTGGGCGCTTCTGCGAGACCGCGGGCCGGCGTTCGTCGCCATAGGCGACTTTGACCTACTGACCTCGGCGCCGGGCGCCGGCGGTCTGGAGCTGCAGAGGGTCGCCTCGCCTGCCGACGCCGCCAGCCTGTTCGAGCACGCTCTGCCGGTTCTGGATGTGCCGCTCAATGCGGCGGTTGTCGCCGGTCGCGCATCGCCAAGCCACGCCGCGGCCGTAATCCGATGGATCGAGACGGGCGCCGGCCTGGCGCTGTCGGGTGCGGTGGCGGGCCTGGTTACGGCCCCCATCGCCAAGGCTCCCCTTTATGAGGCGGGCTTCCAGTTTCCGGGACACACTGAATACCTGGGCGACCTGACCCGGACGGCGAACCAGACGGGTCCCCAGGGGCCGGTGATGATGCTTTGCGCGGGCGACCTCAGGACCGCCCTGGTGACCATCCACGAACCTCTGTCCGCGGTGCCGGGTCTGCTGTCGATCGAGAGCATCGTCCGCGCCGGTCTGGTCACCGCCCAGGCCCTCAGGGACGACTTCGGGATCGCCAATCCGCGGATGGCGGTCGCCGCCCTCAATCCTCATGCGGGCGAAGGCGGGGCGCTGGGCGGCGAGGAGGATTCGATCATCCGGCCAGCCTGTGTCGAGCTCAGGCGGCTTGGTGTCGACTGCACCGATCCCAAGCCGGCCGACAGCCTGTTCCATCCGGAGGCCCGGCGCGGCTACGACGCGGTGCTGTGCATGTACCACGACCAGGCCCTGATCCCGGTGAAGATGCTGGACTTCTGGGGCGGCGTGAACGTGACGCTCGGCCTGCCGATCGTGAGGACCTCGCCCGACCATGGCGTCGCCTTCGACATTGCCGGACGCGGCCTAGCCAAGCCCCAAAGCCTGGTCGCGGCGTTGGAGCTGGCCGCGTCCATCGCGGCCCATCGCGGCCGTGGCAACGGGGCGGCGGCTTGACGCTGGACGACCTTCCGCCGCTGCGCGAGAGCCTGGCGGCCCATGGACTGATGGCCAGGAAGAGTTTCGGGCAGCACTTCCTGCTGGACCTGAACATCACGCGTAAGATCGCCCGACTGGCGGGCCCGCTGGAGGGCCATGCCGTCATCGAGGTTGGCCCCGGCCCGGGCGGACTGACCCGCGCGCTGCTCGAAGCCGGCGCCCTGGTGATCGCGGTGGAAAAGGACGAGCGTTTCGTCCCGCTTCTGGAGGCGCTGGCCACGGCGGCGGACGGTCGTCTGACCGTCGTTCGCACCGATGCGCTGGACGCCGACGAGACGGCGCTGCTCGATGCCCACGCCCCCGGCCGCCCGGCCCACGTGGTCGCCAACCTGCCTTACAACATCAGCGCCCCGCTGCTGATCAAGTGGCTCCGTCAAGCATCAGCATTCCAGGACATGAGCCTGATGTTCCAGAAGGAAGTGGCGCTAAGGATCGTCGCGGCGCCAGGCAGCGACGACTATGGCCGGCTCAGTGTGATCAGCCAGGCGGTCACCGACGCGCAGATCGTCATGTCGCTGCCGGCGCGCGCCTTCACGCCGCCCCCCAAGGTGGAATCCGCCGTTGTTCGGCTGGCGCCGCGCACGGACCGGCCCGACGCGGCCTTGCTGGCGACGCTCGAGCGCGTGACTCAGGCCGCCTTCGGCCAGCGCCGCAAGATGCTGCGCTCGAGCCTGCAGTCCCTGGGCGGCGCGGCGTTGTGCGAAAGCGTCGGGCTGGATGCGAGCCTGCGCGCCGAGGTCGTCCCCGTCGCGGGCTTCCTGGCCTTGGCCAGGGCCGTCGGGGGCTGAAGGCTCAGCCAGGTTCTTCCATGAGGCCGTTCACGAAGGCTTCGAGCCATAGATTGCGGGCCCGGCTCAGCCGCTCTCCCTCGTAGGCCCTGGCCACCTGGGCATAGGCCTGGTCGAGGTCGTCGTTGACCACGACGTAGTCGTATTGGGCCCACTTGCTGATCTCCCCACGCGCCCGGCCCAGCCGCCGCTCGATCACGTCGGCGGCGTCCTGCCCGCGCCCGTGCAGCCGGCGCTTCAGCTCGGCCATGCTGGGCGGCAGGATGAAGATGCGGACCACATCGCCGGGCGCGGCGCCCGCGACGGTCTGGGCGCCCTGCCAGTCGATATCGAACAGCACGTCGCGGCCCTCGGCCAGGACATGCATGACAGGTTCACGCGGCGTGCCGTAGCGGTGTTCGTGCACCCAGGCGTGTTCGAGGAAGGCGTCCTCACTCACCATCTCCTGGAAGCGCTCTTGGGTGATGAAGTGGTACTCGCGGCCATCCTGTTCGCCGGGTCGCGGGTCACGAGTGGTGCAGGATATCGACAGCGAGAGCGCCGGGTAGTCGGCGATCAGGCGGCGGCTCAGCGAGGTCTTGCCTGCGCCGGACGGACTGGACACCACGAGCATCAGGCCGCGGCGTGACCCGGCGTGGTCAATGTCCATTTCTCAGCTCGCCACG
>FTFM01000480.1_pt1 | contig 17900 bp, 15 predicted proteins | sample 1640451 | NCBI WGS metagenome assembly FTFM01 (sample SAMEA3914814, study PRJEB12502) | metagenome | biome: forest; material: soil | place: USA | collected 2011-09-16 | depth 0.1 m | reverse complement strand
GTGGTCTGCTGATAGGCGGCCAGCCAGGACCGGCGCCGGTCGGCGTCAGGCACGCTTTCCAGGATCTGTTTGATCTCGTCCAGACTGCGATCGCCCACGAAGGTCGGCACGATACGGTTCCAATTGATCATCATGAGCGAGCGGCCGAGATCGTTCTCGGCATAGCGGCACCAGACGCGCATGCGCCAACGTTCGAGCGGATCTGAGGGACGTAGCGGCGGACCGTCGAAGGCCTCGTCGATATATTCGTTGGCGATCATGCCCTCGGGAAGCACATGTCCGTCGTGCACCAGCGTGGGAACCTGGCCCTTGGGGTTCACCGCCAGATAGGCGGGCTTCAGGTGTTCGAATTCCGTGCCCTTCAACTCCCGCTCGATGAAGTCGACCCCCTTCTCAAGCAGCGCCTGATAGACTCGCCCCGAGTTGGTCCCCAATGGCTGGAAGAAGTAGAGCTCGACCGACATATGCGCGCCTCCCGCGGCGATTGTCGTGGCGACGCCGCAACCGCGGCCGTCCAGGCATGATCAGTCTTCCTGGCGATCCGTAACGCAGCAGATGCTGCAGGTCACGCCTTGGAGGGGCCAAGCTCATCCGTTCGCCCCGCGCTCCCTTTGCTGCGATTGAAGGTGTAGGTTTGCCCCTGCAATCGACCGCCGCGCGGCGGTCAGGGCCGATATCGCCTTCGGTCTTTCGGGGGACACGCGCTTAACCTAAGAGACGCCCAAAGTATGGACGGCAGCTCATTCCGTGGCCGAAAGGTCCTGATCACTGGGGGACTCGGCTTCATCGGGTCCAACCTGGCGCGCCGTCTTGTCGAGATGGATGCCGAGGTGACGCTGGTCGACACCCTGTTGCCCACCCAGGGCGGCCTGCACGCCAACATCCGAGGCATTGAGGATCGGGTTCGGGTCAACATCTCAGACCAGCGCAACAGCCTCAGCCTGGGGGATTTCGTCCCAGGCATGGACTACATCTTCAACCTGGCCGGCCAGACCAGCCACATGGACTCCATGCAGGACCCGATCGAGGACCTGAATCTGAACTGCGTGGCCCAGCTGACGTTCCTGGAGGCCTGCCGCGCGCGCAATCCGGGCTGCAAGATCGTTTTCACCTCGACCCGACAGATCTACGGCCGGCCGGACTATCTGCCGGTGGACGAGAAACACGTGCTGCGGCCCACCGACATCAACGGCATCCACAAGGTGGCGGGCGAGGCCTATCATCTGCTCTACAACAAGGTTTACGGGCTACGCGCGACCGCCCTGCGGCTGACCAACACCTACGGGCCGCGCATGCGGGTGAAGGACGCCCGACAGACCTTCCTCGGCGTCTGGATCAAGCTGGCGCTGCAGAACGAACCCTTCGAGGTCTGGGGAGGCGAACAGCTGCGGGACTTTTCCTATGTGGAGGACGTGGTCGACGCCTTGTTGCTCGCCGCGGTGACGCCCGGGACCGACGGCGAGGCCTTCAACCTGTCCGGTGAGCCCGTGGTAAGCCTTTTGCAGGTCGCCCAGTTGCTGGCCGAAGCGACGGGAGCGCCCTTCGTGATGCGCGAGTTCCCCGCCGAGCGGCGCAAGATCGACATCGGCGACTATTATGCCGACGATCGCCTTTTTCGGACCACGACCGGCTGGGCCCCGCGCGTTCCGCTGGCGCGAGGGTTGGCGTTGACCCTGGATTACTATCGACGACATCTGGACGACTATCTTTAGGACCGACGTGGCGCCCCTCCCGATCCCCCAGACCGACCCCAAGGCCAGCTATCTGGCCTCACGCGCCAAGATCGACGCGGCAGTGCGCAGGGTGCTGGACGGTGGCTGGTACATCCTGGGCGACGAGGTCGCGGCCTTCGAACGGGAATTCGCAGGCTTCATCGGGGCCGGTCACGGGATCGGCGTGGCCAGCGGCACCGACGCCCTGGTTCTGGGATTGAAGGCGCTGGGAGTGGGTCCGGGCGATACCGTGGTCACCGTCTCACACACCGCTGTCGCGACAGTCGCCGCCATCGAGATCGCTGGCGCAACGCCGATCCTGGTCGACGTCGATCCGGCGACCTTCACCATGGACCCCACCGACCTCCAGGGCGTGCTGGAGCGCCCGGGGGCACCAGTGAAGGCTGTCATTCCCGTGCACCTGTACGGTTGCCCCGCCGCCATCGAGACCATCTGCGCCCTGGCTGAGCGGCATGGCGCGGCCGTCCTGGAGGACGTCTCTCAGGCCCATGGCGCGACCGTTGGCGGCCGGCGCCTGGGGCGGTTCGGCGCGCTGGGCGCATTCAGCCTCTATCCCACCAAGAACCTGGGAGCCTTCGGTGATGGCGGGGTGATCGTCACCGAGAGCGAGACTATCGCCGAGCGGCTGAAAGCGCTGAGGGAGTACGGCTGGAGGCGCCGCTACGTCAGCGACACCGCAGGCTTCAACTCACGGCTGGACGAGCTGCAGGCGGCCATATTGCGCGTCAAGCTGACCCGGCTCGAAGCCGACAACGCCCGCCGCCGGGCGATCGCCGCGTTGTACGACCAGGGTCTCGCCGATTTGCCCCTGACGCGACCCACCCAAGCGCCAGGCGTCGCACACGTCTATCATCAGTATGTCGTGCGGCTGGCGGAGCGCGATCGGGTGAAAGCGGCCTTGGCCGAGCGCGGGGTGGGATCCAACATCCACTATCCCCTGCCCGTGCACCTGCAGCCCGCTTACCAGGGGCGCGTGGCCACAGGCCCCTCAGGGCTGCGGGAAACCGAAGCCCTGACACCGGAAGTCCTCAGTCTGCCGATGTATCCGCAGTTGGACGACGCCATGGCCGCGCGCGTGATCGAGGCCATACACGAGGCGCTGGGAGCCTGAAGCCAGGCCCGACAGCCTTTTGGGAGGTGCGGTAAACCCTATTCCCCGGCCAGGGAGGTCAGCAGGTCGAGCAGCCGGCGGCGGGTCTGGGAACTCTCAATCTTGGAGAAGGCGTCCAGCAGGTCCAAAGCGCCAGGAATGGCGAGGCGCGGCGCCAGTTCATCGTCAACCGAACCGCTGTCTTCGCCGATCAGCGAGGCGACGGTGCAATCCAGGCGGCGGGCGATCTTCACCAACATCGAAGCCGACACGCGATTGGTGCCGCGCTCGTATTTCTGAACCTGCTGGAAAGTAATGCCCAGCGCGTCGCCCAGGGAACTCTGACTGACCTTCAGCGACTGGCGGCGCATGCGAATCCGCGCGCCGACGGCGATATCGATCGGGTCGGCCCGGCCAGTCAGGGAAACTGAAGCTAATGGCATTTGTTCGTGAATCCTCGTTGTCTTCACCTCGCATACAACCATTTGGAGGGGTTCGTAAATGTGTCGCAGCAACGCAGACCTCTCAATTGGGTGTATTGCGCGGCCCCCGGTCGATGCGGTTCGCTACACCTCGATTAGAGGTGGGTGGCATGAGCACAGTTCCCGGACGCATCATCTTCGATTTCAAAGGCCCGGACATGCCGGCGCGGCGCAGGAGCGCCGACCACGCCCGGTTCATAGGCCTGCTGTCACGCATGTCGCCTCAGGATCGCAGGGTGGTGAGCGCTCTGGTGTGGAAAGTGGCGGAAGCCGAAGCCCACCGTGGCGAAGAGGCGGCGTTGGACCTGATTGACGACCTCGAAGAGGTTATTCTGAGCGCTGAGCGCTGATTGCTGTCCGCCTCGGGCATTTCGGCCCGGAACGCGGAGGTCATTGGTCGGGACGCTCTGATCCCGACGAGCAAGCCTCTTGCTGGGCGACCGTGCGGACGAGTTGGATCAGGCTGCGCCGGAACAGCGGCTGGGAAATCATGGTGAGGGCGTCGACCAGTTCCAGGCCGTCGGGGCTGCGCAGGAAGTCGTGGATGCGTCGGTCCAGATTGCTCGCATCCAGCGCCGCGGTCGTATCGCCGGCCGTCTCGGGAAGCTCCTCGAAGAAATAGGCGATCGGGACGGACAGGAATCTGGCGATTTCGTAGAGCTTTGACGCGCTGACCCGGTTGGTTCCTCGCTCGTACTTCTGGACCTGCTGGAAGGTCAGTCCTAGCGCCGCGGCGAGTTGTTGCTGACTGTGTCCCTGAAGTTTGCGGCAGACGCGGATGCGCGCGCCGACATGGCTGTCAACGAGCTCCGGTTGGCGCCCAAATCCGTTGATTTCGTTGGGCTCTCTCACTTGTGCCGTCACCGTCATACACCGATCCCGGAACGCCCACGGCAACGTTGCGCCAATTCATCCCGGTTAGCCAGAGGCCGCGGTGACAGCATGACTTGTAACCGAGAGCACCGCCGGGAGATGACCTGATCGGCCCAACGGCGGGTTCACACGATGAGTTGGCCGAGGCTCGAATTTGTGATGGTAGAAGGCCTCGTCCAGTGGAGCGCTGCACCGATGACGTCCGATGACGCCCCGTCGGTCCTGGCGGTCTTCCTGGCCGGGGTCGCCGCCGCGCCCAGAGCGCCACTGATCCACTTCGTAACGGCCGCGGGGACAGAGACCCTGACCCGGGGCGACATCGCCGGTCACGCCGGGGTCTATCGCCGCCTGTTGCACGATGAGGAGGCGACGCTCGGGTCGGTCGCGCTGATCTTCCTGCCGCACACGCCGCATCTGTATGGCGCGTTCCTGGGAGCGATGGCCGCAGGCCTCGTCCCATCATTCATGCCCTGTCCGTCCGCGAAACAGGAACCGGGGCGCTACTGGGCGGCGCACGCCGCGTTGCTGGACCGCATCCAGCCGGGCGCCTTGATCACCGACCGGAAGACCCTGGCCGATATGCGAAGCGCCGGCCTCAAGATCGGCTGCCAGGTGCTGGTTGCCGAAGACGTCGACCTCACAGCGGCTCCGGCGGCGCCAACGCTCCCCCTCAGGCAGCCGCTCGCATTGTTACAGCACAGTTCCGGCACAACCGGGCTGAAGAAGGGCGTCGCCCTGACCCAAGACAACGTCCTGATGCAGGTCCAGTCCTACTCCAGATCGTTGAGTTTAAACGACAATGACGTGATCGTCAGCTGGCTGCCGCTCTACCATGACATGGGGCTGGCGGCCTGTTTCCTCATGCCCGTGATCACCGGGACACCGGTGGTCCACATCGATCCGTTCCATTGGCTGGCGCGACCCACGCTGCTGCTCGATCTGGTCGACGAACATCGGGGGACCCTGGTCTGGATGCCGAACTTCGCCTTCGACCACCTGACCAATGTCGCCCGGGGCGACTGGCGTCTGTCGTTCCTTCGCGCCTTGATCAACTGCTCTGAGCCTTGCCGAGCGGCGACCTTCGAGCGATTCGGCGAGCGGTTCGGTGTGCCGGCCGCGGCGATGCAGTGTTGCTACGCCATGGCGGAAGCGACCTTCGCGGTGACCCAGACCCGCCTCGGGGAGCCGCCCGTCGTGAGAGCCTTCCGCAAGGACAGGCTCACACTGGACGATCCGGTCGAGGACGACGACGCCACGGGCGTCCGCCTGCTGAGTTGCGGGACATGCATCGAGGGCGCGGAGGTCTCGATCCGCGATGCCGCAGGCGGCGACGTTCCCGATCGAACGGTGGGGCGCATCTTCGTCAGGGGCCCGTTCGTCTTCCAGGGATACTTCCGCAATCCCGAGCTCACCGCCGAGCGGCTGAATGACAGCTGGTACGACACCCGGGACATTGGTTTCCGCGATCGCGGCGAGCTGTTCGTGCTCGGCCGCAGCGACGACGTGATCATCTGCAACGGCAAGAACATCTTCGCCCACGATGTCGAGGAGGCGATCGAGGGCGTCGTGGGGCTTAAGGCTGGACGCTGTATCGCGCTGGCGCTTGACGATCCGCGTTCAGGAACGCAGCAACTGGCGGTCCTGGCCGAACGCGACGACGGCGATCCTGTCTCGTTGAAGGACGCCACACGAGCGATAATGTCGCGCGTGTTCACCGCCGTAGCTGTGTCGCCGCGGGTCGTGGAGCTGCTGCCTCCCGGCTGGCTGGTGAAGACCACCAGCGGTAAGCTGGGCCGGGCGGAAAACCTGAAGAAGTATCTCGAATGGCGGATGCAGGATCGATGACATCCGACGATATCCTGGCGCGGCTGAGCAGTATTGTCGCTGACGAGACCTCCAGCCAGCCGGAGCTGACGTCGACGACCGTGGCCGACGACATACCGGGCTGGGATTCGGTCACGCACAGCCGCATCATCCTACGCGTCGAAGAGGCGTTCGCGATCGCCATCGACGTGGAGAGGACCTACGAGTTCGCCGACGTCGGCGAGCTGGTCGAGCACATTGAGGAACGATTGGGCGCCCCAGCCGACGCGCCCACCGACCCTGTTGACGCCTCGCAGGGCAAGGGCGGCAAGGTGGCGGGAGCGCGCGGCGCGCTATTCTCGAACGCGCGGTATCCCGCACCCTATTCGATGTTTCACGACAAGCCCGGGACCGGCGGCTCGGATGCCAATGGCTTCCTCAATCGCGAAGCACCCGTCACCCCCAAGCCGGCCGGCGAAAAGCGCGTCCTGATGTTCGGCAATTCGGCGGTGCGCCACGGCGAACCGGACCAGGGGGTCTCAACGCATCTGGAGCGACTGTTCCACGCCGCTGGCCGACCCGAGGTGCGCGTCTACAACTTCGGCATCGTCAGCGGCAATTGCGCCCAGTCACTGATGTATCTGGTCCACCAGGGCGTCGATATGACCCCCGACTTGGTCATCACCTACGACGGCTACGTCGACCTCACCGTGCCCTATAACTACGATCCGCGACCTGGCTATCCCTATAACCAGTACCTGCTTGAGCTCGTCCACGAACAGCTGGGCGCGGGGACGATCGGGGCATTCGACCTGGAGCGTGCCGAGCTGGAGCGGCTGAGGCAGCTCAGGGACCAGTGCGGATGGTCGTCTCCCGAATGGGAAGACGCGATCGCCCAGACCTATGTCACGACAATCCGCAAGGTGCACGAGATTGCCCGGTCCTGTGGCGCAAAGACCTACAGCTGTCTGCAACCGGCGCTGGCCAGCAAGATCGCCCGCGTCGGGTCCGAAACTCAGTGGACCCAGGGCGCTCGCCGGCAGGCCTTCCTGACCAGGACGCTCGCGGCGGGGCGGGCCGCCTTCGATCAGCTGGCGGGACGGCTCGATCCGGAATGGTCACGCTTCGGAGACCTGTCGGCGATCTTCGCGGACTCGCCGGAGGCCTGCTTCATCGACGCCGTACATCTCGATATCGAGCGCCACCCGGCCGTGGCCCAGCGCCTGTTCGCCGAGATCGAGGGGATGATCTAACCGCCCTGCAGCGAGCGGTAGATGAGTCTGACGAAATTGGCGCTGCCTTGGGGCGTGGCGCCGGCCTTGGCGTCGAGCCCGGCCAGAGGTTTTGCGGCCACGACATCGTCTTCGGACTTCTTCAGGGCGATCTGGGCGGCCACCAGGTCGCGGGCCTGAACCAGCATCGCGCGATAATCGGCCAGCGCCGCCTTGTCCATCAGCGGGCCGTGTCCCGGCACGATCTTGGTGTCGTCATCGGCGAGGGCCAGAAAGGCGTCCACGCCCGCGATCATGCCCTTGATGTTGCCGCCATTGGCCACGTCGACGTTCGGATAGCGGGCGCCTACCGACACAATATCGCCGGTCGACAGCACCTTGGCGTCGGGGAACCAGACGTAGGTGTCGCCATCGGTATGGGCATCGGGGAAATAGCGCAGAATCGCCGCCCGGCCCTTCATGGCGATGGTCAGGGCCTTGTCGAAAGATCGGCTGGGCAGGGCCGCTGGATCGGCCGGAGGGGTCTTCGCGCCTGTCAGGCTGTTGACCGTGCCGGCCGCGAGACGCCGACGGACATTGATCTGAGCGATGATCTGAGCGCCGTCCTTGGCGAACGCCGCATCACCGCCCGTGTGGTCGCCGTGGAAGTGGGTGTTGACGACAAAGCGGATCGGCTGATCGGAGACCGCCGCAACGGCCGCCTTGATCTTGTCGTGCAGCGGCGCGAACTGGCTGTCGACCATCAGCACCCCATCGTCGGCCGCGGCCACGGTGATGTTCCCGCCCAAGCCCTCCAGCATGTAGGTGCGGTGGCCCAGGTCGGTGGTCTTGATCACCACCTTGGAGAAGTCGAGCGCGGGGGCGCTCGGTGCGGCGGGCGTGGTCGAGGGGGCTGGGGCAGGCTGCGCCAAGGCCCCGCCGCCGGCGAAGATCACGAAGACAGCCGCCGCGGCGGCCAGGACGGGTCGCTTCATGCGGACCTCAACTGGATGTGTGGGCCTTCAGGAACGCGTCGATTCTGACATTGGCGTCGTTGGCCACGGGTATCGGGAAGGTGTTGAAGCCATGTGTGGCGCCCGGATAGATCGCCAGCTCCGCCTGGTTTCCCGCCGCGATCCAGCGCGAATAGAGGAACATGGAATCGTCCAGGAAAGGATCCAGCGTGCCGACGCTGAACAGCGCCGCGGGCATGTCCCGCACGTCGGCGTAGAGCGCGGACAGGTCGGGATTTCCTCTGCTGGCGACGTCAGGCGCATAGAGGTCCGAGCATTGTTGGATGTCTTCGACCCGCAACAGATAGCCCAGCTTGCCGATCAGCGTCTGGCTCGGCGTCATCGTGGTGTCGTAGTTGCCGTAGCTGAGGTTGGCGGCCTGGAAGCCGGTGAAACCGTGCTTGTCGCGCATCCGCACCAGAGTGGGCACGGCCAGGGTGGCCCCGGCCGACTCGCCGCCGATGGCCAGCGCACTGCCGCCAAACTCGGCCTTGACGTTCTTGGCCAGCCACAGGGCGGCGGCTTCGCAGTCGTCCCAGGCGGCCGGATAGGGATGCTGGGGCGCCAGCCTGTACTCGACGCTGACGCTGGCCAGTCCCGTGGCGTCGGCGATGCGTTCCAGCATGGCGTCGTTCTGGTCGGCCGAGCCCATCACCAGGCCGCCGCCATGGAGCGCCATATAGGCGCCGCGGGGATTGTCCGGGGCGATGATCCGCAGCGAGACCCTTCGGCCGCCGCCAGCGTCGACCTCGATCACCCGCGCTCGCGGTGACTTCGGGACGCTGGCGAACGGAGACGGCGCCGCGCCGGGCGGCGGCGGGGTCCCGAGCGGCGGACGGTTGACGGTCTGCTTGCGCAGGATGTCGGCGAACGCCTGGGTTTCGGGCGCGATGGCGTCGGGCCGGAAGAGGGCCGGATCGAAGGGGTTGGGACCAGCCACGGAGCTACTCCGCGGCCTGGGCCATGGGGGGGTCGATGGTCGAGGGCGCGCCCTGCCAGCTCTGCATCTCGCGCAGGCAATGCTTGGCGAAGATATGCATGCTGCGCACCGCATCCTCGTGCGGCATGCCGCCAGTGTAGAGGTGCGGGATCATGCCCTGCGGGTCACGGGTTTTCTTCACCTCGGCCATCTGTTCCAGGACCATCTGGGGCGTACCGTGCAGCGAGCTTTCAATGACCCCCTCGATCGCCTTGTCGACGTCGCCCTCCTCCATCACCAGGCCCTTGTAGGACTCGTAGCCCTTGATCGAGCCGTGGTGCTTGGAGGTCAGCTCGTAGTTCTTGATCGCCGCGCGGAACGTCCGGACCGCATAGATCTTGGCCAGCTCAAAGGCCTTGTCGGCGCTTTCGTCGATGAAAACGAGGTTGGACACGAACGGCTGCGGCGGCGTCTCGTCGGGACGGGACTTCTGCCAGGAGTCGAGCCAGGCGTCCTCGGGCGCGACCTCGTCATTGGCGCGGGCGGCCTCGGCGGCGGTCTGTGGCGCGAACGGCTTGCGCGGCCCTCCCCCGACCATAGGCTGGCCGAGATAGAGCCGTCCAAGGCCCAGTTTGGCGGCCGAGACCATCGAGGCGGGCGTGCCGGCGGCGCAGAACGCCCGGCCCTTCAGCGACCGGACCGGGCGCGGGCGGATCTCGCGGCGGGGTTGGTTGAAGGTCGCGCCGCCTTCGATGAAGCCGGTTTCCATGGCGTTCATCACCATGGGCACGATCTCGTCGAACAGCTCGCGCGCCCGGGACTGGTCGACCCTGAGGCCCTCATATTCCATCCGCGCCAAGCCACGGCCAAAACCGATGATCGCCCGACCGCCCGACAGGTTGTCGAGCACGCTGATCTCCTCGGCCAGACGCACCGGATCATGCCAGGGCACGACGATCACCTGGGTGCCCAGGCGGATGTGCCTGGTCTGTCCGGCCAGCCAGGTCAGATACTGGACCGGACTGGGCACGACGGAATATTCGCTGAAGTGGTGTTCCGTTATGAAAACGGAGTCGAAACCGAGCTCCTCAGCCAGCAGGCATTGGATCATCTCCTCGCGCAGGAACTGCGCGTCGGGGATGTTGCTGTGGTTCGCGAAGCCAGTGGCCAAGCCGACGTGCATCTGGGCGTCCTCCGACCGCGCCTCTCAGGCCGCGAAGCCTGGGGCGGGATATTGTTGAGCCCTCACCCTAAACCGGCCGCGCCGCCCATCGCAATCGCAGGCTTGGATCAGGAATCCAAGGCGGGGCCCAAACCGCCGAAATCCGCCGCACGTCAGACGCGCGGCGGATCAGGCGGTGATGACCGGAGGCTGAGCCGGCGAAGCTATTGCAGCTTGGACGACGGCGGGTCGATGCCAGCGATGAACTCCAGGGTCCGCTGGCGGGCCTGGTCGTCGGTGTACTGCTCGGGCGGCGACTTCATGAAGTAGCTGGAGGGGCCGAGCAGCGGTCCGCCCAGGCCCCGATCCAGGCCGAGCTTGGCGCAGCGGATCGCGTCGATGACGATGCCGGCCGAGTTGGGGCTGTCCCAGACTTCGAGCTTCAGCTCGACGTTCAGCGGCACGCCGCCGAAGGTGGTGCCTTCGAGCCGGATGTGCGCCCACTTGCGGTCCGTCAGCCATGGCACGTGGTCGGAAGGCCCGATGTGGATGTCGTCGGCGTCGAGCGGCACGTCCAGCTGGCTGGAGACCGCGCGGGTCTTGGAGATCTTCTTGGACTCCAGTCGTTCGCGCTCGAGCATGTTCAGGAAGTCGGTGTTGCCGCCGAAATTCAGCTGGTAGGTGCGGTCCAGCCGCACGCCACGTTCACGGAACAGGTTGGCCAGCACGCGGTGGATGATGGTGGCGCCCACCTGGCTCTTGATGTCGTCGCCGACGATCGGCACGCGCCGCTCGACGAAGCGCTTGGCCCATTGGCGGTCGGACGCGATGAACACCGGGATGCAATTGACGAAGGCGCAGCCCGCTTCGAGCGCCGCCTCAGCGTAATATTCGGTGGCCTTCTGGGAGCCGACCGGCAGGTAGGACACCAGCACGTCAGTCTTGGAGCGCTTGAGTTCCTCGGCGACGTTCACCGACGGCGCGCCGGATTCTTCGATCTCGGCGGTCAGGTACTTGCCCAGGCCGTCCAGGGTCGGGCCGCGCTGCACTTGGATCCCCGAGACCGGGGCCGTGGCGAAGTCGAAGGTGTTGTTCGGCTTCATCAGAATGGCTTCGCTGATGTCACGGCCGACCTTGCCGGCGTGGACGTCGAAGGCCGAAGCCAGCTCGATGTCGTTCACGTGGTAACCGCCGAGCTCGACGTTCATCAGTCCGGGAGGCGGCTCATTCGCCGTCGCCTCGGAATAATAGGTCAGGCCCTGGACCAGCGACGATGCGCAGTTCCCGACCCCAACGATACCCATACGAACTTTTTTGCGGGCCATTGCTCCCCCACGCCACCGTCACGCCGACGTCACGGCGCTGTCATCAAGCTTCTATTTTGTGGGAAATCTTTCGGTCAAGATCGACTTCCACCAAACGCGATTCATCTACAAGCAGATAGTTGCTCAGCCGGCGACTGAATCTGCTGCCAAACGACGCCGGATTGCGCACACCCAGATATCCGCCGCGCGGCATCTAGGGACGCATCATGGCGCTTTGCGGGCAGCTCCAGAAATCCGATCAGGTCCGGATAAGCTGCGCCGTCTCGCGCACGGCGTGTCCATACGCTGTCGGATCGTCGACATCCAGCCAGAACCGGTCCCCAATGTCGAATGTCGACGCCAATCCCTGCACGGCAAGCCTTTGCATGCCGCTTGAAATGCCCGCCCCCTCGCCCGCCGCGTCGGCCGCCTCGATCGCAGCCACCAGCCCGAGCGAGGCGAGGAATATCCCGGTATCGAAAACATCGTAGGGCTCGATCAGCTTTCCGATACGCATGATGCGGCCATCCGGCGCAGTCTGCACACGGGTAACGTCCTCCAGATCAACCAGCGGATTGTCCAGACGGCGATCGACCGCAAGCGTGACGCCCGAAGAATTGGCGCCATGTGAAATTAGATCGGCCATGATGGTCGGATCGAACAGGTGATCGGACATCAGCAGGACGAAACGGTCCTGCAGCACAGGGCGCGCGGCCACGATCGACAGGCCATTCGAGCCCATCCACTGGTGGTTCCGCACGCAGGTGATCTTGATGTCGCGCTCAGCGGCGAAGGTGGTGAGGAAGGCCTCCAGCCTGTCGCCCTCATAGCCGGTGACAACGACGAACTCGCTGCCGCCGCCGGTCAGCGCACTCTCCATGATGCGGACGATCAGGGGCACGCCCCAGACTTCAGCGAGCGGCTTCAGCGACGCTATGCCGCGCAGGCGTGTGCCCTGCCCCGCCGCCACAATCAAACACTGCACGCGTCAATAACCCCCGGCCCGACAGGGCGGCCGGGAAGCTAGCCCTTGCCAGAAACGGTCACAATAGAGGATTGACCCGGCGTCGCCGGCGCGGCCAATCCGCCAGCGCCGCGTGACGCAGACGATCCGTTCACAATCATACGAGGACCCGAATGAGGCCGACGGCCCCGACCAAGCCCTGGAGCGAGGCGTGAGCGTGTTCAGCGCGGCCGCGCCCAGCACGGCGACCAGCCGGCCGCCAGAGGTCGAGGAGCCGCTCAATCGCTGGATCGTGCATCCCCTGTCGCGAGGGCTGGTGCAGCTGCTGATTCCCACCGGGATCTCGCCGAACGCCGTCTCGGTGCTGGGCGTGGTGATGATGGCCACGGCGGCGGCGTGCTACGCCAACTTGCCCTGGCCCTGGTCGGCGCTGGTGGGCTTGGTCTTCCAGGCCGCATGGCACGTGTTCGACGGCGCCGACGGCGAGTTGGCCCGGCGCACCGGTCGGGCGTCGCCGGATGGCGAGATCGTCGACGGCATCTGCGACCATTTGAGCCACCTGATCCTCTATGTCGTGATGGGCGCCATCCTGGCCGAACGGATCGGAGCCTGGAGCTGGCCAATCGCCGCTGTCGCCGGCGCCTCGCGGGCGTTCCACGCCAACGCTTATGAGACGGTGCGCCGCAATTATCGCCGCTGGGTCTACGATGTCCGCTGGATCCGCCAGAACGTCGGCCAGGCCGCGCCGCCGACGACCTCCGGAACCTGGCGCAACCTCGCCATCCCGCTGGCCAGGCTCTACCTGAAGACCTCGCAGGTGATGAGCGCCGACGACAGCGCCGTCGAGGCGGTGATGCTGCGCCTGCTGGCCACCGACAAGGCGCCGGCGGCGCGAGCGCTCTACCGCGCCAGCCAGGAGCCGATGGTCAACCGCGCCTCATGGCTGAGCACCAACTACGAAACCCTCGCCGCGGCGCTGAGCATCCTGGCCGGATCGCCACTGTGGTTCCTGCTGAACGAGATCACCCTGCTGAACATCGTGATGGTGCTGACCATCCGGGCGCAGGGGCGGAGCTACAAGGCTCTGGTCGAACAGCTCGAAGCGCTTGAGCGCGGCTGAGCGTCCAGGAGCGAGGTCAGGCCACCGCGAACTGCAGGCGCGCCAGGCGGGCGTAGAGGCCGCCCTGGGCGGACAGTTCGGCGTGACAGCCCTCTTCCACGACCTGGCCGCGATCCATGACGATGATGCGGTCGGCTTCCTGAACAGTGGCCAGGCGGTGGGCGATGACCAGGCTGGTGCGCCCGGACATGGCGCCGTGGATGGCCTCCTGGACCAGGCGCTCGTTCTCGGCGTCCAAGGCGCTGGTGGCCTCGTCGAGCAGCAGAATCGGCGCGTCGCGCACCAGGGCGCGGGCGATCGCCAGCCGCTGGCGCTGACCGCCCGACAGGGTGCGGGCCCGCTCGCCGATCGGCGTGTCGAAGCCGAGAGGCAGGCCGGCGATGAAGCTGGCGGCCTGGGCGGCGATGGCGGCGGCGGTGATCTCCATCGCGCTCGCCGAGTTGCGCCCGAAGCGGATGTTCTCGCCCGCCGAGCCGGAGAACATGGCCGGGTCCTGGGACACCATGGCCAGACGGCTGCGCACCTCGGCGGGGTCGGCGTTGCGAAGGTCCACCCCGTCGATGTGCACCGAGCCCGAGTCCGGGTCATAGAAGCGCAGCAGAAGGCGGAAGACCGTGCTCTTGCCGGCGCCGGACGGGCCGACCAAGGCCACGCGTTCGCCGCGCCGAACCTTGAGTGAGAAGCCGTTGAGGGCGGGAGCATCCTCCCTGCCCGGATAGGCGAAGACCACGTCGCGGAACTCCAGTTCGCCACGCGCGGGCCTGGGCAACCTGACCGGACGGGCCGGGCGCGCGATCGCCGGTTCGCGATCCAACAATTCGGTGATGCGTTCCAGCGCGCCGGAGGCCTTGCTCGCCTCGCCCCACACCTCGCCAAGCTCGCGCGCCGAGGAGGCCGCGAGCATGCTGAGCAGCAGCAGCTGCAGGAACATTCCGCCGGTCATCTCGTGGTTGACGAACACCGCCAGGGCGCATTGGTAGAGGATGGCGACGACACCGCCGACGATCAGGGCGATGAGCAGCCCGGTCATCACCGTGCGCGCACCGATCAGGCGCAGAGAGGCGGCGAAGGCCTGTTCCAGCGAAAGGCTGAACCTGGCCGACATGGACCGTTCCTGGCCGAACGCCACCACGGTCTCCAGACCCTCGATGCCCTCGCCGGCGTAGCCGATGGCCTCGGCGAACCGGTCCTGCGCGAGGACCGACAGGCGCTGCATCTTGCGGGCGTAGAGGAACAGGGGCGTCAGGCCCAGCCCCAGGACCACGAGCACGAAGCCGGTGAGGCCCGGGCTGATCAGCAGGATCAGGAGCAGCGAGCCCGAGAGGCTCAGCGAGCAGCGCATCGCGACCGGGGCCGCCGTGCTCAGCGACCGCTCCACGATGGTCATGTCGGTGGTCATGCGCGACAACAGTTCGCCCGTGCGCACCTTGAGCACCTGGGCAAGGTCGAGGCCCAGGACATGGTCGTACACCGCCTTGCGCAGGTCGACGACGACCCGCTCGCCGAGTTTGTTGACGTAGTAGATGCGAAGCGCGGTCGACAGGGCGAAGGCGGCCCCGATCACGCCGGCCAGCACGAAGCTGCGCAGCAGGGCGTCGGCGGTGTGCTTGGAGAAGCCGTCGTCGGCGAGCACGCGGGCCGAACCAGACAAGGCCAGGGCGGTCAGGCTCGACATCGCCACGAAGAACACGCCGAACAGCAGGTCCGACATGTGGGCCTTCAGATAGGGCCACAAACGCAGGAGTGGGCTGAGACTGCGGCGGCGCAGGTGGGCCTCCGAGCGGTCCGGCGCCGGCTGGGCCATGGCGTCAGCCGCCCCGCCGCATTGCGACGCGAACGGACCCCCGACGATGGTTTCCGTCATCAAGCTACTCCCCCGGGCGGTCCGCACCCGCCGTCACTGAGCGGTCACAACTAGCATTTGGCGCCGGCAGTGGACATACAGGGTCGAATCTTCCCAGTCGCGCCCATGCGGCGCGACGACTAATCGTTTGGGAGGCGCGGCCGCGACATGAACCAGGCGTGGTGGAAAAGCGGCGTCGTCTACCAGGTCTATCCGCGATCGTTCCAGGACTCCGGCGGCGATGGCGTGGGCGACCTGGAGGGGATCCGCCGGAGACTTGGCCACTTCCAGGGCCTGGGCGTCGACGCCATCTGGATCTCGCCGATCTTCGTCTCGCCGATGGCCGACTTCGGCTATGACGTCGCCGACTACTGCGCGGTGGACCCGTTGTTCGGGACGCTGGAAGACTTCGACCGGCTGATCGCCGACGCCCACGGCCGGGGCCTGAAGCTGATCCTGGACTTCGTCCCCAACCACACCTCCGACCAGCATCCCTGGTTCAAGGACAGCCGCTCGTCAAAGACCAGCGCCCGCCGCGACTGGTACATCTGGCGCGATCCCAAGCCCGACGGCGGGCCGCCCAACAACTGGCTGGCCAATTTCGGGGGCAGCGGCTGGACCCTCGATCCAGCGACTGGCCAGTACTACTACCACGCCTATCTGGAGCAGCAGCCGGACCTGAACTGGCGCAATCCGGACGTCCGCGCCGCGATGCACCAAGCGATGCGGTTCTGGCTGGACCGGGGCGTGGACGGCTTCCGCATCGACGTCCTGTGGCACCTGATCAAGGACGCCAAGTTCCGCGACGACCCGCCGAATCCCACCTGGCGACCGGGCAAGGCCAGCATAGAACGCCTGCTGCCGGTCTATTCGGCCGACCAGCCGGAGGTGCAGCAGGTCGCCGCCGAGCTACGGCAGGTGGCGGACGAATATCAGGACCGCGTGCTGATCGGCGAGATCTACCTGCCGCTGACCCGGCTGGTCGCCTACTACGGCGAAGGGCTGACGGGCGTGCAGATGCCCTTCAACTTCCAGCTCATTGAGGCCGCGTGGGACGCCGGGGGCATCGCCGGCATCATGCGGTCCTACGAGGCCGGCCTGCCCGCCGGCGCCTGGCCCAACTGGGTGCTGAGCAACCACGACCGGCCGCGGGTCGCCAGCCGCGTCGGCCCCGCCCAAGCCCGGGTCGCGGCGATGCTGCTGCTCACCCTGCGCGGGACCCCGACGCAGTACTACGGCGACGAACTTGGACTTGAGAATGTCCCGATCCCGCCCGAGGCGGTGCACGACCCGTGGGAGAAACAGGAGCCTGGACTTGGCCTGGGGCGCGACCCGGTCCGCACGCCAATGCCCTGGGACGCCTCGCCCAACGCGGGGTTCAGCACCGGCGCGCCCTGGCTGCCGCTGAATCCGGACTGGCGGGAGCGCAATGTCGAGCGCGAGATGGCCGATCCGGCCTCGATGCTGAGCCTCTATCGCCGGCTCCTGGCGCTGCGGCGATCGTCCGACGTGCTGAGGTTCGGCGACTATGGGCCGATCAACGGGAACGATGGCGTACTCAGCTACGAACGCCGGTCCGGGCCGGAACGCCTGGTGGTCGCGCTCAACCTGACCGGCGAGCCGCGACGGGCGAGCTTGCCGGGCGGCGGACGCTTGGTGATGTCGACCGTGGGCCTCGAAACGGAGCGTGAGGTTCCGGCAGACTTCGCGCTCGGCCCCAATGAAGGCGTGATCGTCCGGCTGGACTGACCCCGGCGCAGGCCAGTCCACAACAAGCGGTTGTCGGCGGCGGCGTCTTGGCGGAGAAGTCCCGCCAAGGGCCACAAAACGAGGAATGCGTCATGGACCAGGCGGTCGAGACGGTGCTGGCCGAATACGAGGAACGGACCCGCCAGGAGTGGGCCGGCGTGCGCCATGGCTCATCCCCCGCGCAGGGCCTTCGGCGCGACCAGATGTTGCTGTCAGTGGGGCCAAGCGCCGGGCGGTTGCTCAATTCGCTTGCCCGCGACGGCCAGGCCAAGCTGATCCTGGAGATCGGCACATCCTATGGCTACTCCACCGTCTGGCTGGCCGAGGCGGCCAAGGCCGTCGGCGGAAAGGTGATCAGCCTGGACGTCGCCGACTACAAACAGGCCCACGCAGCCGAAACCCTGGAGCGCGCCGGGCTCGGCGGGATCGTCGAATTCCACACCGGCGATGCGCTCGAGATCATCCCCAAGCTCAAGGGGCCGTTCGATCTGGTGCTGCTCGACCTTTGGAAGGACCTCTATGTCCCCTGCCTTGAGCTGCTCTATCCCAAGCTCGCGCCCGGCGGCGTGATCGTCGCCGACAACATGCTGCGGCCGGCGGAAGACCGTACGAACGCCCTGAACTATCGACGGGC
>FTFM01000756.1_pt1 | contig 19029 bp, 18 predicted proteins | sample 1640451 | NCBI WGS metagenome assembly FTFM01 (sample SAMEA3914814, study PRJEB12502) | metagenome | biome: forest; material: soil | place: USA | collected 2011-09-16 | depth 0.1 m | reverse complement strand
TAGAGCGAGCGGCGGTATTGGCGATTGGCGGTTTCCGCCTCGCCCCGGCGATAGTCGGCGTCTCCGAGCGCCTCCCAGGCGTCGCGGCAATCGCGGACCAACTGGCGCAATTCCGCCGGCTCCAGGGAAAACGCCGAGTCCGGGCCGCCGTCGGCCCGGGCCAGGGTGAAATGCTTTTCGATGATGCAGGCGCCCAGGGCGACCGCCGCGACCGCGGCGGCGACGCCGGGGGTATGATCCGACAGCCCGGCGACGCACTCGAAGTCCTCGGCCAGGCGATGGATCATCCGCAGATTGGCGTCGGCGAACCGGGCCGGATAGGTGCTGACGCAGTGGAGCAGGGCGACCTCGGCGCCGGCGGCGCGTGCGGTCTGCACCGCCTCGGCGATCTCGCCACGGCGGGTCATGCCGGTCGAGATGATCAGCGGCCGCCCGGATCGGGCCGCGCGCCGGATCAGCGGCAGGTCGACAGCCTCGAACGACGCGATCTTGAAGGCTGGCGCGTTCAGCGATTCCAGCAGGTCCACCGCCGTCTCGTCGAACGGTGAGGAAAAGGCGATCAGGCCCCGGCTCGCGGCGCGCTCGAACAGCGCGGCGTGCCATTCGAACGGCGTGGAGGCCTCTGAATAGAGCTCATAGAGGCTGCGGCCCGCCCACAGGCCGGTCTCGATGACGAAGCCCGGCCCGCGGTGGTCGATGGTGATGGTCTGGGCGGTGTAGGTCTGCAGCTTGACGGCGTCCGCACCGGCCTCCGCCGCCGCATCGACCAGAGCCAGGGCGCGGTCGAGCTGGCCGTTGTGATTGCCTGACAGTTCGGCGATCACGAACGGAGGCTGCGACGGTCCGATCTCGCGGTCGGCTATGGCGAAGGTGGTCGGCACATCGTTATCCGGAGCATGGCGACTCAGCATCGCCGTCCGCCCTTAACGTAGTGTCGCCCAGCCCCATTCGCGCCCCAACTCTTAACGAGTCGTAAGGATGCAGGGCCGATCCTCAACTGGTGACCGTCACCTTCGATTCCAGCTTCCTGCTCAACTACTACAACGCCAAGGCCGGGCTGCCTCCCAGCACGACCGGAACCGGCATCACTGCGACCTCCACGACCCCGGCCGCGCCGGTCAATCCCACGCCGCCCTGGACCAAGTTCACCACCGTTCAGGCCAACGCCCTGACCCAGTCGGTGCTGAACGGCGCCCGGTTCATCGATCCCTCCGCCGCCAAGCTGGACGTGACCGGGGCGGGGACCGTCGCCAACCAGAACTACAAGAACCTGTTCGCCCTCTATCAGGGTCTCAACGCCCTGAACGGCATCGCACGCCTGGCTGCCGCGACGACGACCCCGGGCCCCGCCGAACTGGCCCGGCTGCAGACGACGTTCCAATCCGGATTGCAGCAGATCCGGAGCTATCTTGGCGGCAAGCCTTTCTCAGGCTTCCAGGTCCTGCAGAGCGACGCTGTAACGACGGCGAAAGCGGCCAGTCTGGCGCCCAAGGAAACCGACACCTACACCACCGGGGCGGTCTACAGCGGCACGCCCGGCGCTCCGGTTCCGGCATTCCAGGGCGACGTGAAGTTCGCCGTCACCGCCACCAAGGTTTCCGGCTCGCAGACGACGGTCAATTTCGACCTGTCCGAGATGGGATCGACGCCGCGCACCATGGGCTCGGTGGTCTCTTATCTGAACGGCAAGCTCGAGGACGCCGGCCTCGCCACCCGGTTCGCCAGCGTGATGACGCCGGGGACGCCCAACACCACGCAGGTCGGCGGCAAGACCATCACCCTGTCGCAGAATCCCAACCAATACGCCCTTCAGATCAAAGGGGTTTCGGTCGAGGACCTGTCCTTCTCGGCGTCCGCCACAGAGCCCGCCGTCTATGTCGCCCAGACCTCGGGGATCACCGCTGGCAAGACGCCGGACGCCACCCAGCAACTGGTCAAGTTCGACACCGGGACGACGCCGCTGGCCACAACGTCCGCCACCGGACAGGTGTTCAGCAAAACCCTCGACGCCAGCGCCAGCGCCGTCCATGCGATCGCGACCGCGCCCGACGGGTCCGTCTATGCCCTGACCAACGTGACCGCCGCGGCCGGGGGGCAGTCGATCCAGGGCGGACAGGACGTCGCCCTGGTCAAGTACGATTCGGCCGGCAACGTGGTCTATACCCGCACCCTCGGGGCCGCCGGCAGCGCGTCGGGCCTGGCCCTGTCGGTGTCTCCGGACGGCAGCCAGGTGGCCATCGTCGGCTCGACCACCAGCGACCTGGATCCCAGCGACGGCGTCGCCAAGGCGCCGACCGGCGGAGCGCCCAACAGCAGCTTCGTCACGGTGTTCAACGCCACGGGCCAGGAACTCTGGACCAAGCAGACCCTCGGCGCGAGCGGCGCCGCGGTTCAGGCCAATGCGGTGGCCTTTGGCGCCAACGGCATGGTCTACGTCGCCGGACAGACCGACGGCGCCCTGCAGGGGGCTACGACCGCGGGCCGCACGGATGGCTTCATCCAGGCCTACCATGCCGTCGCGACGCCGCTGAACGATGGATCGGGCGGCTCGCTGTACACGGTGGCCAACAGCTACACTTCGCAGTTCGGGACCGGCGGGCAGGACCAGGCGTCCGGCCTGGTGGTCAGCGGCTCGTCGGTCTATGTCGCCAGCACCGAGAGCGGCCATGCCGTCGTTCGCCAATTCGATCAAAGCGGTACAGGATCAACCTCGCTCACGGCTTCGACCGTTCGCGACCTCGGAGACCTGCAGGGCGGGTCCGTCGCCGGAATCGCCGCCAACCCGGATGGATCGATCGTCGTCGCCGGCTCGACCCACAACGGCGCGCTCGACGCCGGCACGATCACCCAGGCCTATGCCGGTGGCAAGGAAGCCTTCATCGCCAGCCTGGCGCCGGACCTCCAGCCCGCGGCGGGCGACCGTCTGACCTACGTCGGCGCGCCCACCGACCAGAGCGTTTCGGCCGTGACCGTCTCCGGTGGTCAGGTGTTCATCACCGGGCAGATCGCCACCACGCCGGTTCCCGGCAGCACGCAGACCGACGCGTTCGACGGCTACGCCAGCGAAGTCGACCCCCAGACCGGGCAGGTGAGTTGGACGCGGCGCTACACCGGCCAGGACCGCGAGATGGCGCCCACCAGCATCGCCGTCGGCCAGGCCGGCGCCTCGGCGCTGGACCTGCTGGGCCTACCGTCGGGTGCGGTGGATTATGACGTGTCGCAACAGCTGGTGGCCAACACCGCCGTGCGGGCGGGCGACGAGTTCTTCGTCAAGTCCGGCCAGAACGGCGCGCCGGTGGCGGTGAAGATCGCCGCCAACGACACCTACCAGACCCTGGCGCAGAAGATCGCGCGCGCCTCCGGCTTCAATGCGAAAGCCACCGTGGTCGCCGGCGTCGCCGGCGCCCAGCTGCAGATCAAGGCGTCCTACCCCAGCGCCCAGGTGCAGATCATCGCCGGGCCCAAGGGCGCCGACGCCCTGCAGGCGCTCGGCCTGTCCGAAGGCGTGATCACCGCCAACGCCGATCAGATGAGCGCGCTTGCCCCGGTCAAGGGCTCCGCCGCCGCCGCGCCGACCTCCTCGCTCAAGAACGGCTATTCGCTGAAACTGCCGACGAACCTGGACCTGACCACGCCGACGGGGGTCAAGACCGCGCAGGGGGTCTTGATGGCCGCCCTGACCACGGTGGTGGCGATCTATCGCGACATGACCACGCCGCCGCCGGCCAAGGTCACCCCCGGCAGCTCCGGCGCCGCGCCGAAATACCTGACCGACAAGATCGCCAACTACCAGGCGGCGCTGGATCGGCTCACGGGCGGCCAGTGAGTGCACCCGCCTGATAGCTCGCCCCTGATCGCTCGCCTCTCTGGGCGCTCGCCTCTCCGGGGCCTCGACTTGAAACCGCCATTTCCTCAGCGTAGCAGGGCAGTATGGACCTTGAGATCTTCCGCGACCGGCGGGTGATGTTCGCCGCTGCCGGCGGCGTGCTCGCGCTGCTTGCGGGGCTGGGGATCGGCGTCGGGCTGATGGCCCGGGGCCACGACGACTCCAAGACGCTGGCCGCCTCGAGCGCGTCTTCGGCGCCGGCGTCCCTGCAGGTGGAAATGGGTCATGAGGATCCGGGTCTCGATCCGCAGAGGCCTTTGCGCTGTTTCGTCGACGGGAAGTTCGTCGGCATGACCACCCTCGCCGAATGCGCCCAGAAGAACGGCGTGGCGACCGGTTCGCTCGACGTCGGACTCGATCCGAGCGGCGCGGTGGCGGCGACCACGGGCGACAGTTCGGTGCTGCAGCCCTTGCCGGGCGCCCCGGTCCCGCCGCCCGTCGTGGCCAGCGCCGGACCCGACGCTGGCCCCGTATCGACCGCCGTGGCGCCTCCGGCCGCCGCGCCGGCCGGCGTGGCCGCCGCCTGCTGGCGATTCTCCGGCGACTGGCGCCGACTGCCGGACGAGCTCACCCTGGATGCCTGCGTCCAGGCGCTGTTCGCCGGCCACTGCGAGCGCCCAGGCGCCGCGGACTATGGACGCTGGAGCGGCGACACCCTCCGCCTGGTGACCGGTCGCGTCGAGCGCTCCGGCGATAACCGGACCTTCCGGACGCTGGTGAAGCAGCCGACTGGCGACTGCTCGATCCCTCATCTGTCGGAGTAGGCCATGAAACGTTTCGCGGCGCTCTTCGCGGCCGGCCTCCTGCTGGCGCCGGCCTGCGCCAAGGAACTCTCAGCGCCCCAGGATCAGGGAATCTGCTGGCACATGGTGACGCTGAAAGACAAGACGGTGAGGTTCAACCGGCTCGCCGAGAATGTGCCCAGCCTGGAGAAATGCGCGGTCCAGCTGGAGGTCATCCGCCTGAACTTCCAGCGCCTGGGCTCGCCGGAAGACAACATGATCGGCGCCTATCAGGGCCGATTCCTGTTCCTGCAGCCGGAGGGGATCTTCACCGCCGAGAAGTTCAACGGCGGCCGCTACCTGCTCCTGGTGCGCACCGGCGACGGCCGACTGGCCAAGCCCGGAGTCATGCCGGTTCAATAAAACGATGCGGCGCCTGCTCAGCGCGCCGGGTCACCGGCGTTGGATCAGCGCGGACGCTGGTCGCCCGGGTTGATGTCCTGCTGCGGCATCAGACCGCCCTGGCCGATGTTGCCGAGCAACTGTTCGATCCAGGACAATTCGCGGCCGCGGGTTGGGGTCTGGCGGTTGTTGTACGCGATCACATGGCCGTCCTTCAGGCCGTAGATGCTGACCGCCGTCACCTTCTCGTCGGCCTTGTTGAAGGCGATGGCGATGACATCGCGCCGGCGGACGATTGGATCGCGGAAAGCCACGCTGTCGCTGATCTGGGTGATGTAGAACCAGGTGTTGGGATCGAAGGCCGCGACCGAGGATGGCGAGCCCAGGCGCTCGAGCACGGTCGACTTGGTGTCCGCGCCGATCTTCACGTCCTTGGGATTGGCCTCGACGGCCTGGAACCCCTGGTAGGAGGTTGTCGGCGTGCAGGCGCCCAACAGGATGGCGCAGGACACAAAGGCGGCGGCGGCGCGTCGGATCATGGATCGGGGCCCGTATTCGGCTGACAGGGTCTTGACCTATCGCCCGGCGGCGACGAGTTCAATGTTTGCTCTATACGCCGCGCCACGGCGGAAGTGAGGCGATGATGCTGTTCCAGGGACTGTTCACGCCCAGCCGGACGCGCGTCGCCGGCGAGGCCCTCTACGCGTCCGCCGCCAGACAGGCGCGCCAGCCGGCGTTCTACGCCAGCCTCGGCGTGGCCGATTCGGCCGAAAAGCGCTTTGAACTCCTCACCCTGCACGTCACCCTGATCGTGCTGCGCCTGAGAGGGCAGGGCGAGGCCGCCGGCGAAACCTCCCAGCACCTGTTCGACACCTTCGTGCAGGCGCTGGACGATGCCTTGCGTGAGATGGGCGTCGGCGATCTGTCGGTGGGCAAGAAGATGCGCAAGCTCGGCGAGGCCTTCTATGGCCGGGCGCGCGCCTATGAGGAGGCGCTCGCGGCCTTGCCGGACGACAGCGCCCTGAAGGACCTGATCGCCCGCACCGCGCTGGATGAGACCGATCCGTCCAAGGCGGCGACCCTTGCGGACTACGTGAGCCGGACCCGCGAGTCGTTGGACGGCCAATCCCTGTCGGACCTGTTGGACGGCCGCGTCGCATGGCCGCACGTGACGCCATGACCGGCAAACCGGCCTGGGCCCACGAGTTCGCGCTGGGGCAACTGGCGCGTGGCCCGGTGACCAGGACGCTGACCGCCGAGTCCGTCGAGCGGATGCGATTGGCGCAGGAACTGTCCCTGGACCGCCTGGACGCCCTGAGCGCGACGCTGACGGTTTCGCCATGGCTTGACGGCGCGGCGATCGAAGCCCGCTGGTCGGCGACGATCGAGCAGACCTGTGGCGTGACGCTCGAAGCGTTTGTCACTGAACTGGAAGGCGAATTCACCGTGCACGTGCTGCCGCGCGGCAGCACGCATGCGCCCGACGAGGCCGGCGGCGAGATCACCGTCGATCCCGAAGCGGACGATCCGCCGGACCTGATCGACGACGACCGGGTCGACCTGGCCGCCTATGTCGTCGAGCACCTGTCGTTGGAGATCGATCCTTTTCCGAGGCGTCCTGGGGCGGTGTTCGAACCTGGCGAAGAGGAATCGCCGCCGTCTCCGTTCGCGGTGCTGCTCCAACTGAAGGCCGATCCCGACGAGGGTTGAGGCGCCGTCGCCCCGCACTTGCATCGGGCCGACGGCTAGGTATGGTCCGCGCGCCCTTGATAGGGACCTTGTTGGGGGGCCCACGCGGCGCCGTGCCGGACTCCATTGTGATCTCCATCGACGCCATGGGGGGCGACCACGGCCCCTCGGTTGTCGCGCCGGGCGTCGCGCTCGCCCTGGAACGCATGCGGGACAGGAATGTCCGGTTCCTGCTGCATGGCGACCAGGCCCAGCTGACAGCGGCGTTGGACAAACTGCCCGCGGCCCAGGCGGCGTGCGACATCCGTCACACCGATCTGATCATCTCCATGGACGACAAGCCTGCCCAGGCGCTTCGTCGCGGCAAGGGATCCAGTCTTTGGAACGCGGTGGAGGCGATCCGGGCCGGGCAGGCCCAGGCCGCGGTCTCCGGGGGCAACACCGGCGCCTTGATGGCCATCTCCAAGCTTATCCTGCGGATGGTGTCGAAAGACCTGGACCGGCCCGCCATCGTCGCCAGCTGGCCGACCATGCGCGGGGTCACCGCCGTGCTCGACGTCGGCGCCAACGTTTCGGCCGACGCGGCCCAGCTGGTGGAGTTCGCCATCATGGGCGAGGCGTTCTACCGGGCTGTCCATGGCGCGGTCAGACCGACCGTCGGATTGCTGAACATCGGTTCCGAAGAGCAGAAAGGCGATGACAAGGTCCGCGGGGCCCATCAGCTTCTGCGCGATGGGGGACTACAGATCGACTATCGCGGTTTCGTGGAGGGCGACGATATCGCCAAGGGTACGGTCGACGTGGTGGTCACCGACGGGTTTTCCGGCAACGTCGCGCTGAAGACGGCCGAAGGCATGGCGCTGTTCTTCTCGGCCTTGCTGCGCGAGACCCTGACCTCCGACCTTCGGGCCACGGTCGGCGCGATGATCGCGCGGCCGGCGCTGCGGCGCATGCGCGCACGGATCGATCCGGCGACGGTCAACGGCGGTCCGCTGCTGGGCCTCAACGGCATCGTGGTGAAGAGCCACGGCGGGGCCAATGCGGTGGGCTTCGCCAACGCCGTGATGATCGCCGCGGACCTGGCGCGCAGCAATTTTTCCACCGAAATCGAGCGCAACATCGGCAACCTGGCAGATGTGATCGACAAGGCCGGGCGGGCCGGACAGGCAACGGAGGCCCCGAAGTGACGGCTGTCGTGCGGATGGCCGTCACCGGCGTAGGCTCCTATCTGCCCGATGAAATCCTGACCAACGTCGATCTGGCGAAGATCGTCGAGACGTCCGACGACTGGATCTTCGAGCGGACCGGCATCCACGAACGCCGCCGCGCGGCCCCCGAGCAGGGCGCCTCGGACCTGGCTGTGGAAGCCGCCAAGCGCGCGCTGACGGCCGCCGGCCGCATGGCCGAGGACATCGACCTGATCATCGTCGCGACCACGACGCCCGACCTGACCTTTCCTGCCACCGCCGCGATCGTCCAGCGCAAGCTGGGCGCGCCGATGGGGATCGCTTTCGACGTTCAGGCGGTGTGCTCCGGTTTCGTCTACGCCCTGAGCATCGCCGACGGATTCATCGCGCGCGGCCACGCCAAATGTGGGTTGGTCATCGGCGCCGAGACCATGACCCGCCTGCTGGATTGGACCGATCGCTCCACCTGCGTGCTGTTCGGCGATGGGGCAGGGGCTGTGGTCGTGGAGCCGGTGGTCGGGCGCGGGACGACCGACGATCGGGGGCTGCTGTCGTTCGCGCTGCGCTGCGAGGGCGACAAGCAGGATCTGCTCTATGTCGACGGCGGTCCCTCGACCACCGGTTCGGTGGGCAAGCTGCGCATGCAGGGCAATCAGGTGTTCCGGCATGCGGTGGTGAACATCTCCGAAGCCATTGACGCCGCGGCCGCCAAGGCTGGCGTCGACCTGGGCGAGGTGGACTGGTTCGTCCCCCACCAGGCCAATCAGCGCATCCTCAAGGGCGTGGCCGACCGGCTGGGAATCGACGAGACGCGGGTGATCTCGACCATCGCCAAGCACGCCAACACATCCGCGGCGTCCATTCCCCTGGCCTTGGACACGGCGATCCGCGACGGACGCATCAAGCCGGGGCAGCTAGTGCTGCTGGAAGCCATGGGCGGCGGCCTGACCTGGGGCGCCTGCCTGATACGGCTTTAGGCGCCGCTGCAGGGCGCCTGCGGAAGCCTTTGACTTCACCGGTTATTCGCGGCATTCAGATCAATGCGATGAGTCAGGACGATATTGCGCTGACAGATGAGTTCGGCGCCTTATCGCGTTGATTTCGCGATCGACTTGACCGACCGCATGGGGTGCGGATGGGGGCCGATCCGGACTGAGGGGAATGGGGGCCTTTCAATGAAATCTGAGACCTTGACCCGCGCCGACCTGTGCGAGGCGGTCCACGAGGAAGTGGGATTGACGCGGCAGGACTGCGCCGGCCTCGTCGAACGGACGCTGGATCTGATCTCCGAGGCGCTGCAACTGGGCGAGACCGTCAAGCTCTCGGGGTTCGGCGTGTTCCAGGTCAGGTCCAAGCGTGCTCGCGAAGGGCGCAATCCCAAGACCGGCGAGCCGGCTCCGATCGAACCTCGCCGCGTCATCGGCTTTCGCGCCTCGCAGGTGATGAAGGCGCGCATCGACGCCGCCCTGTCCTGAGCGCCGGCGGGCCGACGTGAGCAAGGGTCCCGACGCCTTCCGCACGATCTCGGAAGCGGCCACCGAAGTGGGAGTGGCCCAGCACGTCCTGCGTTTCTGGGAGACCAAGTTTTCGTTCATCCGGCCGATGAAGCGCGCCGGCGGCCGCCGATTCTACCGGCCGCATGACCTGGTGGTCCTGCGCGGCGTGCGGCGGCTGCTCTACGACGACGGCTACACCATCATGGGCGTCCAGCGCCTGCACCGCGAACGCGGAGTCGGCAAGCTGATCGAGGCTGGCGGCGGTGTGGCGGCGCCCGCGCCTGACGCGACCGAGGCCGCGGCAGTCCAGCCCGGCGCGTCCATCGGCGACCTCGACCTGGCGGCGACGCTGGCGTTGCTCGAAGCGGCCAAGGCGCGCCTCGATGGGGTGCTCGGCGAAGGCTGAAGCTTTGAATTATCGGGATTGCGGCTGGGCGAACCCGTCCCTATAAGCTCGCCGCCTTGTCGGAGCGTGGCGCAGCCTGGTAGCGCACTTGACTGGGGGTCAAGGGGTCGCAGGTTCGAATCCTGTCGCTCCGACCATTCTTCCGCCCAGGGCGGCGAAGACCGCGGCGACCCCCACGCCGTAACTCATGAACCGGCGTGGACGCTGGGCTCGCGACCCGTTAGGCGTTCGCCGTCCTCGCAACATCCGGCCGCGCCTTGTCCCAGTCCCCCGACCGTTCCAAAGCCGTGGCGATCTGGCTGTTCGCCGTCGCCGCCATGGTGTTCGCCATGGTGGTGCTGGGCGGCGCGACCCGCCTGACCCAGTCCGGCCTGTCGATCACCGAGTGGCGACCGGTCACCGGCGCCATCCCGCCCTTGTCGCATGCCGCCTGGATGGCCGAGTTCGAGCGGTATCAGCGCATTCCGCAGTATCAGTTGGTCAATCGGGGCATGAGCCTGTCGGCGTTCCAGGCCATCTATTGGTGGGAGTGGGCGCATCGCCTGCTCGGCCGGCTGGTCGGCGTCGCCTTCTTCATCCCCTTCATCGCCTTCCTGCGGCTGAAGCGCCTTCCCCGGCGCCTGGTCTGGCGGTCGTGGGTCCTGTTGGCGCTTGGCGGCCTGCAGGGCGTGGTCGGCTGGTGGATGGTGGCAAGCGGCCTGTCGGTGCGGGTCTCGGTGGCGCCGGAGCGGCTGATGATCCATCTCGGGCTCGCGCTGTTGCTCTTCTGCCTGCTGATCTGGACCGGGCTCGAGGCCTGGTTCGGGGAAGGGGAGGCCTCACAGGCGCGGAACTGGCGCAGGGCAGGGGCGGGGCTGGTGGGCCTGGTCTTTTTCCAGATACTGCTCGGCGGCCTGGTGGCCGGAAACCAGGCGGGCCTTGTCTACAACGACTGGCCGCTGATGAACGGCCATGTCTTCCCCAAGGACTTCCTCGGCGGCGGCGGCCTGGGTCACGCCCTGCTGCACAGCCAGGCGGCGGTGCAGTTCGACCACCGCATCGGGGCCTATCTGCTGCTGCTCGCCGCCGGGACGGCCGTAGCCTTCTCCAGGCGTTCTTCAGAGCTTCCGCAGCAGGCCAAGACGCTGGCCCTGGTGCTCGGCGGGCTGGTGCTGCTGCAGGCCGGCCTTGGGGTCACCACGCTGATGCTGCGGGCGCCCCTGGCGCTGTCCCTGGCGCACCAGTGCCTGGCGGCGGTGGTTCTGGCGAACGCCGTCGGCTTCGCCTGGCGCGTCGCGCGAGCTTGAACCTTTGCGGCCGTTGCGGCATACACCCGCGCTCACTTCACGGTCCCGCCTCCGATGCGCGGCCGTCCCGCGCGCGAAAGACCGATCGTCATGGCTGTTCCTAAGAGAAAAACCTCGCCCTCCAGGCGCAACATGCGCCGCTCCCACGACGGGCTGAAGGCCAACTCCTTTGTGGAAGACAAGCAGACCGGCGAACTGCGCCGGCCGCACCACCTCGATCTGAAGACCGGCATGTACAAGGGCCGGCAGGTGATCACCCCCAAGGAAGACTAGCCCCGCGCGGCGAGGCGTCCGCGCTTGGCCTCGTCGGGTGTTCTAGTGGGTGACGTTCGACCGCAGCCGGTAATGTCCGTCCTCGAAACCGGCGAACATCACGGTCGTGTGCGGATGGCCCACCGGCTCGCCTGAGTCGTCCGCCAGCAGGTTCTGCTCGGAAACGTAGGCGTGGTAGGTGGACTGATCGTTCTCGGCCAGCAGGTGATAGAACGGCTGATCCTTGCGAGGCCGGACATCCTCGGGGATGCGCAGCCAGTACTCCTCGGTGTTGGAGAACTGGGGATCGACGTCGAAGATCACACCCCGAAATTGGAAAATCCGGTGCCTGACCACCTGGCCGATCGCGAACTTGGCGACTCGCGAAATCATCTTGCGACCATACCCCAGCCCGGCTGACTGAAAGGTGAACATGGCGTTGGGCAAACCGACAAGTCCTTTCGGCTGAACGGCGAGCTTGTTAAGCTCCGTGCAGGGGCGGGCGCCCATGAGTTCATCAGGAGTTTTGTTAAATGTCCGAGGCGGCTCGGCCGCCGGTTACAGGCAAGCGTGCTGAAGACGGCGCGGCTCACGGTGAGCCGCGGGTCTATGCCGCCCTGGATCTGGGCACCAACAACTGCAGGCTCCTGATCGCGGCTCCGACGCCTCGGGGCTTCCGTGTGCTCGATGCTTTCTCAAGGATTGTAAGGCTTGGCGAGGGCCTGGGCCGCACCGGACGGCTGGACGCCGCCGCCATGGATCGCGCGCTGGCCGCCCTGTCCATCTGCGCCGACCGCCTTCGCCGACGGGGATCGCCCCAGCTGCGGGCGGTGGCTACCCAGGCCTGCCGCTCGGCCGCGAACGGGCCTGAGTTCATCGCCCGGGTCGAGGTGGAGACCGGCCTGCACCTGCACGTCATCACCCCGCGCGAGGAGGCGCGGCTATCGGTCGCGGGCTGCGTCAACCTGCTCGACCGCGGTTGCGAGGCCGCCCTGGTGGTCGATGTCGGGGGGGGGTCGACGGAGCTGTCCTGGGTGGACCTCTCCGAGTTGAAGCTGGATCCCGACCGCCGGCCGCCGCATCCGGAGCGGCTTCCGATCAAGGCGTGGCTGTCCATTCCCATCGGCGTGGTCACCCTGGCCGAACGCTTCCCCGAGGACCGCGACGGGCGGCAGGAATGGTTCCGCGCCATGGTCGAAGCGGTGAAGGCCGAGATCGCCCCATTCCGCCGCGCCGACGATCTGCGGCCGGTGTTCGACGCGGACCGGGCGCACCTGATCGGCACATCCGGCGCGATCACCAGCCTCGCCGGCCTGCATCTCGACCTGCCGCGCTATGAGCGTTCCCGGGTGGACGGGCTGTGGATGACCCGGCGGGACTGTGAGGTCGCCGCCGAACGCCTGATAGCGCTCACCGCTGGCGAGCGTGCGGAACAGCCCTGTATCGGTGCGGACCGGGCCGACTTGGTCCTGGCCGGCGCGGCGATCCTTCAGGCTGTCCAGGAGCTGTGGCCGTGCTCGCGGGTGCGGGTCGCCGACCGGGGCCTGCGCGAGGGCCTGTTGATGTCGTTGATGGCCAAGCCGCCAAGGCGGCGCCGTCGCAGTGGACGCCGCGGCTCGCAAGGCGCGTCGCAACCGGGCGGATCGCAATGAGCGGGCAGGGCGGAGACGGCGGCGAGCGGCGGCGCATGGTGCGGCCGCCGTCGGGTGGTGAGACCACCGGCCGCAGCACCCCCAAACGGCTGAAGACCGCCAAGAAGCACTCGACCTCGTCCCAGGCCTGGCTCGAGCGTCAGATCAACGACCCCTACGCCGCCGCCGCCCGCGCTCAGGGCTACCGCTCGCGGGCCGCATTCAAGCTGATCGAGCTGGACGACCGGCTTCATCTGCTGCGCAAGGGCTTCAGGATCATCGACCTGGGTTGCGCGCCTGGAGGCTGGATCCAGGTGGCGTTGCAGCGGGGCGCCGGCGCGGTCGTGGGCGTGGACCTGCTGGCCATCGAGCCCATCGGCGCGGCGGTCATCCTGCAGGACGACTTCAACGACCCGGACTGCGCCGATCGTCTGCTCAGGCATCTGGACGGCCCGCCCGACATCATCCTGTCGGACATGGCGCCCAACACCACCGGCCACCGCAAGACCGACCACCTGCGGATCATCGGCCTGGTGGAGACGGCGGCGGACTTCGCGATCCGGACCCTGCGGCCGGGGGGCGTCTTCGTCGCCAAGGCCTTCCAGGGCGGCGAAACCGCGGGGGTGATCAAGCTCCTGAAAGCGCATTTCGCCCAGGTCCGCCACATCAAGCCCAAGTCCAGCCGCACCGACAGTTCGGAGGTCTATCTGGTGGCCACCGGCTTCAGGCCGACCGATGAGGGGTTGTCGCAAGCGCCCCCGTAAGGCATATCGCGCCCGCAAAACGGAGACTCCTTATGGAGATACGCGAAGGTCTCACCTTCGACGATGTTTTGCTTGAGCCGGGCCGTTCCGAGGTCACTCCGAACCAGGTCTCGACTGCCACCCGGCTGACCAAGACGATACGCCTGAACATCCCGATCGTGTCCGCCGCCATGGACACCGTCACCGAGAGCGCCCTGGCCATCGCCCTGGCCCAGGCCGGCGGATTGGGCGTGCTTCACCGCAACATGTCGCCCACCGACCAGGCCGAACAGGTGCGCGAGGTGAAGCGCTATGAGAGCGGCATGGTCATCAATCCGCTGACCATCCATCCTGACACGACCCTCGGCGAGGTGCTGGAGATCACCCGGCGCCGCAAGATCTCGGGCTTCCCGGTGGTCGAGCCCGGCACCGGCAAGCTGGTCGGCATCCTCACCCACCGCGACATGCGCTTCGAGCAGGACCCCAAGCTCAAGGCGCGCGAGATCATGACCCGCGAGGGCCTGATCACGGTTCCCGAGGGGGTCGGCCAGGAAGAGGCCAAGGCCCTGCTGCGCCAGCACAAGATCGAGCGGCTGATCGTCGTCGACGACGCCTTCCGCGCCGTTGGCCTGATCACGGTCAAGGACATGGAGAAGGCCGAGGCTTTCCCGCTCGCCGCCAAGGATGAACACGGGCGCCTCCTGGTCGGGGCGGCCTCCACTGTGGGCGACTCAGGCTTTGAGCGCTCCATGGCCCTGATCGAGGCGGGCGTGGACGTGATCGTGGTCGACACCGCCCACGGCCACAACGTCAACGTCTCCGAGGCGGTCCGCCGCATCAAGCGCGAGTCCAACCGGGTCCAGGTCGTCGCCGGCAACATCGCCACCTACGACGCCGCCCGCGCCCTGATCGACGCCGGCGCCGATTCGGTGAAGGTCGGGATCGGGCCGGGCTCCATCTGCACGACCCGCATGGTGGCGGGCGTCGGCGTGCCGCAGCTCACCGCGGTGCTCGAGGCGGTGCGCGCCGCCGAAGGCTCCGGCGTGCCGGTGATCGCCGACGGCGGCATCAAATATTCGGGCGACCTTGCCAAGGCGATCGCAGCCGGGGCCTCGGCGGCAATGCTGGGCTCGATGTTCGCCGGCACCGACGAGGCGCCGGGCGAGGTGTTCCTCTACCAGGGCCGTTCGTACAAATCCTATCGCGGCATGGGCTCGGTGGCCGCCATGGCCCTGGGCTCGGCCGACCGCTACTTCCAGAAGGAGGTGGCCGATGCGCTGAAACTGGTTCCCGAGGGAATCGAAGGTCAGGTTCCCTACAAAGGCCCCATCGGCCAGATCCTGCACCAGCTGGTGGGCGGTCTGCGGGCGGCGATGGGCTATGTCGGCGCGCCGGACATCCCCAGCTTCAAGGAGCGGGCCCGTTTCGTGCGCATCACCGGCGCGGGCCTGCGGGAAAGCCACGTCCACGACGTGATGATCACCCGGGAAGCGCCCAACTACCCGAGCCAGAATTCGTGACGGGCTTCGAGACCCGCGCGCCCCTGTCCGCCGAAATCATGCTGCTGGCCGCCGCGGTCATGCTGGGGCTGGTCCAGCTCGGCCTGGCCGCCCTCTATGCACGCCGGCAATACGGCATGGCCTGGGCGGTGGGGGCTCGCGACGAGCCCATGCCGCCGCTCGCCGGCGTCGCCGCCCGCCTGGACCGCGCCTTCCGCAACTTCATGGACACCTTCCCGCTGTTCGCCGCCGTGGTGCTGGCGGCGGAGGTGCTCGGCCGCCACAACGACTGGACCCTGCTGGGCGGCGCGACCTATGTCGCGGCCCGCATCGTCTACGTGCCCCTCTACGGCTTCGGTGTGATCCTGGCCCGCTCGCTGGTCTGGATCGCGGCCACGGTGGGTATCGTGGCGGTGCTGATCGGGCTGTTGCAGGCAGGGTAGGCGACGACCGGGCTTGCTGCCGCTGATCGACCGTTGTCATGCTTGCGATCTATGGTCGAGCCAACGGCGCAGTCCATTGGCGGCGCGGGGGTAGGGCATGAGCCAGTTTCCGGCGATCATCGAGCTGTCGAGCCTCAACGGCTCCAACGGATTCAAGATCAGCGGCAACCGGGCGCACCTAGTCAGCGGCGCCTCTGTCTCCGTCGGCGACATCAATGGTGACGGTGACCCGGACATTCTGATCGCCTCGAGCGGGTTTACATGGGATACCGCAAGCCAGACCCAGCCAGCATCCTATGTAGTCTACGGATCGGCATCGGGCTTCCCCGCGAACTTCAGTCTTGGTGACCTGAATGGCGCCAACGGGTTCAAGATCACGGACGCGCCTGACTTTAAAGCCTTGGACTATCCGGGCTTTAGGATCACTTCGGGCGACATCAATGGCGACGGTTACGACGACGTCATCGTGTCCTCGGGCTTTAACGAGGCGTTCGTGGTTTTCGGCAGGCCCCACTTTGGCCCTCAGCTCAACCTGCCCCTGCTCAACGGAGCGAACGGGTTCAAGATCACTGGCGACTCGGGAGGTGCGGTGGCGACCGGCGACCTTAACGGCGACGGCTACGCCGATGTCGCTGTGGTGGGCAACGCATTATCCGTTGTCTTCGGCAGGCCGTCAGGGTTTACCGCGAATTCGGCGTTTCTGCCCACAGGATCCAGCTTCACTGGGGTCGGCGCCATCTCCAGTGATGTCGCGATAGGCGATTTCAATGGCGACGGATATGCGGACGTCCTGACGAGCTCATCATTTGGCACCGATTCTGATTTTGGAGACGCTTTCGTCATCTACGGCAAGCCCTCCGGCCTGGGCGATCTGAATCTCAATAGCCTGAACGGCTCCAACGGATTCCAGATTCATGGTTCGACGCAAGGCGAGGGGCTTGGCTCAAGGGTAGCAAACGTCGGCGACGTCAATGGCGACGGCATAGACGACTTCATGGTCGCGACCATAAGCGGGCCGGCCGGTCCGGTAGAATACGTGATCTTCGGCTCCCGGTCCGGATTTCCGGCGAACTTCGATCGTACTACGCTGAATGGCTCCTACGGCTTCAGGGTGACCGGAGCCTCCGCGTGGTCCATTGCCGGAGCAGGCGACGTCAATGGCGACGGATACGATGACCTTATCATCGGAGATCCAAGCGCTCATCCAAACGGGCAGGGCTCCGGCGAGAGCTATGTCATTTTCGGCAAGGCCTCGGGTTTCGGAGCCACGCTCGACGTGACCTCGTTGAACGGCTCCAACGGCTTCAAGATCAAGGGCGCGGCCGCGGGCGACGAGAGCGGATACAGCGTGTCGTCCGCCGGAGACCTGAACGGCGATGGGCTCGCCGACCTGATTGTCGGAGCGCCTTTGGCAAGCCCGGACGGCCTGCACTCGGGGGCCACCTACGTCGTCTACGGCGAACTTCCGACCGCCGCGGTCACCCGCGTCGGGACCGACGCCTCGCAGAACCTTGTCGGGGGCAATCTCGACGACGTGCTGAAGGGCATGGGCGGAAACGATCACCTCTATGGCAACGGCGGCAACGACGTGCTCGACGGCGGCTCCGGCGACGACATCCTGAGCGGCGGGGCGGGGACGGACACGGCGACCTATATCTCCGCGCCGTCGGGCGTGACAGTCAGCCCGGCGATCAGCGCGCCTCAGGCCACCGGCGGGGCCGGGACCGACACCTTGATTTCCATCGAGAACCTGACCGGCTCCAACTACGCCGACACCCTCACCGGCAACAGCGGCGACAACGTCCTGAACGGCGCCGGCGGCGCGGACCGGCTGATCGGCGGCGCCGGCAACGACCATCTCATCGGTGGCCTGGGACAGGATAAGATGACCGGCGGGCCCGGGAACGATGTCTTCGTGTTCAACAGCATCGCCGAGACCAAGGTCGTCGTCCCGGACGTCATTACCGATTTCACCAGCGGCCAGGACAGGATCAACCTGTCGGCCATCGACGCCGACACCACGACGGCCGGTGACCAAGCCTTCCATCTTGGCGCCACAGTCGGCCACGTGGGTGACATCGCGGTGACCTATGATCCCGTGCACGATCGCACGATCCTCGATCTCTTTGTCGATTCCGATCCCAACCCGGACGGCCGCATCTGGCTGTACGGCAATCACACAAGCCTCTCCGCCGGCGACTTCGTGCTTTGACCACGCGAGGCGATCGCACCTCAGCGCTGGACTGCGCTGATAAGGCGACTATCTGAACAGCCTGTAGCCCACGGGCGCCCAGGGCTGACAGCATGACCCCCTCCGGCCGCCTCGCCGCCGCCATTGAAGTCCTGGTCGAGGTCGATGAGCGGCATCAGCCGATCCGCAACGCTTTGAAGGCCTGGGGTGACCGCTCCCGCTTCGCCGGGGCCAAGGATCGCGCCTGGGTTTCGGGCCTGGCGCTCGACGCCCTGCGCCATCGTCGCTCGCTCGCCTGGATGATCGGGGCCGAGACTCCGCGCGGCATCGCCCTGGCCGCCCTCAGGTTCGCCTGGGGCTGGGCGGTGGACGCCATCGCCGAGGCCGCTGCCGGCGCGCCGCACGGGCCGGGTCCGCTGACCGAGGAAGAGGCGCGGGCGCTGACCGGCGCCCGATCGATCGACGAGGCCCCAGCGCCGGTTCGCGGCGACTATCCGGACTGGCTGGAGCCCGGCCTTGAGCGCGTGTTCGGCGACGACCGCGCCGGGGAGGGGGCCGCCCTCGCGTCGCGGGCGCCAGTGGATGTGCGCGCCAACACACTGAAGGGCGACGCGGCCCGCGTGCTGAAGGTCTTGGAGCCCTTCGGCGCCGTGGCCTCGCCCGTGATGAGCAACGCCCTGCGCCTGCCCGCCCCGCAGGCCGCCGAGCGCGCCGCGCCGGCCGAGGCCCAGCCGGAGTTCGCCAAGGGCTGGTTCGAGGTGCAGGACCTGGGCTCGCAGATCGCAGCGGCGGCGGCCGGCGAGATCAAGGGCAAACAGGTGATGGACCTGTGCGCCGGCGGCGGCGGCAAGTCGCTGGCGCTGGCGGCGGCCATGGCCAACACCGGCCAGCTGCACGCCTACGACACCGACGCGCGGCGCCTGTCCGAGGTCATCACCCGCGGCCAGCGGGCGGGCCTGCGCAACCTGCAGACCCACTCGCCGCGCGATCGCGAGGCGCTCAAGGCGCTGGAAGGCCGCATGGACGTGGTGTTCGTCGATGCGCCCTGCACGGGCTCGGGGACCTGGCGGCGCCATCCGGATGCCAAGTGGCGGCTCACCCCGGCGGCCCTGGAACGCCGCTGCGCCGAGCAGGCCGAGGTGCTGGCGCTGGCCCGCCCGCTGGTGAAGCCCGGCGGGCATCTGGTCTATGTGACC
>FTFM01000169.1_pt1 | contig 20274 bp, 14 predicted proteins | sample 1640451 | NCBI WGS metagenome assembly FTFM01 (sample SAMEA3914814, study PRJEB12502) | metagenome | biome: forest; material: soil | place: USA | collected 2011-09-16 | depth 0.1 m | reverse complement strand
CTCGGGCAAGCTGTTCGACCTGGATCTCGCCTGCACGCCGGTGACGCAGGAGCGTTTCGTCGAGCGGCGCCAGCATATCTACGACATCGTCTCGACCGCGTTCAGCGCGCAGTGCCTGATGATGACGCCCGGGCTGGTCGAGGCCTGGCGCGACCGGGAGACCGGCCTCTACATCCACGAGGCGCCGACCCATAAGGCCATGCTGACCGTGCGGGACCGTTGGGAGATGGAGATCCTGCCCTACGAGACCTGCCTGGCGGACATGTTGGCGGCGATCGACGTGGTGCGCGCGCGAAACCCGGAGGTGAAGGTGCTGGTCACCACCTCGCCGGTCCCCATGTCGGCCACCTTCAGCGGCCAGGACGTCCGCGTCGCCAACGGCTATTCCAAGTCGGTGTTGCGCGCGGTCTGCGGCGCGGCGGCGATGCAGCGGCCGCTGGTCGACTATTTCCCCAGCTATGAATGCGCGACCCTGTCGTTCCCCATGGGGGTCTGGAAATCGGACCGCATCCACATCTCGTCCGGGTTCGTCGGCAAGATCGTCGCCCACATGCTGGACCACTATCTGGAGGGCGTGGAAGACATCGCCCGGCTGATCCAGCAGGCGCGAACCCTGTTCCTGTCAAAGTCGTTCGAAGACGCCGAGCAATCGGCCCGCGCCGCCCTGGCGGTCCAGCCCGATCACGTGGAGGCTCGCGCCCTGTTGGCCGACATCCTCATCCGGCTGAACCGGGGGGGAGAGGCGGAGGCGGAACTGCGCCCTTTGCTTGCGTCCCACCCAGACCGCTCCGATCTGTGGATGCTGATGGCGCGGGCCGTGATCCTCGACGGCGCGCGGCGCTCGGACGAGGTCGTCCGGCACGTACAGAGCGCCGTGTCCCTGCAGACGATCACCCTGGCCGACTTCCGCTCCGTCGCGCAGTTCCTGCGGCTGCACGCCGAACCCGACGCGTCGGAGGCGATCATGCGCCGCGCGGTTGAGTTCTATCCGCTCCGGGGCGAGTCCTATCAGTTGCTGGCGGATGTGTTGCTCGACCAGGGACGTCGCAGCGAGGCCATCGAACACCTGAACGAGGCCGTCGCGCGCCGGCGCATGGGCGCGGACGTCTCGATCCGGCTGGCGCGTCTGTTGATCGAGGAAGGCCGTCTCGGAGACGCCAGGGTCGCATTGAAACGCGCGCTGGCGCTGGAGCCCCAAAACGCCCAGGCGTTGGCGGTCTTCGCCGAGCTGGACGGCGTCGCGCCGACGCTGGAAATTACGCCACAGGCGCCCCCGCCGGATGTCGCATCACGCCGGTCCCTGTGGTCGTCGATCCTCCGCGGCGGGCGCGGGCGGTCTTGACGCCGTCGCCAGCGCGCTCTTTGAAGGATCCCGCCGCCAGCCGGTCGCCGCAACGCGTAGGGTTCATATGCCAGCCGACACGGCCAATCCGGAATTGATCTATTTCGAGGCCCACGGCCTCCGTCAGGCCAACGACTTCCGCGCGGCGCTGAAGCGCTACGGCGACTTTCTGGCTGCGGTTCCGACCGGATCGACCCACAAGGCGGTGCTGAAAGCCCTCATCGGCTCGATCCATTGCGCCGACGCCCTTGGAGACGCGGAGGCGATGGAGCGAGTCTCCCGGCGATTGGTCGAGACGTTTCCAGACAACGTTCTGGGGCCGCTCCACCTCGGCGAGGCGCTAATCAGCCTGGGACGCCACGCCGAAGGGTTCGCCGCCTTGACCCGTTCGCTGCAGTTGGACCAGACCAGTCAAGCGGACGGCTGAGGGGCCTGGAGGGTGACGTTGGTCGGAGTGAGTGAGCCGGGAGCCGCGGTGCGGCGACTTTCAATTCGTCAGGGCAATTCCGATTACCACCTGTTTCAGCACTTCGACCCTGCCTATGTGGACCTGCGGCCCGCCGATGTGGACGGCTGCACCGACCTGATCGTGCTTCCGTGCAACCGATCGCTCGACATCATCGACGAACCGGACCCGTTCCCAGCCGAGCGCTGGGACGATGCCGCAACCAGGATCGTCTTCGACGCGAGTGGCGAGGGCAAACCCCACGACCCCGGTACGACAGAGCGGCTGCACGCCCTCTTGCGCCGACGTGGCGCCCCCCTCGATCGCGCCGTCTATCTCACCCAGGATCGGCAGTACGCCTCGGACTATGCAGCTTACTGCGCGGCCCAGGGGATCGGACCCCGAATGCAGGTGGTCAACTATGACTATTGGATTCGCAGGTTCCTGAGCACGATCGAGGTCGAAGGCGAGAAGCTCCTGGCCAAGCGGCTGAGGAATTTCCACCGGCGACCGCGCCGTCGGGACCGCCGGTTCATGGCCCTGGCGTTCACGCCAAGGCCGACCAAGGTCTTATTTCTGCTCAGGCTTCTTAAAAATGAGCGCTGGGACCAGGGGTACATCTCGTTCGGCGGATTCGAGCAGTTGGCCAAGCACAGAGGCCGGCAGGTCTGGCATTTCGAAAAGGACGTTCGGGCGCTGCAGGGCTTCGAGGACCTCGCCGAGGACGTCCTGAAGGGGATGCCCGCGTTGCAGTCCAAGGGATTGATGACGTTTGGCGAGCCGGCGGACCGCCCCTACGAGTTCTTCCTCAAGCGCCTTCCGCAGGACATGGCTCTCGTCGAATATGACGCATCGTGGTTCAGCGTCATCCTGGAGACCGAGATGCTCGACCGGCCTTGCCGGATCACCGAGAAGCCCCTCAAGGCAATGTGCAACCTTCACCCGGCGATCATCCTGGGCAACCCTGGCTCGTTGTCTCTGCTCCGAGATCTTGGCTTCGCCACCTTCGACGGCCTGTTCGACGAGCGCTACGACGAGGAAGACGATCCGCGGAGACGCTTCGACATGGTGTGGACCGAGGTGGAAAGGCTGTGCGGCATGGACGAGGCGGACCTGGACCGGCTGGAGGCCGCCATGGAAGAAACGCTCGTGTTCAACGCCCGGTGGGGATTGACCAAGCTGCCGACGATCTGGCGCCGCGATGTGGACGCCAGGCTGTTGAACGCGATAACGACCCCCGGACCCGACGTCGATGTCGTCTCACGTGGATGAGACCGGGCGCCGAGGCGTCCGTCCCCCCGAACGGGTATGCTAGGATGACGAATGGCGTCTGACGACAACGCCGACGATGTGGCCCGCAAGGCGCGGAAGGCGGCTGAGATCGCCCGTGTCATCGAGCTCTCCGATCGGGCCCGCGAACTGCGCAAGCGCGGCCAGTACGCCGACGGGCTCATCGCCTATCGGCAATTGTTGGACATGTTCCCTCGGGCATCCGCCGACTCACGCGTCGTGAAAGCCTTGGAAGGGGCGTCGTTCTGCGCGGAAAAAGCCGGAGACCAGATCGCCGTCGAGGCGTTGGCGCGGCGCAGGACAGAGGCCTTCCCCCGCGATCCGGCGGGGTTCGACGTATTGGCCGAGGCACTGGCCCAGCTGGGCCGCGCTCAGGACGCTGCGACGGTCCGGATCCGGGCGCATCGTGTTCGCAAGGCCGCGCAACCGCCGGAACTCACCATCCTGACCGTCGTGCTGGAGAACCACTACGGCTACGTCCGCCAGCAGTTGGCGCTGATCGAAGCGCTGAACCCGGACACGCCGTTCAAGCTGCTGGTCGTCGACAATACCGGGCCCGGATCCCCCGGACTGAAGATCGACCATCCGCGTTGCGAGATCATCCCTGGCGTCGACTCCGACCCCACTCTGCCCGACGCCGGTCGCGGCAGCTATCACCACGCCGCAGCGCTCAACATGGCGCTGGAACAGGTGGAGACCCCCTGGCTGCTGGTGCTCGATCCGGACTTCTTCGTGATCTACCGCAACTGGATCGAAGAGGTGCAGGACCACATGCGACGTCGGTCACTGAGCCTGTTTGGAGTCCCGTGGCACTATAGCTGGAACCGCAAGTGGAGGTACTTCCCTTGCGTGCACTTCCTGATGGTTGACCTCGGACGCATTGGCCTTCGCGAACTGGACTTCACCCCGGACCTGCTGGGCGCCGCGGAGAGTTCCAACTCGCCGTTGCACAGGTGGATGCGCGAGCACGCGCCGATCCTGCGCAACAGGTTGCTGCTGGAGTCCAGGCGGGACACCGGCTGGAATTTGCACCGACGGTTCCGCCGGACCAATGCGGCAGACATGGCCTTGCCGGTGGTCGACACGCGCACAGAATTTCGCGCGCCCGCACGTCTGATGACACGGGCCGGGCGATGGCTCGAGCAACGGTTGCCCCGCCGACTGAGCTTCCTGCCCGCGCCGGGGACGTACCTGGAGCCCGACCAGGCGACAGGCTTCAGATACCCGCCGATCCGGTCGCTGGCGCCGGAACGCTTCGTCTGGCGCGGGGCGCCCTTCGCCGTTCACCTGAGGGGCAATATGCGCGAGGATATGCGCACCAGCGCCAATCCTCCCTACAAGGAGCGGGCTGCGACGAAGGAATTGCTGGAGGCCGTGGCCGGCGCGAACTCTTGGGCAGAATGGGCGTTCGGCGTTGCAACAGCGGAGTGAGCACCGAGCGCCGGCGCGCATAGCCATCCTTCTGGAAGGCGATCGTCACCTCGGCGGCTACGAGGCCTTGGCCGACGAGCTCTGTCGGCGGGGACACGCGGTGCATCTGGCGGTCCAAGGCGAGACGGTGAAGGATCGCGACGGCGTGTTGGCTCGCCTGGGCGCAGCTCACCTGGCCTTCACCGTCGGCCAGGCCCCCATGCGCCACGACCGCTGGACCTCGTTGCTCAGGGAACTCCAAGACCGCATCGACCCTATCGCCCCCGCCGAATTGGACGCGGACGACGATCCGGCGCGTCGCGAGCGCGAACGCAGCACAGCGCTGGCGGTGGCGAGACTGTTGTCGGCGGCGCTGCCCGCCTGCCCGGACATCGAGACCTATCTGCGCCAACTCGACCTCGACGTTATGTTGGCGAGCCCGCACACCGATCCCTGGTCGGACCGGCTCGACTATGTGATCGCCTGCCGCCGCCTCGGCCTGCCCCTGGCGCCGCTGGTGATCGCCGAGGCCTCCGAAACGGCGGTTTCCGGTCTGGAGCCCCTGCTGCAAGCGGATGTCCGGCCGCTACGCCTGGCGTCGACGCCCGAGCCTGCGGACATCGCCGAAACGGCGGACGCGATCGAGGCCGCCGCACGGTGGGCGGCGAGGCCGAAGGCGGCCTCTTGGCTGCTGCGGCCGGTGATCGAACTGATCCTCGGCTTGCGAGGCGCGAACCGGTTCTTCGAGGATCGGCTCGGCGCAGACCTGCGGCACGGTCTGGTCATCGGCCTGCTGGGCCGCGCGGGCCGGTCGATCCAGGACGCCTACGCCCGTTGGGTGTTCCCGGGCTTGTTCGCCGTGCTCATGGCCATGCTGCCCAAGAGCCGCGATCTGTTCCGCGCCCTCATGAAAGAGCAGCTCGACGCCCGTGAGATGAGCCGGCTGGCCTGGGTGGAGGATGCCCTCATCAGCGCCCAGCGCGGCAGCGGGCCGGTGTTCCTGGGTCCCTGGGTGGGCGGGATTGGCCACGAGGTGCTCTATTGGATCCCGATGCTGCGCTGGTTTCGCAAAACCTATCAGATCGACAAGTCACGCGTCGTGGTCATCTCCCGCGGCGGCGTGAAGCAACTCTACACGGGCATCCTCGGCAACTATCTGGATCTCTTCGACCTGGTGCCCAACAAGCGTGAGGAATACCGGGACGACGCGCTGCGCAACATCATCCGCAACGACATGCCCTCGCCGGCCGGCAAGATCGAGAAGGAAATCTACAACGAAGCGGCTCGGCTGGTCGGGGCTGAGCGCTACACCACTTTTCACCCACAGATCATGTTCAAGCTATTCAAACGCCGTTGGGTGGGATTGGCCGGCGACTCCTTCGTGGATCGGCAGACCCGCATCCAGTCGGCGTCGCCCGATCGCGGTCCGGCCGAGAAGCGCCTGGGCGCGCTGCCGGCCGACTACGTGGCGGTCAACTTCCACTTCAGCGAGGAGCTGCCCGACACGCCGCACAATCGGGCTCTGGTGACCGGCTTCATCAAGCGCCTGGCCGAGAAGGTCGAGGTGTTCCTGATCGAACCCGCGATCGATGCTGACAAGGGTCCGATGGCGGACATCCCGACCGGACCGCGTGTCCACCGGATCGAGCAACAGATCAGGGCCTCGGAAATCCTGGGCGTGCAGGCGGGCGTCATCTCAGGATCCAGGGCCTGCGTGGGGACCTTCGGCGGCATGACCTACTTGGCCCAAGCCTTGGGCAAGGCGGCGGTCGGCGTACGCGCCCCGGACGCCACGCCGTCCGAAGCGTCTCGCGAACTGACCATGATCCGGCCCGATCCGGATGGCGGCAGCATTCATCTGATCGGCCTGGACGAGGTCGACCAGATGATCCCTGCTCTGGCGGATGCGCCTGAGGGCGCCCGCGCGGCGAAACTCGACGCCGCCGCCGGCGCCGGCGCATTGGTCGCCGCTAAGCCGCGGCGTACGCCCACGGAACAGGCTGCGGAGTGACCCCTTGCCATTGGGCCGTTTACCTCGCCCCGCTTCCGCGCTATCTGCCCCATCCCATTCGGTCGGACCGCCGGGTTCGGACGCGTAGCTCAGTGGGAGAGCACCTCGTTGACATCGAGGGGGTCGCTGGTTCAATCCCAGCCGCGTCCACCACCGGTTCTCGTTTGTGGCGGTCAAAGCATCCTATGCGCGCGCGGTCGCGCGGGTGTCATGGCCGATCACCGAAGGCGATGCTGCACCGACGGCGGCGAAACGGGGCCCGATCTCCCAGGCCCTGTATGGGCGGATGATGGAATACCCGAAACATCAGCTGTTCCGACGACTCCAGGCTCTGGACCGCCCGTGCAGAGGCATCCTGCAGGTGGGGGCCAATTCTGGGCAGGAGCTCCAACACTTCAGACAGTTCGGCGTCAGTCGCGGCGTCATGATCGAGCCTCTGGACGAGGCCTTCAAAGCACTGTGCGAGAACATCGGCGAGGACGAGCGGTTCATCCCGATTCAGGCCGTGTGTTCCGCCCAAGACGGCGAACAGGTTGATTTCTACGTGGCTTCAAACCCGGAGGCCTCCAGCATGCTCGCGCCCAAGCGGGTGCTGAGCGCGCATCCACAGGTCACCTTCGCGGAACGGGTTGGGCTGGTCTCAACCACGGTCGACGCGATCGTGTCCAAGCTGGAGCAATCCCGCCCCGATATCCGCGCTGAGGATTTTGACGTGTTGCTCCTCGACACCCAGGGGGCGGAGCTAAAGGTGATGATGGGGGCCGTGCGAATGCTGCAGCACGTCCAGAACGTCTGGACCGAAGTCAGTTACGATCTTTACGAAAATGGCGCCGACCTGGAAGACCAACAGGCTTTCTTACGTCCGTTTGGCTTCAGGCTGAGCTACGTCAGACTGAATATCCACGGATGGGGTGACGCGCTGTTCGTCAAGCCGCGGCCGAAGGCCTGAGCGGAGGCCCTCTGGCCACGCCGCAAGAGGCCGGACCGGTCCAGCCTGCGCGTTCGCGACGCCGCTGAATCAGCGCGAACGGGATATCCACCGGTCAACGCTGTGTGGCCGAATTCGCCTCTGAGTGTGGTCAGTCGGGCGTGCGGATGGACATTTCGGCCGACCATTGTCGCGCCGCCCTCGCCTCGCGCCCATGTCGATCGACGATGCTCTGGAACGCCGCCGTGATGCGTTCGACATAGGGGTTCTTGTAGGCGAACTCCCCCTCTGCCTCCGGATGGACGAGCATGGTGGCGTTGGCTTCAAAAACCAGCAACCGGCCGTCAGGCAGGATCGAGAAGTCGATTCCGGCATAGTCCAGATCCAGTCGCTCGCCGATGGCCGCGAGCGCCGCCATGACGCCGTCGCCAAGAGCTGCGCGGGGATCTTCGAGGAACCGAAGTTCTTCGGCCTGGCGCACGGTGTCGCCCGGCATCTGCGACGTGTCGTAGTGGACCAGCCAGTCGTTGCAGACCGCCAGATGGTAGGGATAGGGCGTGCGATCGACGAAGATGACGCGATACTTGCGGTAAAGTCCGTCGGCGGGCGATCTGAAGTCGACGTACTCGGTGGCGTAGGCGCCGGCGACGCGGCCGACATCGAACCGCTTCAGCTCGTCGGAAGAGGTGACCAGCATCAGGCCCTTGCCGCCGTGGGACCCGATCGGCCGGATCAACGCCGGAGCCGACAGACCCGCTGCCTCCAGACTTGGAGCGAGACCGCGCACCGCGAGGTCCCAGGCGTCCAGGCGAACAACCTTTGGAAGAGCCAGGCCTTCGATGTCGTCCAGCAGGCCCGGGAGGCGATCACGCCGGGTGCGTGCGACCCGCCGAGGATCGTTCAGCACCGGCAGGTCGCAGGACTGAAGGAACTCAGCCACCGGCGCGTCGGTCGCCTCGGAATAGTCCGGGTCGCCGATGATATTGAACACGACGTCATAGGGCGGCAATTCAGCCGCCTGGCCATCGCTGGCATATTCGATGAACCAGTCGATCCGGGTGTAGCCGCCGGAGGGCAGCAGGTACTTGTGCGGGATGTTGCCGCTGTCCGACGTGGTCAGCACCAGCACATTGGCGTTTGGCCGCAGAGCCCGGTCCACGATCAGGTTGCAAAGGCCATAGGCCGTGTCGCGGTGAACGCGGGCCTGTTCGACCTCACCCCGGTCGGCCAGGATTCCGGCCAAGTTCTGGTGAACCACGGCCACGTTGGGATCCAGCTCCAGCGCCAGCCGGCAGTGGCGCTCGGCCGCCTCCAGATCGCCCAGGCGATAGAGCACCGACCCCAGGTTGGCGTGAGACCCCTTGGAAGCGGGATCCAGCGCCGCAGCGCGCGACAGATGCTCAAGCGCCTCGTGCACTCGGTCGAGTTCGTCGTATGCCTTGCCGAGCGCAAGGTGCGTGCGCGCCCGCTCGGGGTCGATGGCCACGCAGCGTTCGAATGCGCTCACGGCCGCGAGAGGTTGATGCAACGCCATCGAGGCGTTGCCCCGCGCGAACCAGGCGTCTTCAAAGTCTGGGTCGAGCGCCAGCGCGTCGTCGGACGCCTGCAGCGCCGCTTCTGCGTCCCCGGCGCCGAGCAAGGCCATCGCGAGGCCCGCCCAGGCCCCAGCGCTCTTTGGCGCCAGCGCCACGGCCGCACGATAGGCCTCCGACGCCTCGCTGACCCGGCCGGCGGCGGTAAGGAGCTTGCCCAGCAGCGCATAGACCGGCGCGGGATCTGCGACCAACGCGACCGACGCCCGGCACACGTCGATGGCGCTCTCGAAGTCGCTCTCATCGACAACGCCGCTGTCCTGGAGAACCGCCGCCAGATTGCTGAGGGCGGCTGGATGTCCGGGCTGGATCGCCAGGGCCGCGCGATAGCCGCAGATCGCCTGCTCGCGCTTGCCGCGCGCATAGTTCAGATTGGCGAGGGCCACGTGGCCCTCGGCGTTATCGGGGCGAACCTCCACGACCTGGCCGAGCAGGTGCTCAGCAGCGTCCATCTCTCCGGCTTCAGCTTTGAACAGTCCGTAGAGGTAGAGCACGGTCGGTTCGCGCGGGTCAGCTTCCAGCACCATCCGATACAGGCGCTCAGCCTCGCCACGCGCGCCCGCCTGGTGGCGCAACAGCGCGAGCCGAAGGGTTTCCTCGCGATCAAAGTCGAGTTCGGGCGCGTCAAGTAGGGGCTGCAGCACGGACATCGCCGGTCGCTTTCAAGTCAGCCGTTCACCGCTGTTGAGTCGGCAACGCCTTCGCAACTACTCCCCCACAACTATTACGACGAACTTAAGCATATGTGGCGAAATGCGGGCCGCATTCCAATTCTATTGGGTTGGCGTACTTCATCCCTGAAATAACATTCAGGTCGCGGGCGCCAGCGGCGGCTTGTCCACGAATTCGACCAGGCGATCGACCAGCACCGGATCGATGTGGGTGCGGAACAGTTTGGGCAACTGGGTCAACCCCCAATAGGCGTTGAACACCACCGCCTCCGCGACCGCCGCGTCTCGGCGCGCCAGTTCGGCCTCGTCCAACGTGCTGAGCCGGGCGATCTGCTCAAAGACCATGTCGAAGCGCCGGCGGGGGTCTTCCACCTCATCGTAGACCTCGTCGAAAAAGCCCGAGTAGGTCTCGAATCCATAGGCGCGCATCAGGCGCAGGGAGCCCAGGCTGGAGAGAAAGATCAGCGGATGGAAATTGAGCACCGGCTTGAATGGCTTCTCGGTGATCCGGTGAAACCGATCGCTGAAATGGGTCTCGGTGACCACCGTGAACCAGGACTGCCGGTATTCTGGAAAAGCCGCTGGAATGAGCAAGGTGCGCGCATCGGCGAGCGGCGCATCGCCGTCCACGTAAGTCGGCGCCAGCGCCTCCAACTGGTCAAGCAGTGGGGCCACGTCGTCGACAATGTCTGAGAAACCCCTGAGCTTGCGCATCCTCTGGAGGTATTCATCGTGGGTGACCTCCCGTCCGTGGCCGATCAGAAGGACCGGGCCGACGGAAATGAACCCTTTGTCCCATAGACCCTCACGCATCAGCTTGAGCAGCAGCATGGCGCGGATGGGACGCACGGTCTGATTCAGGCAGATGAACCGGCGTGCGCGCTGACGCGGGGCCGAGGCGTAGAAGGCCAGGCGCTCTTGGAAGATTTCCTCGCCGTGAGCATGCAAGGCGGCAAAGGTTCGCTGGATAAAGCGGTCGTAAATCCAGATTTCCATTCGCTGCGCGCCAAGGCCGAGCTCCGCGCAATGTTCCGCATAGGGACCAGAATAGCCTCGATCCTGGGTGACATAGGCGGCATTGGCCAACGCCACGCCCCGGTCCCGCAGGAAGCCATGCAGCGCCGCTGTGCGGCCAACCATGTGCGGATTGCCTTCGCCCGAGGCGTCATAGACGAACCGGGCCTCGCCGGACGCCACGCGCGCCCAGGCCGACGCGGGGACGTCCATCGAGCTCCTGTCGAGTTCCAGCCGGTCGGCGCGGGTGAGGACGACAACATCCGGCGGCGGCGTGTCAGGCTCGGTGGGTCCGAACACCCTGACGCGCGGATCGTGCAGGTCACGGAACAAGGTGCTTTCGTTGTTGGACACCAGCACTTGCAGAGGGCGGGAGCGATCCCGGCGGCGCCGCCGATTACTGGCCGACGACTCGCCATACGGATCCCAACGAAATCCGGCCACCCGCGCCTCGGCGTCGGCCTGCGCGCGCGCCAGCACCGCCTCCAGCGACTGGAGATCGGGTTCGCCATGCGATTGCGTCGCATCCAACTGAGACAGCTCCGTCGTTGGGCCGTGGACGATCGCCAGGAAAGCTACGCCGTCGGAGGAACTCCGGGATAGCTGTACCCAAGCGTCTCGAGGTCACGCGCGTAGCGGGTGGTGATGGCCCGATAGGCACGCGCGTCATACCAATCCAGCAGGGCCTTGCGTTCCACGCCGGCGGCCGCGGCCATCTCGACGTGTTTGTTGCGGTGGGGCAGGCCTCTAGGATCGATCCCCAGCGCGCGCACGGCTTCGCCAATCTGCTCGAACGGAAGCAGTTCGTCGACCCTGGCCAGCATCGGATGTTGCGACATCCAGTGGCGATTTGAGCGATCGTCGGAGCCGTTGTCGGTGTTCAGCCACTCGGCAAACTCGGCGAACGGCATGCGCGGCCGCAGGCCGGGATGGGCGCTGAAATAGGGTTCGTTGGCTTCGTAGGGCGCCATGATCTTGTTGAGCCAACAGGACGCGATCCGGGTGTAGGGATTACGTTTGAAGGCCGATATGGAAAAGCTCTTGAACTCAGGATTCAGCTTCCAGAGCAGTTCCAGTGAAATATCGCAGGCGATGGCCGTCTCGCCATGCACCTTGAGCAGGGACCGCGAGATCGACCCCCCTGCGTTCTTGGGCACCCAGAGCCAGATCTTGCGCATGTCCAGAAGGATGATCTTGACCAGGACGTCGTCCGGCTGACGTTCAATACCGTTGGCGGCGTTCAGTTTCTCGAGGATCCCCAAAGAACTCTCCGGACGGTGGAACTGGTTCCAGGCGGTGGATCAAAGCGGTCCAGCCCGGGCCCGCGAGGTTTACGCGGAGGGTCGGCGGCGTGGCAATAGAACAGCGTCGGCGGCGACGCGAACATGCCGCACGGCTCAGGCTTGCGACGCCCGCCACGGAAGGGTCATGATGGTCGACGATTGGACGGGAGATGTGCGAGACGACGCACCCCGTCACCAGCGGTCCGTGCACGCTGACCGCAAAACACGCAGGCCGTTTCCCGGGGGGGAGATTTCTGGAATGCCGCCAGTCGCAGGCGCCGCGGATCGCGACCGCACGATTCAGGAGTGGGTGAACGAAATCCACGCCCTGATGGCGTTCGACCTGGGATCGGCTGCTCGGGCGGCTAAGAGCGCCACGCTCATGTACCCCGACGCGCCCAATCTGGTAGCCCTAAAGGCGGAAATCCTACTCTCCAGGGGCTACATCGAGGACGCGAACAAGGCGCTGAAGGGCGCGGTGAGCCTCGCACCGCTCGACATCAAAGCCAACATCCGGCTGGTGAAGGTCGCCATCCGCCTTGGGCGGATCGAAATCGCGCGCCGCTTGATCAAGATCGGCCTCGCGGGCGACATCGGCGCCGAACGTCTCGCGCGCCTCATGGAATGCCTGATCGACCTGAGTGATTTCAGCCTGGCGACCGTTGTTTTGCGCAAGGCGCTGAAACGTGGCGACGATCAGGCGCTCCGGCAGCTCCTGGCGCTGGCAGAGGCGGGCCTGGCGCGCGATCAATCCGATGGCGCGACGCCGCAGGCCAAGTGGGCGTGGCTGTGCGCGATAGAACGCCTGCGCAATGGCAAGCCGGCAAACGCCGAGACCCTGTTGAACACCGCGGTCGAGGCCTGGCCGCGTTACTGGCCCGCCTGGGTCGCCCTGCGCGGCGCGCTTGAGGCCCGGGGCCGCACCGGGGATGCGAAGGCCCTGGAGGCCAGATGGACCAAGGCCGGACCGCAATCGGCCGCGGCGGTCGAGGCCGGCTGCCGGCGAAGGCTGGGCTCCCGGGGCCTCCTGTTCGATCCTGACGAAGTCTTTCCCGTGGTCCGCAAGGACGATGTGCTGGGTCGTGTCCAAAGCGTCGAGGACCTGCTGACCACGGACAACGCCTATCTGATGCTGAACCCCGGCGGCCAGACCACCAGACACGCCCCCGCCGTCGCCTTTGACGACCGGAACCCCAAGCCGATCCGCGTCACCTCGACGGCTCCCGAGACGTTCCTCGCCAGTTTGCGCAACCCTATGCTGGTGGGTCGCGGCGTGGTGGTGACCGAAGACGGCGCGATCATCGACGACATCACGCCCCGCAACCCCGAGAAGTATCAGGCGCGTCAGCAGGGCGAAGGCCGGCAGTTCGACCCGAGCTCGTTCAATGGCGGGATGTGCAACATCCGATATTTCGACACGCCAGCCTTTCTGATGATGGGGCCGACCGACCAGAGCTTCGGCGATTGGATCATCAACTTCCCGCCCAAGCTCCTGCTGGCTGAAGCGGCCGGCCTCGATTGCCCGATCGTCATAGGCGACGGCTGCCTGCCGCAGACCGTAGACACCCTCGCGGCCCTGGGCGTCAGCGGCGACCGCCTGATCCGGCACGACGCCGCCGGCGTCTCGGTGTTCGCCAAGCTCTACGCGCCCTCGTGGCCGATGATGGAACGGTTGCAACACATCATCGACCCGTTCGCTGTCTACCGCCGGGCGGTGCTTCCCGCGCCGGCGGGGCCGGGGCCTCGCCTCTATCTCTCCCGCGAGGGCATCGGCAACCGACGCTTGGCCAACGAGCCGCAAGTGCGGGCTTTGTTCGAACGGCGCGGCTTCACCGTGGTGCATCCCGAACGCCTGAACTTCAGGCAGATCCAAGAGACTTTCGCCAACCCCTCGTGTGTAGCCGGACCCTACGGATCGGCGCTGCTCAATCTGGTGTTCTCCAATCGGCAGGCGTCCTGCCTGTTCCTGGCGGCGCCCGAGCCGGAGCTGTTCATCCGCGAGGCCGTGACCTGGCTGGGCGCTCTCGATCTGAGGTTCGGGTACGTCAGAGGCCAGAGCCTCGAAGGCGCGGGTGACGAGGCCTGGGAGGTGTCGATCGAGCTTGTGGAACAGGCTCTGAACCAGATTCTCGACTTCGCGGAGGCCTGAACGTCCCGCGCAGGGCGATTTTGTCTTCCCATCTCGGTCGCGCCGCGTAGGCCAAATAATTGAACCCAATCAATGGATGACCAAGCGACGGCGCCTGCCTTTTGGACTGATTTGCTTTCGCCGCCCACGACACCTGGGCTAGAATAGCGGGATGACGACCAAGCAGCTTCCGAAGATCGACTACGAAGCGCATCCGCTCTACGGCGGCATGTTCAAAGCCGACCCAAAGCTCGGTGACCTGATGCGCCACGAACTTCGGCCCCTGGTCGAAAAAGCCCAGGAAGTGGAGGACTATCGGGTCCGCAACTTCGGTTTTCGCTATCGCTGGTCTGACGCCATGAGCGAGGACTTGGCCCAACGCGGCGTCAGCGCCGCCCAGTTGCCGACGCGGACCGTCGACCATCTGCAGGGCGCCGCCCAGCCCGTCATCGACATGATCCAGACGCGCCTGCGTCAGACCCGCGCCAATGGGGACCCGATCAAGTTCAAGACGGCCGCCGAGCCCGTCTCGGCCAAATCCAGTCCGGAGCTGTGGAAGCTCGTCGACGAAGCGGTCCGCGAGATAGGGCTCTACGACGCGACGGCCACCGTCTTCGACGCGCCTTCCGCCAAGCTCCGTTCGGTCAGCGTGATGGTGAATCATGCCAATCAGGAGTGGGCCAACAAGCTCTATCGCGACCTCGACGTCGAAGCGCCGCCAACCGCCGGTTTCCACATCGATTCAGACAACAAGTGCTTCACCAAGATCGTGCTCTACCTGTCTGACGTCGACGTGGAACAGGGCCCGTTCGGCATCGTTCCGGGCAGCCACCGTTGGAATGAAGGCAGCCAGGAACGGATCTTCCGCTCTGCCTTCGACAGGTCCGACCTTGTGGTTCGCTCGGCCAAGCGGCGACGCATGTTCCTGTCGCTGCCCGACGAGATGAGGGTCAAGGCGGAATTCGGCGGCGACATGATCGCCGGTTCGCCCGAAGCGGAAGACCTGTTGGCCCAGGAAGAGGTGAAGGTCGGGCCGCGTGGTCAGATGAATCTATTCAACCCCGACGCAATCCACCGCGGCGGCAACGTGCGCAAGGGCGAGCGGCATGTGTTGCTGGTGAGCGTCGGGCCGCGCTGGGACCCCGCGGCCGGTGGCTGACGGTCGCGCGTCCGATGATGCGTCGACGGACGGCAAGCGACGCGGTAGGGAGTCGCTCAAGATGGAAACTGACCCCAAGCCCCAATTGCTGACACCGGCCAAGCTCTCCAAGCGCCTCGTGCTGGAGCGGATTCGCAAATTGGGCGTCGCGCCGAAGACAGTCTTCGACGTCGGGATCGCGACCGGGACCAAGGGGCTGTACGGGATATTCCCTGGCGTCCGTTACGTCATGGTCGAGCCGTTGATCGAGTCCGAACCGTTCATGAAGGACCTGGAGGCCGCCTACCCTGGCTCCATCTCGGTCCACGCCGCGGCTGGACGGGAGGAAGGCGAAGCCACCTTCATCGTCGACCAGAGCCTTAGCGGCTCGTCGTTCCTGCTCAAGCCCAAGTTTGGCGAACCCCGGCAGGTCAAGGTCGTGACCGTCGACGGCCTGGTCCGGGAGCACCAGCTCGAAGGGCCGTTCCTGCTGAAGCTCGATGTGCAGGGGTTCGAACTCGAAGCCCTGGCGGGCGCCGAGGAGACCATCAAGAACACCGTGGCGGTGATCGCCGAAGCGTCCCTGTGGGGCGACGTGAAGCGCAAGGGCATGGCGCGGCTCATCGATCTGATGAACTGGTTCAATGACCACGGATTCGTCCTCTACGACGTTGCGCAGATCGTGAGGCGGGAACTGGACGACGCGATCGCGGAAATGGACCTGGTGTTCGTTCCCGCCGACAGTCCGCTACGCCAGACGATCCGCTACAAGACCTTGGAACGGCAGGACGAGATCGCGGAATCCCGCCGCAAGAAGTTCGGCCTGTCCTGAGCCTTCGACCTGGCGTCAGGGGGCCGGCGCGGGCTGTTCGACCCCGCCCAACTCCAACGGAATGATCAGGTGAGCGAGCGACGCCTGGTTCTGCTGGACATAGGTCGGGAAGGATTCGTCGATGGGCAGGCGCTCCCATCCCTGGAAGGTCTTGCGCGATATCTTATCGTACAGCCGCTCGAAGTAGGCCTCGTCCATGTGGGCATATTCCTGATGGGAATAGCTGCGCATCTTCGCCGCCACACCCGCGGCATCGGAAACCGAGGTGAAGTGCCAGCCGGCGTTGTCCAGCAACTGGATCAGCCGGTAACTGCGCAGCATGTTACGCGCGAAGCTGACCCCGAAACGCTGGAGGTACTTCGCGCGGACCGCCACCCCTGTGTACTGGTTTCGCTCCGTGTGGCGATAGTTGAGATAGTACCGGTAGGTGCCCATGAGGAAGGCGGCGTAGTCGCCGTCGAAGCCCTCGACCGCCCGGCGGTCGACGATCTCGTCGGTGTCGGTGAGCATCACCAGGTCGTCGACGCCCCATAGACCCGATGCTCCGATCGCGCCCATGTCACGCTGGTGGAACTCCCGCGCCCAGGTAGTCGAGGCCCATTCCGGAAAGGTGTCGACTTTCACGTGGACGATCTTGTGGGCGTAGCGGCTGAACTCGGATTTCCACTGCTCGAAGTAGAACGGCTTCTCCAGCCCGGTGAAGGTCCGGTTGGCCTCGACGATGACGAACTGATCGACCCAGTCGTCCTCTTCCGCCAGCTTGACCTGGAGCAGCTCACGCTCGTTGTTGAACATGATCAGGTCGAACACCTTGGGGGTTTGGTCGGTGCGGTAGGTGATCGGCGTGGTCGCCAGCAGCTCTTCTCCAGTGGCTCGCGCCAGCACGAGACGCACTTCCCAGTCGTGCATGTAGCGTTTTGCCATGTCGCCCAGCCGCGCGATGGCCACCCGGCGCTTGCCGCCCGCCAGGCACGCCAGGGCCGCAACGAACCTGAGCTCCCGATCCCGCTTGCAGATGTGATCCGCCGTGATCGCTTCGGCCTCGTCCATCCGGCCGGCCAGGATGTCCTGGGTGTGGCGGATCAGACGTCGCTCGAGCCCTGCGTTGTAACCGTACCGAAGGTCCCGCATCAGGGGCAGGGCCTGGTCCGGAGGCAGCACCGACAGGGCCATCTGCACGGCGCGGAGCACGTCTTCGAGGCTCTCCGGCGGCGCTCGGAACCGGCGCGCCAAGAAGTACCGCACCACCCTCGCCGCGGCCGCCACCGCGCCAAATTCGTAGTAAAGATCGACCAGCCGGCGGAAATCGGCCCACTCGGTCAACTGGTGAAGGCGCCCGGCCAGATCGCGCGCGACCTCGACCTCGGCCAGCGCCTCCTCGATATCGGGACGCGAAGCCATGAGCTGCAAGCAGCGACGGTACGCCTCGGCGGCCTCGTCGAGCCGCCCGGTCCCGGCATTGGCCTGCGCGACGTCGAGCCAATAGGTCGCATCGCCCTCCATATCGGCCCGCCGGCTGCGGAGCAGAGTCAGGGCCTCCTCGAACCTGCCGGTATGGGCCAGAACGAACCCGAGCCGCCCGATCATCTTTGGCGGAATGACCACGTTACGGTCGATGGCGCCGGCCATCAGCGCGAACTTGCCCCAGTCCCGTTCCTTCCAGGTGTGATTCAGCGTGGCCATGTACGCGGCCGGATCGGCCGAGAGCATCTCGTCATAGCGGACCGAGGGGATCGGATAATCGGACCACAACGCCCGCTCGAAGGCTTTGAACTGCGGGTTGTTTTTCTGCATGGCCGACGAAAACGAACGTCCCGATCAGGACTGGGAATGGGTCCGGAGCGCGCCCCGGCGGCAGGTCGATGCAGCCTCGGGGGCAAAGGAGCCCCGCCTTGCACCCCACCGGCGATCCATCCTAAATGCTGATTGGTCCAAATCAATAGGTCGGCCGACGCGCGCGGTAGCCTTCCGGGACATGCAATTGACCCCGAACAGCCTGCCCAAGATCGACTACGCCGAGCACCCCGCCTACGGCGGTATGTTTGAGCCGGACCCGGCCCTCGCCGAGGGCGCGATGAGCATCCTGCGGCCTTTGATCGATGAGATGACCCGCATCGAGGCCGAGCGGGTCGAGAAGTTCGGCTATCGGTATGGCCAGGCCTCTGCGGAAGACGCCGAGCTGGTCGACAACAGCATGACGCGCAGACAGGTGTCGGCGCCCCACATGGCGCGGATCGAGGCGGCGGCGAAGCCCTATCTGGACGCCCTGCGCGAGCGGCTCGCCGGTCCCCGCGCTACGGGACAGAAGATCAGCTTCAAGATGATCAACACGGTCCTCAGCGAAGAGGCCGATAGCGACCTGTGGCGGGCGGTCGACGACGCCATGCGCGACGGGGGAGCCTACGACACCGTCCGCGCCTTCTTCTCGGCCGATACGGCCAAGCTCAACTCGCTGGCGGTGTTCTTCAATCCGGCCGAACAGAGCTGGATCGGACCGCCCTTCCGGGACATCGACCAGACCATTCCGCCCACGGTCGGCATGCACATCGATTCCAACGGCAAGAGCTACCTGAAGGCCATCCTCTATCTCAACGATGTCGGACCCGAGCAGGGGCCCACCTGCGTGGTGCCGGGCAGCCACCGGTGGGAACAAGGCAGCGTCGAGCGGATCTGGCGGCGAGCCTACGACCGATCCAAGCTGCTGAGCCGCTCCGAAGCCGCACGGCAGACCTTCATCTCCCTGCCCAAGTCGCTGCAGGTGAAGGCCGAGTTCGGCGGCGACATGCTGCCCGACGCCCCTGAGACCAAGGCCCTGCTGGAGCAAGAATTCGTCTCCACCGGTCCGCGCGGGAGCTACACCCTGTTCAATCCGGAAGCGGCCCACCGTGGCGGCTGGGTGACCTCCGGCGAACGGCACGCCCTGCAGATCACGCTCGGCGCGCGCTGGTAGTCCGGCAAGATCAGGCCATCTCCTTGACCGTGGTGCGGCGCATGTCGCGGCGGAACGCGATGTCGTCGAACTCGGTGGCCCGGTGCATGGTGCAGCGGTTGTCCCAGATGACCAGGTCGCCCACGCCCCAGGCCACTCGCAGCACGAACTGAGGCTGGGTGGCGAAGTCGATCAGTTCTTTCAGGAGCGCCCTGCCCTCTTCCTTCGGCCAGCCGACGATGCCCATGGCGTGGCTGGCGACGTACAGGGTCTTGCGCCCCGATCCGGCGTGCAGCTGGGCCACTTTGTGCCGGGCGGCGGGTCCGCGCGCCGCGATGTCGGCCTCGGTGAAGGGGTAGCCCGAGGTCATCCGCGAGTACCAGATGGAGTGCTCGGCGACGAGGTCGTCGATGCGGTCCCGGGTGGCCTGGGGCAGGGCCTCATAGGCGGCGCGCAGGTCCGCGAACTCGGTGTCGCCGCCGTCTTGCGGGATCTCATGGGCCAGCAGCAGGGAATAGGACGAACGATCCTGCATGAAGGAGGTGTCGGTATGCCACTGCCGGTCGCCGCGCTTATGCAGACGCAGCATCTCGTCGGTGTTGATCTGGCCCTCGACGTCCAGATTGCCGGCGTCGAACAGCTCGGGCAGCGACATGCGCCCCTTGCGGTCGCTCATGCGCGGCGCGAGCAGCAGCTCGCCGAGGATGCGGCTGAAGGCCACGTGGCCTTCGTCGGTCAGGCCGGTGTCGCGGAAGACGCAGACGCCATAGCGATCCATCGCCGCAACGATTTCATCGCGGCTGGGGCAGGTTTTGAAAATAGTTAGATCGACCCCCGAAATCTCGGCCCCGAAGGTCGGGTGCAGCGGCTTGATCGTCAGGGGCACGGCGGTCCTCTTGTCTGGCGATGTCCTCGGGACCTGCATACACCGGCAAACAGCCGTTGTGCGAGCCGACGTGGTGAGATAGTTGCAATACCAACTAATATGAACCGCCGTCAGGCGTCCTCCAGGAGAGGTCCAGGTGAAATTCGGCGTCATGTTCCAGCTGTCCACACCACGCCCCTGGACGGGGGAGAGCGAGCGGACCGTGATCAACAACGCCTTGGAACAGGTGAAGCTCGCGGACGAACTGGGCTTCGACTACGCCTGGTCCACCGAACACCATTTCCTCGAGGAATATTCCCACTCCTCGTGTCCGGAGATGTTCCTCACCGCCTGCGCCATGGTGACCAAGCGCATCCGTCTGGGCCACGGCATCGT